>Ga0179591_1251238_pt1 | contig 12058 bp, 11 predicted proteins | sample CZOMad2_1_08_16f_FD_182891 | JGI IMG/M metagenome (GOLD analysis project Ga0179591, IMG submission 182891) | Vadose zone soil fungal communities from Angelo Coast Range Reserve, California, USA - CZOMad2_1_08_16fungal (PacBio error correction) | ecosystem: Environmental > Terrestrial > Soil >...
ATGACCTAGATAAGAAAATGAGGGCCCTTTCAACATGTTTGTCCAAAGCGACACGACAGGGACAATCTTGGCGTTTCTTTGCGCCAACGAAAATCCCAAAAGGAAAAAAAAATCCTTTGACTGTTCACTGTGGCACGCTGCGGAGGACGTGGGGAGAGTTCACGGGATATGCGGGGTTGGGAGCACAGAATAGACATGCGTTACGGCTTGTGCCTGGAACAAAGCAAAGGTCGACTCGTGCGCAAGGCACAGGAAAAAAAACGGCGTTTGATTAAAAAAAACGCTTGATTATAGTCTTAGGCCGTCTGGGTCTATGAAGAAATTTGACTAAAGCCCTCCTTCTTGTTTTCGTTTGGGCCAAAACGACAAGCAAATTATTGAGAGGTTGTTGGAAAGGGGGGAACATAGAGGGAGCCGGAGGGCACGAGGGCAGGGGTTAAGTTTAGTCTAGGGAGGTTTGGTGGGCGGGCGGTGCGGGCTACGAAAAAAGAAGAGAAAACAATTCGACGGGGTAACCTGTTCGGGGCTTCAGGATTGGAAAGAGTGTACGAAAAATGTCGAGCGTGCATGTGAAGGTTTGGGGAAAGAAAAATTCATCACTTCCCCGGGTTGCTGTAGAAACGGTGTCGGATTGTGGGTTACGGCAAAAGAAGGAAAACCAAAGTTTCGCAAAATTCCGCACTTCCCCATGGGGGAAAAGGGTCGCGAAGCCATTCGAGGGACGGCGCGCTCAGGGAGCGAAAGAATGTGAAGTGTGAAATAATTTTAAACAATTGCAAAACTTCGTGAACGCAAGGGGGGCAAACGGGTACATCACCGGATGAAAGAACTGAAGACTAAAAGACGGGGGGAAAACAGTATCAAAAAAAAAGTATGTGCTAGTCAAAATATTGCTGGACAGTCTGGGGGTAAGTTTACTGAGCCTGTAAGGCTGGCGGGTTGTAGGGTCTTTGAATGGCTTCTTGGCCCAGGGCTGGGATAAAAGGGTGAAAGATGGCCGAGGAAAAGGTGAAAGCGTAGCACACACATAGCTTCTCCTCTTACTTGTCGGAGTATGAGCAGGAGAGGACACCACTAGACCGAGAACAGCTGAAACTTCGCAAAATTACCACACTCAGGGCAATGTGGGGGTTACTTGGGCGTCTACAGAAGGACAGGGCAGCCATGTGATATCGTAAACACACATAAATGTAGTTTGTGACTGTTGGGGCAGTAGGGAAAGTAGAAACGTGACTTGAATGGAAAGAACTTCAAGAAAACGAGAGACCAAAGGGGACAAAGGTTGGTTCTATGTCTGTGGGCATTGGTGAAGGGGGGGGCCTAAAACAGGAAAGAGAGCAAGTGGGAAAAAGTTTTTATTTGGGTTGACAAGCGGGGCATTTCAGAGAAAAACTACATGTGGGGGATTTCGTGGCAAGCAATCTGTTCGTCCAGCTCCGACAGCACGCCGGGCTTTGGGGGGAAAAAAAAGAAAAAAAATTTGGGGGCTCGGGTCGAGGTAAAGAGGGGGGGAAAGGGGGAAAGAAGGGGGCTGGACGAAGAACGCCGGGAAAAATAGCCCTTCACCCCTGAAATCCCACCGTCGGCGATAAAAAAATCGAAAAGTATTGACTCGAAAATGAAGGAGAAAGGGGGGTCCTCGAGAGTTGGTCCCGCCACAGTTATGGAAAATGCCAACGTCTTAGAAGCCGGCGAAAAAGACAAAAAACGGGAGCATGAATCAGCACCGCGCACGTCATTAAGAGCAAATGCTGGGAAAGGCCGCAGTAAAAACGACAAAAGGCCAGCAACTAAGAGAAATGTGGCCGCTCGTCAAAACGCCGAATGAAAAGGAGGGGGTGGAGTCTGAGGAGGCGACGAAAAGAGACGGAGGATAACCAGGAACATCAATTCGAAGCAAAAAAAGGGGCACAGGGGCCAGCTGGTTCAGCTGCCATCTTGACAACAGGACGAGACGAGGGAATAAAGGCGCGGCAGAGAGACTGTGAAACCCCGGTTGGAAGTGCTTTAAAAACCTCGGGGGGGGGAAGGAGACGGCTTAAGTTTTGGAAAAAAAGTTCATATAAAAACATACGGACTAGAGACGGAGGGAGAAAATTCATTCTCCCATCTAAAAATGAAAGAGTCAAACAGTCACAAACGCTCTTTGACACAAGAGGAACGGTATCACCCTGGCCACCCACCAGAAGCTGCGGTCAAAAGACGAAAAAAAGTCTTCAAGTTTGGCGGCACGTTGAAAACCATGAATCGAAAAAGATGCGCACTGAAAGGGGACTCACACGATTTCGACCGAAGGCCCTATGCCCGCAGCATCACAAAACGGGGGGAAGTTCAACTTCCGACTTCAGTTGGGAGAAATAAGGGAAACCATCTGGACATCCTTGATCCTCGATCACTCGGCTGTGTCGGTAACGTCACAGGGCGTCACAGATCGAAAGACCACGATCGGAAAAAGAGACTGTAAGCAGCTCGGCAAAGACCCACGCAAAACATTCAAAAAAAACTAGAGGAGCGGAGATGTTGAACACAACTTACGTCGCTTGCTAAAACTCTTGGGGCCAAAAAAAGAAACAAAACAGCAGTAAAGAATAACCAAAAACCCCCAGTGGGCCATCAGGAGAAGACGAGGGGACAACGAAAGAAGGAAAATGCGGGGTAACCCAACCCCTGTCGCTGAGCAGGGTCAACACGACTAAACCTAGAGCATGGAAGCCACCCGAAACTCGGGGTGCGGTGAGAGGGGCCAGAAGAACAAGAAGCAGCGCCCAGCGAAAGCCCACCCATTACATTTCCAACACGAAAAAAAAAAAAAATCTAAGAAGACATCCCCAAAAGCTCCAGGAGCACCGCAGGCCCACAGGGAAACAAAAAGTTCGGGGACACTTCAAATCCACGCAAGCGGACCAGCAGTCCCTCATAAGGGAAACCACAAAGAAAAAAAAAAGAAACACCTCTTCCAAACTCATTGTGGGGAAACCGGCCGAAACTGTGATCGAGAGAAAAACAAAAAAGAGGAAGAAAGAAAAGGAACCATTTCGGCCCCGATACCCTCACACATCTCCTGCTCCATCAAAGGGTGGGGAAGAGGTCAGAATGGGATGTGGGGATCGGACGGGGGACTCTGCTCGATTGCGTGGGGAGGGAGATGGAAAAATCAAGAAAAAAATAAGGGGCTCAAGAAACAAGTTGTGCAAGGATCTCCTTGGAGAAGGGTGGGGCTCGCTGGGGGGGGGTGGCTGGCGGTTGGAAATTTGGAAGGGTGGGGCGATGGTGAGCTTGAGGCTGGGAAGGGTGGGGGTGGACAGGTGCCCCGATCCATACTCAACAAGAGTGGCAGTGGGGAGGGAGGCAAAGACAGATTTTACGAGTGGTGACAAAATGGAGAACAGACGGTGGGGGGGGGGGGACAAAAGGGGGGGGCTATATTTCAGGGCGGGCTGTTCCTCCTGAGTGTCCAAGGGGGGTATTAGTATAGGCTGGGGGTTGGTTCTGAATCTTCAAGAAGGTTAGCAATAGGGAAGGAAAAAAGGGTGGGTAACAAACACGCAGGAATACTCACTATTGTTTTGGGGATGGGGTGGACAGGGGGTGATGAAAGTAAGGAAAGGATGTCAAATCTTGGGACTTGGCGAGCTTTTGGGAAGAGGGAAAAGAAAAAACAAAAAACCGACGGGGTGTATAGAAAGAAAAAAAAAAGAACGTCTGCTATCCTTAGTCAGAGGAAGGGGTCAAAGGAGACAGGGGGGGAAGCGAGGATCTGGGAGGTTTACGATGCGGTAAGAGGGGGGAAAGAAAAAAATAGGGAGAGCAAGGTTTTAAAAGTAAACCGGTGAAGGGACTGGGGGCGAAGTTGATGTGCAATAGTGAGGGTTGGGGGAAAAGTGAAAAAGGCGTGATTGGGCTGTGATCGGCAAGGTAATTGTGTAGCCGGGGGAGGAAGAAAAGGTAGAAAAAAAAATCTCGAGTCGCCGGCTGGGGGTATTGGGCACAGGAACGAGAAGAAAGAGACCGGAAAGAAATAACTAGGAACTCAGTTCAAAAAGGGTGACAGGAAGAGCCCGAGCCTGCTTCTAACGAAATAGGAGATCAGGAAAGGGAGGGCCTGAATCTTAACCCGAGGAGCGCTGACCAGGGAGGAACAAAAAAATGGAGCGGGTCGACTGTAATGAGCTCGCCGGGGTTCAGAAAAAAGGATCTTTTTCACTCAAAGTTGCGCCTCCTCAGAAGGACCAACAAGACAAAAAACAAAACGAAGTCTGATACGACGACACGACACAGTTTAGAGGGATGAAGGGGATGGAGGACGCGTGACATGGCGAAAAGACAAAGTTTTGACTGTACGACGCGCGTGGAATGAGCCAAGGGGGGAAGGGGGGGGACAGGAATGGAGAAGCCCGTTGGCATCTCTAATCAACTGGGATGGAACCAGCAAGAGATAAACCAGGATGAACTAAGAGGGGCGGGCTCAATACTTCGTCGAGGGGGTTGTAGAAATTTTGGGGAAAATACAAGTAGTGAGTCTGGGCCAAGGAGGGGAGGGGGAAATGATTGACCGAAAGCAAAAAATCCCGGGAAAAAGATTGCACGTAAAAAAAAAAGGGGGGAGTCAAAAACTCCTCGTAGTGATTCAGAGATACTCAGAGGAGGAAAGCAATTACAGGGGGATTGAAATGAACGATAACAAAAAAAGACGACAAAGAGTGGGAAAGGGGTCGTCCAACTTCAACAATGAAACGAACTAGCACAAAAAAAGGGATGAATAATGGAATGGGTCGGAAGGGACTTGCCATTCAGTCATAGGGGAGAAAAAGGTACTAACGGTTGACAAAAAAAACAAGACAGTACGTTCTTTTGTGGGAGAAAAAAGATCCAGGAAAAAAAAAGGAACTACCTGACCGAAAACTCGCCCATTCAAAGGAGGGTGCAACATGATTTTGGGGAAAGGGAAGGGCAAAGGGGACGAGGGGGGCTGCCTCCCCCTCGGGCGCAGCATAAAAAAAGGGGGCAGGCAGCAGAGTCTTGCTACAAAGGGGTGAAATACGCCTCGGATCAGAAGTGCTATTCCAAGACCTTGAACAGAAGAAAAAGGAACAAAGAAACAGACATAGGCCAGTGGAAAAAAAGATCAAAAAAAAAGAAAAACAGAGGAAAAAGACAAGAGGGGACTACCATACCATGGGGGATCTTTGGGGGGGGCAAAAAAACGGAGTCCGAAGTAGAGGCATTCATAAAGGGGAATTGGGGGAAATGTGGGAAAACAAGGAAGGTGGAAAAAAGTTTTGACAAAACACCGTTGTTTGGACAAGCGGGAAAAAAAGGGGATTACAGCAAGATATCTTCGGGGAGCCGGGAAAGGGGTGCACCGAACACGTTCCAAAATGGGGAGGGAATCCGAAGATGGGAAAATTACTGGGGACTGTTGCTGGACCCCAAAAACGACCGTAGCAAAAGGATCTCAGCAACACCGTGTCCTTGAACTGTGCAGGTTCATAGAGAGACAAAAAGCAAATCGCCGGTTTTTTCGAACCCCTCTGTGGAAAGACCTGAAAAAAGAAAAAGGGGGGACAGTTAACCCACTCGACGTTGTGTCAGAAGGTTTGGGGCAGAGGGGATCGAAGCACAAAACAGAACAAAGAAAAAAGGGGCAAATCCAAAAACTAAATCCTGGTTACATCTTAGAAAGTACCGGCCATCCTCAAACAAACTTAAGTAAATGGCAACCAGATCATTGGGCCTCCCCGCACCCAAGCTCCTGAATGGGGAAAGGGGGAAACAGGGGAAGCACTAGAGCCTTAAATCACGAAACGATCCGAAAAATCCGGGCAGCGAAAACAAAATGGAGTAGCAGCGATCACGATCGAAATTAGGAAGGGGAAACAAAATAGACGTCATCAATTTTCCATATACTGAGAACACGTCAAAGAAAGAAAGACAGGAGAGAACCCAAGGAGCAATCGACGGGGGCCGAACAGTGCAAGTCACATCTCCAGAAGAAATGTGGGGGGGGGGGGATGAGTTGATCCAATAAAAAGTCGGGGCAAGATAGGAAAGTGGAGGGGCCGGGTCAGGAACAAAGGAAACGGACAAGAGAGTACTCCAGCCGGTCAGTAGACTGCGAGAAAAAACAACAAAGGGAGGAAAATAGAATATATATGCAGAGGAGGAAAAACTCAAGGAGGGGTACAGCGAAACAGTTGTGGGGGGGGGGGGGGAAAAAGGAACCCCTTACTGGGACAGGGACCGGAATTTGAGCCAAAACTCAGCCATCCAAACAACTACAGAGATCGATGGACGGGAGAAAGTGGAAGGTCAAAGGGTGCAAAAGGTCAGGGAACAGGGTAGGAACGTGGATAGTATTCTGAGGGGGGGGGACACAGTGTCAGCGCAAAAGGGAACTTGACTCTGGGAAGCATTTCCCCAGGCACGACGAAAGTTGAGAATCTTGTCTCGCCAGAGGAGACTCTGATTGGATCTAAAGTATGGAGTATATGGAGGGTTATAGTAGACCTTGACCAAAAAAAGGAAATGTTAGAGTTGTTCTTGGGGGACCCACTATCTTTGTCAAAAACTCGGTCAGAGGTTGTTTCAAGGATTTACCTCGGATCGAAGGAAGGAGCGTCGTGGTTCCTGTCTCGGGTGGTTTTCCGGGCGTGATTCTTCGAACCCACATCCTACGGGGAAAAAAAAACCGCGTTTCCAACCACAACCGGCAGGGGGGAGTATTCAGTCTTTACGCATATTTGTTCGAAAAAAGGAAGGACTCGGATTGCCTGGGGGGTGGGGAGAGGAAAAGGATGCAAAGGAAAACTGCCCTTCCCTTTTGATAGGAAAGCGGTGGGGGAAAGATGGAGGGGGGTGAAGGCACCTCCTTAAAGAAACAAATCTGGTCAAGCGGGAACTGAACAAAGTCCCCATTTGGAACCCTGTTGTTTGCCAGGTTACTAAAGGCAAGACAAGGCGGATCACGCATCTGCTCTCGGCAACCCTGTCATGGGGGGAAAGGGTGAAAACGCGGGGAAACTCTGGAAGAGGAACTTGAACAAATCAACTGTCGGCCTGGAATGAAAAAGTAGGGGACTTCCTTTTGGTAAACAGTGGAAAAGAGGAAAAAAAGGAGTTTGGCATTCTTGGGTTTCCTGTTGATGGGGGAAGAAACGGGACCAGGAAAAACTTCTGGTTTTTGATGGTCGGGTCCAGTAGGAGGAAGAAGTAATAGCAACTTGAGGACTGAGTCAGGGAGGGTCCATACGTATGCACCAAGGAACGCTGACTTGGAGGAGGCTGCGCTCGGAGGGACAAACAAAAAGGGAAAAGAACAGAAATCATCCAAAATAAATTTGGGAAAAATCATTGACTTTTATAGGGGGCGTCTCAGGCAAAGTCAGGGAAAAAGAAGTTTAGAGGAGTAAGGCAAAGTCACGTAATTGACGGGGTTGGGGAGGGGGGGGAGGAACAGGCGACCCGATGACTTGACTGTCAAATTACTGAAAAAGCAAGGGGGGGCGGCAAAGGGGGAAGGGAGATGGGAATGCAGTTTTGAATGGGTTTGAACTCACCAAGAAAAGAAGAAGTGGGTTTATTTGTTCATAGGCATGGCTCTCCCTAAACGGGAAAGGAGGGGAAAAGTGGCAATCCGCTTCGTCCACGCTCGCAGCAAAACTCAAAATACAACACGGTTGTTCGACTGGCAGGCCGGTAAGATAGGGAAAGAAAGGGGGAAGGCTTAACTCAAGCAATGAAAAATATTACCCCTATTCAAAATACAACCGGAGAAACTACAACAAACCAAATCTTAACAGGGGAAGTATGGAATCTCGGGAAAGAGTCCGGAAAAAAAAAAGGGTCTACAGGAGGGGTGGTTCCCAAAAAATAGGAAGAAATAAACCGGATGCCGAAAGAAGTCGCCCACAGCCATGACAAAAATGAGAATGAATCAAAAGAGCAGGCGTGAGAGGCACAATGCGGTAAAAGGGAACAATTCCCTCTCAGCCAAGTCCATTACAAGGAGGACTGTAACGGCTCGGCATAGTATACTGCCTAACTGGAGAACTTGGGGGCAGGGGTCTGGCTTCTCTTCGAACCTTTCGAAATAGAAAGCGGCTTCACTGGTTCGAGGCCTCCCTAGAGAAGGAGCCAAACGCCGTCCTGCACCCTGTAAAAAAAACGATGTTGAAATTCCCTTAAGTGACCACAGGAGGTGAAACGGAAGGGAGTACACATTCTCTGTCGGAGGGAAAAGGGAAGGAACGACCAGGAGGTCCCCAGACAAACAAAGAGGTAGGTTGTGGCGGAGACGACGTTAAATTGTACGGTCCATGAACCAAGCCAGCGACAGAAGGAAGGTGATAACCAGATGCCGTTGAAGCACAGGAGGAATAAAAGTGATATCAACATGCAAAATCCACAGCTTGAAATCAGACTATCCACAGGGGAAACAACGCCTCGAAGAAGGGGAGACACCACTGCGCAAATTCGTCACTTTGGTCGGAAAGGGGAAACATGCATCTCCCAAGATTCATAAGGAAAAGTAATAAACCGAAAGCTTAAAAGCAGAACGGACGCAATCAAATACTGAGTGGCACATCCTGAGGACGATGAATGGAGTAGCAGAATTCAGTTAAAACAAGCGGGGAGCTCCTTATAAACATCAACAAGCTGGGTTTTGCAGGGTGATCCCCGATCGTCAACATCTCAAAGACCAGATAAGAGCCCGAAGCCCTATCTCTGCTCCAGCAAACAAAAAAAAAACACAAAAACACTAGGCTTATCTTCTCTTTTTTTGCCAAAAAAGAGGGTAAACGGGTCCTACCAATTCGTTGGACTGCGGAAGAAACAAACACTCCTCCAGTAACAAGGGCCTCCCGAGAAAAAAACCCCCAGTGGGGCAGCGTACTCTACCGAAGCACCCCTCAAGTAGGGGGGATTGGTACTACGTCCCCCCAAGAGGCGCGGAAAATTGGGTGCCAAAACCTATCGGAACAAGTAGCTCATGGCCATGCAAGCAACTGGAAAAAGAGTTGAAAAACTATGGAGAGTTTAAACAGTTAACAGAAAAACAGTAACCTTCGCCATCGCCATCACCAAAACCTGGAATTTACAAAAGGACCTCACAGAAACCCCTCATCATCATCCAAAAAAATAGCCACTTATCCCAGGAAAAAGGGATCTAGCAAACGGGGCGGGGGACGAAAGTCGCCTCACGGCAGAAAATAGGAAAGAAGTAAACGCAAAGGGACAGGTCAGAAAAGACAAGTCTTCTCTTCCAACCACCGAGGAACACGTTCGGAGATCATCTTGGTGCGGGTAGGTCCTTCCGCCCCTGTTTAGACCTCTCAACCCCCCAACCCTGAGGTAAGAAAGAGAATAACCAGGGCGTGCCGGATCCAATACAACAAAAAAAAAAAATCTGCCTACAATTTGTGGGGGGAAAGAGGTGGTGGCAGACGGACTTTCTTTGATCCGGATGATACTTGCTTGGGGGAGCGATTGGGCACTTGGGGGAGGGAAAGAGGGCGCCTCCGAACCTCGGTTGACGACTGAAAAAGGGTGACAGCTATTGGAGAATGTTTTGAGGGAGTCTGAGTGGGGATGGCGGGGGAAAAATTAGGGGTGTGGAGGGGGGCATGGGAACGACTGGGAGGGTTTGGCCCGGACCAGAATAGGCACCAAGAGGGGGCAGTGCGGGGCAGGCAAAAAGCGTTGTGACTCGGGTTGCCCCCCTGGTAGCAAACAAGGGGGGGGTGTCAAAAGGGGAAAGGGCGTTGGTCTCTGTCAGGGCCGCCGATTACCAAGGTTGGGTGGGGTGAGGCAGGGGACAAAGCGGAGGATTGTTTGTTTCTGCATCGGAAATTCAAGCGACGGGTAAGGGGTGGGGGGAAACCAAAAGAAAAAAAACAGAAAAAAGTGTGGGTTGCTGGTGTGTGGGGCGTGGGTGCTTTCTCAGGAGGGAATCGGAAGAGGGGACTTTGAGAGAGGTTCCGCGTTGAAACAGAATCCCCCCCAGGATAGAAACAGAAGAGACGAAAAGAAAAACGGTGTCTGCAAGCAACTGAGTCGCGAAGGCTGGGAAGGGTGGGGAGGAAAAAACTTGGAGTTGTGTTGAAATATATTGTTGAAGGACGGGGGCCGGGGCAAATCTGTGGGCTGGCCGTGTTCAATTCAACCGTGAGACCAACGGGGGGGGGGAATACGGGGAAAGGTCAATTAGCTAGTACCAGGGTTGGGGTAAACGGGGGGGGCCAGAGGTTGAAGCTGGTGGGCCAACTGGGGAAAATTGAACCTTGTTCGCATGGGTTATTCACGAAAAACTCTTTTTTCTCCGCAAGCTCAGCTGAGTAAAAAAAGGAGGGGTGTATATGGCACAAGGGGAAACTGAAGCATCATCACAAAAAACCATCCCGCGAAAGCAGGCAAACGGAGTCAAGGGAAGGGAAAAAAAGCCGCATGAGACATCGCGATCTACATTTGTATGCAAAGGAAACAAAGGTAAAAAATTTGCGTGGCGGACCCTTGGGGGAAAAGTCGAAGGAAGCTGTTAAGCCGACTCTCAGGTGACTAAAGTGAAGACTCAAAGCGAAAAAAGCAAATCACCGCCCTCGGCGTCTGCAGCCGGGGAAGACGACCAAAGTCTAAGTAGGGACGAGGGAGGAGCGTGAATTTGCGGCACTGACACGCATTTGGGGGGGAAAAAATTAAGAAAGGCGGAAGAACACTGTGGTCATGGAGGTGCTGCCTGGGAGGAGACCGGGGGGGCAAGGGAATCAAGGGAGGGAACCAACGCCGGCGAGACCCGGTCCGACTAAAGGAAAAAAAAAATAGAAAAAAAGACGGAGCAATGACGGGCAAGGGGGGAAGAGTTGTGGGGGGGTAGGGGGGAAAGGGGGTTGGACTAGGGGGACATTGATATCTTGGTCACACGGCGTGAGGGGGAGGGACAACAAAATTCAGACCTCAAATTCCAGTCGGAAGAACAAAACCATTGGTGTCTGAAAAACAACTCCCATATTTCTGCGAGAGAAGGAAAAAAGCGGAGGGCACGACAGCCATTATCATAGGTATACTGGAAAAAAAATAAAGGGAAGTCGGAAAAGAAAGTACAGTGGAGTCCCCCCTTCAACAAGTTAAAATCGGAAAGAAAAGACGGGGCAAGGCAAGTGAACTTTAGTAAATGACATGCATCAGTACGGGAAGTACTAGTAGAAGAAAAACCAGGGTACGTGATTTGCATTTCACGAGCGGAACAGGCAATTTAACAGAAAGGGGGGAAAACGCAAAGAGACCATTCCATGATTTCAATTCTTTTGCAGGGGAGGGCAGGCAAGGTTAGACAGGAAAAAAAGATCAGCCTCTCCCATTATAGGAGCCAGAGAGGGTGCTGAAATGAAGTACGGACGAGGGAGAAAGAAATGAACAAAATATTCAAGCCCTTGCCGTGTGGCCAATAATTCAAAACAGGGTGGGCCCCGAAAGCTCAAAAACAAAGACGGCACCTTATCAACCTCAAAGACACAAAGGGACTATTGGAAAAAAAATGGGGGGTCCGGGGTTCCACCCGGCTTCCCTCAGGCTGCAGAGTTCAGGAAAGTTGGATGTGAACGTGCCCACACAAAGTGACTGGCAGGGTGGTATTTCACCGGTGTTTGAACCAGCAAAAAAAAGGGGGGGAAGGGGGACTCGTCATCGCTCTCGCCGTCGATCCTGGAGAGGGGAAATAAACAGCCAAAAGCGGGGGGGGGGGAAGTGGCCTAAAACCATGCTTGGGGGCGTTAATGCCTGTGATTCCAACCAAAAGGACAAAAGGGGAAAAGGCAGTTCCGGGTTGAACTTTCATCGGTCTAGAAAACCCGGCAGCACGATCCATTTGGGGAAAGGGGGAAACAAATCTGTGTCCATCCTGAGGCCACCCCTCACAGGCCGTTGAACAAAAGAAAGGGGGAGATTAGGTTTTTTCTCTTCGACTCAGAGACGACCCACCAAACCGCCTCATACTAACGGAAAACCCACAAGGAAAAAAAAATGGAGCCACACAAAAGAGGAATACGGACAGTTGGGGTCGACA
>Ga0179591_1231979_pt1 | contig 12057 bp, 13 predicted proteins | sample CZOMad2_1_08_16f_FD_182891 | JGI IMG/M metagenome (GOLD analysis project Ga0179591, IMG submission 182891) | Vadose zone soil fungal communities from Angelo Coast Range Reserve, California, USA - CZOMad2_1_08_16fungal (PacBio error correction) | ecosystem: Environmental > Terrestrial > Soil >...
CTAAAAAACAAACCCTCCCCAGAAGGGGGGGTCAAAAGTGCTTGAGGTCAATCAGCCTACCAAACTTCGCACCATACCCTACATTTGTCGCGGGGGGCCGGGAGGAAGACGGTCAAGGTCGTGCTGCAAGGAAGAAAGAGCTAAACCAATCACCCGTAAAAAGGAAATGGAGGAAAGGGAAAGTATAGGAATTGACCAGAACTTATTAATTCAAAAAAGAAGGGCCAATAAACGGGAGATGGGGCCTCTTATCGGAAAAAGAACCAACCAATGAAGTATCTCATCGAAAACGCAGAGGATTAAAAGGGAATAATAAATCTCCGAAAAACGGGGGGGGGAGATTGGACGAAGAGTGCAGAGGGGAGGTCAAGTGAAAAAAAATCATAATTTCGGGCAATTCGGATACTTAAGGAGAAAGGTGATTGGGAAACAGGGAAACAAATTGGGGATAAATTTACTCCCCGAACAAAGTAAGAGAGAAGGAAACTCGCGTCAAACGTTGATCGTTGCTGGATGACGGTAAGGAAACTCCCAAAAATTCTGGGACCCCAAACAAGGATGATTTATTGGGGTGGCTGACTAGGAGAAAATTTGGATCCCGCATCAAATTATCACAACAAAGAAACTCAGAGATAAAAAAGGGATGGCCTGTTAGGTCAGGGGTCAGAAGAAGGGTCTTTCGCAATAGGCTAATCTAAAGAAATTTTACCTATGGGTCAATGCTATGAGAATGTGGAAACGAAGATATGGACGTGCCTGATAAGTTTCGATTTTCTTTTGAGAACTCGAAATGGTCTCAAGTCATTGGTGGGGAAAAGAGACAATGGGGGGAGGGTGTATTTTGGTAGTTGGTGTGTGGTGTTCACTGTCGGAGGGATAAAGGGATACGCGGTTCCCTCGTTGGGCTCAGCAGGAACATATTGCGAATGAGGGGTTGGAAAAATACCCTCCTCCCTGGGGGAGGGGTTTTGGTGGGGGCAGAGAAAAAAAAGGGTTAAAATAATGTTAGTTTTCCAGCTTGAGAAATCATTTCGGCAACCAGATAAAAAGTGAAACGCCAAATCCCAAGGGATACAGAGGGAGCAATTACAAATGATGGTGACGTTGTTTATCACAGACGGCATGCTACCTGAGACTGGGCCAGAACTCTACATGAAAGAAAACAACCTTTTTCTAAAAGGAAGGGGGGGGTCTATCTGGAAAATTTGTCTGGGCCTCGCCTTGTGATTTCGGAAAAGGGCTTGGTAATGAAACGCAGGGAGGGGGATACCCGATGGGAAAGGAGTGGTCCGGAAAAAAGTGGATGATTGGCTCCAGCCGAAGAGAGACCCCATGGTTGCAGCATTAAGTAAACAAAAGGCCAGGGACGGATGAATTTTTTCTGGGATGGGGGGAGGTTTGACGCATTAATAGTAGTATAGCATTGGTGCATTTGTCTCTAAATAGTAATTCCCCACGGAACTGACTGAACGGTCTTGGGGAAGTCAGTGTTTTGGCAATTTGGGGGGGAAAAAAAAGTTAGTTTGAGAAGGGCTAGGGGGGTACAAGGGCGACGACGATATGAACATTTGCGTAGGAAAGTTGACAGTTGGTGGTTGCGGGTTTTGGGGGCCGTGCAAAAAAAAACAGGCCACCAGGACTGGACTGTGCTTACGGGAGGGCCCTACAAAAAACACAAATTGTACGGCAGGTGCCGGGGGGCACGCGGACATGTATTATCACGGTGGCGAAAAGGGGGCAGAGGCCGCCGTGCTTGGGAAGGGGTGGGAGGCAACCTCACGATAAACGAGGCATTTCCAAATCTGAGTTCAGAGTAAAGAGAAGAGAGGGGTTGACGGCTACATTTACAGGGCAATCATGAAAAACAGTACCAGAAATGCAGCGGGCAGGTTAAGGGAAAAGAGAGAACAGGAAAGGAATGTGACGGAATAGCAGTCAAACAAAATTGTGTAAAAGATAAATTTAAAAACATTCTTCCTACATTACAGAGGCAAGCAAAAGTACATGAACTGTGCGGTGGGAGAAGAGGGGGGGGAATTGAGCCCTCTGAAGGTCCCGACTGATTACAAGCCAAAGGCTGTGGGAAGGTGTGGACAGGGGGGACGGTACTAATTCCGAAAGGAGACCACTGACCATTAGAGACTATGTCTGGGATGTAAAGAAGGCTGGGGGAAAAGGGGGAGGACCAGCAAAAGGGACATCTCCATTTAAAATGCCAGGAACTTCAAGGAAACCAAGTGGGGAACTTGCTTCAAACCCGTGCAAAAGGAAAGGGATGGGGACAATCACTGGTCATCACGGCATTTTGTTAAAAGTCGTCAAGTGGAAGAAAGGTATGATCCATAAGCATGAAAGGGAAACGGAGGGGAAGAACATCAAAGCACATAAATCTCGGTAAATTTAGCAAAATAACGAGTGGGTCAAGGAAGGGAGGGGGGAGTGACCTCTGCATTTGGGGGGATGATAGAAAAAGGACTTTACGGTTCGCCCAACGGCTTATCTCGAAAATGGATTCGAATCGGTGTAGAAGCAGGGGGGGAGTCAAAAATTAGGCACTCAGGAAACGGAAGTTTGGAATGTAGGGAGGGGGAAAAGCACCTTACCGGGAAAAAACAAAAAAAAAAAACTTGTTCCAGGCACGCTAAATCGGTCTTGCAAGAAGAGCCAGTGATGGCCCCGAAAAGGGATGTGGGGAACAGAGGGGAACTCGGGAGCATGTCTGGAAAAATCAACGGTTGTGAACAGAAAAGGGAAGAACTAGTTCATTTGGAACGGTAAAATGTAATTGCCAGTGCGGTGCATTACTAACGTTCAAAACCGAGGACCTACAGTGTCGTGGTAAACACGGGACAGGTTAAAAGAAATTGTTTGCCAATTCAAAAGACGAAGAAAGATGCGGGAAAGAGAAAAAAGTTTACAGTCTGACCCCTTTATGGAGGGCTGCGGGGAAGGGTGTTAGTATCGGGGGCAACAGGCGCCGGTCCCGTTACAGAAAAAGAGGGAAATGGTAAACTTGGAAGGTCCCCAAGGGCAACACGGGGCAAGGTAGGGTAAAAAGAAAAACTGACAGCAATAATGCAGTGCCCGGTTGGCAGCTGGTAACAAAACAATAGGGGGAGGAAAGGCACAGGGGGAAGCATTACGACGGTCACTAGGAAACCATACTGGGATGGGGGGTATACGGTATCGGTAAGCAAAACTTAGCTCGCTAACACAACAAAAGGGAAAAAGAAGGAAAAGATCAGGGGGGGAACACTAGACTCCACAACCCAGGATTGGGTATAGGTTGAAAAGCGTTTCTTCCAAAGGTATCATGGCCCTAAGGGTTAATGGGAAAAAAAGCCCAGGAAAACCCAGGGAAGGAGAGGGAATGAGTGGGACCTAGAAGCGTTGTACCCCGATGGGGGGACCTGGAGAAAAGGCCACGGACAGGTTCCTCTTTTCGTTAAGTAACCACTGTGGAAAACGAGACTTGAAATGGACCCCCGAAGAGCAAAACCCAGGGGTTACATACATGAAACGTCACCGGGGAACGAGTGAGGGAAAGCAGGGCCTGCATTGGGAAAACAAGAATGCAGCCTGCAAATTAACACCAATCCACTGTAGGTAAAAAGGGATGAAGAAGGTCTATGGAGGAAAAAAAAAGATCCTGTGGGCCGTTCCACAGGAAAAGGGTCGGCATTGGTAAGGGTAAGGTAGACAGGAATCTCAAAACTTGGAAGGGTGACCAACGCCGGTGGGTCCCAAAGGGGAAATCAGTGAGATGCCGGGCAAGACCGATTTTTAAGCGGTTGAAATAACTTGGTTGTCCAACAAAACCGTAGAATAGTAACTGAAAGAGTCAAAGAAAAACCGGTGGCCTGCTTAAGGAATTGGAGGAGAAACAACGCTGAGCAACCGAGTTACTAATAGAGTCTTTCCTCTCCTCAGTTGGAAAAAAGGAAAAGTGAGTTTGGGAAAAGAAACCAATGCCATTCGTGGGTCATGAGTAGAGGATGCCGTCATAAAAAAACTCGGGATATGGGTGAGTAAGGGAAAGAAGAGGTTTATCTTTCAAGGGGACCAGGCTAAGAGCCAAAACTATGTATCCCTCCTTTTTACATTATTGCAAAGGGTCAAAACGCTTATGGAAAAGGGAGGGCATTCGTACTATTTGGGGGGGAAGCAAGGGGTGAGAAGGGTGTGAGAAACGTCAGGCAACGACTTTCAAGGGGTGAGACTGTGTACAGTTGCTGGACAAAGGGGGCCAAAACGCCTGATTTAGAACCAGCTATAAGGGCAGAATTCAGAGTAAAGCCGGCACCCGAAACCTTGAATCCAAGCGAAACCGTTTAGGGGGAGAGAAATCTAGGAACCTCCGAAGCGTGTAGAACTGATCGCTAAATAAACGTAAAAGGGGATGGGTAACCGGGGGGGAGGGGGCGATCAGTAGTCTAAGCTATGTGTTGAAATGGTGATGTTCTTGACCAAACATTCTCGGGGGGGAGGGGAAAGGGGGGATTGCCTGAATTTTAAGGGCCCTGGGAGAGAATTGTAAATGAACCTACGAGTGACCTGGAGGGGGTGGGTTTGGGACGGGGACTGTAAAAATGAACCAACAAAGTCATCGTTTCGACTCGGGAAGATGTAAAATTGGCACGTTCAGGGGGGAAGAGGGAGGTTGAAGAAAAACTGGAAAAAGCAAGAGGGAATAGCGCAATCACATGGATAATAAAAATGTAAAGGAAAAAATGCAAACATTGCAAGGAGGTTGGTGTCAGGGTAAAGGACCCTCAAAAAATCCACCACAGTAAACGAATGGTGTCAGGCACAGGAAGACCCAAGGCCGAACACAAAAAAAGGGGAGAACGATGAATCGAAAAATGTTAATAGGAGGGGAGGGGGGGAATGTAAAAAGAGAAGAGAAAAATAGTTTGGGGGAAAAAAAAAACGACATCAGAAGAGAAAAAAGAAGAGGGTAGAATAAATTGGTGGGATAATTTATGACCATGGAACACATGAAGGAGAATTATAGAACCAGTGAAACAGAAAAATCATACAGAACCACATTATAAGCAAAACTGGACATCTTTGGGACGGTTATGAGCACCATTTGTGACCGGACGAAGGAGGAGTCCAATCGACGAGGAATAAAAAGAATACTCGAGGCTTCAACATGAACCGGCGAGAAGAAAAACCCAAATGACCTCCGAAAATGAAACTTCTATGGACTAAGACACGTTGGGAACAAAAAAAAGAAGAAAAAAAAGCTTCATTAAAAAGTTGGCCGTTTCGTAGAGGTCTCTGGGGGAAAGGGAAAATTGTAGACTTAAGGGCTGTGATAACGCTTACCAAAGGAGGGAGACGACGCTCCCAGATTGGCCAGTATCGGGAGGAAAGGTTTGTATGGGATCGAATTATTGGTGAGTCGAAGCTTGTACAGAAAAACAGGTCATTGCAACCTGTGTAGGAAGAAGAAGAAAACAAGTTGAGGGGTTGTAGTCCCACGTACCAAGTGGTCACACTTGGAACTAAGGGAGAAAACGAGGGAACGGGTATAATTTTGGGAAAAGAAATCCATTGTCCATAAAAGAACAAAAATCAAAATCATTTTGCGGAAGCCCACCAACAAGAAGGAGACCAGTTAGATCCAGAAATAAACATGGGGGTGGAGAAGGGAAAGTGAAATATCGTTCGAAAAATTGAGATAATAAGAACTGCACCATAGGCAAAAAAAAGGGGATAGGGCCCCATGAGCAAATAGCATCATAACCCTTAATACCAGAAACGTTTATTAGAAGAGGAAGTTCCGGGGGGGGGGGACCAAAGTGTCACGAACGAAATCAACCCTACAAAGATTGGGGGTAAAACCGAAGAGCGTCGGGCAAGAAGCATCAGCACAAAAAAGGACTTGTAGCGGTCCGGGGGAGGGATTTGACGTTAGGGAGGCAATGCAGAAAAAAGAAAGGTATATAAAAAAACTCCCTTCTAAAATGTCCTTAACAATGAGACTGAAGTATAGCCCAGAATTTATGATGACGACCTGGGCAAGTTCAAAATTAAGGAAGAGATGTAAGGGAGAAAGGGAAACACCAAATGTATTATCTACGATAAAACAAAAAAGGAGAGAAAAAGGAAGAGAAAGTTGGTGGGCACGGAGAAGATGCAAGGAGAGGGGAAATTGGTAGAAAGGGTGCGAGAAGGAGGTTTGCAATTCCTATACGCATGGGGAGACCGTGTGGCCCGGGGCAGGTAGCAATTGAGACAGGGAACCCCGACGAACGAAAATTGAAGAGGAAGAAACCGAACGTACAAACGGGAAGTTGCTGGATGGGAAAGACTCCTAACGTGGGACCCCACCAGGGATGGAGTTTTTTGCTGGAAGGAAGGAGTACAAACCCTCAATATCCACCAAAACTAATCAAGGTGCCTTGGGAGTTAAGGGGGAGATGAGGAGCTTTCGCAATAGTAAAGAAGATCAATTTGCCTAGGGGCAAGGGAAATGGTTGCACGAAAGATATTGGCAATTTAAGAGACAGTTTCTATGTCCAAATGGAGAAGAGAAAGGGGGGATCAAAGTCAGGGGGTAGATTCGCAAGGGGTTGGGGGAAATTTAATTGTTTGGTTGGGGTCAGGCGGATGGATAAAAAAGGAAGGCCTTTTCCCTCGGTCGAAAAAATGAAAGGGAGAGGAAAGAAACGGAGGTTTAACAATACTCCTCAAAAATGGAAGTGGTTGGGGAGGCAGGCAGACCAATGTGGAAAAGATTAGTTTTTTAAGCGGAAAAAAAAAATCACAGTTTCGATTCGCAAAAACTGTAAAAATCAGGATCAATCTGGTAGCGGGGAGGAAGAGTTAAGAGGGGGTAGCGTTTGTGTAACAAAAAAAAAAAGATGCAGGCTACAGAATTCCAAAACGAGAAATAAAGAAAAAGGTTTCTAAAGGGGCGCTCAACTTAGGGGGGTCCAATCAGGAAGGTGATTTTACGGATTGGGGAGTGGGACATTCTCCTGCGAAGAGTTGAATACCCATACGTGGGGGTACAAAAAAAAAAAAAAAAAAGAGGGGACCTGGAAAGACAAGTCTATTTTGGGACAGCAAAATGGCGAAGACCAAATTGGGTTGAGAATGAGGGCCATATTGCCCGGTAGGAGGAGTAAGCGTTTTTCTGGGATGGTTCATGTGAAAATAAGATAGATAGACAGTGTCATTTGACTTCATACTCCTTATGAAGGGAAAGGAGCCAAAGGGAGGCTGCTAGGGGGGGAAGTTTTTGAACACAAAAAAAACGGAGGGTTGGACTCTCTTCATCTTTGTTTAAAAGAACCCAGATCAATGACCATTGGCGTAGGGAGCGTAGACGGGGGGGGGGTCGGTTTTGGGTGGGAGGAAAGGGGGCAGGCCACAAGGAACGTTTGGGGACGGGGGGCTGAAGCAGAGGGAAAAGGAAACCAAAAACACCGGGTCCAGAATGTTCCTTTGGGCAGGGGATGGAAACAATTGTATCTAACGGTGAAAGAGAAGAGTCGAGTAACGAGGGTCAGGTAGGTGAGGAAAAGCTCACGGAAACAGGGACGTGCAATTGAACTGACCTCTTAAAAGCGCAGGAAATGGGTGCCGGGCGCATTTAAGTTGGACATCATACAAAAGTGAATATGAAAATCGCAGGGTAGAAGGTTTTCCACTCGATGCAACATTTGGAAAGGGGAAGGGCCTTAAATCATTCAGAAGAAGGGTGTGACAGACAGAAAAGTTAAAAAAAATAGAGTGAGTCAGGAGGAGCAAATCCACGGTTCATGAAACCACGGGGCAGTGAAAAGAATTGTTCTTGGAAAGAAAAGAGAGTGGGGCAACCAAAGGAAATCATTTGGTTAACGAAACGAATGAAAATCACCGGTGAGAGGCTGGTTCCGGTGGGAAGTGCCGGTAACTGAGAACCTATGACGAAAAACAAATGGATGTATGGGGGGAAAGAAGCTGGTGGAATGTAGGCAAAGAAAATGTGTACAGTATCAAAAAAGGAGCATTCCGGGAGGTGCCGGAAAAAAAACTTAACCTGGCAAAACATGTCCGGAAAGTCCCACATTCCGCATCGGCATGTTGGGGGGGAAAGAGAGAACAAGATGTCACAACGGTAGATCAAGGCATTACCTGTAAGAGAAACGTTCCTGAGTAACTCTCTGGTAAAATTGTGGAATCCTAGCGATCTCTAAAAAAAGAAGACGTACAAAAGGAAAACCCAGGCATGGGGATAGAACACTTCTTTAGTCTCAAAACTTATTGGAGGGGAAATGTAAATCGGTGACAGACTTTAGCAACGGGGAGGCCGCCATTAGGGGGGGGAAGGCCCTAAGTTTTAATGGGAAAAGAAATAGCACTAAAACGAACAACAGGATTGAGGCAGGCGAAAAAGCGGGCTTTACAGGGCAACAGTGTGACCTCTGGGGGGGGGAAACCGTGGGTAACCGAATGTAAAGAGGGGAGAGGGACTGGACCTCAACGGTTTTAAACTTACCAAGGAAAGACAAGACGGGAAAAGGGAAAGGGATGCCATGCGGTTCATTACGCACAGTTAAAGAAATGACGTTACAGGGGAGGGGGGGGTACAAGGCAGGCAAGCAGCTTGGGGAAAAGGAAGGAAAAGAATCAAGATGATGGAAAAAGATCAAAAGGAAAACGGGAAAGTCGTACCCTGGATGGGGGGAGGGCTGCTGGGTGGTTTCAATGTGTAAACGTCAAATGGATCCGTAAGTAAAGGAAAAAACAAGGACAGGTAGTAATCTCCGGTTCAAACCCAGGGGAAGGAGGTACAGGGGGAAACGGATCAGGGGCCGGGGAAAGTGGTCAGGGAATTCACATTAATGAGGGACGATTATAACAAAAGGGTTACTCAGTCAAGGGAAAACAAAAATCCTTGTATGGGGTATTAGCCGGGAAGGTAAAGAAAAAAGGAGGAACTAGAAAAAAAAAACAAGGAGGAGGAGGAGAGATAAGTTTGGGGAAAAAAGAAAAGGGAAGAAGTAAACCATACCATGGGGGGGTTAAAGGGGGGTGACAGGAAGTCAAAAAAATTGTGTTAGGAAAAGGATCAGAACCTCCCAGGAAGGGGGGAATGTACAGCCACTGACCAAGGGCACGTCAGGTAGGGGGATTGGGCCAGGGGAATACTTAGCGTTGCGTACCGAGGAAATGGGTTGGGGGAACAGTTATACAATTAAAAGATCGGTTTCCGATTTCAGGAGGCCGCCAGGTCCTATAATACTGAAAAAAAAGTCCCAAAGAAGAGAATCCGGTAACTTAAAAAGGGAACTCGGGGGAAAAAAAGCATGAGGGTCCCATAGGGGGGCAAAAACTGAAAGTGGCAAAATAGGAGGGGGGAACTTCAAACCATTTTTACCAATCCCAAAAGGGGTTTTAGTTAGGTGAGGGAAGGGAGTAATTCAAACGAAAAACACGGTGATCAAATAAGAGGGCCGAAAGGGTAAAATTGGAAGGGGAAATGAACTCCCTACGTAAGGGGGGGGAAAAGAAGCAAGGTTGTCAAAAAGAGCAATCACTGACTGAAGGCAGACTATTAAAAAGGCAGAAAAAGGGCACTCCTTGGGGGTTTGAAGAAAGTAAAGGTTAATATTTCCCTAGTCAACCGAGTCCGAAGGGAGTGAGGATGACCACTCTGACAAAACAGGGAAATGGAAGGAGAGAGAATCATTTTGGACAAGTGAGGCGTGTTATTCCTGCCCAATCCATCGGGTAAGCGATCGCGGAAATGTAGACGCTCAAGGGAGAAGGGACGGAAGGGCAATGGGTTCCAGAACGAGTTTAGGGTGGAAAAAAGTGCCTTTGTCTGAGGTACGAAAAAGGGATGGGGAGCTACCTTTGGTGACAGGAGTGGAAAGCATATGGCAAAAAAGGCAACCTTCTGAAACGGTATGACATCGTAAGGGGGGGGGGCAATTGAAACGCAATTTAAGGGTTGGGACAGGGGACAACCCTGGAAGTGGGGCAATGTGGAAAAGTGAACAGGGGAGGAAAAAAAGGGGTGAACAAACGCCTGATGTAAAAAGCCGACAGAGCTATGTTAATTGTGCAAGAAATACGTGGACACCGTTACGGCAAAAGAAAGGACAAAAAGAGAACTGAAAAGGGGCTTGTCATTTCCAAGAGAGGGAAACAAGAGGAGGGCAAAAAAGCCTAGAAACTGAAGGGGGGGGGTGAAACCAACCACGTTAAATGACCCGGGGGTGGTCGAAGAAGTCTCCTCTTATTTGTGTTGAGGGGAAAAGATAGGTCTGATGACGCAGGGAAAAGAGGGGGACGGGGAAAGGCAAAGGGGAAAGGGCAAAAAGCTTGTGAAGGGTCAAGGGGGAGGTGTGTTCAGGGGGGTGAAAGAAAAACATCAAAGGCAATAGTTAGTTCCGCTGCCGCAAATGTAAAAATTTGAAAGTGAAATGGGAGTTGGGAAAACTAATGGAAAGGAACGAGCGTTAAAAATAGGGAAACTGGGGTATATACACTCGTGGATGGAAGAGGTCAAAAAAGGAAAAAATGGAGAGGAACCATTGTGGGGTGGGGGAAAACGGCGGAACTCACAAAGAACGGACGGTGGGCTGCAAAGGCAGCAACCCAGAACACAAAAACTGGTAAAATAGCAGAAGAAAAGGTTTAAAAGACGTAGGGACCCGGTCAAAAAAGAAAGAGAAAAAAAGAAAAGGGTGGGTTAGAAAAATTCAAAAAGCAAGCAGATTCCATGGAGAAAGGAAGGTTTGAGAGATTCTGATCCAAAAATGAATGATTATAAGAAAAGTTTCAAAGGGACAGTTCTCACATCAACACGAAAAGGGACAGAAAAAGGCCAGCTTGGGTGAATGGAGGCACCATTTTGGGGGGGGGGTGAAAGGAGGGAATGATTCTGTAAAACGAAGGTTTACACTGAAAAACTACATCTGTGGCAGGGCCAGCTTTAAGTCAAAGAAAAGAGAAATGAACGTCAAAGGCGTCCCCCTTAAACTCAAATACAGGGGCGAGTCCCAAAAAGGGGTCCATAATAAAAATCTTCAGTTAAGGGTTATGACAGGTTGAAGAAAGAAGGTGATCGGATCATGTATCACTTAAGTTCAGGGGGGGAGAAAAAAAAAAAAGAAGCTGGGACAATCAGTTTTCAGAATAAAAACATTTATCCCAGGGGATCTGGGTCAAGGGGGGGATTTAATCAAACCGTGTGGGGGTTGAAGGTCATCAAGATAAATACACATCATCGGGGGAAAAAAACGGGTCTGAAAATAATCCCAAAAAAAAAACCGGTAAGGAGTATGTAAAAAACACTGACAGGTCTCCTCATGTTTCTTGAGGGGAAAAAAACACGAGGGGGACTGTGCCTTTTCGGCAAAAAACCCGCCGTTGCACAAAAAAAGGAAAAATCAATATTTTGCGGCCGATAAAAAAACAGGACTGGTGAGACGCAAGAGTATCCAAAGAAATAGACACTGTGTTAGAAAGGGAAAATTGAAATGAACTGGGAGGGAGAAAACAATTCTAAACGCCCCATAGCAAAGATCGCCCCCAGACGAATAGGAAACAACTCATCATAGACCCTTCTACCACAGAACGGGGAGAGAAGAGAATGGGGTGAGAGACTTGGGAAGTCCAAGTGTCTCGACGAAAGAAAAAAAGAAAAAAAGAGGGGGGGGGTGGGTTTTCAAAGGGGGCGTCAAACGTTCATAAGAGAAAACACAAACTCTATCACCGACTGGGGAAAGAAGGGGGTAAGTCCTAGTTAATTTTTCGTTCGTCGTATTCCAATTTCAGAAAAGGGGTTCATGATCAAAAAAGGTAATCACTGGAATCCAGGAGGGGAAGTTGGGGAAAAGAATATGATGAGACCCCTAAAGGACAAGGAAAAAGGGATCGAATCTAAGGCCAAAGACCCAACAAATGGTATTCAGACTCTCGAAAAAAAAAAAACGGAGGAGGATGGGGAGAGATGATACCTGGGGGGGGCCGTGCCTCAGAGGGAAAAGCAGAAGGGGTAAGTGGATGGGAGAGACATAAGAGAGTAAGATACGTCAGGCATACCTTGCT
>Ga0179591_1362793_pt1 | contig 12057 bp, 14 predicted proteins | sample CZOMad2_1_08_16f_FD_182891 | JGI IMG/M metagenome (GOLD analysis project Ga0179591, IMG submission 182891) | Vadose zone soil fungal communities from Angelo Coast Range Reserve, California, USA - CZOMad2_1_08_16fungal (PacBio error correction) | ecosystem: Environmental > Terrestrial > Soil >...
GGGAAAAAAAAAAGAAAGACGCCTTTGGAAGGGTCGAGCCCCAAAGGGGATTTTTCGTGCAGGGATCCTACAAGTGCGACGGAAGAAAAGATTCTGAAATCTTTTGTAATGCTCCTGGGGGTCCGAGAGGGCGGCTGACCGATGGGAAGGAAGCAGGAAAAAAAACCGCCAAATGAAAACCAAACAAAAATAGACGGAGGGGGGGAAAGATCGAGCCCAAGACCCAACGCGAAAGAAGAAGGTGGGGACACATCGGACATTTTGGGTGACCGCCTCGCTTTAAAAAAAAAAGTTGAGCAATCCGGACGACCCCTGTCACCAAACTTCTGATTCCCAAAGAAGGGGAACGCAGGCGCCGTTTGCCGAAAGCGAAGGTCCTGGGGGTTCGCAAGCGCCCCGCGCCGGCGCGGGGCCGGATCGCGCTGTCTTTTCCTTTGCATGAGGAGTGTCCACCAAAGGGTTATTGGTAGGGCGGGCGTCTACACATAGAATAATGTTTACGAAAATGTCTTGTAGGAGAGCCATCTGGGGTGGATAGAGCTGGGCTAAAACATGTCAATAACAAAGATCATGGCTCTTGGGGGGACGGGGGGGGGGGGGGGTTTAGCGCTGCAACAACCGGAAAGGAAAACTGAAGGCTATTGATATTTCACCGCCACTTTTGTTGGACCGAGAGCACGGTTCGTGACGAACCGTCGTCAGTTGGGAAAAAAATCACGTCAATTGGTCGCAGGCTATGGGAGTCCAGGGACGTGGGAGTATAAACGCTCCAGTCGGGGAACTGTGAGGTTCCTGATCGTTCCTCAACGCTTAGCGGGAAGAAAATCGCCCAGTTCTGAAAAGTGAAGATACGCGGGGGTCGAACGCAATTGCAACTACTCTGGTTGGGGGTGGGGGGGCCGAAAGGGGGGGGGCCATGGGACATATACTTACGCAAGCCCACAAAGAAGTGGCGTCGGTCCAGCCTTCTGCCCATCCTGGACCAAGGGAAAAAAAAAAAGGAATACAGCTAAACTGAAAAATATCTAAAGTGTCTTTGTTCTGATGGTTCTCCAAAAAAACAGACTGAGGGATTATCGGTTTAATAAAACTGTAGAATGAAAGGAAAGCGCCCGAGCAATCGTGCTCTCTACAAGAAGGGGTGGGGGAGGAAAAACGCGTATAAGGTGCGGCAAGCTGGTAAGCATCGGAGAGACAGGCCAAAAGCGCGACCGTCACCAAAACATGCAGGGAGAGAGAATTGTGTTGTCGTGGTAGGTCAAGAAAAAGTATCGAGACTCTATGGGGGGCCGTTCAGGCCGGCAAAAAAAAAAAAGACAATCTTCTCTGGGCCTTAAACGGGGGGGTATCTGGGTGCGATGAGTGTGAAAAATTTTTGGACTTCTCAGAAACAGGGAAGCTGGGGGGTTCAGGCCGAGGGAAATCAATAGCGAGTCGTGCGTGCTTGGTCTCTCGTAGGGGGAACTCCAAGAATAAAAAGAAGGATGGTCGGGGCCGAGGAGTCCAGTCTGGGAAGGGTGTGTTTTAGTGGCGGTGTCCAGAACAGTGAATGAAAGCGTGTTCGGATTGTTTATCACCAGGGAATATATGGGAAAAATCAGACGGAGGTGAAAAAAAGGCCCGTGAAGGGGGGACCCGAGAGGACAATGGTAGGCCAAAAACGGGATGAATTGGTATTGATAGGTGTGTCGCCCTGCCAGAGAGAGAGAATGGAGAATAGGGAGGATATATGGATTAAAAAACTGATTAAGTATAAGTTACGACCATACGAGAAAAAGAGGAAAGCCACTGGGTATAGGAAATTAGATAATTCGGAGAGGGAACCCCGAAGAGACGGTGTTATAACCCTGGCTAACCAAAAGGGAATATTGCAGGAACCCAGGGGGGGGACGATATTATAAACCGGGCTATCCGACAACGCTCACCATCGGTCATCTACAGGGAGCCGTTGAAAGACGAAGGAAGACGCGGTTCTCTCAATTGGTCATTAAGCTGGTTCTTGGGCAGGGCATTGACGAATGGAAGAAGGCGCGATCCATTCTTTAAGCAAGGAAGTCTTGGGGAGGAAAAGTAAAAAAGATAATCGTTCATTTAAAACCACGGAAGCCCAAGAAGGAAAAAAGAGAGCCATTCTCGCAACAACCAACTTTGAGGGGCGGCGCCTTCTCTAAAAAAGAAAAGAAGGGGCAAAAAGTTGGAAGACCAATCCGGGTCTGGGCGCACGTCCAGATTTCTTCGCCTCTGATTCTCTGAGGGAACGAAGGGGGTTGGAGTGCGAGCTGAAGATCGACGGGGGGCCACTCGCCTCTTGGTCGCGCTCGAGGACAAGGTCACACGCAAAGCCGGGGAAAACCTGGGGGCCCGGCCCATCTAGCCGCATCAATCTTAGACTTGGGAAAAGGGACTCTTGAAGCATCATCATTCTCGTAGCCTAAGAAGGCTGAGTCCCGGATTGAACCTCGGGGATAGAAGTTCGCGATCGAGGGGTGCCTTCATTAGTGCAAACTGGATAGACAAAGAAATCGATATGCGTATTTGTTGCCAGGTCCCGGGGAGGAAAGGGGCGGGCGAATGACGGAACCAAAAACCTCAAAAACTCTGTCAGGGTTCTGGGGGGGGGGAAAAAGGGCAGGGGGAAAGGAATAAGAAAAACAAGACATTGAATCGAAAGCCAGAAGACCTATTTACCTCCGTTTGAGTTTGAAAAGGGTTGGGGGTGGAGGGGAGTAAAAGGGGAGGACCAAAAAATTAAACCGGAGCACCATTCGTCAAAAAATCAACGATCGGGACAGGTCTGTTCCGCGCGGGCAAAGAAGCGTCGAAAAAAAAAGTCCTGACGGGAAACCGAAGCTAACCCTGATCGTTCCAGGGGTCATGGGGAAACGCCATAGAAGGGTTACGAGGCAGACCGTGGGGAAAAATAGCAAATCGATCAAGGTTGTCTGCTCCTCATCTAGAGCGGCTAGGAAGACATAAAAAGACGCCACGAAAAAGTAACACTCACACGGTATTATAGTGTACAAGCTAGCTGACGCGTCTCTGAATCGGAAGAGTCGCGCTAAAAACGGGTGGGCAGCAACCTGGTTGGTGGAGGAAATAGATGTTTCGTGTCTATGATTCGGTAACGGAAGAAAATTTTGAAAGGAGAGGGACTGAAAAAAAGATACATCGGTAAGAGGGGGGGGGTAGGACTGCCTGGTTTTAAAAGTCTGACGAAGGATTCGATCGACCTGCCAAAGACGTCCTAAAAGAGGGCAGTCAGGGGCAGGGCAAGGAGCGTGAATTGAGCTGGCCAAAAAAAAAAAAAAAAAAAAAAAAAAAAAAAAAAAAAAGAAAAAGGAGGAAGGAAAAAAGAAAAAAAAAAAAAAAAAAAAAAAAAAAAAAAAAAAAAAAAAAAAAAAAAAAAAAAAAAAAAAAAAAAAAAAAAAAAAAAAAAAAAAAAAAACACACACAAAAAAAAAAGAGAAAAAAAAAAAAAAGGGAAAGGAGAATTTCAAAAAGAGGAGCGGTGGATCCATTCTACTACGCGATTTCAAGAGAAATTGCGTTGATTGAAGACCAACGGAGGTGTTCGGATTTGCTTGGGGTTTACTTGGGAAAAAGGAAGATTCGAAATAAAATAGACAGGAAAAGAAGAAGACTAGCTGGATAAGAGAGAGGGTCTTTCAACAGGAACCGAACCCTGGAGATCGCGAGACGTGATATCCATTGGGGTGAAATCCTAAAGGAGGGAATCGCTAACAACTGAAAGGCTGAAAAGTAAAGAGGTAAGTCAAGAGGGGCGAACGGGGCCGGCAGCGGTCTTTTTATGATCGTTCCGCGGTCTCGATCCCGAGGCCAGAAAAAGGGGCCCGTCGTTACGCAAAAGAAAAAAAAAGTGGAGCGGGAGCATCGAGTGAAAAAAACTGAGGAAGCTGCGCAACCCGTATTTTTGATAATTCGAAAGGTGTGTATAGGCGGGGGTAGGTATCGGGTTTCAAATCAAAGAATTGATGCCGTCGGGGCCTTAATTGGTAAGGAATGCTTCTTAAAGAGCGATGCAAAAGGGGTTGGCGTGCTGGAGGGAAAAAAGGTCCAGAAACCCCGAAGATCTCGGAGGGGGCTGAGGTGGTGTCGTCCCAGCTCCAGAAGCTTCCCTCATGCACTTCGAAGGTGGGAGGGACGTTCGCGCTCCGAGGGGGAAAAGGTGATAGCGATGTTGCGTTTATACGGCTCTAAAAACGGGATCCTCGTAAAATTCTTTCCACCGTTTCTACGGAAAATTGGGGGGGGGGAGGCAGGCAACATCCGCAGCTTCCGGGTGTCCCCTCTTATCGTGAAGGATAAGTTAGGAACTTTCGATTGGTTAATCTCGGGGAGGTCGTGGTGCACATCATTGGTATACATCTAATACGTGAAGAGAAAAGTTCAAGCGGGGATCGCTCAGAGACTAGGCCCAGGAAAACACTACACGGGTTGGAACAAAGAAAAAAGACTCAAGTGGCCAAAAGAAATATGGTCTACAATGCACTCTAAAGGCTCCCTCGCCGGCAACATCACAAGGGAAAGTCTGACGGGAGTAGAGAGGGAGACACGCTCATTCCTTTCTGGGAACACCGTGGGGGGGTCCAAACAAGTCCTGCTTTACCTTCCTCCAGTACCGAGTGTCTTATCTGTAGTATTCACCTACTGCTTGAGAAAAAGCCCGAACTTCACAAACCGATGAAAGGGGGTGATGAGGGCACAGTCCTTCCGCTTTATCGCCAGGAACCGTAATGAAACACACCTTTCGCACAACTATTACCCCTCCGAACTCCCTCTCCCCGACCCTAGTAGATCCATGAAAAGGGATGTTGCCTGCTTGGTCAGCGGACAGCACCACCAAAGCAGGCGCTCAAAAGTTGCCTTACTTAAAAGACCAGAACGAGAAAATTCCAAAAGAAGCCGGGTGAACCGAAGAGGGGGCCTGGCGATTTTGCCGTCGCGGAAAGGCCAAAAAAAAGGTGAGGGAGAGAAAAAACGGGATTGGAGAGGACGCATGGGCGCAAAATGCGAACGGTTGGGGAAAGAGAGAATAGAGGGGAAGAATCAAAAACGTAACCGCTCTTTTATGCCAGGGGGAGGGGGGGTCGCGAAGGGTTCCTGCCATAGCGCAAGGCAAGCCCCTGCCCTCCCTATGGGGGGCTTGATTCGCTCAAAGTGAATATCCATTCGACAATCGAGAAAATGGGGGAAGGGGAAATTAGTCTGGTGCGCTAGAAATCGAAGATCGAACATAATAAGAAAATTTTTACGAGCGTTTAAAGAAGGAGAACGCGAAAGAAGTTCACCGAGTAAAAAAAATTCAAAGTTGTGAGAGTAAAATGTTAATCTGAAGCAAGCCGTCTCATGAATGCAATCAGTTAAAAGACGACAGGAACCCCGGGAGCTTAAAGGGAGTAAGTGCCCAACAAACGGTAGGGGAAAGAAAGAGCGAATCGTGAGACCTGTTTGCTGGCTTGACAAATCACTCCCAAAGCGCAGGGAGAGAAACCTGGATTGTCACTGAAGATTGGAGGGGGAAGCTGATCGAAAGAACGTATCACGGAGCGGGTTGGAAAGATTGGGAAGGCCAGGAAGAGCACTGTCACTTGGGTGAATAGGAAACAAGGCAAAAAAGAAGCACTGCCGTAGTCCTCGCGCTGGAAAAACAAAACCTACGGAGGGAGGCGAGGAAATCGACGTGATAGCGGAGGCCAGGTGTAATAGCTATTGTAAAATTGAAAAAGGAACGGAGAAAAGGGGGGAACTTTTGTAGCACTTGAAAAAAGGGGGTCGAGAGGACGCGACGAGAAAGCCGAAGATCGTGTTTTGGCATTGGTTTCTTAAAATTGCCGGTGGAAAGGGGAAACGCCGAAGGAGCGAGCCGTGGAAGAAATGAGCACCAAAAAAAATCAGAGAAGGGACGGGGAGGGGCTCTCGCCTGCACGCAAAAAGCTTCGGCTAGAAAGGACAAAGTTGGCTGCGGGAGGGGAAGCTCGCACAAAAAAGAGGGGGGGGAGAAGAGGAGATGGGGGGGGGGGGAACCGACGACCTTTATTCAAGTGAGAGCCGGACAAAAGGGGGGGGGGGGGGTTGCTTTAAAGGCTAAAGACAACGACGAGTGCTGCAAGAAAGGGTAGATAATGCTCATTCTACTCAATGATCTAGTTTTTTAACGCGAAGGGGGGAAGGCTAGAAAAAGAAGCCAGAAAAAAAACAAAACAAAGGAAGCGGCGAGAGCCAAGAACGCCGCCCCGCCCCAACCTGCTAGAATGCCGTCAGGGAAAGCGCCATTTGGTCGATGCCGTAAACGTGTTGGCAATTTTAATCTCCAGGCATCAGCCACCTGGGCAAAATACGCTAAACCGGCCGGGTGTCGCCGCCATCGGGAGATTCTAAAGGAAGCGAAACCTATCTGAAGGAAAACCTAAAGGCCGAAAAAAAAAGGTAGCCCCAAGTGAAACCGGTGAAAGGGGGAGATCTTGGGGGGGACGGGAGAAAATGGTTCACACGAAATTCACACTCTGGAGGGGGGCGTTGGGAGGGAGGGAGACATCGGTTGGTACGTAGGTCATGATCCGTAGGGACACATTCTCAAGAATGATCGTCGCTTTTGGTTGCTGGGAGGGGGTGTCAAAAAAAAAAACACCGGACCATCAAAACGGAAATCAGGAACGCACGTTTTGGTCCTCTCAAAAAGGAAAGTGGTGAAAAATAGAGTTTCCATCGCAGGCATCTACTTAAGATGGCTTCCGCTACTGCCCGAGGGCAAAAAACGAAGCAAACAAGGACCTCGGTGCCCCGGTTGTTAAGGAGATGGGAATCAAGAGACGTGACAATCAACGATCGAAAAAAAAACACGTGGAAAGGTTTGGGCTATATGGGGCGCCGCGCAAACCTTGCAACGAAATCTTAAAGGGACTCAAATGATGAGGGTGGCCAGATCCAGCCCAATCTTGCCCGCTTTCCTTCTAGGGAGGCGAGAAGGGGGGACAGGACCTGCAATGCGGGACGGCTTAAACTAAAACGAAACTATGGGAAAGGTAGAAAGGGGGGAGAATGCGCAAGCTAGTAGGAGAGTATGTATAAAAGGAAAAAGTCAACAACCATAACGGTATTCATAGAGGGCTCCTCTACCAAGGAAACCTTGGGGGGGGGGAGAACCGCTGAATTTGAAAATATCCTGGCATAAGCGGGGAAGAGCGAACAAAAGCTGGTTGCCACTTTCAGAAAAAAAAGTGAAAGGTACCGGTCGTTAAAGTGATCAATCCGGCATCTAGACAGATGAGAGGGGTTGGGGGGGAGGAGGAACATGATACCAAGAAAGGCGGATGAACCGTTTTGTATCTTCGTTTCAGAAGAGGGGAATGGTGGGGAGGGAGAGCAGCAAAGCATAAGTTTGCGAGATAAGAGGAAATCATCATAAATACGGTCACGGCTTGAGTGGTCGAACGTCTGTTTGAAGAAGGAGGAAAGCCGACTCAAAAGAAGATGTAAAGAAAAACATATCTGTGGGGGGGGGTTTTGGGGTGGGGAGGGGAGCTCGGGACCCTTGGAAACGCGGTTCGGGGAAAGAGATATATTCACGTCAGACTGATCTTGGGGAAGTTCCGGAGGGGGGGAGAAAAAAGGGGGCTCCCGTGATGCCCATAATGTTGTGTCCAAAGTTAGGGTCAAGGGGGGGGATTGGAGAGGTTGTGAGTTGTTGAGGGAGCTAAGAAGAGGCTCAAGAATAGACTACTAATCAGTGGCAGGACCAACAATTCGGGGAAAAAACTTATGGTGGATCCCCTTACAAGAACAAGAAACAACCCACTTATACGGCAAGTCCTAAATTAGAAACAAGACACGCTGAAAAGAGAAAAGAAACCGTTTAGAGGAACAAATTTAAGGGAAAAAAAAGGGGTAAAAAAGAAAAGGGTGAGAAGGGTAACCGTGTGGCGACAACGAACGCCAGGAAAACCAGAGACAGCTCAAGCAAAGGAATCTCGAAAGCCTCTTCAGGGAATGGTGGCAGCTTTCATCTTTGCTTTTCTTTAGGCTCTTTCAGGGACACAACGGAAGAAGGGGCTATCCACCAGAGGACCCATTTTCGCTTGGAGAAAGGAAAAAGCGGTAGAGGGATTCCTATAGCGAAAAATCCAATTCCGCCACTTCCTCCAAGCGAACCTCGTGAAAAAAAGGGACCCGATCCTTAATCGGTCCAGCAACGACAAAAAATACATACGGTTCTTGGTGAACTAAATGGAGGAACTGATTCACAGCTGCTCCCGGCTTCACCTGAGGGGGGGGGGTTGGGGGCAGGGGAAGTAGGGGCAAGAACGGGGGACGGAGGGAGTCAATCACCCGCGGCAAAACTGCAAAAAAGAAAAGGCATTCAGTCTAGAAAAGCCGGCATCAATGGTGGTTGAAAAACGTTTCGAGCCTCCCTTCTCCGTAGTCAAGGAGAAGGGGAACCGATTGGTAAATCGATCGTGGGGGGGAAAAGAAGAAGGGGTCCGAGATCGTCAAAAAATTTGGCGTATAAAAAATACATCGTTTGGGGAGCACGGGGGGGAGGACCATCGAGAGGAAAATGGACACCGGGGTTCCCCTGGAAGTTTCTTACTGTGCAAGGGGGGAGAAAACCTTCAGGGGAAGAGGAAAACCCCAAGCAGAAAAAAACGCTTGGCCTTGGGGGGGGCAAAAACCGAAAAATCATGTTTAGTGACCCCGACATGAAATCGTCGTCGAAAGGAAAGAGTTAAGAAAGCCGGGTTGATGATTGGGGGGGAAAAGAGGCCCAAGCTCAAGGCCACAGTCGTCTAATCCTCACGAAGGACTCGATGAGGGGGACAGGTGTTCTTGCAAAAAGGACCTTCGAACCAAGGAAGGAATTGCCCTCAAAAACGACATCGCGAAACAGAAGGGGCAGAAGGTAAGTCTCTGGTAGGGTAAACAGAAAAGGTCAATTCACAAAGAAGGCGTTGAAGGCATCATCGCCCGGAAAGCTGAAAGGGAACAGGTTTCGGCGCAGGGTAGAAAGCGACTCTGCGGCCTTTCAAAGAAGGCTAAAGAAGGAGAAGGAAAAACAACACGGAGAGGTGACGGCTCGGGCGGCTGATTGAAAGGCTAGATCGGGCGGGCGAAAATAGGGCAGAGGGGGGCAAAAGGGTGGGAAGTATGTTTAAAAAAAGTGATGCCCTCTTAAAACTCCGCTGGACAACTAAGCCAGACTTGGGATAATGTCCCGTACACTCTCTTGTTAGCGATGGGTTTTAATGGTCCCGTGTCCTTTTAAACCGAGACGACGGGAGACGCACAGATCCTTTCCGGTACGGGGGGGTTTGGAAAGGATCTAGACTCATGTGAATGAGATTGTCCTCATTCGGCCTCAATGGGAAAAGGGAGGATTCATGCGGGGGGTGTTCTACCTCAGGCTTAGGTGTCTAACTAATTAAAGGTTTCTATTATCGTTTGGGCCTCGCCCATTACCGCAGGAATGGGGGGGTCTTTGTTTGGGGGGGGATTGTGAGTTTCTTGGTTTTTTTTGCTTTGTGAGAGATCGTACAACGGAAGGTAGAGTTGCGACCGTATGCACAGGGGCTTGTCCTACATTGGAAGTGGTAACTCCTATTAGGTTGATTAACGATAAATTCTAGTAAAACATAGCCAATTCACCTCTTTGGCTAAAGTTGAAATCAGTTAAAAGGTAATCCGAAAAAGGAAATGAGGGATGGGATGCGGGTCGAAAAGGAGGGACAAACTATAATTAGAACGGTTAGAAAAAAGATGAAAACGGGTAGCGGGTGGGGGATCCGGGAGGGATCTCGCACGCAGGAGGAATTTTGGCCCCCGTATCAACTGAAGTACGAAGAAAATAAAAGAAGCACTGGGCTACACGAATAGCTGAAACAGTTGAAAAAAGAGAAAAAAAAGAAGGAGGGGATAATGGAAGTAACTGTTTCTGGGCTTGGCCCCAAAAAAGGAGAGGAGGGTTAAAGAGAAGAAAGTTAAGCCGGGTGGAATGCTCTGCGCGTTAGGGAAAAGGGGTAAAAAAAAAAAAAGGGGTGGTGCGCGGTGAGCGGAAAGGGGGAACGCGAAGGCTATCAGCCTGAAACGGGGGGGTGGTTGCGCAGCACAGGAAAAGGCGCTCGAAAAGCGAATTGAGAGAAGAAAAGGTCGGGAGTAGCAGGAGTCCATGGAGGGGGGGGAAAGATGGCTTAAGCTTAGAGCCCCAACGGGCTAAGTCTCTCATGTAAGGAGGGCCACTAAGAAATGGTCTTCCACTGATGCACCGCATGGGGTGGAAACTCTTCGGGGTTCATGGGGTAATGACACTGGAGGGGGAAGGATATGGAGTTCACTAAATCACCAGTTTTGTATAAAGCAATTAGGGAAGCAGGCTCCGTAGCGGACAAGGACTCGGAGTTGGCCAGGCGACCACCTACCCGCCCGAACAAAAAAAAAACCTCAAGGAATGAATATGCCTAATTAAGACCCGTCTCCCTCAAAAGGATTCAAGAGCTCGGAAAATGGTTAGTGATATTAAAAGGAACAATCCTCCACCGCTTGGGCCAGTTATCCAAAAGCCAAGAGCCCACCCAGTTCACCTGGGGCGGACTTTAAGGGAGAAAGGGGGTAAGGATCGAAAATGACGGATCACTAAAGCGAAACTCAGCACCCGGCCGAGTATTCAAGGGGATGAGGCCGAGGCGCCAGGTTATCAAGGAAGTCTCAGGGCTGAAAACCGAAACCGTCGAACCCTGTCGAAAAAAAGGATAGGAAACCATCACTCAAAGACCCAAATAAAGGATCACATACGTTGAGGCCTCTCAGATGTTATCCCAAGTGGTACGGGGACAAAATATAAAAGGGAAGATCCAGTTGAATTCCTTTAGACAAGGTAAGGACCTAGGAGCCCTCGGGGAGGGTGCAAGGGTCTCGTGTAGGGTCTTTGCCCGTAATCAGGGGGATAGGCAGGCGGTTGCGGAGACGTAAAAGGAGTGGAGAGAAGCACCTCTGCTCTCGACCTGGTTGGGGTTTGGATGGAAGGTGTTATAATAAGGAAAAAAATAGGTTGCACTAAAATAGGTGTCACTTTCCAAGAAAAAGGAGAGAAAATTGGAGGTGGCAGGCGTTCCAAGCAAAACGTGGCGGTCAAGATTCGCCCGATATAAAGCGGGGAAGAAGAGTGCTTGGGTAATAAAAATTAAATCCTTAATAAAGGATGGCCCAGTGTTTGGCAAGTGGGAGAAGAACCCTAGTCGCGGTCTGCAAAAGAAAAAAACGTGGGTCGTGAAAAAAGACGGAAAAGAGCCCGGTTCACCGAGGTTTGACGGCGATCGGGTTGTCAAAAAGAAGGGAAGGTCTGGAAAAGAAGGGGGGGGGGGAAAGCGTCGGGAAGTCAATAAACTGTGGATGAAAAGAGGGTTCGCTAAAGTATGGGAAAAAAAAGACCGTGTCTTTAACGAAAGAGCCCTGAGAAGGGGAATTTGGGGAATTGGATGGGGCTGAACAAGCCAAAAGAAAGATCAAGCAGACGAAACTGGTCCACTGTGTACTGAAGGAATCTAGAGGATTTGAAAAGCAGCAAAGACCGCAAAGGAGGGGTGTAGAGGGGGACGGGACTCCATCACCATATAAAAGGAAGTGTTGTAAACTTGGGAACATGCTGTCATAATTCCAAAGGGGGGGGACGGAGGGGGAAGAATTTCACATCGTGAGGCTCCTAATTGAGATAAACTTCCGATGCTGAGCGAGCAGTCGAAGGGGGAAAAAGTTTTGTTGTCAATATCTGTGATAGAGAAAAAAAACGCAGAAGAAAAAATTTCTATGTTGTCAAATAAGAGGGCTTAGACACATTGCGACGGTTTAGCTAGCCAGAAGTTCTCGAAGATAGGGAATTGGGTTGTCTGGACTTGTTTTTAATTTCTCGCCAAGCTCACCCAGGGAATAAGAAAAAAGAAAGATAAAAGCCGGAGGACAAGAGGACAAGATAGTCAACACCTCTGGATCAAGAAAAGAGGCGGATTGCCTCACAATGGGGTAGCGATCCTTTATAATGCTTATTAGGGA
>Ga0179591_1378516_pt1 | contig 12057 bp, 10 predicted proteins | sample CZOMad2_1_08_16f_FD_182891 | JGI IMG/M metagenome (GOLD analysis project Ga0179591, IMG submission 182891) | Vadose zone soil fungal communities from Angelo Coast Range Reserve, California, USA - CZOMad2_1_08_16fungal (PacBio error correction) | ecosystem: Environmental > Terrestrial > Soil >...
AAAGAAAGGGGGGGAAGTAAAAGCCCCGAGTCATAAGGAAACAGGGAGAAGAAGGTTCAGAATTTGAAAGAACCCTCACGGGGTAGAGGTGCTTTCTTAGTAACTGTCTCAGGGGTAGGATTTGAGTGGATAGAGTAAACCTCAGTCCTTTGTGATAAGAGAGAGGTGAGTTCGCCCTCAAGGGGGAAACTTGGGGGGGGAACGCAAACAACGGGGAGGGTGGTGGTCTAAACGAAAAAAACTGGTGGGAAATCGAACCCAATCGATTACCGGGCAGAGCCAAAGGGGACACGTCCCAACTCAGTTGTGGAGCTGCGCAACTGGACGAAGAAGGTGGTCAGAAGAGGGGCCCTAATCAAAGAAAAGGAAAAACGATGCCCAGAACGGATCTACGAGAAGCAAAAAAACAAAAGGGAGGTGGGGGGATGTAACAGAGATATATCTTCAGTCAGTATCTCCCTTAGCTGATCGGAAGAAAAAAGATAACTCCACGGAAAGAGAAAAAAGCCAAACGGGGATAACTCTGAGACTCAAACAGAAGAAGGCGCAGAAGAATAAAGCTCAGTAGACAACCAAACCTCTTTTGTTTGCGACCAAAAAGGGGAGGCAGAAAGGGGATCAACTCGCGCTCAAGAGGGAAAAACGACCGAGGGGTGATCAAGAGATCCGACGCCGTGGGGAAAAACACCAGTTACGCCCTATCACCATGACAAGGAAATCCGAAAAAAAAGTACGTGCCGATTTTGCAAAACAGGGGAAAAAAAAAAGTGTAACCCGGACGGAAAGGTCTAGAAGAAAACCGTGCGCGTGCGGAACTCATACTTGTGGGCAAGGAAAAAAGTAACAAAAGCTTCTTCTTTTCGGCGAAGGGGGGAAAACGGGGGGGTTCGGAAAAAAAGGGACTATCGGAAAAACAAGCATCCCGGGATCTCATGAAAAAAAAGAAATTCAAAGCGCGTCCGGAACCAACTGGGAAGGGAAACGGAAGGATCATGTTGAAGGGAAAAAAGAAGCTGGGGACAATTAAAACTATCATTATTGGAGATGGGAAAGGGCATCCAGGGGCAAAGCAGTCTTTCATGACAGGGAAACGGAGAGGGGCATTCACTGCCCGAAAGGAAAGGAAAGTTTGGTTTTCCTAGGCTCTCAAAAGAAAGAGACTGAGCAAAAAAAAAGGGGGGTGGCGAAACTTGTTGACGAGCGACTTGTCAATCCCCGAGCGCACGGGTGAAAGGTTGCTGGGAGGAGAATTGAGGGGAAAAAACAACCTTCCGACGAAACGATGGCTTAGGGGGCAGGACAAACCAAAAAAAAAATCTCAAAAATTCACAATTCGGGACACAAGACGAGGATTGTGGGAGAGAAGGGCACGGAACGCAACGCGGGGGAGCAACAAGGTCGAAACTCGAAACTTGTTACCCAAAAGAAAACACTCGAAAGAAAGGGAGCTGGCCCGGGGGGCTGAGTACTAAGAATAAAACGTAGCAGGGCAAGCAGGAACGGAGTCAAAAAAAATAGACCGCTTCGATCACGTGGCAAGGGAACAAAGGCTGGAGGACTGGGCAACGACCCAGACCATCCGCATGGATCAAACGAAAAGAGACCGTTTGAGAGGGTCAAAATCTATCGCAGGAAAATCCAAAAGGAAAAAAGGAAACAAACCACAAAAAGGAAACATGGGAAATGGGTGCACAGGCCGGGCACCTGGTCTATTTTCCGGATTTCTCACCTGGTAACCGTACTGGTAAGGGATTCCTGTCAACGAACGTCATAAGCAATAAGAGGTATCAAAACAAAAAAAGGGGGGAAACCTCACGGACACGGACTCGCAGGGAAGAAGAAAATAGGTTATCGGGTCGCAGTGGCTCGCAGCAGGAACGAATGCTAAGAGGAAGAAAGCTGCGAGGGGACTAAAACCTGGTTAAGGGCTATAAACGCCGGAGGAAAATATCCCTACAACTTAAAAGAAAGAGGCAGGTAGGAGCGACTAAATCCAGAAAAAAAAAAAAAGGCCGGCAACCGGAAGGCGGCGGGAAGACTGATTAAAATGTGTGGGGGGGAAAATAAAAAATCCTGACAGGATTCTGTGGAAGTCCGAGGTGATTGCCGGAAAAAAACAAAAAGAAAGAGAAAATCAGGGAAAAAAAATAACGCAATCAGAAGAAAGTGTAATCACAGAGGCTTCAAACGAAGCAGAAGGGTCAGGCGGGAAAAGCAGATGAGTTCTGTGAAAAAGTTCAAAAAAGAAATGGAAAGAAAAAAAAAAGGGAAAAATATCAGGGAACGCCGCGACTTAACACATAATCAAACCGCTCAAGCGAATTACCGGGCTAGGGGAGAACAGGACACTGACAATGGAAAAAAAAACAAGTTTCCGGGTGGGGGGAAAAAAAGGGGGCGGAGGAAAATACGAAGGGGGGGGAGGAAAGCGATGTCAAAAAAGGGGCTTAAAGGCCGTCGATGGGGACGGCTCAAAAACAAGAAAACCGAGCTCTCAACGAGAAGAAAAAGGCGGAAAACGGCAACGCCAAGCCGGAGAGGCAAGGGACCGGAAAGCAGCGGCGGGGGAAAAAGAGGGCCTTTTGCAAACAGTTCGTCAAAAAAACACGGAGAAGGAAACTAAAAGATTAAAGGGAGAAATGTATGGAAGGAACAGGCCTCTAGGGAGCGGTGTTTAAGGGGGGGCTCAAAAAAACGAAACCATAGAGTCCACAGCAAGCTCAGACTCTTGGTAAAAATTCTTGGCAATCGAAACGCCCCCAACGAACGAATCCCAGTCGGGCAAGTACGAACGGTTGTGGATGAACAATCCGAGGGGAATCAACTATAACGACGCAAATCTACCATCGTAGCAATGTCTTCCCAGGCAGAGGGGAGGAAATTAATTTGTTCAGAAGGTGAAACGGAAACAGAGAACTGACATCCGCTGGACGGAGATGCCACGCGCGGGAAAAACAAATCGCGGCAGTAAGGAAGACAAATTTTTGGAAATTGGGAGACGTGGAAAAAAAAGCGCCCCCAAACAGTTGTGGAGGGAGCCACCGAGCCGGCGCAACACCCGGGACGGACAAAAGGGGTATCATCTAAACCGTACAATGAGGGGTCGAAGTTGTTGGCCTCATTCAGAAAAGCCTAATAAACCGGGAGGGGGGCAATGCTCTCGGCAAAACCGGACAAGAGACGGGGAACGCGCCCAGCGCAAACAGACAATGTACTAAAGCTCGATGTCTCCAATGCTACCAAAAAAACCAAGGGAAGAACGAAGTTACCTGCAAGCGAAACATAGAAGATCAAGAACCGTCCAATCGTCTACAATAAACCTATCTCGGAACACCTGAGAGTAAATAGTATTATGGAAGGTAACTAAATAACTCTTTTTCCTATTGAGCGAAAGAAAGGAAACGAGGAATAGGTGGGTCGAGCCTTTTGCGCAGACCAAAGGAAAACCAGGGACTCAACGACTTGCCAAACGTCCTCACCTTGTGGAAATTCGTCCTGAGAGCAAAGGACACAGAGCTTCTCCCTGCAAGAAGGGGAAAGAAACGGAAGGTTGAACCAACGTCAGGTCAACAAGTAAACGAGAATCTTAGTCGTAAAAAAATCTTATGAATCAGGATTTCAAGAATTGCAAAACCAGGGTGTACGACGCTTCAAGTGATGCGCGCCTAACATTAAAAAAAGAACTTAGACTCTAGCTAAATGAAAGTCTTATGCCCTCACAAAAGACACATCGAAAAATGCAAAAGAACTCTTCACCGAACTGCCACCTCCCAATAACGAAAAGGGGTGAGATAGCGGGAATAGTTCCGCGCAATACTGGGCAGATGAGATAAATCCGGGTCAAGACCAAATCACTCTAAACTGCGCAGGAAGCCCGGAAGACAACTTAAAAAAAAGACCAGACGAAAATCAAGTCCTGAGCAAACCTCGCGAAGACCAATAAGGAACTGCGAGGCTATAATCCGTGGAAAAAACTCCGGTGGAATTCGGGCTAAAAGAAACTGCCGGCGAAACCTTTCAAATAGTGGGTTTGGAATCTAACAACCCCACGTGAGAAAGTGCTTTCCCAAGACACAAAAAAATCGTGAAAGAAAGGGGTGAAGGCCTAAAAAAAATAACAGTAGCAAACCCATCTCAAAGCAGTCGGGGTCCACAATAATTGGACGAGGAACCATCCACCAGTTTTTGCGGACAGAACGTTGATCGAGGGAAAAAGTCCGGCTGTCTGGAGAGGAGTGGATAAAACCGAGCCTTGCCGAAAAAATTTCGCAAGTTTACCGACAGGACTGGTAAAAATACCGACGCCTCAAAACACGGCACCATGGAGGGATAAAAAGAGTGTGTCGTATTTCACACTTTGCGGCAGAACGACTTGCCCATAAAGACGACCGGGGGTAATTCTCAAATGAAGTTTTGGGGCTGACTGCGGGGGACATCGGGGGAGTGGAACCATGAAATATGAAGCGCCAAAAGTATAAAAAAAAAGCGGAAACAGGCACCCCCAGCAATGTACGGCGCGAGATCGAGGGCCAAAAAAAGCGAGGAGGCGCAATAGGAACCTTCCTGGACGCAAACTGTCAAAAAAAAAGAGAAGACTCCAAACACTAGGGGCTGTTAACATTAGAGACGACGAAGGTCCCTCCTAGGAAAAAACAATTATTTGGCCGGCCTCTGAATCCGGGGTAGAAAGAAAGATGACAAAGCGCGCGGTAAGGAATCGGCGCCAGGATGGGGAGGGGAGTGGAGGAGCTCCATGCAATCGGCAGCAGTAATGTCAGTTGCGGAACCGGGCCGGACAAACATTTGAAATGGATGTGAAAGAGAATGACGATAGGCAATGACAGCTCAAGCCCTGACTCAACAAGGTAATTTCGGGGCCTCTCAAATTGGCGGTGTTTCTAGTTTGGGGTGCGTGCTTCAGGTATACACGCCAGAGATATCTAACCGTGGTCCTCGCCTTGTTTTGAAAGGAAGCAGATCCCTAATTCCAGTAAAGGGTTCTGATAAAAAAAAGAAAAATTCATGCCACGTCCCCTGCTGAAAAAAACCAAAGTCAGTTGAAATTGGGGTCAGGGCGGACTTGGGGAACGCGGTACCCGAGTCCGGGTCAAATGGCCAGGAAACGATCAAACTGGCGGGGGTGGACTCTTTCGGGCGAGTCGCAATAAGCAATTGGAAGAAACTAAGAACCCCCGGGGGTGGCCCGCAAAAGCAGAAGGAAGAAAACGCGGCGGTCCGGAAACATTCGACCCGGAAGAAGCGGGGACGACATTGAGCGGGGGACTTCGTGAGAATGGGCATATCTTGTCGACAGTCTAGCATTTGCAAAGACGGACAAAAGGCGCGCACACCCGCGCGCAGGCTAGGTTGGAAGTTATATCGGGGGGGAATAAGGGACCGCGGCCCAAAAACCTGACTACAACCATGAAGTTCGCAAGGGCGGAGTCGAAATCCCGGCAATAGAAGAAAGAATGAGGTATTGAACTCTCCAAAGCCACAAAAGCGATCGAAGATCGGGAGGTGGAAAGTAAAACCAATATCAGGAGGAAAACGGAAACCGACAGAACCTTAAATTGCAACAGACCCTTGTCGGCCCAAGGGGAAAGAAGAAAACGAATGGAATAAACAGGAACCTTAAATGGCCAGAAAATGGTAGGGGCGAAGGGAAAGTCAAATCCTCCTCGTCGATATTCTCACCGGTGATGGGATGCCCAGGGGTAGTTGGGGGAGACCCATGAAAGCCCACTGAGTCTCGGATTTGCGTTCTGAAACAGAGAGAGGTCGTAACGAAACAACCCGCGCCGGAGAAAGGCCGACCTAAGGAAGCGGGGAGGCGCCTGCCGGCACTTGCACGGAAGCTCCACGCGAATCCCTCGTAACGTACGTCCTCGGGCAAAGGGAACAAAGGGGGTCACCATTTTCCGTCGCAAATAAGGTGTTGAAGGAGTTCATAGCGAACATGTGAGCCACACGATCGGCTTGACTAGGGGCAATAACCTAGAAAGTTTAAGGCGAGTCGTGAAACTCCGTCGCCCCTGGTCTGCGTTTCAGCCGAAAGGGGACGAAAAGAGCTTCCCCACGAAGCCCCCCGTTTCGAAAAGGCGATCCCCCAGCCGCCCTAGGGTTGGGGGGGTCCACCAAGTGATAATGGAGTTGTCGAGGCATTCTATGGAGCCGATCAAAAACAATGGAAACTCTCGAAGCAAATACCACGTCGACCCTAAAACTGAAGGGGGAAAAGACGGCTCTCGGCGCCTGACGGTGAGAGTCATCTATATCAAACTTGCAGTGACACGTCAACTCGCAAGATCTCATCGCAGAAGACAACGATGTTACACGACAGCCGCTTAAGACCACTCGACAGACGAACACATTTTTGGTACCAGGTGGCGAAAACACGAGTAGGAACGAAACCCGCATTAATCTGCACCAACCCCACACCCCACAGATTAACTAAATAACAGAGCCGTTCGGCAGTACGTCACGATCAACGCGCCTCTAGAGGGGAGGGGGCCCCGCGTTGCCGACTGTACAAAGGCGGTGCCACTCAAAACGAAGAAAGAAATCGCACCAGGGACAGCTACCAGGGGCACCGCGTAGGGAGGGCTCAAGCTTGAGAAGGGGGGGGGTCGTCCGGTCTACGGACAAAAAAACTGGTGGTCAAAGAACGTCGGGATTTGCGCAAGCGCCGCGAAGTCGAATCGAATGGAAAAAAAAATCCAAAAACCCTAGACCCACACTTTCGAAGACCCAGAGCAGAAGCGGACTTCACGAAGCAAAGTCAAAGCGGAATGACCTATACCAGCTATACCCCTCAGTGAAGAAACATCCAGTGTGTTCCAGGGAGCGGCGTCAACGGGTAACACGAGGCCAAACAGGCCGGCTCAGTGGCCTAGCAACTTCATCTCCGATCGCAGGCGGGGGGAATCACGGTGGGGTCGGGGTTCAAGTCCCGAGCGAAGTCCATGCAGGGTTCGAAAATATCAACAGACCCGAAACGAGGTGGAAGGCGGGTAAAAAGGTTACATGAATGACCACGTCGAAATCATCCCATTCGGGCACGCAGGCTGGGGACGGAGTGGGCCGGATGTAAGCGGTGCGGCAAATGATTACGGAAACAAGTCGAATGCGACCACAAACTGTGGAGAAAACCCTGCTTAAAAAAATTACCGGACCTGCCTTTTCGATCGACAGGAACTTACTTCGCCGCGACAAAACAGCGAATAAAACGGGTCTCCAGAAGAGGTGGATACATGGAAAAGCGAAGGAACTAGAAACAAATCTATCAAACAATTCCGCCGTGGGCTCGTGGGAGCGAATCTTCTTTGGGACCGGAGATGGGCCCACCCCTCTGCATCGAAAAGAAAAAGTGAAAACATTCAAGGAACGTCCAACATGTAAAAGTTTAACCTGGAAGTTCAGGGCTTTTGAGGGGGGGGGGGGAAGTAAATTCAAGATAGGACTCACCTTCGAAAAAAAAATCTTGGGAAGGAGATTCGGTGGGGGCGCGGCGAGCTAAGCTACAGCCAGCGACAGGTCAGAGTTAAAAGAGGGGAGGGGGACGGACCAGGTTTGAAAAAGTGTCATGCCGGCCGCAGAGGGGAAGTCCCGGACCGGCAGTCTTCGGAGGACATCATCGCATGGTTTGCTAGCCAGGGTCCATGGATATAGCCAAGAAACTACAGGCGCGAAAGCTAATGGAGAGCGGAGACCAAACAAGCTGGGAACGACCTAACGCGACCTTCGTCGGATGCGAGCATGCAGAGGGAAGCCAAAATCAAGGACTGCTACTCGAGTAGGGAATTGTGGCAGGAGGGGGCGCACAAATGTGAAAGCAAAAACCGCAGAATGACCAAGAAAAAAAATGCAAGGAACGTATCAACCTGCTGCAGGATCGCGAGTGTCAGGACGGGAAGCATGTGCCTAGGGAGGGGCATTTTCGCGATTACTGAGTGGACAGAAACGCCCGACGGCTTACGAGAGGGTCGCCTATCACCTCGAAAGGGATTACCCGGTGGTGGTTTGGCCTAGGGCGGTACTCGGACAGGGCAAATAAGGCCGGGGGGGGCCAAAGAGTTCCAAAAAAGTTGGCTCAAACAGAGTCTGTCGTGAAAAAGTCCAAAGTCGAAAAACGGGTGTTAAAGTTCCGAAATTGGTTATCAATTCAGGGGGGGGAAAAATCATACACCAAGAGTCGTGGGTCGTTCGCGGCTCTCAGGGAAGTCAGTGTCAAAGGTTTGAGGATATCGTACCCCCATCTCTGAAATTGGGGAGAGAGAGCTTTTGCCGGACCTGCGGATTATTTCGAACCGCAAAGGGGAAATCAACCCGCCTCTGAAGGAACACTGTCAAGGTGAAAGCATAAAACGGCATTCCGGTAAATGACTCGGGGAAAAGCAGGAATTGCTGGGGGGGTTCTCCGTGAAAAAAATTCTGCAAACGAGCAACGGTGCAAAACACGACGCTCGCCGTCGGAAGTGGAAAGGGTGTGGCAGTGACGAGGCGGCAATGGGGGAAAGCCGCCAGGAAAAAAAAACGAGCAAATGGCTTGGACCGCCAAAGCCGGCAGAAGAAGTGAAGTTGGGGATTGTCCGAGGGATACGTATTCCTAAAAACACACACACCAAAAAAAAAAAACCCACAAAAAACCAGGAACACCGCAGGGACGGAAGGACGCTAAGGCGGGGGGAGTAGTGCTGTGGCCGAGTTGTTTGGGCGGTGCGGGTGAGGGCGCCAAGAGTCGCTCGGCGGGTACGTTTGGGAAGACCAAGCCAGGACGCCGGGACCAACAAGAATGGGGAGGGACAAAGAGTCCTCGACGGACCCTACAGTCTGAGGCTGTGGAATGGGAAGGGAGGGTGTAAAATTCCCGCGACCTTTCTGGAGCGGTCTTTTTGGCCCTAGCCTCACCGCACGAACTGCAAGGGCCAGAGTGGAAAAGAACTGACAAAAAAGGGAACCGCTCCGAAGGCCAAATCGGGCCAAGGGACTGACGGGGGGGGTTAAGGAGAAAACCACACGCAACGTAAGCGTCGGCACAACCAAAGAGCTACAAGGAAAGTCTTCGAAGAAAAACACAAAACAAAAAAAGAGGAGAAAAAGATATATAGGAACACCCCCTTCAGGGCGACGCCTTAGATTGGAAAAAGGAGACAGGAAAACCGCGCATGTCCTGTTGAGAAGGGGGCCACACTCCCGCGAAAAGTGCCTTAGGGATGCGCCGCCCGAGAAAACGTGCTCAGCCGGGAGTTCGAGACAGATACCGAGGCGGGCCCGGCTACAAGAAGGAAAGACAACCCAGGGAACAGGGAAAACACATCCTGGACCTCAATGTGGCTTCGGTTATAGGTAGGAGATAAACATCTGTCGGTCGCGGGGCGCCCCGCCTCGGAAAACTCGGTAAAAGCCAATGGGACTAAAAACAACGGAACAGGGGTTCGTGCTTAACCCTAGCAAAACACGGACAAAAACAAAAAAAAACACCTAGACCGATGTGAGAAAAAGGCGGGAGCAACCAGGGGAAGTTGGAGGTCAGAATTAATAATAGCAATGGGCCTGTCATACAAAAAACAGTCAGGGGAAGTCCTCTGCCGGACGGAAAATATCTATTGAAACAGTGCGGGAAAGCTCTTGGGGCTCCAAGCAGGCTGCTACAAACATCCGAAAAAAACTAGCCCCTAAAGGCGAGACGGGACTCTAAGAAAATGCAAGAAAATCGAAAAAAACCGGATTCGAAAAACTAGGGTCGATTGTGGTAGAAAAGGAATGACGAAAAGCGTGCCCCCTAAGCCAAAAAAAACGTGGTGAGGGGGATGGCTCCACGGGGGGGGGCAATCAAACGTCGGGAGGAGCCGTGCTTCTAATCACGGAGGAAAAACGGTCCGCCACTTCCACAAAAAGCAGTTTTTGACTCGCACGTCACCAGTCAGTTTGGTGGCGCCTGAAGCCCTTGAAATGGGGGACAAAGCTTATGGAAAGGGGCCAGAGGCTTGCACCTCAAAGAAACGAAGACGGAAACCGGTTGAACGACAAAAATGTCCAATCACGAAAAAGATAGGCCCAAAACCTAGAGAGAATTGGCCAAAAAGTTCAATGGGGAAAAGCAGCCAAACAACTGGGGAAGAAAAGTCCGAATCGGGGGGTGTGTTGGAGAAAAACGAAGAGCGGGGCGGCTGGGAGCCTTAGGGGTTTATTAAAAGGCAAACTGTGCAAACAAGGAAGCGATAAGGCCTGACCCCGTTGAGAAAAAGGGGAAACGAGCTCCACAAAACAAAGAAGGATACGCAACTCCTTTGCAAAGGCGATTCGGGGAGACAATCACTGAGGGGGTTGAAAAAAAAAACAAAAGGCGTCCCAAAGGTTGAAATCAAGACAAAGGAATCACCACGAGCGAAGTGCTATCGGGGGGATAACGTCCTGGGCATCACTTGCGCAGCCGATGAAACGCCGATCATCGCGTTAGAAGTTTGGGGGGGGAAAAAGGGAGTGGTAAGGAGCTACATAGAGTATGACTTTCACCAGGAAAGTAGGGTCGTGGGGCCGGGAAAAAATAATGAAAATGTGGAACGATGATGTTCAGACGGTCCGGGCAGCCATGTCGAGACAAAGCCGCAACCTCCTAAGGAATGGCACACGGGGGAGGAAAATACCCGTTCGGCAAACTGAGACAGGACGGAAGGGGTTCCCGAGGGGGAGGATGGGATCGGGGAGAAAAACATAAGAGATCTCGCCGCAGGGGAAAAGCCTTAGCTCCAAGGGGAGCGTCCGAGAACAAAAAAGAAATCGGTCACAGGCCCGAAAAAACTCACAAAGGGGGGACTGGGGGGGAAACCATTGCCAGTTTACGAAAAAAGAATAACATCAGCGGTAACACGAAATCTAAAATAAAAGATCAAGACCGGCGGATTGTTGTAGGCAATTCCGGCCCCTGTAAATCGGAAACAGGTAGAAATCAAGAGAGTAGAACGAGAAAAGGGGATTGAGACCTGGGCCGAAAAGTGCAAAGAAAACTCGTTAAACGTTTCTAAATTCCAGAGGGGGGGAAGGGATTGGGATCTTTCTGCCAAAATTTATGGGTCTACCGGGTTAGTCCAGGCATTGCAAGCCCAAGCCATCCGATGTCTCAACGAAAATCCGACGACAAGTAGGCCCTGCAAGTGGACAGGGGAGATGCTGGGGGTCTCGGGCTAAGATGACAAAAAGCTCTCGGACAACAACAAGGAAGGGATAAAAGTCAGTCGGGGGGGGCATGGACAATAAAAAAAGTCTAAGATCTAAGGACCCAAAGATCCTATCCCATAATGAGGATAAATCCCTCTAAAGATCCCAAATCAAAGTGGAACGAGAATCAGTTGGGCCGAATAGTAAAAAAACACCTGGAAAGGCCGGAAGCAGCTCACCACCTACGGAAAGTCGGGGGGTGGGCGCGATAAACGTTTAGCCAACTGATTAAGGGAAAAAATGAGGGGGGGAAATGAGTAGGTCATGTTCGAACGAGCTCGGGAAAGGGCAAAGCGAACTCAAACGATAAAAGCAGGGCGGAGACAGGGGAAAGGGAACGGGGATGGCCGAAATTTATAAAAAAAATGCCAATTCAACGCGAGCACGGCGCTGAGGGGAGAGTAGGGAAAAAAAAAAGCAAAGGGTAAACGCCCCGATAGAAGCGCACTACCTTTGAGACGAAGGCGCGAAAGGCAGGACAGGTGTCGAAAGATCGAAAAAGCAAACGGCGTGGCGATCGGACGGGGGGGGAACGTCGAGGAAAGGGAAGAGCATTCTGGAAAAGCTCAAAAGCCATTGAAGGAAGAGGTGAAGGAGGTGCTCGAAAAGAGTCGCCGAGAAAGGATGGGTCCACTGGAAAGTCTTTGCCGATAAGGGGCACTTTCTGAAATGGTCGCACAGGGTCCGTTTCTGGACTTACCCAGCGTAAAACCCGCCTACTGTACAGACAGGCAAGAAGCGAGACTCGTGTGTTGAGGGAGGACTGCTAACTAGTGACTGGGGGGGGGGGGGAATGGATAGAGCAGGAGTCAAACCAAAAGAACGAGACAACGGGAG
>Ga0179591_1224239_pt1 | contig 12056 bp, 8 predicted proteins | sample CZOMad2_1_08_16f_FD_182891 | JGI IMG/M metagenome (GOLD analysis project Ga0179591, IMG submission 182891) | Vadose zone soil fungal communities from Angelo Coast Range Reserve, California, USA - CZOMad2_1_08_16fungal (PacBio error correction) | ecosystem: Environmental > Terrestrial > Soil >...
ATATAGTAGAGTCGGGTAAGGTCTCTAAGGGGGGTACGGGACGTGAAGGGGCGTTGATGAAGAGAAAGGGTAGGATAAATAGCTCGAAAAAAAAGCAGAGCATCGAGGGCCAAACAAAGAGAAGCGTTCGCGGTCGTAAAACTCTGGGACGGAAAAAAAGATGGGGTCCGACGAGAAAATCAGAAAACAGCCGTAGTACTTGTTCATAGATAGAGATTACACGGTAGGACTCTCAGGCATCGACAGGCACGTGTAACATCCAACCTAGAAAGGAGTAGGATCAAAGGGCATCTACCCTGATGAAAGGGAGTCCAGGAGATAGATCGGAGGGTGATACTGCGAAAAAGGACAAGACCAGGACATTCATCGCGACGAAAGACAGTTAATGAAGGTAAGAGGGGGGAGGGGAATCCGCGACAATTCTCTCTCACCGAGAAGAAAGCCTGAGCCCGACGCGTTGTATTGCTCTATGATTGAGGTGAAAAAGAAAAAGGATGAAGGGAAGGGGGACTCACGGGACTACAAAAGAGTGGCGAGAAACGCGGACCCGCAGAACGAGCACGAACGACCGTGGGGGGTACGCTACCCAAAGGAGGGAAGAAGCGCCCAATGTCGAGCAAGGATTTCCGACTAGCCAGGATCCCGGACGTAGAGCACTGGGGAGATAGCGGATAAAGAAGCGGAATGACTAGGCGAATCTCCGCGGGCAATACCTTCTATCAAGGAAAAACGCACGAGTTACTCCGAAAGAAAGAAAAGAACGCCGCCGCGCGTCCCCAGTGCGAAGGGAACGCCCACGGGAAAACCTAGACGACAACGGGCAGAGCCCCCGAAGACTGGAGGGAGAAGAAAGAGACCAACTCGCGCGACCTCTCCGAGCAACAGGGTCGATCAAAAGTCAGAGGAGTATCATATCCTCTCAACAACAAAAAAAAGTAAAATAGAGGAACTAAAGAGTGAAAAAAAGACACTGTGCTAGTAGGCCGGACGTCTCTCTTCTCGCGGCGCGTAGTAAACGGACGCTACTAGCAGGAGCGGTCAGAGGTAGGCGCGTGGGGATGGGTCGAAATGTTGCACAACCGCCAAGGTGTGGAGGGGATACTTACGTTGGAAGGGCGACCAGGGGGAATGGAACTTCGTGCGGCTCGCTGTCACGACTAGTCCAGGCTCGTGCTCTCTAAGAAGGAGCCTCGTTAGACCTTACAGGGTCATAAAGATCCTGGGAGATTAGAGAAACACCTTCTAGACAGAACAGGATCAGGGAGGTTCATTCAGAACTGCATCTAATCGGAAGATAATGGAGCTGTCGGAGCTCTTCTTAATACAAAAGACTGATAGGGCTCGCGGGTTTACCTCTAGCAGTCAGAGAACTGTTCGAGGTCTGCTGAACTAATCACGACTCTACATAATTGAGCGCGCTACTTGGCGGAACGCCGGTCTCCTCGTGTTCTAGAGCTGCGTGTAACATGAACTCAGGGACTAGCAGAGAGGCTTTGAGGGAAGTCACTCGGCGCACTGCCAGGGGAATTGATAGTCACCAGTTCCAGGCAAAAAGGAACCCTGAGTTTCCAGATGGGGCTCGAACGGTATCAGAGACAATGGGGTGAGCAATGGAGGGATTCCAGTGTGGGACAGAGAAGTTCGAGGCCAAATCAAATTGGTACCGACGAGGGAGTTCGGATTAAAAAAAAAAGTGGTGGCTGTAGAAAGGAGAACGACATCGGGCGGCTAAAACAATCTTCTTTCTTAGGGCCCAGAGTTACAAGCGACCGTCAAAGAGAAAAAGGGGCGGGGTAGCGAGCAGTCGTCTTGAGCGAGGCAGCCTAAACGGACCAAGTTACGCTGAACTGTCGGGTCAAGAAAATACTCGTACATCATATCCAACATCTACTAGGGATTAGAGGAGCGGGGAGGGAGTGCAAATCCTCCGAGAAACGAGCTCTAAGAGCTTCAGATAAAAGCTTTACCATTGAGATACGGGAACAGATGAGAAACAAGGTAAAAGAGCGTGAGTATTCTGAGGCCGTCTAGAGCGGAACTAAAAAATGGACACCGAACCATAGCTAGCAAATGAGCTATCAGCCGTCAACTATTGAAGGTATGAGAGAAAGGAGAAGTCTGTCGGAGTCAGGAAAAGCGCAGACACATATAGAACAGTCGCCCGAGAGTACTCTGGGGAAAAGGCTTCTGTCCAAGGAAAACGGGACATACGACGCGTCTAGGGAAAATAGTACGTATAAAACTAGGAAGATGAAAAAAATATTGGACAGAAAGAGACAAGGAAAGGCAAAAAAACGCTCCACAGGTCGGTTTCGGATCAAAATGGTGGGGGACTGCACAGCAGACTCCCCAGAGCTCTTATAAAACTGGCATATAAAAAAAACGACCGATCGAAAAAACTGATACTAAAAGGCGGGCGACTAACTTCAACCGCGAAAAGAAACAGGGAAGAGTTGGTGACTACATCCTCATGGAATGTCTGACTATTCCGGCCACAGGGGGGTTCGCCTGGAGGGGATGTCAGGCGGGGGAAAACGCAGCGATCGGGACTCGCGGGAGGAAAAATAGAAGAACTAGACTCCAACAGGTCTTGTGAACGCGGTAAGCTCGTGACAGAAAGGACAAGAACTCATTCTTCCCAGGATAGCTCTAACTAAGAAACTTCTGTGAAAGACAATCAGATACGGGTTGGATGGCTCCTCCAAGGAAAACCGGTGTCATGGGAGAACGAATGAGCGGTGACACGTGCATGAGAGTAGGAGTACACAAGGAGTGAAAGAGCGCGACTAACGGGTCGTTTCGACCGTGACTAGTAGTGCATCTACGGCGGGTAGAGGAACCAGGAAAACGTACACCCGCGGGAAAGGGCGGGTAAGATCGAAGTGAAGCCCCTCGGGGTTCCTATGTTGTGAGGTGGGAAGGAACGGAAAGAGTACCGGGAGGACATTTCCGAATTTTCGCTGGGGCACAAGTTGCAACTTATGGTTTGGAAGGACGGCGAACTCGAGCCTTGGCAACGATTCTAAATCGCGTCTACCACGTCACTAGTCTACATCGTGGAATGAAATGGAAGTCGAACAGAGGGGACCTGGCGAGCGGCAGACTATCATGAAAACTTCAAAGAACCAAAAACCGCTCGCGGCAAATGTGAACCGCCACGAGGGTTACCGATAGAAAAAAAATACTCGATACGAATCTAAAAACACCGACAAATGGTAGGGGAGAATCGCAGAGACTCAGATAGACTACTTTAGGGGCGTTGAATAGGGGCACAAGAGGTCTTCACCTGAATCTCACCGCGCGGCATGCTCTGTCGAGTCAGGTACTCTCGAGGGCACGAGCACCTCAGCGATCACAAAAAGAAAACGCGGTTGGAGGGAAAAAAATCAGAACATCTCTCTGGAGGGAAACCGAGAGAGGGACAACTGAATATGAACCAGAAAAGAAGTGAACGTGCCAGCGAACTGCGAGTTAACCAGACCTTGCCCTGATGTAGTCAAAGGAAAGTCCGACAGGGTGGGGCTAGAGAGTCGATTATCATCCCTTCAGCGATGAGGACGGTGAAGCGTCAGGGAAGAGGGACTACTATCGAGAACAAAACGCGAGCACTCGGGCCGGACACCCGAATTAACTTGGAGGAGGCGAAATCAGAGAAGGAAGCGGCAGAGGAAAAGCGCCAAAAAAAAAGACACCAAACGGGGCGCTCACCATAAAAAGGCGATTGCTTCTCAGAAGGATTTATACGATCAGAGCTCAGCAGACGTGAACTAAAAAAAAGAATTGTAAGTCCTAGCCGAAAAAGAGGAAAACAGAAACGGGAAACTCTCGGCTCTAGGGAGCGAGGCGAGAGCAGGAGAAGGTTCACTTCCGTGCCTCCGGAAACGAGAAAAAAACCGAAAGACAGAGATCTCCTACTAGGTCGCACAAGACTCAGGAGTTACCCCTCTGGGCCAAGGCTGTTCTAGAGGGGGGAGCCTCATTGGGAAGTAAGGGTGAGGGAGCAAGACGCATAGGGATCCTTAAGGAGCGAGAGCCGAAGACTACCCGAAGCATGCTAGTAAACTATTACGAGTATGGTCAAACTAGGAGAAAAGAGCAGACTGAAGGACCTAGACAATGACAAATCGACCTGGAACTGCACAAAGAAAATGGGGGCCAAGGAGCAGTGACAGGGTGGGGAGCGCTGACTTAAGACGGGGGGGGGAAGAATCACTGCAGAAACGTAGCCAGGTATTCGACGCCGAGTTCAGATGGGCGGTAAAGCGAGAAACGTCGAAGATCTCGACTTGGTCGTGGTGGCAATGGTAACAACTGAAAAGCAATCGTTAAAGCCATACACGCAGAAGCGCGAAACAAAAAAAAACGAACCGACCCTCAACAAGCTCGGGCAAGGGAGGAAACTACATGGTCCACAGAGAGGATGACGATGACTTCTCTAATAAGTGCATCGGCGGTACGAAGTCTTTCGACTCCCTACGACGAGAGAGGTGATCAGATACCTATAGAGGGGCCGAGAACGGGAGAACTAACTTGGCCTTCTTATTGAATTGAGAGTATAGGGAATCTAAAAGCCAGGTTTCCAACGGCTTCTCGAAAACGTCTTTAGACGAAGAATGCGGGATCTTAAAGGACTCTGTTACAGTCCTCCCAGAGGGTGGGGAAGAAGATTAAAAAAAGCGGGACTACAAGCACCCATCTGAAGTAGTCAAATAACCGCCTGCGGGAAAGGGAAAAGCGAGCCCGCGTAAAACACGTGCAGACATAAGGAGCCAGGTCGAGTAGGGGTACAATCAGGCGAAAAGGTCCAGGAATTTAATAGGGGTCCAGTGCGAACATATGACGAATTAGATGGAAAAAGACGGTCCTAAGGGAGCATAAGAATTACAGGAAAGTAAAAAGCGCTACGATCATATCTCGTGCTAAAGCGCAGAAATGGATAAGAGACAAAAACGGCTCACCTCTAGAAACCGGCGACAAAAGGGAGAGGGGACAGAAATATTTGGGTATGGTAAGAGGCTAGATCTGTCCCTAACCGGGGTGTGTTCAGAGAGATTTCACGTACTCGCCAGAGGAAGAAAGAGGTGTAGTAAGCAAAAAAGCAGACATTAACACATTAAACGGACTACTATACTATTCCCTGAGGAGTAGTAGGGAAGTAACATGGAAAAAGAGCACTGGTGTAAAAAACTAAGTGGTCCATGGGAGAGTGACCAGACGCCGAGTCCGGAGTCCTCCTTCGCTAAGCAAGCAAAGGGACTACTTATCTCGGAGTAAAAAGGAGCCTATCTGCCAGGAGCTGGGGAGGACCTTCCATGACGACCTAGGAGATGATGGATCCACAGACTCCAGCCCGACTAGGTATCGACGAGGCCGCTCGTATAGAATTAAACGCGTCGCCTAGCAGCTGCTAATAAGAAGAAATTCGAGGGGGGAAAAGTAGCATCTCTCCAACCCCCAACTGGAGGAATGGAGAAGAGAATGCGAACCTCTCCCTCTGCAGTAAGGGCGTATCACGAAGAAAGGAGGCTCTGCTCTTCGCGGCTTGACGGGAGCAAAGCTGATCGTCTCGTCTATGCCGGGGCGGGTAGATCAAGTGGTGGGGGGCGTCTAATGGTCAGGGAGCTCCGGTCGGAAGAGGGTCGGTGGGAGTCTCAGGGAGGAAAGTAAGGGGGAGGATATTGCTTCCCTTCTCTGACGGGCCTCCGCAGAGGGAGAGGGGGCCGCAGAGAGAGCTAATCGAAGGGGCTCTGCTCTACACGGAGACGGGATCCTGCAAGAGAAAAAACCGAGTACCTGCTAAAAATGTTAATGGTCGGGGGTCGTATCCACCGGATTCGTTTCGTCTTGATGAGGGGCCGCGTAAGGGGCGAACGTATGGCAAACTAAGGTGAAGAGAATCAACGTCCTTCTCCAGAACGAAGCAATGCGCCTCTTCCTTCTAGAGAGAAGGGAAAGATGAGGACTAGAGTACCTCCCGTGGTCTATAGAAGGTATTCAGGGGAAGCTTCAGTCGAATCTTCTGCAATGGGGCGGCGCGGAACAAAAGGAAGAAGACTGCCGAGAGTCATATGGCGGGAGCTAGCCCTTAGCGTGCTCCTTAGAATTAGCTGAAAGGGTGATCTTGAGGGGACAGGAAGTAGCTGCTTATGGATGAACTGGTCAGGAGGCGCAGCCGGTCCAAGGGGGTCCCCAGCGGGGATTAAAACATAGAACGGTGGGTCAGCAATGCTAACTTGCGCTCGGCCGACAAAGTGCCTGGAAATCGTCGAAAGTAGTTGAAAACTCGGACAGAAATGGGGGGAGAAGACGCTGAGTGGGTTATGAAGAAAGTGACGCGGTCGGCGTTCAAGCACGAGGACGTCTCACCCGAAGGAAGCCGTCAAACTATCGGCAGGGGATCGAAACCGAGGACTCTAGACTCTAATAGGAGACCCTCTCTCGGCTCGGAGGGGCGGAACCTCGGCTGAGACCGGGGGAGAGCGAAAGTGGAGACTCGTGCAAGAGAAGAAAGCTTGAAAAAGGGATATCTTGTAAGCACGCCCGATGATGGGAAGGGATGTCGAAAAATTCAGAGGGAAGCCGGGAGCTTACGACTTATAGTCTTCCCAGAGGTCCGTAGAGCTCCGGACTAGGGGTAGAGAGTCACTTCCAAAAAAGGCGCAGGGCGGGGGACATCAGTCGAGAAAGGACTGAACGGCGGCGGATAGAAGCGAAGCTCCTGCCAAGCCCCACGCCCTTTGGAGGAAACAAAGAGAGACCCTGCTTCGGAAGCTCTGCTAGAGGGAATGAAAAGAGAGGACTCTAGAAGGCTATGTGGGCCGACTCGGAATACGTCTGCCTGACGACGCAGGACATGGGGTCGCTGAAAAATCGGGCAGGTTGGCAAGATCGCCTTACTCAGACAGCTAGGACTGCTCTCCTCGAAAAGGATAAATATGGACCCAGGAACGAAGGCTCATAGAACAGGACGGTCAGCACAAAAATGAAAATCCTAGGCTCGTGGGCTAAGGCTCTCTCCTTGTCAGTAAAGGAGAAGAGAAAGCGCGGGCGCTCCGGCACGAAACGGGAAAAGTATTGGATCAGGCGCTCGCAAACTCATCGCAGGAACTATCTGCAAAAAAAAAGGGGGAAAATGTACGAAGTGGATGGGATGGGACGGTGCTTCTTAATGGACTGCTAAATCCGATGTCGGAGGTACTGCAAGTGAACGAACATATAAAAGAAATGCAAAGTCAAAAGACGGGAAAGGTGTATTTTGTCCAAGGAGGAGAAAAATGGGGCGGAATGAAGAGGAGGGCACACGTGCTGTGGAGGAAAACAGGTCTTTGGGGTGTGTCCGCGGATCCATTAGGACATAGAGGTAATAGCTCTTCTAAAGGCTAGAAGCTACACTGACCTTGAAAATGAGGATCTTGGCACTCGAGAATACGGCGGAAAGCACTCTTTACAGAGAGGCAGGAGTGAGTGACGGGGGTCACAATGGGGAGGATTCCTCGAAAAATTTAGAGAAACGTAATCAACAGGCGCTTTACCTACCTCCGTGCCCTATTCGGAATTGGCTTCTCTCACTAGGTCCCTCATCGGCCTGGGAGGTCCTGTCTATCCAAAACGATCCTCGCGGCGAACATGGGCTGAGAGAGTAGGGCCAAAAAGATTCTAGACCTAATCAATTGGACGAGACCCGACCGCTACAAATAAAAGTCATCCCGGGAGAAAGAGAAAGAATGGGGGACCGCTTAAAAAGAAAAAAAAAGGACGGAGGATCTCAAGAATCGATGGGTCCCCAACAACCCCTGGAGGAACATGTCGGGACAGAAGAGAAGAACAACTTCGGCAAGCTATTCTCAGGGATTCCCGGGACTCCTGAGAATCTTAGGCGCGGTCGGACAGTGAGCAGGTAGCGTCCAGATCAGGACCGGCAATGAAAACGTCTTGTCCCGCCACGATGACGGATGGGTTGTACAGATAGGGAGAACTAAGGAAGGTGCGGAAAAAGAAAGACGAACGGGGCCAAGTGGAGGCATAACGCCTACATTCCTGAAACTGCATAGAACAGAGAGGCAGCCCTCTGAAAAGAACAACAACGCCAAACGCGGGAGTCAGTATTTCTGCACTAGACGCAACAAAGCCAATGAGTGGCGATGCAACGGGGGTAGAAGATCGCCTCTGTGAAAAACGGGAGGAAGCCCTTCAAAAGTCTGCTTCAAAGGACACACCTCCAGCATGTGATACGAAAATGCAAAAAGAGGCGTCGCCGAGCTTCGAGGGGGGCCGGCCAAGAAGGGGGGAATAAGCGCACCGTAAAGAAATGCATGGGAATTGGTTCTCGGGGAATCATTACGCTCATCAGAAGAGAAGAACTCGTCAGGGTGTAAATCAACGACAACAGACGGCAAATCAAAAAGGGGGCACTACGCTCTCTTGACGAGAGAGGAGACTCCTTATAAAGAAAGAAGTTGTGGAGTAAAAAAGGGGGGACCGAAGCTCAAAAAAAAACCCGCGGCCGACTCCCATAAAGACAGAGAGGTTCTTAACCAAGCTAGGACGTGAATTACAGATCCGGCGGGCCACCGGACTTGGTCTAATCGCGAGGGAAAGCATGCGGTGAAGAGAAGGGTAGGAAATCTGGGCGGACAGGTTGACGTGCAGCTTAGAGCTGCGAAACACAACAGGGGGAAAGCCAATACCGAATAATAGGGGGAGTCGTCAGCATGAGAACGAGGAAAGGGGGGGGAACAGAGTGGACGTCAATGAAAGAAATAGGTCACGAGTCAGAGGCGAAGACACCTGTACCGCACAGGGGGGGCAAAAAAAAAAGGATGGGTCGCCAAGGAGCAGGTCTGACTTCCACAGTCGATCAAGACACTAAGCATGCCAAAAAGAAACATGGGCGTAAAGGAGGGTATCGGTATCTTAAGAACAAGATACTAAGAATTTGAGAAGATGGGAAAGACCAATGCGGGAAAAGACGCGGACCAATCGAAACACCACGCGTAAAAAAAAACTCGACATGACAGATGCTTACTCCTACATGGGAAGGGGAGGGAGGCATCTAGTGACAAATCTCGGGCACCGCGTTCAGGCGCGGCCTCCGACAGTCTTTGGTACGCCGACGCTATAGGAGGAGCAGAGAGAGCGATGCGCTGCTTGGAGAGCACTCTCTAATTTTCTAAGTGGGACGGAGAAGGGAGAGTTACGACCACCGGGTCACACTCGGGTGCGGAAAAAGAAATAGGAGCGAGCAAGTGTCAAAGGGAGGAAAGATAGAGGCCGACGAGCCGCTGTAGGGCAGGAAGGCGAGTTACGTCCATCTAAGAAAGCATGGAGAAGCGACGTTTTACATTCCGCCAAATGTGAAAAAAATGTAGCTACCGCGCGAAGCCGCAGACGTCACGTTTCACATCCATAGCTCTAGAAAATGTAAGACAAAATGTAATAGAAAATCCCTAGAGTAGGGGGAGCTAGAGGAAAGCATTTACTACGAAAGAGAACATCCAATGACCGCGGCCAATCACGGGACGAGCTCTGAGTTGGAATCGAGGTAGAAGAATCGTCCATTAACGGAAAAAACGAAAGAGATCAAAGTCGAGAGAGAAAGGGGAGGGCAGACGAGATGAGATCAGAAATGAAGACTCTGATATACGGACGGAGCCGATAATTACGAAAAGAAGAGAAAGATGGTTAACAAAAAATCCAGCTCGAGGAAGAAGCGAACTTTTATATCGAAAGAGCAACGCAAATAAGAAAGGAGCTATCCACTAGGTTAGGAACAAACAGCGTGCCTTACCCGTCCTTCGGATGTAGCAGGCCGAATATTCCGGAGATAAATCCTATAGAAAGAGACTGAGTGGCCTCTAAAAGAAAAACCAGCGTAGAGTCAGACGCCGAGAGAGTCCAGCGGCACGCAAGTCATAAAGAGAAAACTCATCTTGTTCTATCCAGAAAAAAAGACCTCATCTCGAATCTCCCAACTGGGGGAAAAGTCACACGAGCGTACTACAGAAAGAACGCCGGTACTCCTCTTAAGAGAAGAGAGAACTAGTCTATCTCAGCACTTCCTAGGAAGAGGAAACTCAAGCAACACAAAACCGATTAGGGGAAGTTTAGTAGCTCGAGGACATCGCCGTTAGCGAAAAACACTACCAGAGATTAAAGGAGAGAACCCGGAGGGATAAAAGTAACAGAAATCATAACATACCTTAGCATTGTGGATGGCCGTGGCAAGGAAAGGCAGAGGAGCAAGTCGGTCATGTCAGTAGGCAACCACCTCTCACGGAAAATTCGGTCGGATGCCGCGGTTCTAATCATACGTTCCTGCTAGGGGAAGCTAGGAATCGTAAAGGAAATGCCAGGCGCGTCGTATCATTCCTAGACAAACTCGGGCGAGAAACGTGCTCCATCACGGAGGATCGGCATAAAAAGCACAAATACACTCTACGCGTAATATAATCGGGAGGCCCGGACTATAGGAAAAAGGATGTCGGAGAGGAGCCGGGTAAAGCCAGCGCTCATCACTACCAGCGGTGTGAGAGAGTGAGGAATCGTCAGCCCCTAGGCCTCGGTTTCAAGGCATAACGCACGAGGAAGCCTGAGGTACCGCTTTGCGGAACGATACTGGTAGAGACTGGCAGGCGAAGAGCCTGCTACGTACTGGGCACGAAGCGTCGCAGCGTAGCGGCCGTGTGCCAAGGCTCGTTCGCAACGGCATTTGAGCAACCTATCTATCAAGGAACTAGGAATGCGGTCTACGGTGAGACGAATGGTGAGGACGCAAGACGGTAGAATTCTTGAAGTGTGTCAGAGGCGCTCCTGAAGAAGGAAAGATGGGGCTGAAAAAGAACGCAAAATGACAGACCGAGTGCAAACACAGCTTACGCGAATGAAGAAAAAGACCGCGGGGCTTCCCCACAAGATAAGCTCCTCGTAAAACCTCGTGACGGCAAAGCAAAGCACGAATGTAGCATTGGAGGGCAGCTTGAACTCGGGCGCTTCATATCGCAAAGCCTCCAAGGCGTATAAAGATCACGATCCGCAGGCTCGGCTCCCATCGTCTCCTCGCCTTCGAGCCTCATCTGATATAACCAGAGATAGTGCGGAGTAACCAAAACGCTAACAGCCTCAAGACAATCTCTAAAGAGTCTATTTCATTGGCGATACGCTTCTTCCTTTAAGTAGGTCTCGGAGTATGGTCTCTTAGGGAGTGAGCAGTCTGCTAAGGGTTAAGGGAGGGGGGCGTCTCTTACTCCTAGGAGGGCATTCTTCCCTAGCAAGAAGCTCCTGGTCAATTTGATCGTATCCCCAAGCCAGCCACCTTGTTCTTATTCGACATGGCAGGTTTCAGGAGCAGGGACGTCTGGCGGCAGGAGTCAAAGAAGGCTCAAAAGAAAAAGGAGTCGTTAGCCGGTGTCCTCAAATTTCGTTCGTTACAGGATGAGGCCATTGGTGGTCTACAATACTCCGGGGATCGGGCTTCCAACACTCGTGTCCTCTACTAGGGGGGGTCCATAGTCTTTCCGAAAGCGTGCGAAACATAGATAAGCCAATAACGGCTTCGTGGAGTTCAGTCCTAGAAGAAAGCGATGGAACAGAGCAAAGTACCAAAAGACGCACTTGCTGGCTGATATCAGACGTCAAAAAAATGGAAGATAGAACCTCTTCTGTGGGGACGCTTCGAAAAATAAAGAGGCAATTACGAGCCAAATGTCAGATAAGTACAAATAGAGTCCTTCTTGAGCCACAGACTGCAGGGTAGATCTTATAGGTAACCCCTTCTTTTAGAGGGAAATCTCATCGGAGAAAAAAAACAAGGAGCGTCAAGAATGGAGGTTAACGGGAAGCAGCTAACTGTATGGGAAAAAAATAGAGCTGGGGGGGATAGATGGTTCAGGCAATTGATCAACGATACCAGGATCGGGATAAAGGCCGAGATAGCGTTGAGGTGGAGATCAGCAAAATTGGGAAGTCGAGAAAAAAGGCGGACATCTGATTGCCGTAAAGGATGTTTGGCCCGGCCGAAGCGGGGGGGGAAGCGTCTGGTTCGGCTAGATGAGAACACC
>Ga0179591_1243306_pt1 | contig 12056 bp, 12 predicted proteins | sample CZOMad2_1_08_16f_FD_182891 | JGI IMG/M metagenome (GOLD analysis project Ga0179591, IMG submission 182891) | Vadose zone soil fungal communities from Angelo Coast Range Reserve, California, USA - CZOMad2_1_08_16fungal (PacBio error correction) | ecosystem: Environmental > Terrestrial > Soil >...
TCGTTGAGGAGTGGGTGAGAGGGGGTCCGTCGTGTTGACTAGACTCTTGAACTCTCAGGAGACTGGTCTCGGAAGAGACCAGTTCGGCCAGTCCAACCAGACCGATAAGGAGAGTCGTCTCCTACACCTATTCGAAAAAAATACCCTCATCGTGATCGAAAAAGGGAGGGGCCGGCTTTGACTCAAAGACTCCGTCAGGTACTACGGAGAATGGAAGAGAAAATCCACGCTTTAACGGGATCTTTTCCGATTTGTATATCATCCAAAGGGAGGAGTGCTACTCGTCTTAGTGCCAGGCGTGCTATTAAAGACGCTGACAGAATACACTAGCAGGTGGTGGGGGAGGATTGTAACCTCATTGTTTGGGGGGGGGGGTTTGTTTTGGGGGATGTCAAGGTCAAAAGTCATAGAGAGAAAAGGCGGTCTAGAAGTACCATATTTCCGCGGAGGGTTCTTATTTCTGGTTGAAAAAAGTAAAAGGTCGACAGTCGGCAAACAATCACAAGGCGCGGAGCTGGCAAAAAATGAATCAGGGATAAAATGTATTCCAGGAAAGGTGAAAAGAGGTGTCAAGAGATTTGAGGAACATCCTCTGGACGGTTCATCGGAATGGGAGCGGGGAAAAACGCCCTCAAATTCTATAGGAGGCGATTCAACATCCGATGATAGAGGGATGGTGCATGCGGAAGTAAAAGCAAGTAAAGTCTTGACGGGGAAAAGGACGAGAGGGGTGGCCGGAGGGATCTTCCTGAGGAGAGGTGCCCTTTTACTACAGGTTACGAAAAAGAGGACAGCGGTCACGAAAAGAATAGACTACTCTACACTCAAGATCCAAGCTCTCGCGAGCAGTGGGAAAGGGGGCATTGAGGGAAAGAAAGGCTGGTCTGCAATGGAAGACGCACCTCGTTCTTTTAAAGGGGAAAGGACGAAATTAACCACATCTACTATTTGAAGAAGCTCAGCGAAGAAAGGGGCTTTCTTCAGCGCAGAACGAGAAGGGCGTAAGAACTGAACAAGGAAAAGAAGGGCTTAGCTGTACAAGGAGGGGGAAGTCTCTCCGTAACACTGAGAAGTAAACTCAAAAGGGGCGACGGGGTATATTGTAGGTGTAGAGAAGAGTTTTTTTTCGTGGGAAGTGTGGGGGTCTGAGTGGAGCATCGGGGGAAGGGGGAACCCCGCTTCGAGGAGGGAGAAGGTACGCTTTGGAAGTCATCGGAGAAATTGGTGTTCTCGGGGAGAGGGGGGCCGGGTCTTTCAAAAAGTCTGATGGCGCCTAGAATGCCGAGAGAAAAACACTTCGGGCTGCCTTAGGGGTCCGACGGAAAAAAACGTCTATCTCGGAACCCAGAGGAAAGAGGTGAGGCTTACCAGAGTCAAACTATTAAGTCGCGATCTCTTCTTTAGAAAGGCGCTCCTGGAATTCTCGATATTACCTGGAAGAAAGGGCGAGGAGAGAGTAAAAATAAAGGTCCCGGGGATCCTCAGCTGAATAAAGATACGGAAAGACAGAAGGGAAAATCGCAACTCCTTTATGAGCGAAAAAAAGAACCTTCTCCTCAGGGAAAGAAACTCTAACTATCGATGTTGTGAGGAGGGAAACAGAGGGGAGCAAGAGAACCTCGGGTCTTCGAAAGTCTCATGGGACAGGGAAATAAGTTATTGCCGCCGACCCGTACCTCACTATCAGGAGAAAAAAAAAAAAAACTTATTAATGATTGAAAAGAGATAGATTTTGTCGAGAGAGCCCCGAACTTCTCCCGTCGGAGCAGGGAGTCAGCACGAGAGGGCGAAATCGAAATATCTTGAAGACTCTCCCACAATCGTCGAGGAGAGGGGGGTCGCCTCCCTTAGTAATTGTTATTTTTCGAAAAGTCGGACAATCCTCCGCCTGAGGGAGAGTAGAGGGAGAAAAAAATCAAGGATAATGGGAAGGGGATAGACGGAGTCTCGATCCTCCGAACTGCTCTTAAGGTAATAGAAGGGCTAATAATTCTATTATCACATTGACTACTACGATATAGGAAGGAGGAGATCCGATAAAATCCTGATTAATAAGAGGGGTGAATTCTTATCAAGAAGCGGGGCGTAGGAAACCCGGCAGCTGAAGGGTCCTGAGAGTCTCCCTAATTAGATATCAAGGAGCCTTCAAATCTCTTCACAGGGAAGACCACCACGGGACTGACTCCAAAAGGAAAAAGGCGAACTCTCATACCTCATCTGGGTAAACCGAAGAGGAGAAAGCCGCAACAAAAAAGTCCCACTAAACCAGAATCTAGAGACTCCCATCTCACCCAGAAGACCTCTTGAAGGGGAAAAGCGAATTGTTGCTGGGCTAGAAGGGAAAGGCCGTTTACCCAAAGAAAAAAAAAAAAAAAAAACAAGGTCCTAAAGACCCGTTCATTGATGGAAAGAGGGTTGTTCATTTGGTCCGTAAGAACCTGATTCGTTCAGATGAGGAAGACGCCTCGAGCCAAAGAGGAATCTGATTAAGAAAGGAGTCTTGGTGTTAAGGGGTAGTTCGTCCTGAGCAAAGTAAAAGGGGAAAGCTTCATTTGCACGAAAAAAGGATTTCGAAGAAAAGTAGAAAAACCGGATTGAATCTTGAGATGTGAAGGGAGAGGAATCGAAGTTCTTACAAAAAAAAATACGGACCCAGTGAGTAAAAAGGGAGAAAGTCTACTAGGAAAGAGGGAAAAGAGAAAACGTTCAGAGACGCAATCCAGAAGGGGGAACTTTTCAAGTTAAGACTCCGCCCACGGAAACCGCCGAGCGGGGTGCGTTCATCAGAAGAGGATAGAATCTTGCGGGCGACTGGTTTGTCCTCGAAAAGAAAACAGGGGGAAATAGGATTTGTGTGCAAACATTCAAGAGAAAAACTCAGGGAACCCGCAGGAAATCCATGGGGATCCCGGAGGTATGGACAGAGAAGAGAACCCTTGTGAGGGTTGACTGACGGTCCTTCAAGGGGGTCTAACCGAATACCTTCTCACCGAAGTAGACATAGCGGAGTAAAGGGGGCAACCTCCTTTGCTAGGGAACGATGAGTGTGGACTGCTCTGGACGTGCGGCAACGATTTCCTCAAAAAATCGGAGGGATAACTCTGAAACGCGGGTCTCAGAAGCGTCTGAAAGAAGGAACGGGGGGGGAGGAAAATAGGAACAATCTCACCCTTCATAGTGAGGCTATGCCAGAAGAGGGTCGCTAAAAGCCTACGAAGAGAGTCCAAGACGGGACATGCCGGGGGCGAAAGGGGGGGTGTGGGGGGGTCTTAGCCTATTTTTGGCTAGGAGAAGGAGTCCGAGGGGAAGGACGGAACTTGACTGTTCCTACAGGAAGAGGGGGAACCTGAGGGACGCTAGGAAAGAGGAGGAAAAGAAACCATTCACGTCAACCCATCTGAAAGAGGAGAACTCAACACAACAGTTATGAGGTAAAATGGAGGATCTTAGTGTTCTCTTTTGGGGTAGAGGTCAGTTCTTGGCCCAGCGAAGATTGAGAGCAGACGAAGGGGAGAAGGGAGGAAGACCTATTCTTGCTTACCCAAACGATGAAGGGAAGAGGGCTCTACACCATTCTAAAATAAAAAAAAGAAAAAAAAGAGGTTCTATTCCTAGGATTTCCTGCTTGGAATCGATAGTCACGGCCAGGGAGATTCTCTCATCTACTCCACTCTTAAATGCGAGGGGGGTCCGAGGTGTATAGTCAAAGGGAAGTTCTTTCGACTGCGTCTAGGAACAGGAGAGGAGAAAAAGGGGAGGGTTGAACACGTGTCCCAACGGGGGAGAATAGGGAAACGAAAACTCGACACCTAGCCACTTGCTTGAGCTAACTTAAGCGGGACTTCGGTTTTACGTCCTGGAATATGGGGGCTCAGGAAAGGAAAGGAGCAACCACTCACGGCTCGGCACTTTCCACGTAAGGGGATCACCTTTAGCATTCTGGTTGTAACAGGGGGAGTTGGGTAGAATCTCGGGGTCTAACAACATAACGGAAGTTGCAGTTCAGGCTTATCGGAGAAAAACTATCAAGAAATATGACGAGAGGGGGAGGGGCTGAGAATCTAGAGCTCAGGAAGGGAGGCGTCCGAAACACAAGTACCAGGGGAAAACGGCTATCACGTGTTAGGGGGGCGCGGCCGGGAGATTTACGAAGTGGTAAGGCTAAGGAGTAACGAACAAGAATAAGACGCCAAGACGAAAGACTCAGATACTCAAGAGGTGGGGAAGAAAACGGTTGGTGGTCCAGAGAGAAGAAAGGGAGGGGTCTTCAAAAATGCATCTACGCACCTAGGGAGGGGGGAAGAAGGGAATCGAAAGAAAAACTTAACAAACTGCAATGGGGATCAGCGAATAAATCACTGGTTCTTAGACATCAGACCTAATACGAGTGAAGTTAAAGCAAACAATCAAGAAACTAAGGGAGTAAGAAGGGGTAGTCAATGAAGGGAGAGAAAACACACGACGTAAGTTCCTCTCAGAGGAGTCAGTTTGTTCGATTGGGGGAAGGGTTATCAGCTTTGTGGAGGGGGGGGGGGGGAAGGTTGGGGAGGGGGCGAATATGGAAGAGAACCCAACGCTGATGAAGGGCCAGGGGAGGAGAAGGGTCCGTTTATTCCCAGAAATGTTGGGGGGGAGAAGCCGGAAGAGAGGGGGAAGGGAGCTTGCTCCGAGAAGGTCCGGAGGCTCAAAGAGCCGTCGGCGCTTCGCTGGGAATACAAAAGAGAAAAAGAGGGAACCCGAATAAGGACGGGCCTCGGGAGGATGAGAGGAGTCAGATCGTCGTTTAGCAAGGAGATCCATAAGAGGAGGACTAAGGGAAAATGAAGCGACTTTCTATTATAGCTAGGTCTTGCGAGAGAACCCGGAAATAAGACGGCTAGAAAAGGAAGAGACGGAAAAAAGGGGACTTCTACGCCTCCTAGAGCGGAAAAGACATATAAAGTACCGGGGCTGACGCGAACATCTGACTTTGGGGGAAATACAGCGAGTTACTAAGACTCAGCTACTATTTTCTTCTACTCTGAAGAAAAGGAGCAGTTCGTGGTCCGAAGATCACTACAAAATAAGATATATAAAAAACAACGGTTATTATGAAAATATATGAAAGTTGTGGAGAGGAGGAATCGAACAAACTTCATCCCGTCGTTGTCCGGCTCAGAAAATTGAGCTCTCTTATACATAATGGAGAGACCCAAAAGAAGGAGGGGCTCGGGTGCTCGTCTCCTCCTTTTTAGGGGAGAGGGGATTTTTTGAGGAGCATCCCGAAAAAAAAGTCCTAAGCCGGGAAGGGGGGAGAGGAGCTATTACCGGATTATTCACAGGAAAAAACTGGATCTCAGAAGGGGGAGACCTCCGAACATAGAGGACAGGTATAGGAAAAAAAAAAAAAAGGCGAGATCTCTGCTACTACGATAAATAACGGGCTCAACAGAGAAAAGAAAGAAAGCAGGGAATTCTGTCCGAAGGAGAGCTGGGAACTAACGCGGTCTTACTTAAACAACTTCTCGGAAGGGAAGGGGACGGGGGCTCCGCTTGAATTATCGTGGCGGCGCCAAAAAAGAAAAAGGGGCTCGTCACTCTCTGAGCCAAAAGAAGAGGTACATAACACAATGAGCCACATACGCAGCAGTGGGGGAAAGGACAGATGCTAAAAAACACGCCGCAACAATAAAACAGACCAAAGCCCACCAAATCTAATCAAACTCCAATCTCACCAAAAAAAGATGGAAGGTAAAGGGGGGGAGGGGAACTGTTGGGCACTTCGCGAAGGAAGGGAAAGGGTACCATTCCTAAAGCAAACTCGGGAGTTAGGCGGTGTGAAATGGTCCTGTAAACGTCTTCTTCTGATTCTTAATAAAAAGGAAGGGAATTACCTATTAGCTTATTACCAACATTCGTAGGTGGTTAAGGGTGGGGTATTCTTACCATAGAAAAAATGTAAATATGTTGCGAGTCTGCAAAAGTTGACAAGAAAACCCAGTAGTTCTCGACTGCCTGTATACCAAAATGGGGGGGAGAGATGGGAATTATGTTAGGAGGCGTACTATATTGTGAGGTACACAGATTCTCCAAAGGAAGGCCATGGGGAGGAAATCTTATCCAGTTCTCCTCGGACGCGAAAGCCTCACAACTTGCTCTACGAGGACAAAAGACCTGAATTTTAGTTGAATGAAGCAGCAAAGTAAGACGAGCTATGTGATACTCATCTATCAAGTAAGAGGGACGGCATCTTGTTGCCTCTCAGCAGGCAGAAAAAAAGGGTCAATTCTTTTTGCGTAAACATCAGAGAGGACAACAATATTGAAAAGCCCTAAATTGAAAAAAACGTTGTACTTCCATCTCCGCGCCCAAGGTGTTGGGGGGAAGGAATGGGAAGTAAAACAAGGAAGGTCTACCATAGAGGACCGCACCGAAATACCGATCGGACAGGCAAAAGGCCACGAAAGGGCGAGGTGCAATCTATTTTGACCATTCTGGAGGGACGTGCGGCCAAATCTGTTTTCATACCAACTCGCGGGGAGAGCCTCGACAGGGGAAAATCCGCGCTTCTAACAGAAGGAACGTGGGGGGGGGAGATAAAAAAAAAAACTGCCTCCCGGGAAGAGGGGAGAAGGACAATATTAGTACAGTAACGGCGCCGAATAAGAGTAGGGAAAAATCAGGTCATGGGTCCAGGGAAAGGAGAAGATATTTGGGAGCGAAGAAGGGGGAGGGCGCATATCTCGCAGCTGACAGGGGGACAAGAATAGGAGTCCGGACGCCCAAGAAAGCCAGGGCAGAAAAAAAGGAGGCGAATCACCAAACACTCAAAAAAGAAACCCCCTCCCACAAGAAGAGAGAGACTCAACAACAAACTGAAGAGGATTAAAAGATATATACAGGAAGGGGAGGGGATTTTTTAGAAGGTAAGGGAGTGGTGAGAGAACGAGTGCAACCTCCTACTTGCTACAGGGGGAAAGGGACCGAGGAGGTTCTGAAAACAAAACTGATTCGCGCCTCGAGGGGACAGGGTAAAAGAGTCGAAAGACAATAAAACCCATCTTGCTATGCAAAGGCATGGAAAAATTTTTTGTGGGGGGGAAAAAAGAGGAAGGACTCCGTCGACTACTGAAGTAGGGGGGAGAGACGAAAGAGAAAGGGGACGGGGTCATATGGGGAGAAGACAACCCACTTGACTTAAGTGACGGAGCGTTGAGGGGGGGGGAGGAACGGCGGAGAGGGGATAGAATCGAAGATTTTAAAGGAAGACGTGAAAAAAGGGGAACTAAGATTTCAACCATCATCGGTGAAATAGAAAAGAGAAGAGATACTCTATTCTTCTTTTCTTACGGATCTGGGGGGGTCAGAATCGGTGAAAATTCGTCAAAAAGAGAACAAGGGTCTTCTTGAGTCTGTCCAAAGGAAAAGACGGGAGAAAAATGGAGGCGTTTTCACTGAGGTTTGACTCTCTATGTGGAGAAACATCCTCTGTACATGGACTCGGAAGGAGAGCAAAACTCCAAAAAAAGGAAAAAATGTTATAGATATTCTCTGAAAAAATAAACCCGCTGCACGTCTTACGGTGCGGAGGGGGGAAAGGAACTCCATTACCCGAGGGAATGAAGAAAGAAATTTTGCGGAGGCGACGGACTGGAAGCGAAAGGGAGAAAATAACTCTTTTGTAGCAAGGGGAGGGGGATCGAGAGGGGGGCACTAACATCAGATAAAGCCTACCTCAGAAAAAGAAGACCTGGGTTTGTCGATCGGGTATGGAGGAAAAAGGAGCAGGGCGGGGAAAATTATCTCTGTCAACATAGGGGAAGGTTAGACCGGAACTAAAACGAAAAAAGATGCTATTTTAATCAGCAGCCATCGGAAGCAAAGGGGAGGAAATTCATCATCAGAAACGGAAGACGGTGTAAAATTACCCTTCAAAACCTACAGAAATAAAAAAGGAAGGGTGAGTAAACGGGGACAATTAAGTCGGCGTCTAAATCACCTTCTCCTGAAAGACAGGAGGAGGGGCGGAAGGGGTGCTTTGATCGACGGGTGGGGTTGCGAAAACTTGTTTTTGTTGGAGGAGGCAAAAGCTTTGCCGGTGCTAAAAAGAGGCGGAAGGCAGATCGGAGTCCGTTCGAGGGTGTCAGAGAGCATGGGGTACGGGAGGCTTGTCTCTATCTTTCCTTAGGGAGGGGAGACCAGATAATAAAAGAGGGCGACCTCGCCTTCTTAATTCCTGAGGGGGGAAGAGAAGCGAGCGACTCGTCCAAGTACTTAGCGCGAAGAGGGAGATTATAGATCTGCATAGATTGTGAAAGGGGACCTCTCCGGAGGATAATATTACCGTCAAAGAAGGACGGGAGATTATATCTCGTCTGGCGAGCAGGAACGGATAAGAAGTCGGTAAAAAAAATCTGAAAGGAGAAAATGGGAGAGGGAAGTGGCAGTCCTGGCGGAGATACAAATAAATCGCCTACCGGGGAAATTCTAAGAGAAAAAACGAGCGCGGGGAGGCGGACTCTATTTCTCTCTCTACTCTAGTTGCTGTCTCACGAAAAACGGGAGGAGGGTTCCTCCTACTCAGACAAAAGGAGGCTAGAATCAAAACAACAAGGGTTAGGAGAGGAAAAAAAAAGAGAGGATATTTTGGAAGGCGTCTGCGGCCCTAACTGGAGACCCAGGGAGGAAAAGAGGAGGCAGAAATCTATTCTCTCTGAATAAGCTCTGTATAAGGACCAACTCTCTTTCTCTGACAGAAAGGGAGGAGGGGGGTTCTAGCACCCTTCTGTCCAGTCAAAAGGGGGGAAGGGAGGGTCATTCTATTTTGTACGAAGAGGATCACCTTTCCGGGGAAGAGGTAATCCTGAAAACAGAAAGAGTCCAGTCTCTGACAATTGTGAATATCGAAGGGAGGAAAAGACTCAGGGCAAGGTAACTACGAAAAAAAGAAAGCAGATCTCTAAGAAATAAGGGATAAGGGAGGAAGAGGGTCGAGACTCTTATTAGGTGACTAGGGATTCGCCCAAAGGCACAGAAGGGAGGGGGGGAATGGGCTCCGCTTCCATTCTCGAGGCAAGAGAAGGCAAGATCAAAGCAGAAAACAAAAAGGATCGCTTAAGAAACATATACCGGAGAGAAGGAAACGACATGTTTGTTTCCACCGGAAAGAGGAGACAATGGCCTCAAACAAGGAAACACGACCAAACTCAAAGAAAGAAACAATCCATTGCGCAACCCTAACGACACTAAAGGAGAGACGTCTCCCTGGGGGGCTAAGAGGAATGGGAATTTTACCAGGCCTAAATCACCCCGTCAAGGACTGGAAGAGGGTTGCAAACATTTTGAAACTGAAGACCGGCTTCGTTGACGGTCGGCAGGAGGGGAAGAAAACGGGGAAGGAGTACAGATTAATCACCGAGAAAGTGTTCATGTTTGTAGTAGAAGAGAAAGACCGAAGGGTCTATCGCTTGGGGGGTCAGAAAAAAAGGTGAGGGGCCTCGAAGGACCAACTATTAGAAAGGGGAGGGCGAGGAGGGGGATAGGAGAATTATTTTCTTGAACGCCTCTGAAGGAGACAACAATTATTAATGCTTAGAAATGGCCGGAAACGCGCCAGACGAAAACTTTCTCGCCTGTCAGGCAAGCAGGGGGAAAGTGGGAATTTTAATGAAAGACAAAACGTCCTCCTATATCTAGGGCAGCGAATAGAAGGTCGAGGGGGGAGGTCTCTGGGGTGCAAGAGATAGGAAGAGAACCTGGTCCGTAGGAAGAACATCGGAAGGAACAAGCCTTTTAACCTCCTGCTCATGGAACTTAGAAAGTGGGGAAAGCAACTAAGCCAAGGTTTATTGTTTACAAGGTAAAAAAAACGGGGACGAAAAAGGGAAAGCAGAAAAAAGGCAAGAGTTACTGCGGGAACCCGCAGTGGATATGGAAAGGGATGAGGGTTAAAGTCAACTGACTTGCGCTTGAAAATTAGGGGGGCCAAGGGGGAAGAAAAAGGCTTCTATGGGGGACGCCTTTAGCCGCTGCCGAAAAAGACTTCTAAAACGAAGTTTTTTCTATACACATCGGAAAGGAAGGGAGCGTGGAGGGGGGAAAAAAAGAGAAGGGGAAAGGAGCCTGAATAAAAATCGGGAAATTCCATTCGGGCAGGGAACAGTGGGATGGGTGGGGACTTCAGAATATTTCGGAGGAAGAGCTGAGTAATAGAGTTTACAAAAGGGCTCTTGAGAGGGGACGTCGACACTTCTGCCGCGCTTCCACTCTGGCTGAGGAAACACGAAACCTGACACTAGAACAAGACCAAAAAAGAAGATCTCAGGGAAAAAACACAACGTAGTTATTATTGAAAAAGTATAAATATCTTTCTTGAGCATGGGGGATCTTTCCCTTGCTTGTGGCTCGCCGTGAATGGGAGACGTGAAGAAGGTTGCTATCTGTAAGAAAGAACAGAGGAAGGCAATGGAAAATACCTAGTACCTCATCACGTCTAGAAAAAATATTGCGAAACAAAACAACGTGAAAACTTCCACTTCATTTCCTTTCGTGAAGATCACTTTCTGCTGACCTTCGACTACTATAGTGGAATAGGGGGGGGGGGGGGGGAAGACATCTTGAAATTTTCTTTCTAAAGGGTAGATAAAAAAAGTGAAGCCAGAAGAAGATGCTTATTCCCTCGCGAGGAAAGCTAATCGCAGAGGGGAGGCATCAGGGTTTTCCCTCACTTTCAAGAAGAGGGAAAAACAACTCGAGGAAATAAAGAACCTCACGAGGACTCGAGAAAGTAAAGAGGAGTGCGGCTGGATTCATTAGAGGGGTAGAAAAATCTGTTTACTAAAGGTCACTGCACCCGAAGAGGGAGGGAGATGGTCAAACTCTCGGGATCACAGGGATTCAGGGAGTGAACTATGGGGTAAATCTCTATGTTCGTACAAACACCTCTTACTGTGATAGAAGGGGCTATTCTTCCACACTATCAATCAGAAAAGGAAGCTACTATTCTCTGCACGCTCTAGAGGAGGAAAGGGAGAGTCGTCAAACTCCAATTGAAACATTGGCAGTCCCGGCTATCAAGGTGGGTATGCAAAGAAAGGGGACTAACTTTATGCAACTCTTTGACTCCACTGAAAGGAGCGAAAGCTTTCACTAAAAAACCGCTAAGAATAAGAATCCATCTCATAGGCGAAACGCGGGGGGGTCGACTGCATCTAACGACGGGAATTGTCGGCAAAAATTGCAGAAACGAACATCTTTCCTTTTAATAAAAGGAATACTCAAACATGACGCAACTAGGAAGGTGAAAAGATCCAAGTCCTCAAGGCGTGATGAAAGAGCAGCCCTCTAGGGGACTTCCTCCCCTGCAACCCAGAGAGAAGGGCGGAGAAGGCCACTTAATACTTCTCGAAGGGCCCACTCTCCTTCAAGAAAGAAAAAAGGAGCTGGTTTTTTCGATTGGGGGTACGGGGGAAAGAAAAAGGTGTTTAAAATCCTGTGGGGGGGAGGTACATTGGGGAGACTCTTGCCTGTTAAACCTCTTCGGCTTCCGAGTAGAACGTATAGGGGGGTCATCTCTCCATGTGGGGGGAGCCTAGAGGGGAAAGGGGGCCTAGCGTTTAGCAGAGAAGGCCAAAGAGGCCCGCTAAGGTTCGTCGCAGTAACTCTGGGAATAAGCCCGATAGAGAAGAGGTAAAAAAAAAAAAAAAAAAAGGGGGGAAAAATGACTTCCTGACATCAGATTAGAGAGAGGAGCAATATTCTTCGGTAGAACTGAGAGAAGAGAAGGTCTGACGACTATGCGCGGGAAGCGACTGCTAGGATAACGCTGGATGACTATACAAGGGGGGAAGGATAAGCCTGCTAATCAAATATAGATTTACCTACAAGGAAAAGGGGAGGGGAACGGCCTCCTTGCTGCTCAGAAAAGGAAAGAGAAGAAAAAAAGGTATTCTAACGAACGAGCTCGGGTGGAGCAGGGGGGGGAAAAAGGGATAACGTCGAAGCCATCAGGGGGAGCGCCCTGGCTAAGAAACGTTATCATTTCTGGTCCTAAGGAACCGAACGAAAACTATCTCAGA
>Ga0179591_1256572_pt1 | contig 12056 bp, 12 predicted proteins | sample CZOMad2_1_08_16f_FD_182891 | JGI IMG/M metagenome (GOLD analysis project Ga0179591, IMG submission 182891) | Vadose zone soil fungal communities from Angelo Coast Range Reserve, California, USA - CZOMad2_1_08_16fungal (PacBio error correction) | ecosystem: Environmental > Terrestrial > Soil >...
CTGTTGGAAAGGCTCGGATCAAGAAAAAAATTCAAGAGGAAAGGGTCATGCGGCGCCTTGGGCGGTTCGAAGAGGCTAGCAGCAGGACTAAAAGGGAGGGGGGTGTGGCCGCGAGGTTGCTTTTCTTGGGGTGAAAGTCGCCGGCTTGAGTCAAAAGACTGTGTTTTCCAGAAGCAACCCGTGGGAACAAGACCCGGCGGACAGTTGAGTAAAAAGAAGTTTGCCTTAACTGTTAAAGGGAAGACAGAAGCGGCAAGAGAGGCTGTCCGTGAACGACGATTGTGTCGCTGGGGGGTTTTTCAGCGCATGGGGCAGTGCAGCCAGGGAAAACGCATCCAGGGAAAAGAAAAGGAAAAAAACTAGCAGGAAAAAATAATAGGGCAAAACGTTGGGCTTAACCAAACTCAAGCCATCACGAACGAATTTTGGGCAGTTCCGTTACTGCGGAGAGAGGGGGACCGTGGAGACGGAATTAATCGTCCCACCACAAGGGGGGGGGGAAAAATCACCAGTAGACGATCGTGTACGAAAGAAAAGTTAGATCACCGGGGTATGAACCCGCGGGCGCAAAACATGCCAATGAACACTCGGTAAAAAGGAGAAAAAAAAGAAGGAAAAACGGTACTGATTTAGCTGTGGGGAATGGATGGAACGCTTGACTAAGTAAAATCGATTCCTAGAGGACGTTAAGGGCGATGGGTGGAGTGGAAAAACGGGGGAAACTTACCAATTGTTCGAATGGCTTGAGTGCTCCCAAAGAAGGGAACCATTAGACAAACGGGGAGGTTTGTAACAATGGAACAGTAAAGGAAGATAGGGTTGAGCGCGGAGCTGGGTTTGGGGGAAAAGGGGGGGTCCGGAAAAAGAACGAGTAACTTCGTGTACTTCAAGAGAGAAGAGGATAAAAAGGCACCCGTTAGAGTATTCATGGTTTGAGGGTAAAAAGTTTGAAAAACGAAAAGAGATCAAGGAAGGGAAGAAGGAAAAAATCCGTCCATTGCGGCGGAGGGAAGGGGACACGCTGGGCTCAATCATGCTTTCCGTGAGAAGGCCAGACCGTCTACAGAAAACGATTCAAAAGAAAAAGGGAAAAATCAGGCTTTTCAATCCCAAACATGAAACATCACATCTCCTGATAGAATAACAAGGGGGCAGAGTTCCGGCAACGGAAATGAAACACGGAAACGAACGAAAAAAAATGGGATTCGGCGACAACTGCGACAAAAAATAGGGGTAAGGCAAGGGCAAAGCGAAGATATGAGTCTCATACTGAAAACCTCCGGTCAAAGGAGGTGAAAAAGGAAAAGGGCCGCGGGGAAGGAGCGAAAAGGTCCCGTGAAAAAGGAAGGGTCGAATCAAAAACTAGCATTCCTTACGAGAACCGGCATCGGAAACAGTTCTTAAGAAAAGGAGGACTTACCAGCTGATCAAACTACAGGAAAGCAAAACGGGGAACAAACGACCTCAAGGAAGTGAGGAGGAGAAGATTCAAGAATAACCGCAATTCCAGAACAACGCATCGCAGAAAAGACAACAAACAAATCGAAATCAATAAATTCATATCGGCCCAACCCTTGGGTATTAAGGCATGTTTTCAAAACTGAGAAAATTGTACGATAAGAATTAGTCCTACTCGTACTGTCCAAACTAACTTTGCGACCGGGAGAGCTAAATTTGGAGCTGACTCTAACATGCTTGTGGGAGTAGATGGGGGGGTAGAAGAAACTTGGGTTGAATGGGTGGGCCGTTTCAGGAACAAAGAGGGGAGAGATTAAAACCAGGGATGTACTCGAGAAAACCCACGCATGCCATCCTACTAAACAGCCAATTACAGGCCAATACCATAACGCTATCAACGAAGAACAGGTGTCACGCGCAGCATGAGCCGAACACAAAAAAAATGCGAAGCGCGGGATCGACAGCCCGGTGCAGGAAAAAGAGGCACGTAGGACGGATTTTGTCATACGCAACAGGAAGCGAGAAAGGATGGAAGAGGGATTGCCGGTGGGCTCACACTAAAAAATGCAACGGAAGCAAGTGAGAAAGGACTCCAGGGAACACGAACGCACGTTCAGTCACGCCAGCCGAGCATCTTTCTAGAACAAAGAAAATAGGGGGAAAAAGAACTAGACATCGATCGAAGTGTCGAGAGTCGATTAAAACGGGTACCGAAGGAGCCAGACGCTCCAAAACTAAACTCTGGTTGAGTCACGGGAGTCAAAATTCTGACTGAAAAGGATCAAAATGGCGCAGACATCGCTGAGAGCACCAGGCGAGAAGGGGAAATAAAAAAAGGGGACAGGAAGGTCAACTTGCAAGAATCTTCACAAATTTCCGCGACCACTGCCGAAAGGAAGGAAAGAGAACAACTGCAACCATGTCAAAACCAATTCCTGAATCAAGACGTTGTGGGCGAAGAAAGAAACATAACCTGGATTCAGGTCAAGATAAAGAACCAAATCTTTGGCAGCCATAGGAAGAAAAGCTCAATCAAACAAAAAGGAGAAGATAGAGATGGGGTGGGACCGCGCAAAATCAGCTAAGGGAAAAGAGAGAGGAGGGGGAGATTCTGACCCTGAAAGACAATAATTCCAACCGTGTTAGACTTGGGGGGGGTAATCAAAATGGCATGAGGGGGGTGACACTGGTGTGAAAGAGGCTTGCATTTGCAACAAGGGAAAAAGTCAGTTAGTCGAGACGGGGAAATCCTGAAAGAGGAAGGGAGGAAAATTGGTCGTGCAGTCGAACTTTGAGAACGGGCACGAAACCAGAGTAGGGGGGGAGAAAGCGGGGGCAAAGAGGACCGGCGTACGGGCGACAAAGGAATCGGAGGGCGAGTTCATCAGAAAACGTTTTTATCGCAGAAAAACGAGGTGGGCGGGGGGGGGGAGGTTGCGCAGGGGCCTGGTTGGCGTGTTAACCTGGGCAAGGGGCAGATCACGTGCAACGGGGCGGAAGGAAAAGGGTAGCATGAATAAGAAACCGGAGGTCCTGATGCGAGAAGAACATCAAGGTCCAGCATCTATCGCCGGCCGGCTGGGAGAAGAAAAGGGGAAATCAAAGGGTGGTGGCCGGAGAAAGACATCTTGCGTCTGAGCGTCGGATTGTCTTTCTTGGGGCTGTCTGGAGAAGCAAGAATCATGTCAGGCTGCGGGGAAGTTAGGGGGATCGCCCAATGTGGTGGGGAATAGGAAAGGGTCGAAACCGGCCCACAAATCACGAACAACATTGATAGGAAAAGACAGAAGAAACAAAGGGGGCGAGCAAGAGCGGTTCCTCGGCAAAGACCGGGAGTGGGACAGGAAGATAGTCGGCGGGGGGGAAATGATATCTCGTACCATGAAATGAAATAAAAGGGGGTGTGGAAGAATGCCTGATGCGATGGGGGGGTGGGGATTTACCGAATGGGAAACGTGGGGGGGGATGTTAAAGGCGACAAATAGGAGCTGATCCAGCCGAGAGAGGGATATCATCACCGTTTGAGTCGGGAAGTTGCGGATCCATTTGCAGGGGAGACGACGTCCGCACAGAAAGGGGGGAGCCCTTTTCTACAGGACGGGAAGATCTAGTGTTTTAACCCCTTCACAGGAACAGGGAGAGCCCCGTTTCCCCGAAAAGCTACATTTTCTTGTTAACAGGGAAATCAGAAATGAAGAAGTTGGCGGGGAAGGATATCGCTTTGCAAAGGCACTAAAAAGTGGGCCAGCGTTGAGAATCAAACGGGCTTTTGCGAGTTCCGTGCTTTTAGAAAAGTGGAAAAACCAGGGGGCCAGCGGGATAATAATCTCCAGGACTGGTGGAATGGTAACAATTGCTGGATGAAAAACTAAAAAAAAGAGATAGGTGGATATCTAAGAGTCCTCCCTGCGAAAGAGGGGGGGAAAGAAGGAAACCAGAGTGAACTTCACGCTCACTCGTCAGGGGGAGGCGTTCGGTCATTAGGATCGGCGAGCGGCCAACTACACGCTAAAAAATGACGAGGTAAATGGTAATGCTGCTAAGAAAGGCACTCAAGAACTCGTAAGGTACAAGAAGGCAATCGGTCGCCGGCATCAAGGAAGGAAAACCAGACTAAGGGTCCTAAAATACTCCTTAAGGGCGGCAGTAGTTGTTTCAAAAAAGAAGTGTTGCTTCCTCGTCGTCAGGGATCACAAGACTCATAAAGAAGAAATGTGCAGGATAAACAAAGGGGGGCAGCCACATCCCAATCAAAAGCCGCCGACTGCTCGTGATGTTTCGAGAAAGCTTTCAAAACAACCCACATATGAAAAAACCGGAACCCAAAAACTTACCGGGGAGAACTTTACCGAGGCATTGGCTGAGGGGGTCAAAGCGGGGGAATAACTCAGTGATCTACCGCGGGAAGATGTTCAATATCGAAACGCGAAGGAACGGGGATGTGTGGGGGGACTTGATAAAAGAAGAAGAAACGAGGAACTGGGCACTGCAAAATAATCACTTGAGGGCTGTTGAAACCCACGGGGAATATCTGGATGGGGAGGGAACTAACCGGCTACAGGGGTGGAGGGAAGTGTAAACAGCGTGTTGGGCCAAGGAGCCAGAGCAAACTGCGAGGAAACCCAAGGCGCACACTCAGGGTCTGCTACCGGCCAGCATAAGATGAGCCGGCTCCTCTGGGAAAAGGGGAAGCTAAACCAGGAGGGAGAAAAAGAAAAAACTTCTGCTGGATGAGTACGGTCACGTTCGAAAGAGCATAATAAGGAATACCAACCCGAAATCAGAGTCAATTGGAGAGCTACCAGAATGATCCGAACAGCCAGCCAAAAAAAAAACTATGTGAGCCCGGGAAGAGAGAGGGTCTCGCTGAAAGACTGGGAAAGCCTACTCAAACCAGGAGGATAAATAAAAGGGAGGTTTCAGCTGCCACAGAATGCCATTCTCAAAGAAAATCCGCGTCGGCAGAGACCAAAGAATTCTCTAGGAGAGGAAGAAGGGGATTTAGGGGGTAGCTGCTTTTCTGGGGGTAGAAAAGGATGGGAAATAATTTTCCAAACCACTTGAACTTGGCCAGCTCTGATTCGAAGATAGTGGGGTACAGAACTGGAAAAAGGAAGCAAGAGAGCGATCTGAACGGTAAGAAAAGAAAAAGGAAGGGGGGCGGTGTTTCCTTCCGGCGAAGAAAGTAATCCAAGGGACAAGCATCCATGTAAACACCCAAAAAAAGGGGTTAGGGCCAAGCACAAGAATAGGGGGTGGTGGGAAGAACCGCATCACAGAAGAAAAAAGGACCGAGTGTTAAAACTTTACTCAGAGCGGTTGCCTTGGAGGAGGAAAGAATTTGATATGCCAAGAAAGCCGGGAAATCACATAGTTGGAAAAGGAAGGACATAAGAATAGTTTAGCCCTAAACAAAAGCAGCGAGCTCAGGTAAAGAGTGACACTAGTAAATGAAGTCCTGAGGTGACTTCGGGGATCTTTTGGGAGTGTGTTGGGAGGAAAAAAGCTTTCGAAAAACGTTGCAAAGGGGTGACGGAAATTGTGTGTGCCGGGGAAGACTTCACCACAGTTGAAAGGTGGGAGGAGAGGGGAAAGTGATCCGCCCTAAAAGTAAAAAAAACGCTTGGAAGTGCAGGCGGAGACCGAGCGTGGTTTCAGGGAGAATGCAGGGGGACCGCCATCGGGAAGGGAGGGGACCCAAGAAGGGAGGGAAGAGAGAGCCAAGGTCCTAATTAAAACAGAGTAAAAAACTCAACCAGAGGAAACGGCGAGCGAAGAATCGGTGAAGGGGGACCGAGACAACGCACCGTTTCCTCTGCTTTAGAATGAACTGGCGAACAAGTCTCCTTAGGCAAACAGAACAAGAGCCTTTGTGATCAGGGGGGTCATCATAAAACGTGAAAACCGAAACATTCTACCAAGGATGAGGAGAGACAGGGCAGGTCAGGAGAAAACTTAATGTCGGAAAGCGAGCAAAAAAAAATTGGATTCGAGAACAACACTGCGTAACCGGAAAACAACTCAAACGAGGGCAGGAGGAGGAATCTTTTCTCAACATAAAAGGACCAGTTAGTCTCAAATAAGGAGCCGCAGGAAAAAAAGAGAAAGGTACGGTGAGTCGGGGCGCACAAAAACAGAGGACATTCAGAATAGAAAAAAGGAAAAGAGGACCAGGATGATTCAAAACATCAACCTGAAACAAAAGGCAGAAAAAAAAAAGCAACGACCTCTTGGGAAGTGGGCGGGGATTCGATCTTAAAACTGAAAAACCAGCTGAAAAGAGGAAAACGAAGCAGTCAACAAGAAAGGTGCTATAGGGACCGAACATTGGGGTCTTCGATTGGGAACCGCGGATATCAAGGAAAATGTAAAACGAAGAAAAAGAAAGAATCTCCCCACGCCGGGGTGGGGATAGACGCGAGTTGAAAAACAGCTTTGAGGAAGGGAGAAGACTTGGGGGAGCGTGGGGGGGGGTGCCAGGTTTCGAAGCTGCTCCGGGAAAACCATCGCTGGCACAAGAGGGAAAAGCAGCATACATTGTGGCGATGAAAAAACCGACAAACGCAATAAAACAGGGCCAAATACGCCTTCAAAAAAAAGTTGAAGAGGCATTGGAGACGGACAACAACCAAGGCGCGGAAAAAATCTGGGGGGGAACAAAAGAAGGGGAGAGTGGAAGGTGAACGGGAAACTGACACATAAGTGAATTTCCGGGCAAACATGAAAAGTCAAGCCAGCAAGTTGCAGACGGGGAGACAATGTAATCAGGGTGTACAGAAACGCCAAACAGAAACACGCCAACCACAAATCGGAGCGGAAGGGGGGAAAAGTTCTACTAAAGGGGCTGTGTCTGATCATCGTACCGTACAGAGCGCCGCCGAAAGTCCGCTACAAAAACAGCAATGATGGGTATAAGTGACCCGGAAAAGGCAAAGAAAAAAAGAAGGAGCAATGGCGGAAGTAGATACATCTAAGATGGACCATTCAGGAAGTCTAACTTGAAGGAAAAATTGAAAAAAAGGGGGGCACTACTTCGAATAGAAGGAACGAGTCACCAATAAAGAAGAAAAAAAGCAGAACAGGAGGGAGGAAAAGGTCAACGTCACCCATGAAGGCCTGGGCGCAGAAAAAACAGAGAGAAGTAACAAAAAAAAAAACATTAAGGAGAGGAAGGGGGGAACGACGGGGGGGGACGTAAAGAAACAATAAGGAGACTCGTCGGGATGGAATGCAAACTAACATTAAACCAACTCTGCTCTAAACGCCTTATGCGAAATTGGTTGGGATGCGGGCAAGTCTTGAGGAAAGGAAAATCTGCGGAAAGGGGTAAGAACGTCTCAAGACCTTACCTAAAAAATTATTGACGGATATATCAAAAAGAGGACCAGTTTGATCGTGTAGTCAAAAGGTGGGGGGCAACTATCAAAACCAGAGTATGGGGGTTGTCGGGGGAGCAAGGGGGGGAAGGGAACGGCAGAAGAGTGCGGTCAAACAGATTTTTTTATCTAAAAACTGATGGTGAAAGTGGAGGGGTGGAAAGGGTTCAGTTGTACACCCCTGACAAACGTGCTAATCAAAACTCCGGTAAAACCGAAGGCCAAAGACAATGCAGTCAGCGCTAGGAGCTTAGACACGAAGAACTCGATCGCCGCAACTGGAGGCGATTACACAGGATATGGGGTTTGGACGGAGAATGCATCGGCAGAATGCCTTAGGAGGAGGGGAGGTTTTGCGGATTGGGAGGCGGTCGGGGAAAATCAGGGACAACGAAGACAGAGACTGGGGTCCATGAGAAGGGAAAAAAAAGACCCCAAATTCCAACAACCAAGTTTCTTGAGAGAATAACCCCGCTCCGGGGAGCATGGCGGCGGCAGGCGTTGGCCTAAAATAAAAGGATTCGTTTACAAGAAAGTGTATAGCATCGGGGAAAAAGAAGCCGGTAGTTGGAAGAAATTCCTGGCGAGGTGGGGTGTTTTGGGTCAAAGGGGTACATCTGGAATTGAAAGGACGGAAGAGATGACCAGCCGAAACTCAGAAAAGGAGGTAAGTTAGATCACAGTTTAGTCTAACTGTGTCGAAAGGTCAAACTGACTGACTCCGTATCATCGCTGGTCCTTTGACCCGGCCTAATGGGAGACTGGGGTGGGGGTACAATCCGAGCAGGACCTTACAGGAAACCTTTGACCCCGAGAGCCTTCATTTAAAACAAGTTGTCGTAGGGAGAAGAGGGGGCCCTGACCGTTGGTTGCAAAGGAACCGCCGCAGGGGCTGGGCCGGGGGGAACTGCTTGGGATTGAACGGGTGCAAGGGTAACGAAACTAGGGGGAAAACGAGACAAAGGTGGGATTCAAATGAGCACGATAGAGTTGGGGGGAGGGAAAAATCTTTCACTGGAACGGAGCAAGATTAAGTCATAAGCCCAGCGGACACCTCAACAAGGGGGAGACGGTGCTCTTAATTGAATCCGAATCCATTAGAAGGACACACGAACGGACAAGCTGAAAGAAGGAGAAGTGAATGGATCATCTCAGACATAGTTGTACATCGAGGTGCCACGGGAAAAAGATAAACTCGAAGAAGATAACACTATACTGAATGACTTAAGGGGGGGAACAAGTGGCACTGCAGGATGAAGAAAGGAGCAAAAGAAATTGGGTCTGTAATGCCAAGGACCAACTGGGGCTAAACAACATCGGGGTACGGAAGATACTTACGGTTTAGAAAATGCGGTCAACTCAGCAGAGAAAAAGAAGCAAAGCAGAACTGAGCTACGGGGCCTACCTTACCAGGGGGGGAAGGCATTGGGGGAGAGTGGCCCGGCACGGGCTGAAAATAGGGGTCAGAAGGGAAGGGGCATGACGCTAAGTTCTGATGGGGGTGGGAATTTCCATAAGGAAGGGAGAAAGTCCCGAGGAACGGCACTGAACAGATCGGGTGAAATGGCGCTGATTGTCGGCCAAAAAGGAAAGAGGGAGGAAATGGTTACCGTCGGTAAAGTGATTTAATGGGGATGCGTCCCCTTACTGCACTCGCCCGGAACAAAACAGGGAGACCAACAGTTTCCAGGTGGCACCGGCCACAAATAAGGAGAAAGTCAGAGAAAGAGGGAAAAAGTCAGGGCTCTAGCACGACGGAGGTCTTAACGTGCTGGGCCCCGTGAGAACTTAAAGGAGGTCCAAAAAGGAGAAGGGCAAAAAAGAAAGTCAATAAGCGCGAAGGACTAAAAACCCACATGAAATAGCAAAGGAAAGGATACTCCGAACCCGAAATCACGGAAGAGTAAGGTCCTTGTCTGAACTCCGTCATTTCATGGTAACTCAGCAAAAAATGAGGGGAAAGAGTCAACATGGGAGAGAGAGATAGGATTGCTCAGGTTAAAATTCAGCAGACAGGAAAAACCGTGATAAAAAAAAGGGCGGCCCGGGGGGGCGCATACTCTAGATGACGAATGATGGAGGGGGGGAGCCTTGGGGAGGGCTTTTGGGACGTTGTAACTTCGGTCGGGGGGGAAATTCAATCCTTGTGTTACAACAGCCACGTGGCAGAACTTAAATCTTTCGCTCGACTATTACGGGGGAGGGAAGGGTTATTCAGAAAAGGGGATAGAGATTCTGGACGGTAGAAAATAAAAACTTAGTAAATTTTGTGGGGAACCAAACATGGAAAACTCGCAGAAAAATATTGCAGAAACAAAAAAACAAGCAAGGAACAAAGTCAAAAACCCCTTAAAAGAGGGGGGGCCAAAACCGCATTATAGGAAAAATGGTGCGACCAAATAGAAGCGCCAATAAAAGGGGGAAATGGGGCATTTCCAGTGAATCAGGCGAACTTGGCCTTGGGGGAGTAAAAAGATTAAACAACAGAAAAAAACCGTTGGCAAAGTACGGTGAAAGTGGAACAAAGATCAGATACACACAGGTCGGATTCCCTAGGGGAAAGCAGGAAACCTAGGGGGAATGGGATACACAGAAATGGTTTCCGGGCAGGGAAAGTCTTTTAAAGGCTGTTGGGTGGGGATTGAGCGGGGTTAAAAAACGAATGACGGGGGCTCGGTAAGTTTGGGGGTGAAGAACATGGGGGGAAAAACGCACATTTCGAGGGGAATCGGGAGTGCTCCGTCTAAACATAAAAACCAGACAAATGTGAAGGGACAGGATTATTACGGGGGGCTCAGGGGAGGTGTGAAAATTCGATGCCGGGACCGACCTCGATTGTACACTCGGGTCCAGGACCCGAGTTAGACTAAGCTCGAGAAAAGGAAAAAAAGTCCCTTTAATCGGGGGAGGCGGGTAGTGGCACGAAATTCTGGAAATCTTAAAATGAAACGCGGGCCGGGGTAACCTACTAGAACGCTGAGAAAATGTATTTACAAGAAAAGGCGCACGGTCCCTTACCCTCAGAACGAGAAATGACCCAGGGGCCCTCAGGGATGAGATTCCACATAACAACATCTCCTGTAGAGTTAGAGGACCTGGCACTTGGGTTGCACTGTCAAACCGGTCAAAAGGGCAGAACGAAATCCCGTGGTCTTAGGTCTAACATGAAAGTCGGTTAAGAGGAAAAGTCGTATAAATTTCATGAAAGAAATTCCCGGGTGATGAGTGAAAAGGGGATGAAACTCTTTGAAAGGGGGGGGGACGAGAAGTCCGGTGAAAGCGGAGGATCCTCCAAACATTAGAGACCTGAGAAAGTAGGAAAAAACTCCCGGGGCGTACAGCGAAGATGCAGAAAGGTGGAGACTAATCAAACTAGAGGAGGCTGGATTCTAGCTACGGAGAATACAAAAGAAGGCACTAAGAGAACTAAATCGCGTCAGAAACACAATAGACAGGTCGAAAGCCTGGTTTATTTCGAGGGTCACGCTATAAAGGTGAGGAAAATAATACCAAAAATGTCCTCAGGTAAAGGTACCAGCCGAGCGCGTGAATGATTGGAAGAGAAAGCAAAAAGGGGAGAAATTTAGTAAGGAACGAGGGGGAAATTGGGGTCACTTGGACGACAGCGGCGCAGGACAAAGCATGTCTCAGAAAAAAGCAAGGTGACATATGGGGCGAGGAAAACACTCACAAAAAAGCCAATAATAAAGACAGAAAGCGCAGGAATGGGAAAGGTCCTTCACACGCGAAATGATGATGAGGGGAAGAGAAAACAAAAGGGGGATGGGAGAGAGGGTAAAAGAGTTCTGAATATGGACTAAGTATTCACTGAATTCATATTGAGGAACGGCGCACATGAGATTCCCGTCGAATTTACCGCACGTGGGAGCCCCACTGATACACGAAAAACCAACCCCAAAGAGAAAAAAAACAAAACCAAAAGCGGAAATAGGAGGAACTAGTAGAACAAATAAAGCATGGGTTCGAAGAAATCAAAACAAAGCAAATGGGGGGAAAAACATCGTACGCAGAGCGTTGACAGCAAGCCGGAGGGAGAAAAAACACATACTCCTGGTTTAGGACGTGAACGTGAATCACTTCATGACGGGCAAAGTTTCAACAATGTCTCAGCAAGAAACGAGATCAAGAAAAAAAAACAAAGAATGTGGTCGCAGGAAAACAGAAAAAAGAGGCGAAGGGGGAAAAGTGCCGAGAAAGGGAGACTGCCATCGGACAGTGGGCAAAAGCGGTATAAAGGGGAGGTGATCAGAGAAGGCAAGAATCCATCAAAAAAAAAGGGGGGAGAGGAAATCTCAGAAATAGCAGGTGGCGAAGCTCGAGAAAAAAAGGGAGGGAAGAAAAGAGAGAAGTGACCGCTGCGCTCAGGGCTAAGCGATAGAGAGAGGGACTGGGTATTCGGAAAAAATCCAGACGTGACTGAAAGAGACAACACATTATTACCGAAAGGGTGCGGGTCTCTTCAGAAAAGCAAGGGAAGGCGGAAGTTAGAGTTCGACGTAAGGGAAATGTTAGTCGATGAGGGAAGATCTAACATCATGCAAAATTGGGAAGCAGGAAGAGAAGGTGGCAGATCCCAGAGTAATGGTGAGCGAAGGCGTCTTAGAAGGAGGTCCAGTGTACTATGAAGACTACATTGAGAGAAGATGCCGACAGGACAAATTTAAAAAAAATGGGAACTGCGAAGAGGTGGACAAATTGTTT
>Ga0179591_1331429_pt1 | contig 12056 bp, 10 predicted proteins | sample CZOMad2_1_08_16f_FD_182891 | JGI IMG/M metagenome (GOLD analysis project Ga0179591, IMG submission 182891) | Vadose zone soil fungal communities from Angelo Coast Range Reserve, California, USA - CZOMad2_1_08_16fungal (PacBio error correction) | ecosystem: Environmental > Terrestrial > Soil >...
AAAGTATGGGGAGGGTCAATGGAGGCCACCTTGACATGAAGAACGTACGTAAAAAAGGGAGAATCGAACCCCTAAGAAATTGAATGACCCTGACGAGAGAGGGAGCCTTTGGGAGGTCTTGAAAAAATCAGGGGGGCAGAAATCCTTCACTCAAGAAATCAGTCCCACTGCTCGAACCGGGACCAGAAAGAGTAGAACCAGGAAAGGAAATCGCAGGAAAAATAAATCGCTCTAGCCCGGGAAGAGATCAGAAAACAAAACACCCCAAAACCCCAGCCAACAGGAAAAAGGGTCATTTCCATCAATTTGGGGTTGAAGGGCCAGGTCACGAGTGAATCTGAAATGTTAGCGGAGGATAGGGGTGTGCAGCGGACGGTCGCGTCATAATGATGGGGGGGAAGTAAATGGATGGGTCACGGGAGGGAAAAGTTGAGGGTGGGCTGGGACTGGTGGCCGACTAACCAGTGTCAGTTCTCTCCCGTGTATGGGGGGTGGTTTGCACAAAGGAAAGTCTAGAAAAAAGAAAAAAAAAAATATGGGCTCTTTCTAGTGAAATATCTCATGACTCAACTACTGTTTGGCGCTGGGAGGAAAATCAATAAGGCGAGCGGTGCCTGCTCAAAGGAAGAACCAACCCCCGAAAAGGCCGATTCCAAATGCGCTTGGAGCCAAAAAAAAAGAAGTCCAAAGACCAGGGGACGGGGGTAAGGTCCGAATGAGACTAGTAAAAATCGTGAAAAGGAGAATGGAGACAGCCACCGTTGCGAAAAGGCGGTCTAGAAAGAGAAGGGGTTGCCGATCGAAACCTAGAGATCCACACTGCATCATGGGGGGCTCATTTTGTGCAAACAGACTGAAAACATTGGTGCGCGCCCAGCAAGGCCCCAGAGACTGGGGGGGAGCGATAAAGAGAGGCGGAGAGGAGAAGGGCACCCGTTCGCTTCAATTGTCGCAGGACGAGGGAGGAGACAGAAGGGGGGAACCCTAGTGGTTGATCTACTACTGGCAATTTAAGCCTGAAAACATGCTTGCAAAGTCCCCCAGAAAAGGGCCGGAAAAAAAAAAAGATTAGAAGAGGAGCTAGTTTTCACAACCAGAAAAAAAAGTGGAACCAGGGGAGAGCAAACTGGAAAACTCCAAGGAAAATTAATTATTCACCATTTCCCTGCCACGGAAGGGACAAAATTGTAAAACAAAAAAAAAAGGGGGAGCAGTAGGGAGTTTACCAAAGAACCGGGTGGTTGACCCTGGCCACACAAACCGTGAACGTCTTTGCGGGCCCAGTTCCTTTTGGGGAAGGTAAATCCTGTCAAGAGAACATTTTATTGGGTTCGAAAGGTTAAAGAAAGGTCAGGACTACTACGATAAGGATTGACGGGGGGGTAGCAGGGGGGGGGGTGTGGGTTCACTGACAATATTGTTTGCTGCGAACTGCCAGGGGGGGCTAAAAAAACACACAAAAAAAAAAGAAACAGGGAGACTAAGAGGGATGGCCTAATGGGGAAAGGGGTTCCTTGCCAATCTGGAGGTGAAAGGGGTTGCTGGGTTCAAATCCACGCCCCAAAGACACGCGCAAGGGGTGACACGCCTTTTCGGGGTAAAAACATGCCGAACAGAGGGAGAGGTCCAGGGGAAGCATTTTAGGTCTTGGGGAGCCTGTTGTAGCCCAAAGCCAGCGAAAAAATACTGAGGTCCAATCCAGGATATTGGGAAGGGAAGTTTACCGCATCAAGCCCGCCACTCCAGACCACCGACTCACTTGTCCGTTCAGGTCCCCTTATTGGCCTGAAAGCCGCAGCCCGGGGGGCCACGAGTGCATCGTGGCAAGGGGAAGAGGAAAAAGGGCAGGGACCATCATCCTTTAATCCGGCCGAACTGGTGACCACTGCAATTGGAGTGGACCCCCAGTCAGCAGTTGGGAACTTCCTAACCATGTGTCGAAACCGCATGTATAAGAAAAAAATCCCCTGGGCCGGGGGGAGAGTATAGGGGGAAAGGCGGAGAAGGGGAGAAGGATCTCCAACAAAACAAAAGGATGGAGGGGGGAAAGAAAAAGACAAAAAGGAAGTCTCAGAGGAAAAAAGTCTCCCTAACGTTGAAATGGCTTTCGGAGAGAGGGTTCGAAATGAGGAACGTGGTCAAAGCGGGCAGGCACTGAACAGTTGAGGGGGGCAAGCGGGGGAATGCCTGGGAGGATGCCTCTCTAAACTGCACAAATCGTCCAAGAGAGGATCACGTGCACTCAGCACAAGGGGAAGAGTCGTTGGGGAAAAGAAGGCAGACATGGGGCGGTCTGAGGGCGCAGGGAGGGAAACCTGGAATCAATATACAGGGATGGGAAAAGCAGTATTGTCTTCGGGACCTGTGAGGCGAAACAGGAGCCAAAAGAAATGACATTAAAGATCAGGAAGAAACGACGATCGAGATCAAAAAAAGACGGTTCATCACTCGTGGGCAAGCGAAAAAGCCCTCAAGACCTCCCAACTCAAGAGGAACACAGGGAGGAAAAATCGTAAACACTAGCCCAAATTGCGGAGAGGGTAACTCAGGGGAGGTTGTTGTGGCATAAAAACCGGGAAGAGCCTCCTCGGGTGGCGTTTGGGGCCACAAAACCCCCAACGCCTTAAACACAAAAAAGGAGGAGTAAGAACCTGGGAACAACTCACAAGTATGCAAAGGTATGGGGCGAAAACGCCCCGAACATTTTCCCCCGCGGCCGCCTGCCCCGCAGGGGGGGGGGGGCCAGGGGGCCCACCAAAAAAAGAGTTGAACAAAAAAGGTGGGTTACAAAGAACCTGAAAAAGGACCAGGGAAAGCGGCACGGAAACCGGTATGGGAAAACCCGACTCTGCTCGAAGTTTGGAGGGGAGGGCAACCACCTCAAAAAAGAAGAGCGCTCCTCTTGCGAGGGGGGGAGGAAAAAAAACGGGAAATGAAGGTTACGCCTTAAGGGCAGGGGGATGAGATTACAAATGGGGACCCACGTAGACGAGAGTACCCCTCAGAAGAGAAGGAGGAAAAGTACGAAAAAGAGAAGAGGAAGCCTTAACTGGACAGAAGATCACCATCGAAAGTGGAGGGACTTCCTAGAAAATGGGAGAGACCCCCCCTGAGAAAAGGCGTCCCCTTTTAGTGTGGAAATCTCAAGCAGGTTGCATTGGTGCCCATAGAAGAAAAAAACTAAAAGTTAAGAGATTGCAGAAAAAGACAGGGTTAGGGAGCCATCGCCTGACAAGGGTAACTACGGCCGAGTGAAATCACCACCTTTATAGGTCTGCGATTGAATGCTGGGGAAAGGGGGATGCACGATATGGAAGGAAGGGGGAGAAGGGAGGAGATCCTTTGAATGTCTTCAGCAGGGCTCCGCTATATGGAAATCATCGAAAAGGGTGGTGCCCAGAGATCGCAATAGAAAACGACGCAAAAGAGGTTGGGGGGATTTGGTTTGTCTGAAGGAGAAACGTCTGGAAACAAACACCACACGAACAGCGACAAGGAAGGACTAGGATCTATACTACAGGGCCAAGAAACGTACCAGGCCCGGTACCAAGAACGAGGAAGTGACCCAGAATGGGGAAAGATAAGATCATCGGAACCTATCCGAGAAGGAAGCTGAAACGGTCTGGGTTGGCGAACAAAAAATGGAATTTAACAACAAGCATGTGGGGGCTGTGGTTATGGGAAAAGCTTAACTTCTATCATGCAACGATGACGCTTGGTAGCACGAAGATGGGGGGGTCATGCCGTCTGCTTGGCAAGGGGCTGGGTGACTAAAGAGGGGAAGGACGGTTCAGGCCAAAGGGGAGGGTTCTTGGAGTTATCCCTACATGGAAGAAGGTAAAGGAAACGGAAATACTCCCTCGGATGCAAGTTCAGCAAAGATTCCATCTCCCGGGGCCGGCAGGGGGTCGATTGCGCCATGGGCGGTGAAGTATAAGGAAAGGTATTAAAAGGGAGGGGCTACCAGGGAGAAAACAGGAACAAAGAGATATCAACAAGGAGGGAAGGGAAAAAGCGAAAAGAGGGAGCCCGGGTGAGCTTAGCCAACAGCACTGGTAAGAGGGACAGGCTCCTTCCACAGAATGACGCAGAAACCTGAATGAAACATGGGGAGCTGATGGAAAGGGCGTCTCTGTGAAAAAGGTGAAGTTTTCTGCGGAGGTGGTGGCAGAAAAGAGTGACATAACGAAAGAGGACAATTACGAGAAAAACCGTCCCTGAAATTAATGAGAACCGACATCATACCGGCATGAACTAAAAAAGAAAAACCCCGGAAGGAGAGGGGTAACATCCACCAACAGCCAACAGGTCTTGGGGATTTGGGGAAGGAATGTGTGTAGAGGGACCCGACGGAAGGGGGAGGGGGAAGTATAGGGTTCATGAGAGTTGAGAGTCCAAAGTCTGGGGAAAGTAGTCTAATGAACTGGAAATGGGGGAGGTTTTCCACGGGACGTAATCGAAAGCGTGAAGGGAAATACGCCCCACCAGCGGAGTGGGTTTCCGCTTAAGCAGTCCAGAAAAATAACCCCTCCCAACCAGGGCGCGGTCGCAGTGCTAAGTGAATGGAATTACACCTCCTGTTGTGTCCGCTGAAAGAAAGAGAAGCAGAAAACCTTTAGAAAGGAAAAAAGAAAGCCGCGTTTCACGACCGCCGAGGATCCAATAGAGCAAAAGACACCCGTTACAGGAATACAATCGGTCCGAAAGGATCACGGGGGGTGAGACGGGAAAAGATGAGAATAAATGGGTCAAGGCCCTTCGAACCATCTAGACCGTCTGGGGGGCAGTCTATACATCGGGAGAGGGGTGGGGGCCGCCCTAAAGGAAAACAGCCCAACGGAGGAAATATGCAAAACAAACAAAGAAAAAGGGGGGGGCAGATTGGGAGAAGTGACATGGAGCTCCAAGGGGAAGACCCTGTGAGGTTGGAGCGCTCGCAGCGAATGGTCTCTTAATCTTCAATCTGATTGCCGTCCTATTAGCAGGCCCCGAGATGGGCTAAAGGAGGAATAAGGGGCCATAGGGGGGAAACTCGACCGGAGAAAATTCGAGGGGTACAAAACCCGAAACAAGAAAAGCTAGAAAACAGGAGGGCAGCATAAGGAGTGGGGTGTCAAACTAAAGCCACCTCCTTTCGATCCAGAGGCTCCATAACCGGACTTAACTTGATCGGGAAGGTGCAAGTTTTACAGGTTTAAAAACCATGTCACATTTGATCGGAAGGGGGAAGCAAAATCGCGGTTTGTGAACCATTGAATCCCCAAATGCATTTTTGGATCCCCTTTGGAGGGTTGAAGGTCCAGGGGGGCAATAATTGTCGCATCCCAGGGTGATTTGGGGTGATACAAGGTGACTCGCTTGAGAAAAAGCCGATCTGGTAAGGGTGGGGGGGGGTTGCGGAAAACAGGGGAGGGTCTTATCCCTAGCGGCCCCGTTGGGGGGGGCGAAAAAACAAAACAAACTAACCAACAGAGTTAGAAACCAAGAGGGCAAGGGGGACCAAGGGTTTACGATTGGAATCCCTGCTCTACCGAGTACGGTGGGGGGAGGGGGGGGGGATGGCCAAGCGCCCGGACAAAGACTTTCGTGGGGGGGGAAGTCTGTGGATGACATCGCCAGCCGGGCATTGAATCTATGGGGAGGGAAGGGGGGAACCGAAAGGGACAGCACTTCACTTGAGGGCCTCCCGAGGGATAAGGTTGGGCATCAGCAGACGTCTCAAAAAAACGACCCTCATCCATGGGCTGTTTTCGCACCAGGGAGTCCCGTACCGGACGGCCCGTTTTTCCCGTATGCTCGGTGCAGTGGTGAGGGAGGTCCCGCTGAACTGGCCGGACGGCGGGACGCAAAGGGGGATCAGGGAGGAAAAGCAGTGGGAAAAACACAGGGTTAAGGTGGAGGGGAAACCCCAAGGAAACGGGGTAACGTCCCCAAGTGACGAGAGGGTGAGAAAACGGGGCTTCAAAACTCCTCAATACCAGGAAGGGACCGCGAGTAGAAAAAAGGGGAAATAAGAAGAAGGGCCGCTATCTAACAAAAAATGTAGGAAAGCCTGCAGAGGGGACCGATCATATCGGAAAAATTAGAAACCGAATGTCAAAGCGTGTAGTAAAAGGGGTTCGGCTTTACAGCGGGGTGAAGTGTTTGGTCACGAACGGGTGCTCTTGTCCGGGAACCTTCGGTCAAGGATGACTAGAGAACCGCCCGCTCACCTCGGTACGCACAGGCACCCCTCACTGGGAACCAAACGGCCTCGGGAGGGGAAAGGACGCCACCTACTTGAGGGAAAAAAAGGTGAGGATTTCCGGTCGGAAGTTCTTGGGTGACGTTAAAAGAAAGTCAAATATCCTGGGTGGAAAAAGGTGTAATGCGGGGGGGGACAGTTCCGGCCGAAAAAAAGGCGCAAAGAACTACTAAAATCTTCACGGCAACGCACGATTCATCACACAACGTCACAAGGTCTCTTATTGGCGCTGCCCCCGCACCAGAACCCGACAAACGACCCGCATAGACAGGGGTATTAAAAGAGGGCCCTTATTGACATTTGTGGGCCCCGGACTGGGGTGGGGTGGGGAGCAAACACAAATTTGGGCACTAACGAGGCTTACGCAAGACATATGTTTTGTCATGGGTCAAAAAAAAAACAAAGAAGGAAAAAAAAGAAAAGCGTCAGAGTAAGAAGCCAACTGTCTTAATGGCGAACACTCACCTTTTAAACAAAAAAGAACGACCGGAGGCCGGACTAACAAAGGGAAAACATGGGGGAAAAGACACCTGAAACTGGGGTGTGAGGTCCACCAAAGAGTGGGGGAACACTCTCAAGCGAAGTTGAAAATGGAAACTAAACCCTGGGGCCAAAGGGACAGTCAAGGGGGAACCCCAGTTCCTCCTCTGAGTATGGACAGAGGCTCGACAAGGGGGAGTGGGAACACTCCCTATGCTGAAACATCAACGATCGATAAGATCGACTTAGGGGGTATGGGGTAAAAGGGGGTAAAGAAGGAAAGTTTGGCAATAGGTACCCCTTCAAGTTAGACAGAACTGCTAGAACTTTAAAATAAATCTTACTCGGGCCAACAGCGCTCGCCGGGGAGATCACCAGCCCTACAGGGATAGGGGGGACTGAGAGGGGAAAAAATGGGAAAAAGAGAAAATGAAAAACCCCTGGGGATTGTTGCACTGAAAGGGTGTGACAACGCTGCAAACAGAACTCTTTATATAGGGGCCGACCGGGGGAGAGGATGGACTGGCCAGCGCCCTGACAAGATGGTTAAGCGTATCAAGAAAGGGTGAACCACCGGAGAGGGGATTGCTCGTCCACTAATTAGAACATGGAGATCAACGGCTGTGTCTGGAAGAGGGTCTCATCACAGCGGACGCTATTGATTTTTCAGGGCAGAGGGAACAGGAGGGGGGGAAAGGAAGGAATCGCAGAACCCGTCCACTCATGTTATCTTGACTGAAAAGGCCTGGGACAAACACAGCAACCGGGCAAGGAATTAACTTCACTAATCGAGAACGACCGGTCCATCACCAACTTCCCACAACGTCAGAAAAAAGAAGAGACTGAAACAGATTAGACGCGAAGCAGCGTCAAAACCAAGGTCAAGCAGGTCAAAAGGAAAGGACTTGCTAAAAAAAAATGAGGTGAAAATGAAACCATTCCAAGGTTTGGCTGGGTGGGGGATGGAGGGGATGCTCTCAGTCAAAATTAGGGGAAGGGGACGTCCAGGGGGAAAGAGCCGATGGGGTCAAGACTGTTTGACTGCATGACGTTGACAGGACTTGGGGGGGGGTCGCCGAAGGTGTGAAAACAAACAAAAGAGATTGACAGGGATGAAAAGGATGGGTGATGGCCAGACAGAAAGGGCAGAAAGTGGAGGTGCACAGCGCCGCGGGCAATTTCATCAAGGGCATCTCAAGGTCGTGGTTCGGCAGACAGGCGGGGGGGTGTAAGAAAAGGGTTCCGTCCATGAGGGGCTAGCCGGAACCGGGAACATCAGCGGATAGCCAAACAACACCGGAGTAGAAGAAAGAGAAGAGGGGGGGAAAGGGGAAGGGAGGCAAAAAGACTGGATACCGGATCTCAAAAAAATGACAACTCATCGCAGAACAAGAGCCCATGTGAGATTCCCAGGGGAAGGAAAAGTTGGCCCTCGCGGAGAGGGGAAAGGTTGAGTTCTCGACATTGAGGGGGAAGAAGCTTATCACAACTTCTCCGAGGAGAAACCCCTGAAGAAAAAAGCAAAACAACGGCCTTCCCAACAAAAAGAAGAGGGGCCGACCAAGAAGTCTCTATTTCAGGATTCGAGAAACCGTCCCCAATCCCCCACCCAAAAAGCAAACATGGAAGGGGGAGGGTAAAGAGGGTGTTCAGAGGATTGCCGCAGACGTGGAAGAGGGTACTTAGCGGGAGGTTCTGCGCTGGGCTGGAGAAGAAATGTACGGAGTAATAGGGGGTATGGGGGGAAAAGGGAATGGAGTTCTGGGTTCCAGGAAGCCGTTCATTGCTGGAACAAAGGAGGGGGGGGGGGGGTCAAACCCGGAGAAGTCAATACATACAAACTAGATTTGGCGATCCTGGCCGTGAGGAAAGGGAAAAAAGTGACTCCCTGTTTACGGGAGAATCAAGTATGAGACATTAGCAAAAAAAACCGCTGGAATACCAAAGGACCTCAAGAGAGGCCTGGCAAGCCCAAACGGCGCAGCCCACTTAAAGACACGACGCACCAGGTATCAAAGGGTGGGGGGAAGAAACCAACTACTTTCGAAGATTGAATCTTGTCAGGCGATGGCGAGACATCCGAAAAACCGGTTAGGGGAGGGGATATAACAGCGGGGGTGTGGTGGCAGAATTGGCCATGAGATGACAAAACAAACCCAGGTACAAGGGGGGGAAGAAATGGGTGCCTCCCATTGGGGCTGCGGGTAAGCAGGCCCCGAGACTGTACGTTCGGGGGAAGAAACGTCGCAGGAGACTGATGCCGGACTTTATCCTCCTGGGAGAGGGAAGAAGTGAGAAGGGGAGAAGTCGGGGTTTTCCCCCGTGGTGATCGACGAAAGGACATTTTACGGCTTAAGGAGGAAAGGGTCCCAAACAGCCAACATGAGCGGAAGGGTGAAATCAATTGGGGGGGTTCCAACGAACAAGCTGTAGCAAAATCTTTTACACATACGCCCGTGCCGGTAGCTGGAAAAGGGGTCCAAGGCAAAGGAAACCATGGTGCCGTACAACAGGGAAACGTGGGGGAAGCTTTCTGTTTCCAAAATCGCAGTGGTGGGCAAACTGGCCCCAAACAAATCTGGGAAAAGAAAATGGAACAAGGACAAACTGGAATGTTGTCATCATGTCCAAAAATCCGGCCATCCCAGTTGGTTTTCGACAAAGGTTAAAAAAGAGAGGAGAAAAAACGATGACGCGACCGAGGAGTGGGGGAAAGGGGTTGGTGGGGGGAAATTCGGGGCGGATCCTACGGAAAGTGGTCTCACCACCAAAAAAAAAGCAAGGGAGTAGCCTACAATGCCTGGGGGGTCAGAGGGGTTTAATTGGGGGGGAACTATATTCGAAGAGAGTTGTTCTTGGGGTTTTTGGGATGAAAAGACGCCGCGAAAAGTTGAACTAAGTGTCTGTTGAGGGACAACGGCGCAGGAAGTGAAACTCGAGGGTTCAAGGAGTCTTTGGCGCCGTGGGGAAGACGGCACAGAAAGGACGAACGAATATGGGTATTGTGTGATCAACGTCACGGGATAGTCCAGCGGTCCATAAAGAAAATAATCACCTGTCGTTCGACCCGTAGGTGAGAAGAAAGACGAGCCACGTGGTTGCAAATTATGATGTCTGGAAAAGGAAAGAGAAGGAATTTCAGCAGCGGAGTCCAGGGAAGAGGGAAGCGAGTGGGCAGGTTTCCGTTAACCCCGGTCAACCGCTTTTCAAAACTAATAAAAAGGTTCGAAAACAGAAAGGTCGAAGGGAAAAGAAACTTGGAACCGGAGTGAGAAGTTAAAGAGGGCTATGCTAACTGGAGACTCATCAACAACAAAACCTATAGGAAAAAAATGACCGTACCCTTATTCTCACGACTAGCCCCGCTTTCTCAAATCAAGGTGAAAGTATTGCTTCGGCAAGGGTGAGAAAATGGGCAGGGAAACGCGGGGACTGTGTTAAAAAAATTCGGTTGAAACTCGTTTCCTGCAAGGGATCGTGCCGTGACCGTCGCGCAAAAATTACAACGTCAGAGGCGCGCTCATCCAACTCCACGGGTACAAACTTGCTCTTCAGGTCACGCCGAGCCGTTCGAAATGAGGTGGGGAGGGTCTGGTATACTAATCCGGTACAGGATCATAGACTTGATTGGGCCATCGAGGTCTTCTGGACTGTGCAGTCCTGGAACCCAGGCGCCCAGAAGGAAGGAACTAAAACGCGTTAAGGTGAAAGAGGGAAGTTGTCACAAAAGCCAGACCTAAAGTCGGGGGGTTTCTGGGAGCGCTTGGGAGGGTCTACCCCAGCAAAGACGTCAATCCCGCTGAGCGTCATTTAGGCAAAGAGACCCCTTGTAGCCCCCAGGCAGTGAAGTAGTGTAGAATCCCTTGTGCAGTGGGGGGGGGGGTGTCCCAACACGCAACGTCCCGAACCATAATAGGTGTCCGAAAACCCAACCCCAAAGAAGTGAAACACCGCCCGTGAAAGCGTGCAGCGTAAAGCAGTAGGGGGAAAAGGGCGAAAACTAAATGGGATTGTGATTTGGCACTGACTGCCAAACGTAAAAAACTTTTACATGGAAAGAGGGAGGGCCTTAAAGGGGTTGGGCATGGTACAAACCAAAGGTGGGAACAAAACTCCAAAAGGTGTGAAAAATGGGCCAGTAACAGGGGCACACGCAGCATAACAGTGGTTCCGATGCAACCCGGGGGGTCCCCGACTGCTCCGACAGAGGTGGGCCAGCAGGGGGAACCCCACGGAAGCCTGACTGGAAAAGAAGCTCGCCACGACGCTCAGGAGAAGATTGTTCCTTGAGAAAGCGCAGAAGTCTTCAGCTCAAAACTCTTGGACCCTTCGCCGAGCAAGCAGAAGCGGCCCGGCAAAGATGGGACGGAAAAGGAGACAGACGGACCCTCTCTCTCAACTGGAGCTGGGACTTCGAGGGGATCAGAAAAACACTGGGAAAAAGGTGCCCCCCTGAAAAAAGGGAGGACCCTGGGGGTGGGTATCAAGAGAAAAAAAAAAAAAAAAAGAAGAAAAAAAAAAAAGGGGGAGTGGGGGGAACATATTAATCCAGATGGAAGATTGCCACAAAGGGGGAAGGAGAAGAATCGCCTGGACCATATTGTCCTCAGCCACGGCCTTGAAAATCACAAAGTGAAACGGAAAAGGCATTTGGGGGGGAAGGGAACTCGTGGGACCCACTCTATTGTAAGCATGCGGGGTCGAGGGTAGACTTGGGGGATTGGTAATGTTCCGCAAAGCTCCTCCTGATTTTCAGCCGCGAAACAGGAGGGGGGTGAATGTCCATGATAAGCGAGGACTAAACGAAGAAAAAAAGACTCGGTGTGGGGTTGTCTAGGGGATTCTCAAAACAAAAAGCCTTGACATCAAGCCATGAACAGGCACAGCGTTTGGGAAGAGAAGAACCGGGCAACAACAAACGGCCCAGGAAACGTAAACAAGCACCGCTTACCTGAAAAAGGGAGTATGAACCAAGAAAGACAGTAACGAGCTACTTAAAGGGGAAGGAGTCGAGAAAGATGGGAACATGGAACACCTGTGCTGGTGGGGGGGATGGGAGGGCTGAGATAGAATGGGAAAAGACTAAGGCTGTGACGGGGTTTCGTGCAGTCAGGACTGGTAGCTGGGTCTACATTAAAAAGGCAAAGACTGGGCTCATAAGGGGGAGATTTCGTGATGAAGGGGGGGGTTGCTGCTACATGAGAAAGCACAGGCAAAAGGGAAAATGCCGCGGAGGGCACGTTAATCAGGGCATCTCATAAGGTTGGGGTCAGTGCCCATGGCGGTATCAGTGACCCTTCAGGCTGGGTGGCTAAAACTTCCATTCAAAGAG
>Ga0179591_1140170_pt1 | contig 12055 bp, 19 predicted proteins | sample CZOMad2_1_08_16f_FD_182891 | JGI IMG/M metagenome (GOLD analysis project Ga0179591, IMG submission 182891) | Vadose zone soil fungal communities from Angelo Coast Range Reserve, California, USA - CZOMad2_1_08_16fungal (PacBio error correction) | ecosystem: Environmental > Terrestrial > Soil >...
TTGGGCTCAACGACAATAACGGTGGAAGAGTCGGTCGAGGAGGTCAGAAAAAAAGCAAAAAGAAAGCAAAAAAAAAATGCCCACGGGGGAGAGAAAGGGGACCACTTAAACGTGATGACAGCGCAGCGAGAACCGAAGGAAGCCCGTAGGACAACCATCTCGGGAAAGGGGATGTTGTAAAGGGATGTTAGAGAACAGGCGGGGGGGAAAAAAAACGCGAGAGGGGGGAAACAAATGTCAAAAAGTCTGGAGGAAACGGGGAGAAGGAAAATCTCAGTCAGAGAGGGGAATGTGGAGAGCGAGTGGAAAAACCAGAATCTGTAGCTCGCACCGGTGCCTGAACAAAAAAAAGAGAAGGTAAAATCAGGGGAAAAAGTACAATCCTTCATAAAACGTACGACTGGAAAAAAGACAGGGGGGCAAAAGATGGTGAAATGACCAAGAGGAATAGAAAAGGGAAGGGAAAAAGAACAATCTGAGAAATCGACTTCCAGCCTTGGGAGGAGGACCGAGCAGATTGGTGGGGGGGGGGGAAAGAAGAATTATGGAGAAAAAGTGGGGTAAGGGGAAGGGGCCACAAATGAATCTCTGGTTTGGGAAAAGGGATCCAGCTCCGCTTGAGACCCCACCTAAAAAAGGGGAGCGAAGGGGCAAAGGGGTCAAGGAAATCAAGATGAATAACCAGTTTGGGGGTCTTCAAGGAAAGAAGCAAGTTTCAGTCAAAAAGAAGGGGAAAGAAACAAGGGTCAATAAAATCTTCCTTTAGAAAAAGGTTCCCGTGTTCAAAGTGAGAAGGTTCTGAGGAAACGACAAAGTCCAAAAGCTTTTGGGAGGGCAACCCCAAAGCACTTCCAGAAAAAAGGGATCTCTGGGGAAAAATCACAAAACTTTCGAAGGAGTAGCGCGAAACGCGCGCGAAGGGGCAAATGACCAGTCCAAAAACGTAGGGTGGAAAAAAGCAAAAAAGTTGAAGCCATAAAGTGGAAGCTTCAACAAAGGAGCCGTTAAGCTCTTCGATCGGGGGGATAAGTCTTCTTAGACAGGGGAAGTATAGGAAGTGACCTCGGCGAATGAAAATTGGGAGCACACCGCCAGCAGTCACAAGCGGGGGATAAGAAAAGGCACGGAAAAAAAAAAACCGCTCAATCACACAGTTAACCGCAAGAAAGAAAAAACGAAAAGGGAAAAAAGTGAGGAACTAATTGTGCGGGGGAGCAAAAACGCAAACACAACACAAGTTGAGGGTTCTGATTGAACGGGGGGCAGCGGGAAAAAAAAAAAAGGGGATGCCGATTACATCTGCAACCCAATAGATTGCGGAAAACTAAAAAGAGAAAGGGGAGGACCTCTGACAGACCACAGGAAAAGACGAAGAAAAAGGGTCAAAGCATTCAGATCAAGAACAAGCCGAGGATGGGAAGGGGACACTATCAACCAAAACAAAACAAAAAATCAAAACGTTAGTGAGGTAGCGCCTCATAGGTGGAAAGCCAGTCCACAAGATACGCTGCCACCATGGAAAATCACCAGAAAAAGGGGGGGGAGTTCCAGACCAACAGGCGGAGGGTGGTATAAGGGATAAGCAAAGGGGAAGGGGAAAAAGGTTGGTACGTGAGCAGGGTCAGGTCAAGTTTGGCGATGCGGTAGGGAGAAGAGTCGCAGAAAAGGAGGTCATTGCGGAGTCCGTCGCGAACGCCAGGTTGATAAAGGGGTGGAAAAAAGGGATCATCAATACTTTGAGGGGGGGGGGGCCAAGATGGAGAAGGAGGGAAGTTTCTAAAGGTCGGTGAACGGCCGAAAAAATATAAACTCTAAAAAAACGGGGGAAGGAGGGGGTCAAATAAAATTGAAAAAATGAGCAAGAAGTCCTGCTTGAAAGGAAAAGGGAAAAGGAAGGAAACACTGGCGGATCAGTCAAAAAGGAATGAAAAAGGATTGAAGGGGGCGAACGAAGGTTGAGAAAAAAATGGAGGAGGAAGAAACGACAATTGTCGGTCGGGAGAGGGGGACGAGGGGTAAAAAAGGAAAGCATCTTGCAAAAAAGGTCAAAACGTTGTAGCAGGGAAAAGAAAGGGATGTCACGAAAGTTTGAAAGCAAGGGGGGGGGTGGGGAGACAAAAACAATACTCGAAAAAAGTAGTGCTCTACCCCACAGGGGGGGGCGACGGTGGGGGAGAAGCCTAAAGCGAGCTATCCAAGAGCGCGAAGTGGTCGCAAAAAAAAAAGGTTCTTAAGAAGGATTCGAGCATGAATGAAAATCAAACGTAGGAAGGCGGGAAAAAAAAAAAACAACAAGAGATCAATCGAGAAAAAGTGTTGAAGAGAAGGGGAACAGAAATTTCAACCTTCATTGTCCCATCACGTATTGGGGTAAACGTGGGAAAAGAGGAGCGGATAGGAAAAAGGAAAAAAAAGAAGGGCAGGAACAGACAGCTACCAGTTTCATATGGACCAGAGTTGATCAGCACTAGTAAACCAAAAAATGGTGCAGGAGACGCTCGAGAAGGAAATAAGCTTTGAAACTACCGAAACTGGGGGGGGGGTGCAAACAACTGGCACTGGAAAAAGTCCTAGTACAAGAAAAAAACAGTTCAGTTCGCCCGAAATGTAGAAAAAACACGAAAGGAAATCTCGGGCCGGGGGAATAAGATGACAAAGCAAAAAAACGGAAAAGAGATGTCACTTTAAAGTTGAACCGGTTGCAAAAGGGGCCTAAAGGGAGGGCCTTTCTCATCGGGTAAAAGGGGAAAAAAAGACCCGAGTCTTAGAAGGAGAAGAAAAAAAACCTGGCAAGACCAAAAATCACCCACGTCAACGAAGAAAAGGAAACAAAAACGTAAGGATTATGACCTTTGAAAATACGAGGGGGGGGAAGGGAGAAATGAAAAAAACAAAAAAGCTCGAAGAAAAAAAAAGAGCATAGAAAAGGAATTTGTTGGAAACGGAAAAGCTTCAAAAAAAACAAAAAAACATCCATGACCAACTATACCACAAATACAAACTTCAATGAAAAGGGGGAAGCCGACAAACGAGAAGGGAACGGGAAAACCAACCGCTACCCAAAATAGCGTTGGGGATGTGTGTCAGACTAGAAAGGAGACTTGTGGAAAATTGGCGAACGAGGGGAATAACTAGACTAAAAAAAAGCTAGATGGAAAATTGTTGGGGAAACGGGGCGGCGGGTGGGGGACTCGGCACCGACGAGCAAAAAACTCCCGAAGAGGAAAGGAAAAAGGAAAAACGAAAAATTCATTGAGAAAAAAAAAACCCTTAGAGGCAGAAAGCCGAAAGGGTAAGGGGAGAATAGACAGTGAGAAAAACTAACGATATTGGGTGTTGCAAAAGGCGGGCGAAAAAGGAAGGAGACCCTTGGTTAACGAAAATGTAAGTCAAGAGGGACAGAATGGTTGGAAAGGGAAAAATCGTGAGGTGAACCCAAATATTAGCTCAAAAATTGAACTGCAAGGGGATGAGAAAAAAAAAATGGGAAAAGGGGAGTGGAGAGCTAAAAGGGAAAGGAAGCAAAAAATGTTAGGGCGTGCTAAAAGGAGACGCCAGAAGGCAACGAGGCTCTTCAAATCCCAAATGCTGACAAAAAACAAGCCCGAAGGGGAAGGGGGGATAACTACGAGATGGGGGAAAGATTCCAAAATCGGCTCTAAAGGGAGGGGACAAAACCCAAAAACAAAAAGCCGGCGATCCAACCACACTAGAGGTGGAAGAAAGGTACCCACAAAAGACCAGGGGGGTGTGGAAAAAAATCCTTCGAACGTAGGACGGAAGTGGAAAAAAAAAGGCGCTTCATGCGAAGCAGAAGGCAGCTAAGCCTGGTAACGCAAAATAGGGGAAGGATGAGTACAAAAAAGAACTGAACATCAGGAAACGGGAACCAGTGTCTTCACAAACGAACGGGGGCCGGAAAAATAACACCAATTACGGGAGGATAACGGATTGTAGAAAAACAAAAAAAAAGCATTAAAAGGTTGATCCTGCCCCTGAGTGGAAACCGGTGAAGCGAGGGTTGAGGAAAAAGAGGGGGAATGGCAATTTCCTCATGGAAATGGAAAAACAAAACCGACCAACAAAGAACCGGGCTAAAAGAGGACCGTAAAAACCCAGGGCAAGAGGAGACAGCATCCAAGAGGAATTCGACTGCGGAAAGAAGGGAGGAGATTCAAACGAACGTCCACTAAGAGGATACATAGGGAGGGCAAAACCTAAACCCTAGGCACACTTGCAGTTGGAATAGGAGAAGGGGAGACGTTCATCCGGAGGGCCAAAAAGAAGTAACGAGACAGTTGGGGGTTCACTAAGGGAAGCGGAACCTTCCTTGCGGGAAAACAGCGATCGACGCGAAAGAAAGGAAACCAGAAGGGAAACGGAAGCATAGCACCGTAAGTTTAGCAGAATAGGGGACCGAACATTTAAAGCTCAAAAGACTACATGCAAAGCGAGCCGATATCGGCCCCGTGAAAAATACATAGAGGAAAACCGGATGCCTACGGGGGACTCCGGCCTAATCGATGAAAGAGGGTCCACGAAAGTTCTCGAGGGCTAAGTAAGTTTAAAAAAATTTTCACGGAAGAGGTTTGATTCCCCGACAAAAAAACATCCCTCAAGGTGAATTGGGAGAAAATCTCTCAAAAAAGGGAGAAAAAAAAGATTTTTCTCAACATAACATTAGAAGTCAATCGGAGGGGGGAATCCACCGCAACGACCTCAGGAGGAAAACAGAAAACATAAAGGGCGACAACTGAGAAGAAAGAGCACTGAAACCGAAGTATGCGAGTCCCGTTGAAAGGGGGAGAAAAATTTCACGGGGTAATTTGAAAGGCTGTAGGGAATCAAAATCGCTATGGGGGAAAAGAAAAATGGCCGGTATGAACTTAAACGGTGAAAAGAAATGCGAACGGGTCAAAGGGGGTGATCAAGCGTGAAGTCGGGATCGCTGGGGAAAAACAAGGAGAGACTAGCATCGAGGGAAACCAAAAAAAGCAAGGTAAAGCTCATTTAACCTCCGGGAAGAGAGGAGTAGGACGAAGGAAAAAAAGGCAGGATTTAACTTAGGTTTTGCATTCAACGGGAAGAAGACGGGAAAAAAAGGGGGGGGACTTTTCCACTAACTCGAAAGGAAAGGGGAAAACAGGGGGGCGGGAGGGATCGCCATAGAAGGTGTTAAGAATTCTTCAAAAAAAAGGGGGGGTCGCCACACAAGGCACATTGGAAAGGAGGGAACAAATCTCCGCTAAAAACGCATGGGGAGGCAACACCAGTTTCAGGAAAAATGCAGGAAACAGGGGGCGGCGACATAAGAAGAAAAAAGACCCCCCGTTTAGCGCACCCGGGGAGAAGGAAAAACGGGAAATAATGGACCCGTTTCAAGTGATTCTTCTTGGGGTCAAACGCTTACAAAAAAAGATTTTGATGCGAAGGAGGTAAACCAAAAGGGGGGATGGAGGGGAGAAAACGGAAAGAAAACTGGGGGTCATACCGGCACGCACTTAAATTACTCAATAAAGAACGGAAACACGCGGGTAAAGGTCAAGCCACAGGCCTCGTAGAAAAGGAGGGGAGTTCAAAACCTGGTGGAGAGAAAAAAATCAAAAGTCAGCAGGGTTCTCAACTCGAAGGTGGTAGAGGAAGCAGAAGGACTTCGTGCGGGAAGTCCAGATTGGTGGGGAGGAAATCTGCTCGTGACAGAAGAAATATCCGAGCAAGGAAGAAACATCTTCCAGAGTGTGAGTGAAAAAAAAAAAAAAGAAAACCAACACCGGGCCCAGAGAAAACAGGGCCCCGCACGAAGAAAAAAAAGAAATTCGCAGTAATATTAACTCTTTGGGGACGAAAAGAAGGCAAAAAGGGAAAGTACTGCGTTGTAAACCGGAAGAAAAGAATGGACAAAGAAGGCTTTACATGCATAGTGAACCCAATCATTGGAGGGAGTGAAACAAAAGAAAGGGATCACCTGTCCAAGTCAGTCCCGGAAGGGAATGGATGACAAGCGGCAAAGGAAAAGGAGGGATCATTTTGCAGCAAAGAAGAAACCGGCCAGTACCCACAATGGCCAAACCTCCGCAATTTTAAAGGAAGGATGACAGAAGGAAAATCTAAAAAAAAAAACTGTTCCACAAGATCAGATCAAAAAAAAAGAGAGGGGGTGAGGGATGGTTAAAAGCAAAAAAGCGAGGTATAAACTCGCAAAAAGGAAGGGTCTTTTGATCGTGGATCCTGGAGGTGAAAGGTGGCGGAAAGGCTTAAGGGAAAAAAAACTACTGTCCAAGTGACAAAAATTGGCATAGAAATCCCCGCGGGCCGAAGAAGAACAGTCTGGCAGGTGGGAGGGGTAAAAGGGAAAAGAAGAGGTGGTTGAAAACAGATGGGGAGAGGGTCGTTGCATGCAGGTAAAAAAAAAAAAGAAGAAGAAAAAACAAGTGGGACTGGGGGTCAAATGGTCCGAAATGGAGAACGAAAAAGATTGAAAAAAAAATGGGCAACAGTCTTCAATGGAAAGTGAACACTGCTCGTCAAAGGGGAAAGCCAACAGTTGGAAAAGAAGGGGAGCGAAGGGGAAAAGCGGAAAATCCAAAATTGTCTTCGGCATAGGGGACTAGTAAACTTTTGCGAAAGAAAAATCGTTCTGACGAAGGGCAAAGCTTGAAGGGGTTCCGGCAAGGATAACGAAAAGATTGAGATGTGGGGAGAAAGAAAAGCGCAAGAGGGGGTCCGCAACACGAGAAGGCACTTTTCTGCTCTGATTACATCAAAGGAAGGGTTGTGGCGACAAACCACAAAGGGGGAAGCAAAGACAAGCTAGCTAGCCAAGATCGCAGGTCGCCAAAAAAAATACGATGCAGGGGAGGTTCTTAAAACTTCGAGGCAAGAATGAAAAAAAAAGGTGAGGTGAAAGGGAGCCTCTCAAAAAAAAACTAAGGATCACTAAGAGCAACCGTGGTGCGCAGCTTCATTTTCATCCTCCTAAGAAGGGAGAAAGGAAACCCCAGAAAGAGGGGGGGGGAGAAAACTTGACTGGCTCGCTCCAGAAGGACAGGGAAAAAAGAATGGTGCGAAAGCAAAAAATAGCAGGGAGAGAGAAACAAACACTCTGGGAGAGGAAGCCCAAAAACAAGTGCCAGAAGTCAGGAATAGATCGTCCACAAATTGCCCATTCCTGATAGACTTTGCGCTGAAAAAACGCAGAAAGGGGAAGACCAACAAAAGGGTAAGGATGGAAAACTCCAAACTTACATGCGCCCTTCAATCTCTCAAAAACGGGGAAAAAGGAGGGATACGCAACCTGGCCAAGATAGGGAACAAGGAAAGCGGGTGGAAAGGGGACTTCCTTAAAGAATGTTCAGAAACTCGATGGTGGACCCCTCAAGTCCACCTCTGAGTGAAGCGTTGCCGGGGCAAGAGGGGAGGGGCCGTGCACGAAAAAGCCAGCAGGAAAAAAAAAGGCGCAAAAAGCATTTCAACAAGGGAAAGGGAAAACTAAAAAAAGCAAAGACTTCAGGAAAGGCCCCCGATCTAAACCCGGCAGATGCCCAAGGGACATAAAGGGGAAAAGGTGTGTTAAAAACGTAAGAATCTTCCAAAAAAAAGGCAAAAATCAGACATGATCCACGATCCAAAATACCTAAGTCTCCGTGGGGCAAGGGGAAAAGAAGAAAAAAGCCAAGGCGGAACACACCCACGCTACATCAGGGATTAAACAAAAGGAAAAAGGGAGAAAGGCAGCGATCAGGGGGAACGTTGAGGGAGAAGAAAGAGTTGAAGAAATCTTAGCGAGACAAAGGGGCGGGGAAAAATGGGGGTGGTAATTAACTCGTGGGAACGCATCTCGGGCTTTTGGTCCAAACTGGAAGATCCTTACGCTTGAAGAAAGGTCCTAAAAAGAAAAAAGAACGGTAAAGCAGTGAAGAACGGCTCAGGGCGAAGAAAGGGGAAAAAGAACAACGACAATGGGTTGTGAATGCATGGTCAACGAATGCGAACAGGGACTTCTCAGGGGATCGATAAAAGAATGCAGTAACAAAGGTGTGGGGCAGAGGGGGAAGGATAACCCGACCGCTGCGTTAACCGAAACTGAGTGGAAAAAAACTGTAGGAAGGGGGGCGGGATTGTTTTGGGAGGGGGTGAAAAGGGGGGAATGAAGGCTGCGGAAGGGGGGGGCGGGGTGAGAAAAAGGGTAGGAGGCTTAGTACAAAGAGGAACGCGGAGCACTATTCCTCGATGAAAAAAGAAAATAAGTTGAGTCAAAGTCCCCAGAGAGGGGTAAACCGATAGTACGAAGGGAGTTTGTTAATCGTCACAAGCGATCTGACGAGAAAGGAGACTCAAGCACGAGGATGTGAAGCGGCGGGGGCAGGGAACCGAAGCGGCATTTGGTTAAAAGGAAGTGTCGGGAGAGCGAATCCGCGTATGGGAAGGAAAAAAAGATAAGTCCTGCAAAGAGGGGAAAGCAATGGGCGAGGGAAAGCCTGGGCAAAAGGGGAGCGGCTCAAAGAAGGAAAAGTGGAAGCTCCAAGGGAAAAGAAAAGCCAGTAACATGTGACACCGGACGGGAATTTGAGAACTGTAGGGGATCACATGGAGGACAGTCAAACAGTGCGGGGGACCCTTCTGGATCCTGATTGAAAAAAAGAAGGAGAACACTTGGAGACACTCAGAGAGGGAGATTGGGTCAAATGGGGACCCACGGAGAGGGGGAGGAAATACACAACATAGCACAAGGGGCAAAAGAAGGGAAAAAAAATAAAAGAACAAAAGAGTCTCTTTCTGAATAAGCTAGATTCAGGCAACCCCCCCCAAAGAAAAAAGGGGCCCTAGGGGATATCGTAAGTAGAAAAAGGAACCTGCAGGTGGAAAATCGTCAGGTCAGAAGAATTGAGGATAAAGTCAACACAGCGTACGGTCAAGGGGTTCAGGGCTAACCAAGGATAGAATAAAGTAAGTGGCGTGAACAAAGAGGAGACTCTCACCAATAAATTCAAAGATGCGAAAAAAAGGAATTGACTGGTAGCAAGGGAAGGACGAATGTCAACCAGGGGAAAATGAAGAAAAAAACCGATTGTAATCAAACTAACATCCCCTGGAAAACAAAGTACCGGGGAAAAACCGAGAATGATGCCTACCGGGACTCGCAATACTTGTGGAAACACAAAAGGAACGAAAGGTTAAGAAGAGTGAGAAAGCTGTAAGTGGGAACTGTTGCGGTGGCGACCCTCCCGGACAAGACTCGTAACGAAGGAGGGGGGGAAAAACTCTCACAACACAAGGAGAAGAAGGAAACTTTGACTACAATACAATTCGGGGAATTAAAAAAAAAAAAACGGGTGCGAGGAGTCAAAAAAAAAACCGCAAACAGACTCAAGAAAAAAACACGTAGTCCTCTCAAGAGGAAAAGGGCGTGATACCGCCCAGGCGCAAAAACGAAGGCTGCGAGTAAAAATTACACGATAAGGGGGGGGTTAAGGTAGCAGATCGGAAAACGAAGTTTGAACAAAGAAAGCCCTTTATGGAAACGGAAAAAGTGCACTAAGAGGGGTGCATAATCGTGAAGTGATCTCGGTAGGAGATCGGGGCAAGGAAACAAAGCTATTATGAGAAAAGACCTGATCCGAACCCATACTGCCTGGAAACTCATGGGGAAAGAAAGACGAATACTCTTCGACGACCAAGTGGGAAAAAATGAAACAGAGGAAGGGGAATGTTTGCAAAAGGGTCCCTATCGAAGGGAAAAGGCAGTGAGAAAAAGCTTTCTTCGAATCTAATCAGATGGAGGAAGGAGGATAAAAACACTTTTGGGGGAATTCGTTGTGGCTCACAAGTCTGGGGGGGGGGGCACAAAGAGATCCTCGGGGGGGTAAAAAACCAGAAAAAGAGAAAAGGGGGAAAACACCTCCTACGAAAGGTGGCTAGTCGACAGAAGGAATGGGAAGGGGGGAAAAGAGGGGGTGGTACTCACAGTAAAGAAAGAAGTCGAGGTCAAGAAGTGGGACGCCACAGGTTCCTACTTCTCAAAGAAATCTTAGCCCGGGGCAGACGGCATTGGGGCTTCTTGTGAGAAAAAGGACAAGAAAAAAAGGGAGGCATCCAGCGTACAAGAGGGAGAAAATATCCATCGCACGGATCTCAGTTTGGACAATAGGGGCGAAGGTCGAAAAAGGAGAAGAATCACGGAAGAAAAAGCGGTAAAAAATGCCCTCGGAAAAGCCAGGAGGGGGGGGGATCTCTAAACACTGGGGAAGAGGACGACTCGGAGATGTGCCGTAAAAATTGGGAAAAGGTAGCGGAATCGGGGGGGATGAAAGAGGAGGAAAGGAAGATCCTTTTGGGAGACTCGGTGAAAAGAATCGGTGGGGGGAAGCCCGCTGAGACACCTCGGGGGAGGAAACGGCAATCCAAACAGGAAAGAGAAAGAAGTTAAGCAATAAATAATAAAGGGCACTACTGAATCAAAAGGGGGAAGACTCATTTAGCAAAAAGGGAAACTGGGAACCAAAGTTGGGAGGATTACCAGGTTAAGCAGAGAAAAAATGGAGAGAAAGGTAGGAAAAAGAAATTCCCCCAATAAAATTGCGGAGTCAACCAAGAGAGAAGGAGGAAAGGCTTGAGGAAATATTAAAGAAAAAATTTGACGGACAAAGAAGGAAGTCGTATAAGGTGGTGTACAAGGACAAAACAGAACACAAGCCTCTACGCACGTGAGAATCAAAAAAGGGATGGAAGAGCGCTCAAGAACCGGAAAAACAACCTAACACTGAACAATGAAGAAACAAGAAAAACGCCGGCTATTGGGACGGGTGGTTTCAGCCAAAAAACGGGGAGGTCGGGATCAGCAAAGGAAGAAATTGTAGGGGGGGGTTCATCGGGGGAGGTGAAGGAGTTCAGGTGGTGGGAGGAATCTAAGAAAAAAACTTTAAACAAATTATGGACAGATGGCATGGCGGAAGAAAGAAGGATGCTCAAGACGTCTCATTTTTGATAAGAGACGGGAAAGATTGTCATGAGGGGGAGTTGAAGGAGGGAAGGGTTCCGAAGAAAACAACCTAGCCATTCGGGAAACCAAAAGAAAAAATGAGAAGAAAACCAAACATTATTATAAAACTTTGCCAATGAGGGGAGCCGGTGAACAATCCGGGCCCGCACTGGATAAGAGTCAAATGGGAAAAAAAGGGAGAGCTCTTGGGAAAAAATTTGCACCGAAATTTGAGGAAGAGGGACGACGGGGGGGACACGTGAAAGGAGCAGCGTGCTACGCATTGCATGGGGAAAAGCTTAGGTTAAGACAAGAAGTCCCTCTCATGTTCTTTCGACTGGGGGGTTGGGGCAGTCATGGAAAGATCCTCTCGCATATTACAACTTGGGTATGAGGGGAGAAGGTTGGGGGATACAAGTTGACAGCCCTCCGAGATTAGGAGAGGCCCAAAAGAGGGAAGAAATTCTGACGGGTTCTAGAATTCGGAAGGCAAACTGATGAAAACAAAAAAAGGACTAGCTTGGGAAAAACTCTCTCACACAAAAAGAATAAAGAGAGTCAATCTACGAACCGGGGTTTAATGGTCAGGAATCCGAATAAAAAAAAAAAAAAAACGGGGATTTTTGAGACCACTTCGCATCTTGGCTAAAGAGATTGCAGGAAGAAGGTCGCACCAAACAAGGGAAGAAAAGATAAGCCGAGAAAGTTACCGCGGGAAGGAAGGGGCACAAAAAAAAGCGAGAACATCTCGGCTAGAAAATAGAAGAAAAAGGAAAAACTAAACGAGGCGCTGGGAAACGAAACCGCAAATTTCATAAAAAGACCCCACGCAAGAAAAGAGGGTTTTCGCACCGAAGTAACCAAGGAAGGGGAACAATCTGAAAACGGGGTTGGCGGTGGCGGACTGACTATCGAAAAAAATGGCAACTTTCCATTAAAAAGGGTGGGCAAAGGGGGCCTTCACTTAGGAAGGTGGGGGAAGGGTACAATTTCGACATTGGTAAAATCAGAAAAAAAAGGGAGGAAGGGGGCCCCGGTGAGAGACGGAAGGAAAAAAAAAGAAACAAAGATCAAACG
>Ga0179591_1345581_pt1 | contig 12055 bp, 10 predicted proteins | sample CZOMad2_1_08_16f_FD_182891 | JGI IMG/M metagenome (GOLD analysis project Ga0179591, IMG submission 182891) | Vadose zone soil fungal communities from Angelo Coast Range Reserve, California, USA - CZOMad2_1_08_16fungal (PacBio error correction) | ecosystem: Environmental > Terrestrial > Soil >...
GCGAACCTTTAGAGGGGGAAAGGGGTTTGGTAGAATCCCCTCTTACCAATCTGTGGCCACAGAAACATGTAAGAATCGGTGCTCCAAAGCGAGAAAGAATGTGCGGTCCGTGGAATGGGAGCGCTCAGGGTTACGCGGAGACTCCTCAAGGTGTACAAGAGACGGGTTTGCCAGAGAAAGTTGGTCTGGAGGCCTTCATGGGCCCAGGCAGCATCTGCGAAGGTTTCCCTCGGCAAAAGGTACAGCTGGTGCAAACAACATCACCATTTATTGGTCAAGGCATTCCGAACGCGCCGTATAATCTTTAAAGAGGGGGATAGAGGTATGTGTGTGCTATATATCGTAGTTGGAGCCGCGCGACATGGGATGCTCCTTGGATGGGATGGAGGTGAAAAAGGGTGTCATGGAGAGAGTGGGAGGGGACCCTGAACCAGCGCACGGCGGGGTCTTTTCCGGCAAACAAACCTGATCGAAGGAGAAGAGGATCGGGCGGGGGGGTCCAAAACTGGTGGAACGACGATCTAGCGGAGGATGGTTCCGGGGAACTCCGGGGATAATAATCTTCACGTATTTTTTATCGGCCCTTCTTGTAGAACATCAAAGAAGTGTCAGTATATTCATAGCTCAACTACGCGGGGCGGGTGGGGGGAACGGACAACCGGGCCGGGTACCAACGTAAGGAAAAAGTTCAGTTGAGGGATCAAGGCATCTGATAATCTCGGACATCGGAAAAGGCCTAAATAAGGAGGCATGGGCGTCTTAGGCGGTAGAGAAAAGAACCGAATGAGCGGAGCTCGAAAAACAAAAAAAAAAATGAGATGTCAATGGTAAGATCCGGGGGACCAGTATGTTGAGATACCGGCTAAGAAGGACCATAAAAGAATTGGCAGCTGAAGAAATGCAGAGCGGGAGGACTATTAAGAATCAAAGCGGAGGGTTTCGCAGGAAGGTTGGGACGCAGAAGTTGGTAACTCACAGCAGGGGAGCTTCTAAGAAGGACCCTGAAGGATGAGGCGGAAAGAAGGAAGAAAATCATTCGAGATCTGAGGCGCACCGCAGGAGGAAATCAAGCCTGACACAAAAGAGGGAGTTCACGGAAAAAGAAACTCCTCCTTCAGGGGATCGGAATCCGCAGAAAACATTACGGGGGCGTGACCCGTCAGCCAATTGGAGAGAGAGGCCGCGGCCAATTGAGACTATTACAAGCCTGGCTGGACAAGGAAACCAACAGGGGGGAAAAAAATAAAAAGGGGGCTAAACTATCCAGAGGGGAGCAACCAGCCTAGGGAAAAATGACAAAAATCCTGGGGGGGGGTGGGGGGGGAGATGCGAATAGGAACAGTTAAGAAGGGGGAAAGTTCTTTTCACAGAGAAGCTAATTCTAAGGGGGGGGTGTGACAGCCGAACCAGGGACCGCATGGGGTCCCAAGCAGCAAACAGAAAAAACTGGGGGAAAAAGAGAAGTGTTACGCGGGAAAAATAACGGGGGGGGGGGGACCATGAGAGCAGTTACTAAAGGGCACAGGATAAGAAAACGTCTCGCGATTCATATCTCGCCTGTATGGACGAGACTTGTCTATGGGCAAAGATGAGCATGGATGACGACCTCACAAACACGAAGAAAGCCTTTTGACAAACATATAAAGTCTGAGTAATGCGACATTCTCAGCGGCCCAATGAACAACTATATAAAGCTTTTCAGACCGGCAAACAACCAAGAATCTCAAGGAAAACGCTCTTTCTATTCGTGAAACGAATAATGGTGGATTCTATGAAAAGTGGGGGAAATGCCGAGAAGAACCGCAACCTATTATCACAGGGTTTGACGGAGGGAACGAACTACAGGTCAACACGAGCAATTCTGCGGGCCACGCAGCAAAAAAGTTACCCCTAGCTAATTGTCAACTCAGAGAAAGGAACAAGGCACCCGAACGCGGGAAACCCGAGGTTAAAAGCCAATTTAACACCTCAAACCGTGGGGAAGTGGTCGATGCTACATGATGGAAGAAAAAGGGAAAGAAAGGTCCCCATGGGTAATAAAGGGGAGAAACGATACGAAGATACGTATTGGGACTAGCACCAAAAATTGGAGAAAAATCGATAACATCTCAGTACAAGAGACTGTTTCAAATCAAAAAAAAGACGGAGCGAAGGCCGCAGTTCATTATGACCACCAAGAAATCACCGAGAAAGATGAAAACTCACATGGTGTCCGCCGTCGGGGGAACCAGAATTAATAGGCATCAGTCAGAAGGGGCGCAAGAGGGCGCTCCACGAGCAAAGGGGGGCGGCCAGTGGCACGGGGACCGAAGAGGACAATGAGCAATATAGTCTCAAGGGAGTCGCCTCTGACAGTTTGAAGGGGAAATATTCCATCTATAGGGAAGCACCCTAAAGCAGGGGTTCCAACAAAGAGAGAAGCTCCCCCTGTAGTGTGGGGAGGGAAGAAGAGTTCGGTTGATTTGGGAAGCCACCGGCGTAACGACTCGCAGACCAAGATGGGCGGCGCAGAATACTCAATTCATAGGAGCGTGGGAGTAGGAGTCCACTTCTAAACCAGGATGATCTTAACTAGTAATAATCACACTAACTTAAAGAAACGAAAAATGAATCAAATGAGGGTGTATCGTAAAAATCTTGTTAAGGAAGGGGAAACACAAGTGGGGAGCCAGAGAGATTTTATATGAATCATTAGGGGTGGAGTCTCTAAAACATCAAAGTCAAGAAACCAAAACAATCAAATCCAACCAAAAAGAACCTGGAAAATCTTATGGGGGAGAAGGGTAGGAGCCCACATTTGGGGCCAAAGCCAGTCCCTTTAGAGTACGGAAGGGAAGTAGGACTCCTAGATAAAAAAAGAAAAAAATCGAACATCGGGATAGTAGGGTGGGGATTTATCTGAGACATGAGGTTAAATCAGGACTATGAAGATGTATATTCTCCACGAGGTGGGGGTCGGCAACAGGTGTTAATGGGGGCATCAGGGAAGAGGGAAACAGCTTATTGGAGGGGGGTCACTGAACGAAAGCGTGCACCAGCTGCGACATCGGATTCTATCTAGTAGCTTCGGGAACCGGGCGTTGGGCCGAAGGATAAAAAGTAATCAAGCCGTAACACCATGTAACTCATGTCAATACGTGAGCCAGTCAAAAAGGGAGGTATAGGTCTCTTTCTGGGCTCCATCAATAAAAAAAAGAATGAAGCACATTGGTTAAATCTGAGGAAGGGAGCGGCCTAAAAAAAAGTAAGAAAAAGGTACCGAAGGTCCATGAATTCAGGGACAAAGGGGTTGTTCAGCTGACAGGGCTTCTCCCTCCACCCACTTGGCCAGTGACAGCCCGAAACAAAAAGAGGAGAATACCTACTAGAACGGCAGTTGCAGCGATTTGAGCGGAAGAACGTCGGGGAGAGCAGATGGGGAGCCTGTCCCAAAATATTACAACAGAAAGGGATGACCATAAAAAGTTAGTGTGAAAGGGGGATGAATCCGGGCGATAAAGGGGCGTGTTAGAGATATGAGATAACACAACGAAGGAGAGATCAAAGTCTAACAATCGATCCATTTATTAAAACCGAGGTCACTAAAGGGAAGAGAACGGGGGTGGTCTGGTGGGAGGATGGGTCACATCAGTGGGGCTAGGTTAAAAGGAAACTCTTGATGGGCTCAAAGAGATCTCATCAAAATCGCTGAACTCTCCTGGAGAGGGAGGTTTACTCTAGTGGAAGATGGGGTATTATTTTCGGAAGGGTGGTAAGCGATCAACAAATTGGGTTTCCAAGAGGGGAAAATCAATGAACATTCTGAAGCGAAACGTTGATGAAAAGTTGTGGGACGACTCTAATAGATCTCACCATGCCCAGGAAAAACATCTGGTTAGATATGGCCGACCAGCCACTCGCCGCCTTTCGGCTGCAGTCCTGGGGGTTCTCAGGAAAAAGGCGGGTCGAACAACAGGGGAACTTCGAATGAAAAGGGAAGGGAGAACCTCCACGCAACCTTTACTCTCTTCGATGAGTCTTCTACTCGCAGCTGGCACTCGCTCCAGAAACATAAGTTACAAAACAGAAGTACTTCCACATTTGTTCACCAGGGAAAAATAGGTTACCAGATAAACCTCGTTTCTGGGGAAATCTAAAAGTATTGCTATATAGGAGAGATGGCGGGGGCATCCGTCAAACGCAAGGGATATGCCGGGCTTGCCTCTGTATTGAAAGCGCCCGCCTAAAGCGAGTGCAGTCGACACATGGATGATTGGAACCGTGGCGCGGGGGCTGAAAAGACGGCAGATCAGGGTATTTACCGGTTAGGCGGACTGGGCGATGGCGAGCGGGGGAGGTTTAAGCCATCCCCCAACAAAAAGAAACAAAAAATGAGCTCCAAAAAGACCTAAGATGGTTGAGGATTCTACCGCAACCTCCGTACTAACGCAGATTGGTACAATCCTTGACATATCATGATTTTGGAGGACGGAGGAACATTCTTGTTTGAATCATGATAGGTCTTCCCTGCGTCTCGCTTGAACTTGGCCTTCCCGTGCTCACAAAAAGCAGCTTCTGGGCGGAGGGGCGCAGATCTGGGACACTCTTCGGGGGGGTGCGAGTTAGCAAGAAACGGAGATCCTAAACCTCAGCGAATGGAGTTCAATTCCCCGGGGTTCGCGTCGATTGGAAGGGGGGGGGCAGGGAGAGTCTTTTGGCACGCGTCTAGCGAACAGCGCTGGTCAGCCATATTAATATGCTGAGACATGATGACTATATGACTGAATTCCGAGGCGAGGAGGGGACTGGCCCAACCGGTGGAATAGAGCACTGCGGGGGGGCCTCTGACCAGGCCATTTAAGATGCTTTCTCTCGATCGGGTACGAAATGTCATTCATGGGCCCAACTAGGCTCAACATGAGGAGGGTCAGATAGAAATCTGGGCCTGAGGTTTAAATATGATGCTTGCCGGAGAGGGGAGGGGGGGAAATCCAGGGGTGATCGCCCAAGTCGAAGGAGCACGGTTTCTGGAGCTCATGCGAATCGCAGCGAGATCTGCGTGGCTGAATTCAACGTTGTATAATTTCGGCAACATGGGCGCCTTCGTGACGACTGAGATCAAGATTTCAGGATGTCATAGAAAAGTACACCCAAGGGGGGAAGGTTTAGATTTTGTGTAACTCAGTGACGTATGGGCTTTACTGGGAGGGGACGTTGACTTGTGTCCATAGTGGGTCATGTTACCTTGAGAAGATGATCACCGGAGGGACTCTTTAGGGGGGGGAATCCGGCCAATAGTTTCGGGGGTAGAACAAAAGGAATAGGGATCTTCGCTTACCCCAGAGGGGTTAGCTTCTTTTGAAGGGGGGAGGCATGCAGAGCAAGCCTAAGGTTGCTAATGCAGGGGAAAGGTTTACGCTCGACAGGACTGGGCAGTGAAGATTCGTCGGTGAGGATCGGAATTAAACTACCTCGCCTGCTGAAGCTGATATCGCTTTGCAACTGGGCATGACGGGAGAGAGCATCATTAAATATGAATTTGGGGGGGCAACCTAATGATTCGTCGAAAGTACAGGGTGAAATTTCGTCATCCTCGTTCAAGAGGGAAAAAAAACAATCGGCCGGCCTTAAAAAGCATCCGCAGGGAAGGAATCAGAGGGGAGAATTAAAGTCGTGTAGCCTAACGGAGAGAATTGTGCCCCTTTCGGGGGGGAATCAGAAACGAGTGAAAAACAGGCTACTTTGTTGTTTAAACCAGTTTGATTCGTTGGGGTTGCCTGAATAGACATGAAGCAGCGCGGAACCTTTTTTTCATTATGCCAGTAAGATATCGGGTCAAAAACCCACTCCCATTCGTGGTAGGCTAGAGAACTTAGTAAATTCTTTGATTAAGTGCAGATAGGATGGTTGGGTATACTCTGGATAGTTGAGGGCAGGAGACGCTTGTAGGTGGAGCGTGGTCTGAGAAAAGGGGAGGGGTCCGCGAGCAAGCAGAGGATCCCGAACGCGCTGTCTGGGGCGGCACTAATGAAAGGGAGGAGATCGGCGATAGTCATATTTAAATGAAAGGGCTAACGCGGGAGTGGGAAGGGCGCAGGCTGAAATCGTCGGAGAAATCTTGGATCAAACTCCTGCTTGAAATGTGGCAGATACTGCCCCTAAGCCAAGCCTACCTGGGCGGTCGAACCTCGGAGGACCACCGTAAAAAAAGATGCGAAGTTGCGAAATTATCATAGAGACAGTGGACTGGTACGATGGCGAAAATGTAGGTGCGTGGTGATTTCCAGTATCACTCCTCATTCACGGTGTGAGAATATAGAAACAACCTAAGGATGATAAAAGATGGAAAATAAAATAGAGGCTTTCGTTTCTCTGGAACCTCAAGACACCATCCCGAGGGGTGTAAAAGAGTTCAATCCTTAGAACTATTCGCGCTCACATAAATATTTTATAGGCGTTTACTCACTCTTTGGGGGGGGGGAGAACACAACTTACAGCACCTCGTAGGAGGCGAAAGTCAGGACATGAGTGGGAGATTCAGGAAGATCCAAATCCGAAAGAAGAAGACTGAAAGGCCGCCGGCAACCTCAAAAGAAATGCGAGCCATCAGGGGTCTTTACCAGTCCGGAAACGACATGCGGAGGGGGCGGGCCGCGAGTTGCAACCCCTGAACCCGTGAGAGAGGAACTGCCAAATGGCTCAATTACACCTGGGGAGCGCTATACCATCCAGCCAACTTATCATATTTAAAGTGCGGAAAAAAAAAGACCTGGAGACCAACCATCATCGGTGCCAAATCAAGGAAACAATTTCAAAAAGAGAAAATGAATTAATCAATTGGGACTGGGGGTGCTTTAAAAAAATATGAATTCGGAATGTAAGCGGCACCACGGGCAAGCGCTAGGGAAAGGTAAAAGAAGGGCAATCAACACTGACAACTTGGGGCAAACCCAAGGGGAGAGTTGGTAAAGGAGCGAAAGGGGGACCTTCGAGATTCTGCAAGGCCACGGAATCGCAGTCGGCGAAGGGCTAACAGGACCTCTTATGAAATGGGGAAACAAAAGGGCGATTGCAGAATCGAATATGAAGAAGCCCCACTCTCTTAATCATGTAGGGTTGAAACTCAGGAAAAGCTGGAACGCTGACTCCGAGTCATGACCAGCATAAGGAAAAAGATAAAGAGAAAGTAATAGATTTAGAAAAGAACAGCCAGAAAACATAAAGGCAAACACGGAACTCCTCAATCGTTGGAAAAAACAGGGGGATAACTAAGTAGGGCTCTTCCTGAAAATGCCGCAAGAAAAGAACTCTGGCCGAGGATCAAATGGGTGGAGCAAGAAAGAAGTGTGCACCGAGAGGCTAGCACCGAGAATAAAGGAAGGGGTCAACCGAATGAAGGTAAAAACAAATGGGGGCCCATCCCTAACCTCGTACGGAAGAGGGGAAAAGGATAGTGAAAAAAAATTAAAAAAAGGTGCAACCCGTGGGAAATGTCAATTATCATCGAAATGGACTATAAGGCTTGGAACTAAAAGCCGGCGAACAGGGGTAAAAAATATTCAGCCAACGGGAGTTACCTCAAAAGATCGCGAGGGTCTCGAATTTATGTAGTAGAAGAACAGCCTTACCCGGAAGGGGGAGAGCAAACCGGATAAGAAAGAAACGCCTCATGCCGGCAGGCATATTTAATCGGGTGAAAAAGGCCCATATAATATGGGGACACATAGTAGGGGCCATCCTCAGTAGGTGGTGAAAACATATCCTACGTAACCGAGAGAGGAAAAGCATGAAGAAAGTTTCTTGAGACTGAAGCGAAATCTTCGAGAGAAGTTGGCGGGAATTAAAATCAAGAAAAGAACGTCCGAATATAGGTCATCGGAGCTCAAAGATTAAAGAGGTGTGACTCCGATGTGTATCCGAAAAAGCCCGATCATCCAGTTCCCACGATAATGAGGAAATTGAGAATTGAAGAGAAGGAGATTCGATGACTATCCAACCGTGCATCGCAAAAAGAGTCAAAAAAAAGCAGGGAGAAGAAGACGTTATCCATAAGCTTAGGGAGGGAAGAAGGGGGGGGCCAAGTAAGCATCGCTAATTCATCTGTATAGGTTTCATTATCAAACAAAAAGGAATAGGGGCAACTAAAAAGATCATTGGTCTTGAGAGGTAAAAAATCTACGTAGGTTCAGGTGGGAATGTCCTTCTCCACCCGTATGATAGGAGAGAGGGGGGCATCATGATAATTAAGTGCGAGCACCAGCAGAACAACACACGGAAATCAAAGTAGCACTTATGTCGATCGTGTAAAAAAGAGCGAAAAGGGTAGGGCCCAAAAAGACCTTTCCAGGAGGACCAAGGATGGACGCGATTACTCCGAGATAACCATCAAAGGGCCGACATCGGTTGATAGGGATGGGGAAGGCTGGTCCTCCCAGCTGAGTTTGCAGAAAGAATAGAGGACAAAAAGGGCGCAGGGATAAATATGGCCCTGCAAGACGTTCCTGCACGATGGGTTCACAGGGAATTGGAGAGACGCTGATTAGTGGTTACGTTCTGCCCTATGTTGAGGCATGCCGCGAGTGTCCAGCGAAGGGAACCAATAGGCGGCTACGCGTCCGTACCTTAGGGGGGGGCGCTGGACGGCGCGAGAAGGAAAAAGGAATCGAAAGCGGGAAAAAGAAAGATTAATAGGAGCCGGTAAAGCCGCGGGAAGCCATACCGGACACCGGATGGAGGATGTGGGGTCGGCCAGCAGGGGACGAGGGGGAAGTAGGCAAAGTTGTAGGAGGGCTGCCTATAGATGCACAAAAAAAGTGTCTAAAGTCAGGGAGGTCAGAAGCAATGAGGAAATGGTGGTACCAGAGGTCCCAGGTATGTGATCGCAAAACCAAGTGAAAGGATTGGGGGAAAGCCATTCCAATCGATAAAACAAAAAAAAAAGAGGGAGTAGGATATTCAGGGAAAGAGGGGAGAGGGGGGAGCAGCGCGGCGATCAATAATATGGGAGTTTACTCTAACTCCTGCCAGCATTAGAACCACCAGAAAGGTAAGAGGAAAATACACCTTTGGGACATCGTAATAGACAGTCTGGCGAATAAGGGGGAAGTAGAGAAGAGATACGAAAAAACGGAGGGGGGGAGAGGGATAGAGTCGAGAGGAGGATGTTTATTTGAGGCCGTTGTCCTATTACGGTCAAACAGAGACTTTGTGTCGGGGGGAAATACCGCGGAAGGGGGTTATAGCTGGAAGGAGTCTCTTTGCACAGGAAGAAATCTGCTTGATTCCGCCGCTCGAGATCAAGAGGAACGCCGATACGAGGTCGTGGTCGCTAAACGAGTTGGATTGCGTGGATGGACTCGTACCAGCGGTGTCGAGAAGAAACCACCGTTTCCCCCGCGGTCTTTCTAATTCATGGGGGGCTGAAAGATGAGGTTAAGAAAGGAGGGTGAAGTGGCCGCATACGGAAAAAGAAAAGAGAAAAAATCCATCATGAACCTCGATCTTTGCCTGAAGGTCGAAAAGGAAAGGGAATGTCGCTCATTCAACTGAGAGAAACTTCTCATAGGGAGGAATTTGCACGATTGCCAGAGTCAGAGTCTCGAGCCTAAAGAGAAAAAAACACCTGGCAGACGGCTCTAAAAACTCGCAAGAATGCATTATGGGCAAAGAATTCATCAACACGCCGGGAAATAAGGATAAATAGCCACGGCTTGCTCACAAGAGTAAAAAATCTAGGACGAGAGCTCAGAGAAAGGTGTACTATATGGTGAGGAAACTCAGAGGGGAGCAGCCCCTTCACAGCCGATAACCTAGTCGGGGAATTTCATAGTCAGTCTGCGGACCGAGGAGCCGCTTTCCCTGAAGGGGGGATTGGTGGTGAACTAATTGGACGATGTGGTAGGACAACGTCTCCCCAGACGAAGAGGGGTGTTTCCGGTAGGCTGGATCGTTGCGCAGGGAATGGAGAGGAGTTTCGCCTACTGCAAGACATGATGGGGAAAGCAAACCAGCCAGGAAAAAACGGGCCGCTGTGTGGGGGGACGAGAAAGAAAAATAAATTAAACAATATTGGGGGTAAAGAACGACTCCTTAAAAATACATTATCTTTTGCAGGGGCAGAGACTTCTGGGGGGGTGGGACTACCATAACTTCGTCGTTGCCGACAGAGAGGGAGGGAGAGAAGTGGCTACGGCTAAACGAAAGCATATTGGGGGGGGAGCCCTTCTGAGGGAAGAGAGAGTTGAAATCGACGCTTGTGGGGGGGGAGAAAGGGGCGAGAAAAAGGGGGTTTGGGCTCGAAAACAAGCCGCTCAGCTTATCTGGCATTATATAAAGGGTCGTTCAGAGAGGAGTTATCTGTGGGGGGGCAAGGGGGTATGGCGGTTCTTGCACGCTTCTCGAGCTGGGGAGAATCAGGGCACGAAATCGGAGATGGCGTTAGAAAGGGAGAATATAGCGCATTAAGGGGGGAGTCTTCTGGAAAGGCTCCCAAAAGGGAGAGTAGACTTCTATCTTACAAAGGGGACTGAACGGAGAGAGATCGTTACGACTCATGAATGGTTGTTCACAAAACAGGAGGCGGCAACAGTAGGCTGTTCAGAAGAGTACTTTGACCTGGGAAAAAGGAAAGGGGTTACCTGACCCTGCAAGGCCGGTCTATGGGGAAGTCCGGAGGTTAGACGACACTAGAGTTTAATGCTGGGTGTAGAGATAAGGGTGGAGACAGGGAAAAGGCTGATCATGCGTGCTGGGGGGGAAGGAAAGGGGGGGGGGGGGCTTGGAAAAGAAGGGAATGCACCATGGGCTCATGAAAGCTAAAGAACTCTTCTTCAGGCGCAGGGGCGGGATGATATGGTGCCAAGGAACACAGGGTGAAAGTGGTAATGGGCTGGGAACACAGAGAAAAAAAGGGGACGAGGGAGGGAATAGGGACTGGAGCTGGACCTGTGTTTCTGTTCCTTAGGAGAGGGGGACAAACCGCGTGCGGAAGTGTTCGGGTGCCTCAGGGCTATTGGAGTATGCACAAGTCGTTCTCGGGGGGGGGGGAGGAATCCCCAATGGTGATCACGGGGAGGATTTAGGTGAGAGGATGCGTCAAGAGCTCCAGAACGGGGTAAGAAGCATTCGGTTAAGGCTCGGAAAGCTCCTGGTTCCGTGATTCTGGGCTGGCGGGGCTGCGTTAGGAACTCGCCTCATAATCTGTATGGGGGGAATGGGAATGAACTTAGAATGCAGAGCCGAACCGATTTCCATTTTGAAAAACAAGAAGGATCGTATCGTAGTGGGGTACCCGTCCTCCTCTCGGACACTAGGGTTACCCAAATCGCCCCGCTCGTTCATCATCAGAAACATTTCGGATCAGCAATGCAGGAGGAACACGGACACGGTCTATCTTACTGAGACTCTCTAAAAGGTTCAAAAAAGGATCTACGCGGGCCCGTTAAAACTTCCGTGTGTGGACACCAAGTTGAAAAAAGACTTGGAGACTTCTGGCCCAATGCAACGAGGGGCCAGGGGGTGACGGGCACTACGAAGAAGGTCGATTTTGGAAATAAAAGTAAAAAGGGAGGTTGCAAATCTGTAGAAGGAGGAAAAGTCTGCTGTGTGCGGCGGATGTGGTGGGAATCAATAAGGATCGTTGAAAAAAAACGCCGCAAGGGAGAAATGGATAGGAAGGGGGGGGACTTATGGGGCGGGGTCGAGGAGTTTGAAAGGGAGGAGTCTTTGAAGATGAAGAGCGCACGCTGATGGAATGGGAAACCCGAGGACAGAGGATATAGGGAGAGCTTTCCGCGGACTGGAAAAAGGAAATTTAGGCGGGGGGGAGGGTTAGGGGGAACTCACCTGCGACATCGTCGAAACAGGTATGGTGGGGGGAAGAGAATTATGGGGAATCGCAGGGTTTTCGATGTAACATTTAGAAGTCCTAATTGATTGGTCAGAAAAAAGGGTGTACCAAAGAACGAGAAAGATTTTGTTTACCATGTCCGGATAGGGGGGAGGGAAGATAGGAACTTAGGTGTAGAGCGAGACCCCTGTTGGGAGTAGGAGAGGGCGGAAAAAGCCGCTGCAAAGT
>Ga0179591_1397743_pt1 | contig 12055 bp, 17 predicted proteins | sample CZOMad2_1_08_16f_FD_182891 | JGI IMG/M metagenome (GOLD analysis project Ga0179591, IMG submission 182891) | Vadose zone soil fungal communities from Angelo Coast Range Reserve, California, USA - CZOMad2_1_08_16fungal (PacBio error correction) | ecosystem: Environmental > Terrestrial > Soil >...
AGTGAGTCGAACGCCGTCGGCTCGAGACACCTGCGTGATAGAGCAAAAAAAAAAAAAAAAAGTTTCTTGTAACCAGCGCCGTGTAGAAGAAAAGGGGACCTCCAATTTTTGATTCCGGCATCGCCGGCGACGCCGGAAAAGGGAAAGGTGCTACCCGCCGACCGTCCGGATGCCCAACGTTGCACAAAAGGGAAGGGGAAGAAGGGAAAGGCAGTCCGGTCCGGCGAGCGCGTTCTTGGCACACCAGCCGTCCTTCAGGGCAGGGGGAGACAAGAAAAGAAAAAGAGGAAATGGGGAAGGTCCTCCCCGCCATCCTGCCCCCGATGCCCACACTGCCCTGTCGCCGTTGTCGCCCGCAAGAAAGGAGGAGGGAAAGGATGACCTGTCTCGTCCATTGTTTGCCCGTTCCGGGTCGACAGCGTGAGCGGGGGAAGAAAGAGGAAGGGAAGGAAAAAAAGAAAACTTGCGCTCTTCGCGGCCTCCACCTGGCTCGGGGCAAAAGATCTGGCTCCTCAGGAATCTATCGGGAGCTCAGCCCGACCTCAAAGAGGAAGAAGGGGAAAAAAGACCATGCACGAACGCAACTCAGCGCGCCGTCAAACACCGAACCTAAGGGACGGGTTGGAAGAAAGGAAAGAAATGTGGCCCGCCTCGTCGGGCATGGGCATCTGGCAATGAGGCGTTCTTGCTGTTTCTGGTTGGCCTCCGCTCTGTGGATCAATGGCGGTTGGAAGGGGAGAGAAGGAGGGGGGAAAAAAGGGAACAGTGGGCGCTTGGTTGGCAACCAGAACGTTTGCGTTCCGCTGACTCCAACGGCGACCGGGAAGAAGGGAAAAGGGAGGAGGGGCTCTCGAGGCTTCTCTTCCCTAGCTCAGCGGGGATCACTGAGGGAAAAAAAAAAAGGATCGCGCTTAGCTCACGCCTTGCGGAGCGCTGTCGAGGGAAAGAAGGAAAAGTCTGGTTTGTCGCCCCGCGCCACCGAGGTCGTGAGAAAAGGAAAAAAGGACGACTCTGCTCCGGGTAAGAGTCTTCCCCTCCCGTCCACACAAGGGAGAAGAAGGAGCGGGGCCCCGTGCCCAATCTTGCGGACACGTTTGCCGGCGAAAGAAGGAGGAAAAATCGTCGGGTCATGAATTCTTCGCCGTACTCACCGCGTTTCGACGCTCCCAGAAGAGAGGGAGAAAGAAACTGTCACTATTCAGTAGTTGCTTAATGTCTCCGGACAAGGATCCTCAGTTTACTAGACTGGTTCTAGGGTACCGTCCGTCGGATGTGTTCGTAACGAGGTGAAATTACGATTTATGTGGGGTGGGGTAGAGTTAGGTGTGGGCGATGGAATCTAATGCAGATACCCGTCGCCTGACCTTACGATGGGAGCTTCGTCTTGCCATAATCCCCTCGGAAAAGAAGCGCTTCTCCTTCAACCCCTCCCGATATGGGGAGGGAAAACTGGGGAGAGTCAGGATTGGGGAGCCAAAGTAAGGGGAAAGGGCGCCTTTCGGTCGCATGGACTTTCGGGAGCTGGGAGCTGGTTCGCGGCTTCCGAGCTGAACAGCGCACCTGCGGCTCTGATGCGGGAGGACGAACGTTACCCTACACCGGAGTTGACGGCGTTCTCAGAGAATAGACGTGCCTCCTCTTACTCCGTCTCCGCCTTCAAGAGGACAAGTCCTTCCCCCTTTCCCTCCCAGACTGTAGCCCTGTGACCGATCGCCGCTTGTGCTCCTCTCGGGGAAAAGGGAGACAGCGTGTCTGCTAGGTCTCTCCTCTTTCCACTCTCCCTGGGAGCCGTTTTCCATTCTCTGGGTCTCTTCCTTCTCTGACGACCGGCTAATCGCGACAGGAGGAAGGAAGGTTGCACGCGACACAATAGGAAGTCGCGGCAAAGGAAAAATATCACTGATGCTTCGGTACTTGCTGCCGGGACGCTCGACGAAAGAAAGAGAGGCTTCTCTCTACTTCTTTCTGTTCGCATCCATTCACATCGGCGGGGTGAAGAGGCCGTTCCTGCGTCCGAACATACGGGGGATGGAAAAGAGAAAGAAAAAGGGTGAGCACGTCCTCGCACGCCCCAAATTTCAGCGTGGAATAGCTTCTTGCCCATCCGCAGGGCTGCTGCGGAGGGGAAAAAAAAGACTTAGAAGTTCCTCTTCGGGCTTATACCCGACCGCGAGCACCTGGCGTGAGAAAGGAGAAAGAAGGGTTCTCTTTTACCCTAAAAGAGCTCTTACTATCTCTTTGCCCCCGCGCGAGTCGCGACCGCACGATCGAGTTGGCGGAATGGAAGGAAAAAAAAAAAAGAACCCCGCCTTTCGCGAGCGTGACTCGCGCGCTTGATGCAGCGCAGAGAAGGGGGAAAAAACGCCTCGTCCTCGTCTAACGGTAACTGACTGGCGTTTGGTCAGTAAGAGGAAGGAGAAAAGGAAGGGCGCGACTCTGCTGGGTGTTTTGCTTATCTCCTGTAGCCTGAGTGCCGGAGAAGGGCCGGCCGCGCGACGCGAGGGGGGGAAGGAAGAAAAGAACGTATGAGGTTGTGACGGTCGTGCGCGTACCATGTGTTGCAGGTCCACTGTACCCGGGGTAGGATCGCGTTAGGCGCGGCTTGGAGCGGAAGAGGGGGGGGGGAAAAAAAGACCGTCTCGGCGGGGGCAGGCGGTTGCTGCGGTCGTTTTTGGCGGTCAGCGTGCTAACGGGCGTCGAAGCGCGTGGGAGGGGAAAGAGAAAATGGCCTGCGTGCGGGCGTCGTCGTCATTACGTCAGCGATCGTGCGCTTAAGATTTTTTCCTTCCTCGTGTACGGTGTCGGGAAAGAAGAAGGAGAAAGATAAAAGAAAGTGTGCGATGGCGGCTCGGGCTCGGTCGAGCGGGGCTGCCGTTCTGTCTCAGCTACGTCTGCGGCACGTAGTTGGTGCGCGGGGGACGCTCGAGAGAGAAAGAGATGGGGGAAGAAGAAAAAAAAAGTATAGCAGCCGCGGGGTCGGGATGCAGTGGCGACGGCCAACGAGTATCTGTGCCGACTGGCGTCCTCGGCCTCGGATGGTCGTTGCCGAGGAGGAGAAAGAGGGAGAGAAAGGGAATTCGCGACGGGTGCTGAGCGGCGATTACTTTTGTGTTTTCGTCACTTAGCCGTACTAGTTTTGGAGCGTGCGCTACCAAGAGGAAGAGGGGAAAAGGAGGGGAGTGTTTTGGCACTGGGGCGACGTGCTGTGGACGGTGTGGCTGATGCCAACCGTGCCTCGGCACAAAAAAAAAGAAGGAAGGGGAGGAGAGAAGTGCCGCGTCGCGGTGGTCCCGGACGGCGACGTACACGCAGTGCTTGCTATCTGAGCACGATCACCGACGCTGCGGGCTACTACATCACGCTCGGCTACGGGAGGGGGAAGAGGGGAGAAAAAGAGGAAAAACCCTCCTTACCCTGCCGTAAGGGGGATTTCGGACCGTCGAACTTCTCCCGTAGCCGAATCGTGATGTCGTACCCGCAGCGTCGGTGAGTCTTGTCAGATAGCAGCACTGGCGTGTAAGTAGAAAGAAGGAAAAAAAGGGGGAAGAGTCCACGCCGTGCCATCGTTCGTCGCTGGCGTGCCGACACGGGTGGCACCCCGCCCCCCCCCTCAGCCACCACCGTACCAAGAAAAGGGAAAAAGGAGAAAAAGTCTCCCTTGATCACCCGCCACTGTTTCCCTACTCGGCGTGTAGCGCCGCTCCAACCTCGTACGATCAGTGCGAAACAACAAGGAATCGCAGCGAGGAAAAGAAAAAATGCCGTCGGTTCTGCCCAATACAAGGCCATTCGTGCGCGCACGATCGCCCGCCTCTTCACCACCATCCGAGGCCGAGGAAGAAAGGAGGGAAAGAAGAGAGCCAAGGTCTGACGCTCAACGCATGCGTTCCGGTCAGCTACACCATAACTCAATCGCGAACCGCACTCTTACCCGAACTGAGGGCAAAAGAAGGAGGGGTCCAGACCGCCCGCCCCCCCCTCTCTACTAACTCCCTATGACGCAATCGAAATAAAGGGAGAAAAAACCCTGTCTAATGCTACCCCCATATCATCCTTTCCCTTCGTCGTGCCCTAACACCGACACGAGGAAGGAAAAAATCCTTAATCGAAAGAGAGAGGAAGGGGAGAGGTCCTCCCGACCCGTCCTCCGGCTATTTCCTCTCCAACTCCATGCCGCGCACAATTCCTCGAAACCTCCCCTTTTCTCACCAAAAGAGAAAAAAAAAGAAAAAGGTCCCCGGTTCCTCTTATGTCCACCCAGGCGCCTCCGCCCAGCCCTTCGTGGTCGCGCAAGGAAAAGAAAAAAAAAAAGTTACAGTGACCGTTCAAAACACCTGCGTACGGCGCCGACCTTCACAACCTCAACGGGCAAAAAAAAAAAAGGAAAAAAAAAACAACTCGCCGTCCTGCAGCGTGGGCCGGCCCTTCTTCCGCCTCAGGAAGAAGGAGAGAGAAGAAATCGTCGAGAGCCCGAGAAACCTGCTCCTACTCGTCCTTCGCCCGTTCCTGATGACCCAAAAGAAAGGAGAAGAGGGCAGTGGTCATCCCGGCGCTGCTGCTCTCTCCAAGGCGCGCGAGAAAATGAGGTCGAGATATCTTGCGTCCTCACGAGAAGAAAAAAGCGACGGTCTGCGCGGGGCAAAGCGAATCGTCAGCGGGCCGGGCAGAAGAAGAAAAAAAAGTCGCCCCCGGGTGACTACACAGATGCGTCATTTCCACCCCGGTGCGAGGAGGTGAGGGAAAGCTGCCTGCTTGGCGACGATAGTCATCCCTCGGATCGGGAAAGAGGAAGATAAAGAAAAAGGCCTCACCACTTTCTGTCTTCTGCCGATCGCGACCCCGTGCCTAGGATGAGGGGGGAAAGAAAAACTTGTCCCGGCCATCTTCCTCCCCCGCCGCTTGTCCTTTACTGCGCCCGAACAGACGATCGCGACGCACGGAAAAAAAGGATCGGTCGCGGCGCTGAGCTTGAAGGTGACCGTGATCTGTCGGTGCCAACGGAGCTCGTGCTGTGCGGTCATACCCGGCCGCAGAGGGAGAGGAGGAAGGAGAGAGAAAAACTCTCATCTCACGCGAAACCTTTCTCTTTGCCTCGGCCCCTAGGCTCCATCCTTTGTGGTGAAAGGGGAGGAAGAAACGTCCTTCATTCGTATGCGTTCGAGCGATCGAAAACCTCTCGGTGATGGGGTCACCCCTCCGGTTGAGAAGGTGGGGGAAAGAAGGAGAAGGAAAAAGGGGAGGGGAGGAAGTGCGGGGACTTGCCCTCTGCGGTGACGAACTAGTCGAACGCGTCCGCTAAGCAGTCGGGCAGGAAGAGAGAAGGGGAAGAAGGTGAATGGGGTCTTGATCGTCCGGTGGGCAACCGATTCCGTGTTTGCAAACCTCGGTCGACAGAGCAGAAAGAGAAAAAAAAAAAGGTTACTTTTCGTCGACCAGGGCTGTCGGTCCCGCGATCACGTCGGGAGAGTCGAGAACGCGAGGGGGGGAGAAAAGGGAAAGAAGAGAAGGAAAACTCCTTCGGACGGGACTCGGCCGGCAACGTGCTCCGCAAGATGTTCACGGTCCCCTATCTTATTTCAGACGACGCCCTAGGAAAAATAAAAAAAAAAAGTCGTCGACCGCGTAGCCTCCGCCTCGTCGTCGCCCAGTCAGGAGTCGTGGCGACAAACCAGAAGCGGGCGGGATACCTCGCCTTACCCCCCTCCCTGACACTCGAAGCAGAAGAAAGAAAAACAGCAGTATCCCCTCTGATCTAGGGTCTAGCCGCCTCGAGAGCCCGTTCGCCAAGGCGATTCCGGCTTACCGCGCCGTTGGAGTCCGCGAAAGAAAGGGGAGGGGGGGGGGAAAAGAAGTGAGACGTCGGCGCCTGGGGAAACTTCAAAACCGCGGCCCGCCGCTCCGGCCAAAAGGAAGGGAAAAAAAGACGGGCGCCCCATGCCAGGCGCGACTGACCATCGAGAAAAAGAGAAGGGGAGGATCGGTGTTGTGAACGGCGCGCCTATTTTGCTTTTTGGTCATGGTCTGTCAGCAACCACACAGGAGGGGGGCCGGCATCCGCGCTTGAGTCGGCTGGCTCAAAAAGAGAAAAAGTGATGCTGGAACCACCACGCGTGTCCCCCAGCAAGGGGGGGAGGGGAAAAAAAAGCCTGAACGCGGATAGTGGCGCCCGCAGCGCCGCGGATAACCTTGGCGACGAAGCGTCCGACCCGAACGGGCACCATGGCCGATACCAGGTCAAGGTCACTTTTGTGCCACGGGGAAAAGAGGAAGGGGGGGGACAAGAAACGCCGACAACTGCCTCCCATTTCATTGTTGCTATCGGTTGGCCAGGAATGGCGGGGAGGACCGTTAAAGGGAAAAGGGGAAGGAAAAGATTTGGCTACCCACTTGACGAAATGGAATCTGCTGGTGTCGGCCACGACCGCGCTCACGAGGAAAGGGAGAAAAAAAAGAAGATCCGGACGACCGGTGGCAACGTTGGGCATCGGACGGTCGGGGCGGGTCTCATCGATCGGAAAAAAGAGAGCGGAATGGCCGGCATCATTGATGCTGCGGCATACAGGTGTGGGAAGGGCAGGGGGAGGAACGCTTGCATCGCTTCGAACGACCCTAGTGTCTCGAGCCTACTGCGTTCGACTCACTGGCCGCCACGACGACATGCAGCAAAAGGGAAAGGAAAAAAAAGAAGACGGGAACAGCGCGGGAGGATCTGGAGGGTACTTATGATCGGGCCGGGAGGGGGAGCCGAAAAAAAGTCACGATCCAGTTATGCTGTATGCTTTCCCGCCCTGAACTTCGTAACCTCCGCCCCGCGCGGCGAATGAAGGTGAAAAGGAAGAGAAAAGAACCTCCGCCTGGTACCGAGGCTCTGTTGTCCGTCCGCGAACAGAGAAAAGGGAGAAAAAAGAGGGTATCCAACCGTCTACTTTCGGCACTTGGGAAACAACAACACGTAGGATTATTCAACGATATATATCTCTTTCACTTAAGTCCGCGTCTACGGTTGGCTAACAGCGAGGAAGAGAAAAGGCTGTTCGCTTCCTACAACCTCGCCTCGGTCCCCTTCTATTCGAAAAAAACCTAAGCGGACGGGTCACTCGTATCGCCGCGCCGGGCGGAGGTTACGAAGTTAGGGGGCGGAGAAAAAAGGAAAAGGTGCAAAGACGCCGGCGGATCCACGAAAAGAAAGGAAACGCGACAAGCGTCACTCTCTCACGCCGCCGTGCCGACCGGTTCAAAGGGAGGGGAAGGGGAGAGGCCATTTATTCGAAAAAAGAGTGCCTCTATACACTGCTGACGAGAACGTTCCCCCCGTATCGTTAGAAGAGGAGGGAGGTTCTTTTAAACAGTTCTGGCCGTCTTTCTCCGCCAACGGAGAAAAAAAATTCTGCCCTGGCATCTCTTCCCTCCGATCCCAGGGCCATCATCGTTGTCTCGCCCGCAATTCCCACGTTTTGCACCTCGGGAGGAAACGCGGCGCGTCGGAGAGAGAGGGGGGGGGAGAAAGAAAAGATTCGTGCGGTCGGGCTACACCATCCGTCCTTTCGGAAGGGGGGATGTGTTTCGCTAAACGCGGGGAACTCACGAAAAGTCACTTTCCTCCCCGCCATCCTGTCAGCCGAGAAAAAAGCCCGCACGTACACGGCGGATGTCGACGCTAACCATCGTAGAAGGAGAGGGACTCTGTATCGGCCATGGGTGCCCCGTTTCCTTTTCTACAGCGTAGGCGGGGGAAGAAAGAAGGAAAAAGGGGGAAGGGCCTGTCATGCGGGGCGGGTCGACTTCACTTCGGCTGCTGGCGCGGCCGCCACCAGGAGGGAGGCATCATCACCAAACGCAACAGCGATCGGGAAAATCTGCTCCCGAAAGAGAAGAAATCAATAGGCGGATGCCTTTCCCCCGGTGAAAGGGTTACCGCCCATGCCACAAAGCAAACTCATGCGCGCTCTCAATACAGCCGAGAAGAGGGACGGACCCGCAGTTTGGAGCCATACAGCCAGAAAAGAAATGTCCAGCTGTTCCTGGTTGCCCGCCGCGCTGTCATTGGGCAGGCTGGAAAGAAAAGAGAACCGCCGCTCTTTGCTCACTGTCAGGTTGGGTCCGGAGCGGCGGCGCGGTGAAGGGGAAGAAAAGGAACCTTCGTCGGCTTGTGTTGTGCACCGACCGTTGAGGAGAGGAAAACCTCGCTTGTGGCTAACGGTCTCTCGAGGCGGCTCGCAAGAGGAGAAGGAGGAAGAAAAAGCACCATGAGCGCGCTGAGCTCAACGGCACTTGCGACGGAGGGAGGAGGGGGAAGAAGTCGGCGAGTATCCGAAAAGTTTGTCGCCCGCTCATCCACCGGGGGGACCCACGACTCCTGACTGTGCGACGACGAGGCGGCTAAGAGGCTCTCTCCGGACGGATACTTCCCTCCCTTCCCACCCATTTCGACGCGGCGGGGGGTGGAGAGGGGGCCCCTTTCCCAATCTGTTCTTCTCAAGTTGAAAGGGGGGACGTGCTCATGCCCACCCCAGGACCGGCTCCCCCCTCCTCGGGCGAACGGTCACCAGGGAAAAATGGATCTTTGGTTTTACCGCCCTCTTCTTTTCCTTAAGAATGAGGGGGGGGAAGGGAGAAGAGTCTCTCGAGACCCTCCTTCTACTCGAAGAGAGGAAAGAGGGGGGGGGGTTGGTTCCCTCTGGGGTTATCGGGAGGACTGGCTATGCTTCCCTACGTCCGTTTTCGTGGGGAGTGCTTCTTGATCTTCCTCGCCTCTGTCGATCGAGGGAAAAAGAGCGATCAAGACTTCCCCTTCCAGAGGGGGGGGGAAAGGGAATACCCATCTTCCTTACATCATCGCTGCTAAAGAGAATTCTTCCCTACTGTCCTTCTTAGTTCTTCACTCTTCATGCTTTTCACTCTCCCCTCACTTGCTTCTCTTATCGGAGGACCTCATGTGAGAAAAAAGGAAGGAAAGGTCTCTCGTCCGAACTCATACTCTTACTTACGGCTCCTCCTTCATACCTCCGAGCCGGCAAGGAAAAAAAAAAACCTCTTTGCGAGGTGTACCTCTCACTTTTCTCTCTTATCTTCTCTCACTTTCACGCGCCCGGCAAGTGCTCAGAGCGTGGAGGGAAAAACTCTTATGGACCGTCACAGCGCAGCTCCTTTGGCAACCGACAGATCACGGTCACCTTCCCGCTCCGCGCCAGAAAGAGGAGAAACGAAAAAAAGTCCGCGTCGTCGCTCGTCGTTCGGGCGCAGTAAAGGACAGCGGCGGGTGAAGAGGCCGTTCCAAGCGTCCGCCACTAAGGGGAGGGGGGGGGGGAAAAAAAAAAAGAGGCACGGTCGCGATCGGCGCCTACCTCACTTTTTGACACGTTAAAAAAGGGAGAGCTGCTTGGCCCTATCCCGCCAGGGATGAGGGGGCAGCCGTCTACCGATGAAACCCTACATCTATCACCTTTCTTTCGACATGCGCACTGTGGAGGGGAAGCTCGTGATGACCCGCCCTAGGCAGCCGCCTTAGAAACCCGCGCGCGGTCGCGAACCGCACTATCTAGTTGGCGAAGGGGGGGGGAGGCATCTCGACCTCAGACGCCCGCCTTTCGCCGAGCTTGACTCGCGCGCTTGGAAGGGAGAAGAGAAGGGGAGGGGGGGGAAAAGGAGCGAACTTGAACTGCCGGGGCGTTTGTGTTCATCTCTACTGTGCTCACTGCGAGTAGGAGCGTTCTAGGGATAGAGAAAGAGGGAAGGGAAGAAGAAGTGTGGTGCTGAGCGCCGGAGCCTGAGTGCCGGAAGAATGTCGCCGTTGGGGGGGGAAAAAAAGGGGGCCTCCTCCTCTATCGCTATTCAAGCCCGCTTCGGCCGCATGGGGGGGGTGGAAAGAGAGGTCGCGCTTACTCAGTTGTTGCAAAATTCTCTTTACTTTCTCTTCTTTTCGCTTGCGATCGTGGGTGGAGGGGAGAAAAAACTGCTTTCTCCTGTTTTTTACATCATCTTGACCTCGTGCTCGCGGGGGGAAGAGGGGGGGGGCGGGCGAACTGGCGGTCTAATGCGCTTGTGCGTTCGCGACGTCGCGGGGGAGAGAAGACGTTTTTGGAGGCCTGCGTGCTGTGCGTCGTCTTCATTACCGGCAGCTCGTGCGCTTAAGGATGGGGAAGTAAGAGGAGGAAAAAAAAAAAGGGCACTCGACCGGCGGCGATGGGCTGCTTCACCTCGGCGGCTGGCCAGGGGAGGAAGAGGGAGGGGGCCTGTCTGGCTCAGCTAGTCGGCGCAACTTAGTTGGTCTGCGGTGGAAGGAAAGGGAGAGAAAAAAAAAAGGTCGCGATGCGTCTGTGTCTCTGCCCTTCCCGCATCGTTGAGAGGAGAAAAAAGGGAGGGAAGGGTTCGAGGATGCTTGGCGACTTCCACGAGGATCTGCCGACCTGGAGGAAGAGCTTCTGGCGATCGTTCGCGCCACTAATGTCTTGTATTTGCAGACCGACGGCCCGTTAGGGGGATGAAGAAGAAAAAGGATTACGTGGTGGTTTCGCACTGAGCCGTACGAGTTTTGGTAGTCGTCCTACACCCGAGTAGGGAACAAAGGGGGAAGGGGGGGGAGAGAAAGTCGGACGCTCCGCCGAGCATTGGTTGCACTGGGGGAGAGGGGGGGATGCCACCGTCGTGCAACTCGTCACTATTTCCCCTGAGGGGAAGAGAAAAAAAGGGTGACCCTATTTTCTCGCCTCTTGTCGGTGAAAGGGGAGAAGAGTCTCTTGTTCCCGTACGTGTCTACGTACACCAGTGAGAGAAGAAAAACGACGCTTCTTTCTACTACATCCCACGCTCTGCACTTGGAGAAGTTCGCGGTCGCATATCCCCTCTACGGCAGGGTAAGGAGGGATACACCGTCCTATCAAGAGAGATAGAAAAAAGAGGAAGGAAGAAAAAAAAGAAAGGGAAAGGGGAAGAGGAAGAGCTTTTATTAGTAGCCCTCAGCGTCGGTGAATCGTGCTCATATAGCACCACTGCGTTGTACGTCTCCCCGTCCGTTACCCACCGCGACGCGCAACTAAAGAGGAAAAGGGGGAAAAGGAAAATGGGCTTGCCGAGGCACGGTGGGCATCATCCACCACCGTCCCCAGCCACTCGCCCCTTGCACCCCCTGCTCGGCGGCGTCCGAAAGAAGGAAAAGGAGGGGAGGAAGGAGAAACGCTCCAAAAAAACTCGTACTGCTCAGTGCTAAACACACGTCATCGCCGCTCGCACCCGTCGCGAAACAGAGAGGGGAAAAGAAAAAAAAAAAAAGCACTAATCGGTCCCGCCTCGTCAACTACCATCCTATTCCGAGGACGCCAGTCGGCAGATCCGCGGGGGGAAGAAAAAAAACCTCTATCGCCATGTTCTACTCTCACCTCCTGCGGGCGGGCATCGACAAAAAGAGGAGCTCTTAGGCCGTCCAACCGCAGCAACCAACTACGTTGCGCCGACGTCTCTGAGCCAGACCGGCCCGCCCGCTTCGACGACAAAAGAAGAAAGGGAAACCGTCCGAGGTGGAGGAACGCCATCGGCGCCGGTCGCGTTCTAATTCTCCCCATAGGCACCGTCAACAGGAGGAAGGGAAATCCTACAAGACGAAAAAGAACAAGGAAGAAAGCTCCCACTCCATTCCTCTCAACCCTCTACGTCGCGTAAAAAGAAAAGCGAAGGAGAGAGTCCAAACCCGACCTCCTCACCCCCTGCCCCCCCCGATTCACTTTTTTCTCGCTGATGGAAAAAAAAGGAGGGGGTGGCCCGCCACGATCGCACTCCGCCAACCTCTCATAACTCTATCCTACCCCTTTTACATTACCTGCAACACCTGGAGGAGAAAGAAGGGAAAAGTTCCATCCTCTCGATGATGCTCCACACTCTCCTTCCTCTCGGCCGCCCTTCTTTCCGTGAGAAGGGAGAAGGAGAGAAGGCCGCTCAGCGTCGCGTCCCTTTCCATCGACGAGAAGGACAAGGAGGGAGGAAGGGAAAGGAAAAACTCCTTCAGTTCCGTTCGCGATTCTATTCTTTCTCCTCTCGCCTGCTTTTTGCACAGGGGGAAAAA
>Ga0179591_1264076_pt1 | contig 12054 bp, 7 predicted proteins | sample CZOMad2_1_08_16f_FD_182891 | JGI IMG/M metagenome (GOLD analysis project Ga0179591, IMG submission 182891) | Vadose zone soil fungal communities from Angelo Coast Range Reserve, California, USA - CZOMad2_1_08_16fungal (PacBio error correction) | ecosystem: Environmental > Terrestrial > Soil >...
TCAGGTTACTACAAAGGGGGGTGACGTGACAACCGGGGGAGACGCCGCGAAAACCAGAAGCAAGAGGGGGAAGAAAACCCGTGAGATCAAAAATCCAAAACCTATCTAATCCAGGGTTCAAACCTCTGCTGGAGAAGACGGCTCGGCGAAAGGGGACTGTCCATCGATGCGCGCGAAGCGGGATGTAAGGTGAAAGAAAGGAGGAAGACCGAAAAAAGGCCGACTACGAAAAGTGGGCATGACGGAGCTTAGGTCAGAAAGGACAAATCAATCCGCCTCCTCCCTGACGCCAGACTAAAGACCATAAGAACCCTATTACAAAAAAAAACCCGACGAATAAAACCCGCCGGGCCGTTGCCTAAGGACCCAGAAACGCCAATCCCTTATCGAACAAACGAAGAATTAGCGGGCGGGATGAGTTCAACCGGCTGGGTACTGACAAGAGAGCCAATCTTTAACAAGAGGCCCGGAATCGAAAACCTGGTCGGTAAACCAGCCGATGAACAAGGAAACTTGAGCGAGTGGGAGCAAACGATGTATTCTAAGACCGATTGACGGGACCAGCGTCGTGAAAATGCAGTGGGGAAGAGACTGAAAAGGAGAAGGGCTTCTGGGAAAGTCACTTTAGGAAACAAAAAATCACAGCTCCCTCGACGGTTTACGAAACACTGCAGGAACGGGGTAAGACGAGAGGAAGACCCCAAAAAGAAATGTTTCAGGATTAGAGATTCTTTCCAATAAAACTTCGAGTACGTTTCCGGGATAGGAAGTGAAACTAGGGACACGGTCACCCGCGGGGAAGGCGCCAACAATGACAGTCGTCATAGGAGGGACATGATTCTGTAGGTCGAGCAGGGATTTCACTTCGAAGGTTCGTATCATCGAACTGCCCACTTGAGGAAGAAAATCCGATCGTCGGTCACACGGGTATAGGAATACCGTTGGACACCGATCTGAGGAAGAATTCTGTTAAAGCCACCATGACTGATGCGCGGACTCGAAAAGGAACGACCAAGCCGAAACTTTGGTTGGTTCCGGCGGCGGAGAGCCGCCTGGGGCGGAGAGCGCTCTCCTAGGCTGGGCTACCAGGAAGGATGACAAACGGGAGGAAATTTCTCTGCAACCTGCGAACAGGGGGAAGGTCTCGGACACTTATACTTTCTCTCAAAAAAGTTCGAACTTCTCATAAAACAGAAAAAGGCAAAAGGACTTTACACTAAACTCAACGTCTTTCGCTTAGAGGGACTCCGAATTTACTTCTATGCCGAAAAGTTTCCAAGACGGAAATAGGGTTACTGCCGGACGCACTTCAAGCCTATTGGGCCTTGCGTAAGAACTCAGCTCGCAAAAAAGGGGGGGGGGGGAACGCTCGTTACCAAAGTGTTAGAAAGGGAGGAAAAACCGTCTAAGGGGGTGTTGACATCGGGATACGCGGTAAACACACAATCTTCCTTCCTCGTCGGGCGTCGAGAATCGCATGATTGGAGGGACTCCTCGGAAACCTCTCTGCAGATCGGTAGGTGCGGCGATACACGAGGGCTTGGCCTTCAATGTGAAAATGCTGCAGTTTCCTCGAGGAAGTCTAGGGGGATGCGGGCTTCCAAAAGAAACTTGGGCACGGAATAGAGGAAAATGTCATATTCAGTGAATTCTACGCAAGCCGAGGGGGGGAGCGTCATACGGATCCAAAAGTTTGCAAGATCTGACGAAAAAAAAAAATGAGGAGAAAAGAGATATATCTCATCTCGGGGGAAGGACTTCCGATAAAGAGGGGGCGAAGGCCGCATTAAAGGGCCCGAGCAACGTAGATCCAAAGCTCCGCCCACGTCTGCTGGGAAAAAATCGACAGCAACCGACCATCGAGGGGGTCCTGACCGCAGAACTTAAAAAACAGCCGGCTCTCACAGACGAACGAACTGGGTGGGTGCTGGCAAAATAAGAAGATTACGGTACTTCGACCCACGACTAAGCCTGCGGAGGTGGTCGTGTTTAGGGAAAAACAACGGAAGAGAAAAGGGTGTCTAAGAGCCTGAGTACTTGACAGCGCGAATTCCTGGAGTCATGGAAAGCAAGACGTAGGAGGAGACTTTAACCGACTCCCCGGGACTCGTTCCATGGCGGCCGATAAGGACGGAAGGCTGGCTACCTGCTTAAGAACCGCGCACATCCTGAAGTCCGCTTAATGACCTTTACGAAGCCTAGTATTAAACATCGGGGGAACGTCTATAAAGGACGAGGTTTTAAAACCCTATCCCTGTCAGCTTTACTCAAGGCTGGGAAGCGCCCCTTAAACTCTAAGGATGTGGTAGCAAGCCGCTCGAGCCCAGGCTAGAGATCTCGAAAAAAAAAGCGGAAGGATCGTCCCCCGAACCCACCTTGCAATGCGGCAGGGATTAGAGAAAGCTAAGAGCACAAACGATCGGACGCGGTCCAAACCGAAATCTTTTTCTCTAGGTATCTCTGAAGTCAGAACTCTGACTCAGTGGTGCGACGAAGTTGACAAAGAACTGAACCGGAGGAACAGCTTGAACGGACGACGAACTAGGGCCGCAAGGCGCTCCACTTAAGGGGAAAATTAAAAACGTTGGGCGGTCCCGCGGGGGACCACGAGTGGACCACGGGGGGTGAGCAAGTACGGACAAACGCAACGGAGACTAGGGAAGAAAACGGTCCAATAAGGTCAGGATGGAAAGGCACAAAACGAGGTGTGCGGGGTATCTAAAGAGCGTTTCAAAGGAACCCCTTTTTGTGGGAGTAGAAGAACGCATGGCTGCGGGGGACTAGACGAAGGGGTGGTCGCCACATTCGGGGAGATTAGTAGAAACTGGAGACAGCTCTTAGATAAGACCCAAGGATGGGGAAAAGCAGAGGGGTAAGAGAACGTCGGCCAGCGTCAAAGATCTTGACGCGGCACCGGAGAGTGCCGTTTCATCGGCTGGGGATCGACGAGGTGATTCCGTCAAGGGAAAGACAGGGGTTTACGATGTAAAAACCACAAGGGGGATTATTTCAGGGAAACAGACGCTGAGAAATACAGAGGAATGCCTTAGGGACTTGTATACGGAGGCCTTGTTTGGACTGTCCTGCCGGAAGGGAAGGGGTGGCGTGGAAACGCTTGGTTAAAGAGGGGCGGTTGGATTGTCTATAGGTCCCAGCGTAGGACGTGGTGGAAGCTAGAGCCCCCGCCTCCTCCAACTTTGCTTCAGACGGGGGGGAATTTGAGGGGGGGGCAACTGACCGAAAAGACAGCCTCAATCTCTCTCGCCAGAACGGACGGCCGCAATACGGGGCTCGCCCGGACCTATCTTTGAACGGCTTAGTCTTCGGCCGGCAGGAGCTCGGGTTTGCTGCGCCGTCCCTGAGGGGGAGAGGCGCGTAAGGATGGGTCAGAAATGGACGTCGTCCAAAAAAGAAATCGAAGGAGATAAATGAGAAGGAAAAGGGGTACGCGCCGGGCGCGGGCGTGTTGAACGTTACCTCATCAGACAAAGAGACCAAGGACGGCAAAACATGTAGCCAGGAGGCCGCGCCGATCGAAACAGCCTATGGGTTCGGAGCGATGGGGGAACTACGCGGAGGGAAACGGGTATGACACGAGAAGCGCGCATGAGTTGCTGGAACCTACATGAAGGACCCGGGGCCTACTACGAAGCACAAATGGCATTTCAAGATGAGGCAAACTGGAAGTCTCCCTCAGGCAAGCCGCCTCGAAAGGAAGTACTACTGGGAAACGCAGCCGAAACCCCTCCGCCCCGTCGACACCATCCTCTCCAAGCGCTATCAAACGCCCGGCCCGGCCAGGTAACAAAACCCTCTAAGGACGGTCTTGAGGCGAAGCCTCATCGTGGGGGTGTAAAAAAGGAAAACTGGCTGACAGACCTCCAGTACAAAGTACCGGTCTTCAAGGAAAAACCCACTTGGTCCGCATCTAATTAAAGAAATATCCTCCAGATCTCAAAAGAAAAAAAGAAAAGGAAATCGTTACGCGCTTAAACTGGTCCGCGGCAAAAGCAGTACCCAATAAGGGGGTCGAGCTGTGTGGAACGCTGTCTCCCAAAAACTGGGCCCCGTCGCGAAAAACAACCTTGCGTTCTTCCGAAAGCTCCCGACATCGCGGAAAGGCTAGAAAAAATGCGAACGTTAATACTAACAGACCTAGAAGACCACCACTTTTTCCGGGGAATTAGGACGCGATTCTCTCACGTGAGAGGTAGTGCGGAACTGAGTAAACACGATCGGAAACTAAGTTAACGACTCGAAAAACAGCATCAGGGGATCAGGGACGGTAGCGATGGTGCCCATTCATGGAGGCGTCCGGTAAGCTGTACCTCAAGAAAGTTATATCAACTTATCTAACGGCCACTGAAGGAAGAATCCAGGGTCTCTTCGACAATGACTCCCTTGGAAAACGCTCTAATTCTTCGTTGACCCCCGGAGTCTAGATGACGCGAGACGCTGTCAAGAACCGTCGGAAGCCCATTTGGCTGTTCGGGACTAGCTCGGAAGTCCGAATCGCACCCCCCCCATCGAATGCAACGCGGAACGCTCCGACTGGGGAGTCGACTGGAACCTCAGGAGGACGGCACGGCAAAAAACAAGAATGGAGGGGTTACAAAAGGGATACGAAGCAAAACCGGTCGCTGAACTCTATGTGGGGAAACGATACTATGGTCGGTCCGGCACGAGACCCTAACTGAAAGGAGGGGCTTTCTCTACGTGCCGCGATGCCGGTCCGACGGGAGCCGGCCGGGAAACGCATCGGGACAGTTGTCAGGCCGGCCAAAAAATGAGAAGAAATCCTAGAGCGGGCGTCGATGACCGGCAAGACTTGGGAAGGAAAAGAGCGTTTCAAAACTATTATATAAACCCACCGTGGTGTTACCCGCAATGGGTTTACCAAATCGGGCTGCAGGCTTCTGTAAAAGGGGTGATCTAGCAGACTACGCAGTGCAAACCGCTACCCAGTCGCGCTGGGGATTTCGGGGCCTCGTCGAGCACAGGGGAGATGCATGGGAACAGTCATTAATCCTTACGAGAGGGTCGTGCTGTCGGAGAACGCAGAAGGCGAGCGGGAGATATGACTTCGCAATCGGGCAGTAAGGCGGTATGCGACCCGCACCGCCGAGATAGGCAATAAAACCGTGGGACTCGATGGCCAGAAAACGGAGGGGGTATGAGTAAAGATAGGAATGAAATCATCTCAACCCGGGTCAGCCTATTCTAAAGCAACGGCCGCCTGGACCCGGTCGAGAATCTAATCCGGACGCCCACTCGCTGGGACTAAACACGCCCGAGCTCTGATAAGAACACCGGAAGAACAATTCAGGAGACGCGTGCCTCATACGCCGGTCCACCGAAGATAAAAGTGCGGAGGGGCTACCTAAATGCTGGCGTCGGCAGGATTCTACTCCAAAGACGGGGAAAAGGGACATCTGTTTGATTACCGGGAAGTCAAAAACCACGGGGTGGGAGACTGCCTTAGAGCCGCGATTGCACCGAAGTTCAGAGATGAGACGCAAACCACCACAAAAGCGTCGACGGCAACAAGACATGCACCAGCGAGTCCTCGTGGCTGAAATGGGGGGACGGGTCCAAGGAGAAATCGCCTCCACAAGAAACATGGGGCCCGGGACCCGGGAAGTTCATAATCTTCGGGCGGTACAGGGGCGAGTTAAAAGAGCGGAAAGAATCCCGAAGGGGGGTGGTGGGGGACGTTAACAGGCGGGCCGCCCAAGGAACTTCGAGGCACGAAGTAGAAGCCGCTCGAGTAGCGAGGACGCTCTTACGGCACACAGGATTCGACGAGACAAGCCTCTGCGGGGAAACTGCGGCGATTTACTGACTTCCTCGCGAAAGTGAAATCCTGGCGGTCACGAGGTCTATCGGGAACCCACGGGGAAAAGTCTAGATACCAGGGGATATCGACGTGAAGGAGAGAAGTCGTCGAACCGTAGACTAAGGGGAAAATGGGACGTGACACTCCGCAGCCCGGCGAAAGCCTAGCTCTACGAGGCTGGCAGAGGTTGTCCGGGGGGGGTCCGGAACAAACGTGTGTCCAGGAAGAGGGGACGTCGCAAAAGAACGACTCTACGAAAATTCGCGCCTGCGGCCTCAAACGTCCCACCCATTGCAGGGTCTCGACTAGCGGAAACACTTCACCGGGGGGGGGTGTATGCTCGAGGCTCCTGCGACGATCGGTTTCGGACTTACTCGTTTCCAGGCCACTTTAGAAAAAAGTAGCAAAAGATCTTCACAGGATCGACCCATTGTAGCCCTCGTCTGAAGGGTCCGTACGCACGGGAAAAGGAGTAAGAGGGGGGGGTATCTGTCAGTCATTCGGACTGTTCTGGGTCATAGTGGGGACAGTTTGTGGAACCGAGAAGGGGAAGGATTGGCTGGAAGGTGTACGTACAAAGGACTGGGGGAAGAAAAATGCAATTCCTTCGGGGTTACAGGGAAGACTTCGCCGGGGTGTGGGGAAACTGCCGAACGATGCAAAAAGGGGGTCGTGGGAGGATAAGGGTTGAATCTCTTCACGGGGATGAGTTAGTCGAGCGTTCCCTCAGTTGCGGTAGAGATTCAAATCCAGGCGCAATCAGCGGCCTCCGCCGCCGGGAGTTAACCGGGCTGGGGTCTTCGAACCGTAGCGCATGAGAGGCCACCATCCAATCGAAGGGGAGGGGCGCGCCCGTCCCTCTGACCACAGGTTTCAACTCAGGGGCAAAACTACTTCCGGCTAAGAGGTGAACACTTGGGTATTCGCGAGAAAATCTAAAAGCCAAACAGACAAACGGGGGTGGCGCCGTTCCTTGCGAAACTGTGGTGAGAGCAGCTTCCGGAAAAAAAAAAAAAAAAAAAAAAAAAAAAACAAAAAGCGCCTCCATTCAAGTCCCCTGATGGGCCAAATTGCGAAAAATATAGAGGCATGGGGGCCGTGGTTACGGACGAAACCTCAAGGAGGAATCGCAACCAGAAAAATCCAAACATAAAGACTCAAATACGCCTCGTTGCCGCTAAGGAACGCCTTGGAAACTCCGGGACTGGACGACTGCTCAAGGCGTCAGGGACATTGATGACACAAGCAAGGCGAGCGCAAGATCGGGAGCCCTAGGCTTCGAAACCTACCTCGTCCGACGACGAAGCACAGGGGAACGTTCACTGGGTACGTGCTCTCTTCCCAAGCTGGAGCATCAGCCCCTAATCTACGCTCCACCTCCCCCTTAACCAAGGAAACATCGGCCACCGAAAAGCGGGAACCAACGGCACGCTCCGCCGGCCCACCCTACTACCCCGCGGGCGGACGCAGGGAGCTATCGAACCTTACAACGGAAAAAAACATCTTCTTTTGTCCAAAAAGAAGTCGGGGGGGTCAGGGAGCAGAAAAAAAAAACTCCGTACGACAAGACGCCCGTAGAACACCTGTTGAGCCGCATCTCAAAAGGGGAAAATTCACCGGGATCAGCACGGCAAGCGCAAAGATTGGCTTACTCGAAGGACGACGTCCTGGGCACCAGCGGAAAAACAAGCATTTGGGTTCTGATAGGACATAGGTCGACTCTAAAAGCGTGGGAGCGTCGAAATCAATGCGAATCCTACTGCGCCAAGTAAGCGATAAAACCCTGGCGAAGAGGGAAGTAGATCACGTAGGAGAAACCCCAGATCCGGGGGTCCTGACTCCTACTTGCTGGCCAGCTCAATTAGGTCTTGCTTTAAGTTTGGGAGCACCAGAGGGGGAACAACGTCTTTGCACTTACCATCAAAGTAGAGGGTTCTAGCTAGGGAGCTTCAAGGGGGGAAGGAGGTCTCGGCCTGCTTTAATGTTATGAAGAAATAGAACTGACAAAGGAGAAAGAAGTAATATTGCGACTTCGAGCTCCCTGGGGGAAAAGGGGGGAGATGACAAGGCGTCGTGACAAGAAACCGATGCGATATCTTCAAGAGGGAGGACGACCGGGCCCCCAGAAGTTCCTGGGGAGTTGACGGAGAACGAAGCCGATGTCTATCTAATGTCATCTGCGCGATGCCGTCAGACCTCTAAGTGGAAAAAAAAAAAAAGAAAAAAAGGAAAAAAAAAAAAAAAAAAAAAAAAAAAAGAAAAACCCCGCGCTGATGACCATCACGGGCAAAAAGAAACTGCACGGCGGAACACTGCCAGGGAAATCGGGGGCAAGGAAATATGGAGAAACAGGGGATCTTATCGAGGGGGAGAGACTAGGGGTGCAACGTACACGGAACCCGCCGGAGTGCGAGCAGGGGACGAAGAAGTGGGAATGCTAATGCCGGCCAGGTCGCACAGGCCAGAAAAATAGCTTTGGGCGGGGGATAAAAAGAGGTGCCTTGAGCCTATATGGAGGTCCTAAAGGGGGAACGCAGAAATTCTAGATTGAAAAGAGAAAAAGTTGGGGGGTGACCTCGACGACCTTGACAGGGAAGGCGGAGTCGTTTACGGGCAGAGAAGGTCCATCCTCTTCAAACGGGCTATTTTGTGCATTACCGGCAGCACGCGACTGTTCTGCAAGGTGTTCCAAGGCCGATGAACTCCCTAATGAAATGGTAGTGCGGGGGGGTGAGTGAGGGGAAGACCACATACTTGGGCGGCTGGATTAGAGGAAGTAGCTGATCAGGGGTGCCGTCAAGAAACGTAGGCCACGGATCTCAAAGTCGCGATTAGCAATAAAGAGATCACAACAACTTTTAGGAGAGATAGATTGCTCGGGGAGACGTGTGTATCAAGGGCTGCGAGGGTCTTTCTAAGGGCCTCCTGGATGCGCGCCGAGAGAAAGTAATGCCTCCCCAGCTGTGCGGGGGAGGACTAAAAAAGCCTATCTCAGACTTCATCGCGAAGGTTCCTGCAATCCTGAGAGCCACCGCGTCTCACGGGGGTATGTACCAAGAGTCAAGAGGGAACTGATCGGTCCTACGAAAAAAGCGGACGTCTTAGGCTCAAAAGAGCGCGGGGCAGAAAAGGGACGGTGAAAGCGTTAAGACGATGAACCAACCTCGGGTCTGCCGAGGGGGGCAAGACGAAGGACTGAATGGAGCAAAGGGCGTACACGAGTGACGCCAAGGTCGGCGTGGCGCGAGGACCCGGGAGTTCTAGGTAAAACAACCGGGACGGGAAGATTCTCCACGGAAAAATAACCAGGTGACCTCGAAGCCTAATCAGGAGGTCCTCAAATGTAAAGACAACGCTCTGTAGAGTGTATCCGCCACGGTCAAGGGGGGACGCGGGCACGTGAGTGTGGGCAACCGAGCAAACCTGCTTTCGAAGCGTCCCCCACGAGAGGGCAACAGTAAGTTGTAGCAGGCACGCTCCGGACCAGAGCTCTGAGAAAGACCCCCCTCAGGGGGCGGCGTGAGCGCGGAAAAACCTGCCTGCGGCGGTGCAGGCGGGAGGGGTCGGATCGCGCACGGACTCCGGGGGCTGTCATCGGCATTCCGGTGTCTCGTGAGCAAGTCAAAATAAGGGATCTCTGTACGTGGCGATCATTTCTCGAAAATTGCCAGCGACCGACCGCTACCAGGGACGCATCCCTGCAAAAAGACCGGCAAAAAAAAAAACGGAGATCGTTTGCCGAGGAGCCGGGTTAAAAACGTGTGTAAGGTGAGAAAGGAGCGCAAGCCCGCCAGACGCGCCGGATGTCCCCAAGATCCAAGGAAAAAAGAGAAAGGGGGGTGCTGGTCTTCGCCGACAATAGCCCGTTCCTGCCGGGGTTGGAGGAAAAGACGAAGAGGTGCGCCGGAACTACCGCGGAGGCCCCGACGCGTGCAGGAAAAGTCTGAAAGTTCTACAGGACAGTCAACGGAAAAAGACCCAAGGGGTCCGCGCAGGTCCGGACGTAAAAAGGTTCCTCCACAGGACACATCCGTGCGGAGAAGTGCCGGGGTCGGTATAGGAGATAGAGAGGAAGCCTACTTGTACGGATTGAATGATATTGTCAGACCCATACGTCTTAGAGGGAACGACTAGAGGGGCCTAGGGTAGGAGCAGGGGAAGTCCGGGTGTGGTCGTAAAAGGCCCGTTTCGGAGGGTCATGGGGATTGGGAAAGCGGGAATCGGGCGGTGGAGTCAGCAGTCCCTCGGAGAGGTCGTGACGGCCGAACGAGGATCACGCGGGAGTGGGGTGCACAAAGTTGCTAAGGAAATCGGGACCAGAGTCGGTCGAATGCCGGGAGGGCCCAGCAAAAGACGCGGAGAGGCCATGGAAAGTCGGCCAGCGGACCAGTCGAAACGGACTCCCCTACTGCAACAAGAGAGGGTGGAACACGGCGTATGCGAGAGACGCGGCACGCAGTCGGGATCAACGAGGGAAATACTTGGCGATCGGGTTCGGCGGGCGGTCACTTCCGAAAAAACGCACGGCATCGGAACCAACGAGAATCTGAAAAAAAAAACGAGGAAGATTCCCCAAGGGCGGTTGACGGACGGGCGCGGCGACTCGCCTCGGAAACCCATAAACCCATTGAAAGTCCGCACCAAGTGAGGAAGGAGCTGCCAAGAAGATCGAAGAAAGTGTTCAAGGGGCTTTGGATCTTCGAAAGTCCGGCGTCGCAGGTTGTCCGGGGCAGCAAACTTCGATGTCGACCGATCTTGGGCTGGAAAACCTAAAAAAAATAGGGTCAAGAAGCAAGGACAGTTCAACTGCGGGAGTCGCGCCGCAATTAGAAGGAGAATAGGCATAAGAAAGTAACTGAAAGACGACGACTACTCCCGGGCACCGGAGTAAATCCTCGCCCCCGACCTACGACCGTGCCGGACGAAAAAAAAAGTCGAGCGCCAGAAAAAGATGAGAGGAACAGTACCCTACTTCCTTCATCGTCGTAAGTTTGAAGGATTGTCCACAAAAAGTACACCGTCCGTCGACCAATAATCACGGGAAATCCCAAGCCGATGACCCTAAACAGAGCCGCTGGAAAGGAAAAAGATGGATTCATGACGACGATGCGGACTGACTCCCACCTACCGTCCATCATTGGTTGGTCGAGGGGGACGAGAGCTACCTTCTCAAAAATCGTGCATCGGCAGGCGTTCTCGACGGCGCCATAAGTCTGAGAAGACCACAACTTCAACGTGAGACGAGAGGTATATACCAAAGCACCCTCGTGACCTAAGACGTTGGTCCAATCAGAATCGTCTATGTCGTGCCGGTCTCTAAATTTATCAACATGGAAACGTCTTGAAAACAGTGAGAAAACCTATCGACACGGTGGTATCCAAAGGTGGATGCAGTTCGGCGGTTTTCGAGGCCGTAAATTCACTAGGCTGTGAGGGTCTCCGGACTTACAGATATAATTGACTCTTACTACTCCAGAAACGTCGACGAGTCTTCTAACGCCACCGATTAAGGGGGGATCGGATCGGAGACTATTAAAAGACCGCGTCCAACCGTCCGGTCTAACTTGGGTCCTTCTGATGAGTTAAGGACCTCAGGGTGTGCTCAAATCACAAATCCGGCGTCAACTCTACTTGCCCAGCTTAGAAACTGACTACCGTACTTGTAAAAATTCACAGGACTTATACAGCTGCCCATGTGACTGGGATTCTCGGAATCGCTTATATGTAATCCCTGGACGATAAGCACGTCCGTACAAAAAACCTCAGGCGCGTTTCTCGTATAGAGAAGAGCCTACGTTGGCTGGGATATTCCGGTCCGAACAACCTCGAAAAATCCGGGGCAACCTTCTCGCACTACATCAACTTTTGGAAGCGAATGACCGCGCGAGGCCCTTAATGAGCTCGGGGGGGAGGGAGGGCTTCGAAAAACGTGGGATCCGAGGTCTGGGACCTACAGGGAGTCCGTTACGGGGGCGGGAAGTCTTTCTATAAGCCGGTGAGCTCCGAACTCGTCCGACGGTAGGGGCTGAGATGAGTTAAAGAACTCGCGAGCACTGCCTGGGAGCCTGCAAGGCTCCGGTAAGGAAGAACTCCGGAAAGGGGCTTAGGGAACGTACAAAGCAGACGTGGGAGGGTGTGATCTCAAGGGACGAAGGGAGGGCGGAAAGGAGAAGTCACCTCACCGGGTCGAACATTACGGATCCCCCCTGTGCGCGAAG
>Ga0179591_1301111_pt1 | contig 12054 bp, 5 predicted proteins | sample CZOMad2_1_08_16f_FD_182891 | JGI IMG/M metagenome (GOLD analysis project Ga0179591, IMG submission 182891) | Vadose zone soil fungal communities from Angelo Coast Range Reserve, California, USA - CZOMad2_1_08_16fungal (PacBio error correction) | ecosystem: Environmental > Terrestrial > Soil >...
GCGGATCGAGTCTCCAGAGCCGCCGGAAATTGCGGGGTTCGCCCTGCTTGGACTGTTCAGGAGGGGATTCTAGAAATCTCCAATTTCAAAGAATGGCCCAAAAAGCCCAATGGGGGCCAAGGGGGGGAGGGGCCACTTAAAGGAGAGGAAAATAAAAAAGAAAACAAGCCACTCAACTTTTTTTGTGGAGAGAAAACAGTTGGGAACCTAAAAGGGTTTTACGGATCCGGGGGGGGGGGCGTCTATCCATGTACTGATCGAAACCAAGCAAAGATCACCAAATGGTGGGACTTCAATGGTTCCCTATCACAAAACTATTTACAAAAAAAAAGGGTTAGAAGGCGCCCAAGCTTAGAGGGGGCTAAGCCTTCTGCCGGGCGAAAGCGGGAACCCAGAAAAAAGGGAATAGACCTGTGGGCCGTCAAAGAGAAAGGAAGGTTGCAGCCCAAAAAAGGGACCGATCGATTAAAGGAGCAAAAGGGGGACGGGACAAAAAACCTCAGCCTCCAAAAAGCGCCTGCCGAGGTCGACCAAAAAAAAGAGGACTTGGACTATTACATCGCATCCAAAATGCGCGATACTTGCCAGCCCGGGGATGGAAGCAATGTTAGCCAATCGGTCAGGATTACCGGGAGGGAAAACCTGACTCACTAAAAAGATGCACGGGGAAAGAGGAAAGCGAGGAAAAAAGAACCGGTCGGGGGTAAAAAAAAAACCCTTATATTGTGCTCGGAACAGGGTCGGAAACCGGCGAAGTTCGGCACCCCTATATTCCAACCGCATGTGGAAAGGGGGTTGAGGGGTCCGAGCGTCGAAAAAAAAAAGGTCTCGCCCACAATCCCTTCCCCAATCCTCCTTGGAGCGTGCTCAGAAACGACGCGTCCTGCAGGGTTCGAGGAGCGTGTTTCGGGCCGCCTGACCTCAAGTGGGGAAAGTTAACTAAAAAGAGCAGGACAGGGCGCCGCCCCAAACCCTGACGGCGTCAAAACAGTCTGGGATTTTCCCAGCCCTACAGGGAGGGGGGAGGAAACAATCGACCAGGTTTTAAAAAACCAGGCCCCTGTAACCTGCCTCAACCCACAAGGGCCGCCAAAGAACGAAGAAGGGAAAAAAAATCAAAAAGCACGACGTCGCCCTTCACATCGACAAGGGGGAGGACCCCTTGGTAACCTAGGGTTCTAGTAATGACAGGAAGGGGCTCCTGTAAGAGTGGGCGCCTAGAGCCTTTCGAAAAAAACCTGCACAAAACATCTCCCCAGGGCCAGATAATATCAAGGAGAACTATTAGGAAGGGTTTTGGTCAGCCCCCCCAAAGACCCAGAATCGGAAATCCGAAACAAAGCCCCTTAAAATAGGGGGGCTCTAATCCATACTCCGAGGGAAGGGTAAAAGACGCGTCTTGGTGTCCGACGGGAACTTCGAAGAACGGCTCTTTTTTTTCACCTGCGCCAAGGACGGGCTGCAGACTACAAAAATTCACTGGGGGGGAAGTACCTCAACGAGGTCCTCCCAGGGAGACTTAAAAACAGGTTACGAAAAAGAAAAGGTGAAGCGGGAAACTTTTCGGTGGGAATTTTTTCGTCGAAAGACCATGACAGGAGCACTCCGGGAAAGAGACTTCCACTCTACCCTTGGTGCTTTCGTTCCGAGGAAAAAGGAGAAAGTCCATGACGTGTGAAAACCGTCAAAATGAAGTATTAAAGACAGAACCCGTCACGGAGGGCGCAATGTACTCCGGGGGCTGAATACAAACAAGTCCCGAGGGATCTATGAAAAAAAGGGCTCGCGAGCCTAATGGCCTAACGCTTGGACCGGCCTGGGTTTGTCAGAAGAAGGTGCTCACAAAAAAAAAAAATTCGGACACGGAAACGCCTTCGCAGGCCGGCTAATAGAATGATAGGAAAAAAAGGCCTACAAGACAGAATGTTCAAGATTCAGGGTAAAGATAAGGCTTCGTCCAATATGAAGGGGGTCCCGCCAAGCACGGGTTCGAGGGGGCTAGGGAAACAGGGGGGAACTGCGAGTTTTGGCAATAAACCTTGTGCGACTTAAAAGAAACAACATATCCGATAAGGAGTCGAAAAAAAAGCAAACAAAGCCCGAAATCAATGCTAGGCGTCATTTTCACAGAAAAGGACAAAACGCCAGCCAAAAAAAGAAAAATTTCTGTCGGAAACAAAGCCATGTACATTAATGACCTTAGGAAGGGGAAAACTAATGGGGTCTGCACAAAACTGGTAAAGCCCAACATATGGGGCCATACCTGTGAAGGATAGGGAGGGAGGACTCCACCCTCCCAAAAGCTGAGATTCGAATAGGTTTATTATGAAAAACAGGGTCTAGGCACGAAAAAAGTACTATCCCAAGAACGGTGGTCTACGGGAGGTGACAGGGGGGAGTAGGGCCCGTGTTTTCACAGGAAATGTTAGAAAACCTAAATGAAAATTTCCGGAGAGTAAAAATTAAAAAAGTACTGGGAAAAAATCGGGGAAAAATTTTCCCAAAAGGACCCTTAATTATCCGGCCCGCCAAAGACTAAAAAGCTGCCAAAATCTATCTTCACCCGCATATATGCGGAGAATGGAAGAGGGGACGAGAAAGGGGCACATCCTGGCGAATCTGATCCATCCCCTTTCTGAAAAAAAATAAGGGAAAGAAGTTTAAAAAAAGTGGCCCAAAAAACGCTTCGATCGCTCTCAAGAAAGGGGAGGAGGAAAAAAAAGGAAGGAAAAAAATCCCATTGGTGAGTTAAACGTCAATCATAGGAGTTTGAAGCAGAAAAACAAAAAGAGCAGAGATGAAAGGAAAAAAAAAAAGTAACTCGCGAAAAAAAAGACCGCGATCTCTTGGCGTTGGGGGGTTGGAGAGGGGCCGGCAAGGAAGAAACAATGGGTCAGAGAAGGCTACGAAGACGGGGTCCGATTTCCCGCAGGGTCGACTTAAAACATGAAAAAAACTTGCGGGGAAAAGCGGCGAAACAGCGGGTGAAACAGGAAACCTCCATGAGGCCACCCGGTAAAAAAGCGCGTTAGGAAAAAATCCTACCAAATCCTTTTCACATCACCGGTGAGGATGGCACGAGGGGAAAATTTGGGGGAGCTGAGAAGGGCCTCCCTCCTTGGGTTGAGACCCAACGAAACATTCCGGCGCGCCTAGAGTGGGGCAAGAGCGGGCTGGGAAAGAAGATAGCGGCCTCATGGGGAATGATTTTTACTTTGAAAGGAAATTGTCAGGGTTTGATTATTTCAGAAAGGTTGTGAGAACAAAGGTCCGGGCAGTTCTAAAGGGGCGCAGGAATAAAAACAAGCCTTTTATTACTTAAAGAAAAGAGGCCAACTAAAAAAAGCGCCGCCCATGGTCATAGCCTGAAAAAACCAAAGGCCCACGAATATGCAAAAAACGGAACTGAGATTGCGCGAAACGCACCGAATAATTCGGAAACAAACATCAGGGGGGAGTAATGGAAACTTGTCCGAAATCTCTTGATTTCTTGAGACGACCCGCTAAAGGGGTCAAAGCAGAGGCAAGGACTGAGAAAGGCACAAAAAAAACGACGTTCCCCCGCGTCGGATATAAAAAGCTTGCGGGGATTTTGTTCATCTCAGAGGGATTCGGATAAATGACGTGAGTCATGCCCGAAAAAAACTCGCCGAGAGGGGTCTCAGCTGCGGCAGAGGTGGTCCGGATGAAAGAAAAAAACCTCGTACCCGAATACCCAACTTAACAAAAAGCCAGGGCGTGAGGTGCCTCGAGTGTCCTTATCAAGTGGCCGACGCCCTACAAAGACACCGAACGGAACCTTAAAGGAAATGGGGGACGGCCGTCAAAACAGGCCTTCTTTTTGCTTGACAACAAGGAAAGTAGTTTGTAGGAGAACCGCAAACTCCAAAGGGTAAAGCAGAGTGGCGGGCTCCATGACCTTCAAAAACCCACGTGTTCGCATACCCCAGAAAGCCACATAGTTCCCGGGGGTTGATAGAAAGCTCCACTCAAAAAAAATCGAGGGTAACAGGGGGGGGGGGGTTCCCAGAGAGCGATCGCAAACGTCTAGGGAGGGGGAGTAAAAAAAAAAAAAAAAAAGGAAATTTCCTATCAGTGAATCGGGGGGCTCCAATGCCCGGGACTGGGCAAAAAGAAAATTCTAAGTCATCCGTTTGTCTACGCCGGAATCGTTCTTCTAAGAACGCGTCCTTTGAAAAAAAAGGAAAAACAAAAAGGACCGCTGAGAGTGAGTTCGAGTGAATAAAATTGTGTGGAAATGAAGAGGCCCTTCAGCAAAAGCTGGCTTCACCTTGGGAGCCAGAGGGGCCTGGGGGCAAACCGTTCACAGGTTGCCAGGCCTAAGGTCTGTTCCTTGCAAACTCATACGAAGGGGGGGGTTCCAGCATCTAACGTTCTTACCTGAGAAGGGCTCGGAAAAAACCATCTTGGGCAATCCAAAGCCAGTCCCGGGAAAGACCCGGGTGCAAAGGGAGATACGATTATCTTAATAAACGGAAGATAAAAAGGAAAGTTCCACAACGGCAGGTGGCGATTTTCTTTGTGTGTCTATACAAAGGGAAATAACGAGATCCCGCGAGAACACACCAGGGATTTCCACATGCGGGGGGTAGGTTCTTTCGGGCCTCCCTCATCTCAGCATTAACCTTCAGGGACATAGAGTTAACTCAATGTAAAATAGGATCTAAAGGACCCCCCCATTATCAAGGGTATGAATGGACCCAGAATCGTAGGGCCCGGACACAGAGGAAATCCCAAGGAATCACTTCGGAGGGGGAGTCGCGGCCATTTGGGAGCCCCCAGGAAGAAAGGGGGGGCCGTAAGGGAGGAGGGGGGGAGGAGCAAATAGCTTATTTGGGAAGCGGGAAAAATCATTCAGCCTTGTGCTGAGTGCCCCTAACGTCGAAGAAATACAGGGTTGGAAGTCTTTTCAAAATTTCAAAGGGACAAAGAAAAAAAAATCACGCTGTTTCGAGAAAAGGGAAAGGGGTACATGTCTTCGCCTTCAAAAGTTCAGCAGCTAGGAGAGAGCGTGAAAAACCCCACCGAAAACCAGTGGTTGAGAGACCACGTCTCATCCCCATATTAGACAAAAGCCGTATGTGTTAGAAGAGGGTCCCACCCTCCAAAAGTATCTTGTCTCAGAAATGGGCGGGCGGTGGGTCTGGAGGAGAGTGGAAAGAACCGTCCTTCCAAGCACTCGTTCCCAATCCTTTAGGGGCGAGGAGGGGGTAGCGAAATGCCACAAGAAAAAAAAAATGGGTAAAAGAAAAAGCCCCACAGGTACAGGGGGCCATCAGGTTACCTGGGGCGGCGCTGCCCAGAAAACGCAATCAAAAACGAACTGGAGGGAGGTAAAAGATGCCGGAGAGAGCGCCTTCGAGCCGCGGCCCCAATGAGTATGGCCTAGAAAACGAGACCTAGGGGGGGAAGAGAAGGGATGGCGGAAAGGTCTAGAGAAAAAAAGTCTAGAAAATGTTTTCGCAATGTGGCGGCAGGGGATCCAAAGCCGCATAAAAACGAACCAAAAAGCCCAAAGGGTGCTTATAAAGAAGGACGTCTTTTGAAAAACTATTACGAAAAGAAACGGTTCGAGACATTCGAGACTGCCCAAAACCTGGTTGAGAAAAGGGGGCCCGAGCCCTGGGACCCATTTTCGGAAAAAAGTGCTGAAAAGAGGGAGCACGCAGCAGGGATGTTGCTTAAAGCGATCGTGGGCCCTGGGCAATATCCTGGGGGGGTCTGTAAAAGGGATCTGATACCGGGTTCAAGTCCAAGAAAAAGTGACGCCTGAATCCCCTGAGTCCGGGGGGCCAATCCAGAAAAAAAGAGGTGCAAGTCCCATAGCGGGTGGGGACTCAGGTTCGCGAGGTGGCCAACCCGTACGAACCTGGGCATGGGGGGAAAATCTTTTTGGGGGCCGGGCCTAATTTGACGGCGTGGAAAAGAAAATTCAATTGCCAGGGACCAGAAACTCCCCAAAAATCAGAACCGGCGTTGGGAACCTTCTATTTTGAAATTGTAGGACACTGGAAGTAAATGGCAAAAAAAAAAGGAAAAGAGAAAGGCGCCCACCAGTAAAGGGGTCCCCCCCGCAGGTGGAAAGAAAGGGGGGGGGTGCAGGGGGGCCTTCGGCGGACGGGGGTCAAAAAATCTTCGCAACCCAACCGCCCAGCCACCCCTGAATAGGGAAATAGTGTCGAAAGCTTTTACCGAATAACTAAGATCTTGATTACGGGGGGGAGTCCGTGATTTTCCCAGGGGAAAACTTTTCAGACCCGAAAAACGGTCCTTCTCCGCATCCTGTCGGCCGTCCCCGACGAAGATGGTTTCGAAAAGGGCCAACGAACCAAGGGGCAAGGAAAGGGGAGGGTCCAAAGGAATGAAAACCTATAGCGCATAAAGGAAGATCACCAATTTGACAAGGCCCGTCCTTACCAGCAATGGGGAGGACGGAAAACTATCAAGGCCCTCCCGTTCTCGTAGTCAAAATAAGGATCCAAGATCTCTTGGCTCCATAGGTCCTTCTTAATAGGGGGAATGGGAGAAATTATGAAAAGACTCGGACAGTACTAAGCCCTGGTACTCCCTATTTTCAAGTTCTGGGGAGGCCCAAAAGGTGGATAAGGGTCCGATACAGTAGGAAATTGCTGTCGGCCAGGGGGACCCCGGCCTCGGAACACATCGCGGGGGAAGTCTAGAGACCACGAGTAACAGAAATCTACATTTTTGAACAAGCGTACCAAAAACTTGGGCCATATTCAATCTAGGAGGAAAGAAAAGCATCGTATTTAGTCAGAGTACCGCGCCGGGGGTAATTCCTAACGGGTTGGGAAAAATCGCAGAAAGGGTTTTCTGAACAAGTTCTAGGTTACGAGGGGAAAGGGGAAGATCTCTGGGGGGACATCTCCAATTCTTCTCCAGAGATCGATACAAACCAGGTCGACACTCAGAAACAGACGATGGGGGCCTGGAAAGCTGTGGGGTACTGCTAAAAAAGGAGAAAGAGAAGTAGAAAAAAAAGAAGGGAAGGGAAAAAAAAAGCAAATCTGTTAAAGTTTTGAGAGTCTCCCCCACCAAAAAAACCAGGGAAAGGCCCTCCCTTCGCCCCGGACTATTTCCTATGGGTGAAAACCTGCAAAAAAAGGAGCCTGAAAAAAGAAAATGAAGAAAAGGAACCCTGATCCGGAAAGGCCGCATTACGCAACAAACAGGATTTCAACCGCCCGAGTCTCTGAAAACTTAACAAAAGATTCCTTGGCCGAGAAATCAGAAAAAAGCGTTGGGGAGGAAATCCGAGGAATGGACCTCGGAGAAAATCACAGGAGGCTTCGTGCCTTTAAGTAATTGCCGAACATGAGAGAGACCGAAGGGAAAAGAAAAGTGAAACAAGAATAGAAAGAAGATAATAAAGACTGTCGGGCGAAAGATCTCCTCATTGCCTCCAAAAGATCAAGTGTGGGGGCCGGGGGGGGGGTAAGTGGCCAAGAAGTCCGGACAGAGGGGGGTTGCAAAAGGTCACGGTTCAATCACGCTGATGCGCCAAGTGAAAGCACGGGGGACGGAAGGGGATTCAAACGGACAAAAGGCACAGCTCCAAACGCCCCTTTGAACATGGGCAAAGGAAAAATCAGGGGGAAGGTCACCAAAAATCCCAAATGAATGGACCTGAAACTATTCCTATCACTGGCAAAGATGCCCCCCAAAAGGGGGGAATCCAAGCTGAATATAAGGGAATGGGTGTCCCGCCCTCCAACCGAAAAGAGAAATAATGCAACTTCCCCCAATCAAAAAATTTAGGTATGTATTAAACAAGATTATGAAAAGGGAGGGGTAAATACCTATAAACCAAAAAATGTGGGAAAATTTTTTACCATGGGGAATAACAAAATGAAACTTTTCCAAAGGGAAAAGTGGGTCTCCGAGGACCCGATAGTAGGGGCATGGGGAAAAAGAAAAAACAAAAAAAAAAAAAAAAAAAAAAACAAAAAAACTAAAAATGAATGCCCTTACTGGGGGGGGTCGTTAGTCAAATATGATAAAAGGGGACGGAAAAAAGTCAGGCCAAGTCTTTCAAAAAGATAGAACCGGGGAAGGGGCCGCGAGGAAAAGGGGCTAAGCAAGGAAGGAAAACGATCCGGGGAATTCTCGGCGGAAAAACCGCAAGAATCTCGTTGCGTTCAAAAAGGATGGCCCACAGAGGGGGGAGACTTAAGGCTCACAACAACAAAAAGTGAAGGAAGATCTAAATCTGGGGCACACCATTTTGAAAAAGAGCTAGGGGGGGACCTGATAGGATCACAAAATAGGGAGCCTGGAAAAAAAGCCGTCCTCCAAAAAACCTTCTCCTCGAATAAATTTGAAGAGTGACAAAAGGCCTGGGGGAGACCGGGTAAAGCCCAGCATAAAAAAAATGAATTCCGGATACCGCTTTTTAGGGCGGCCCATGCAAAAAAAAGAGAGGGGGGTCGTCAAAGGAGGAAAACAGCTGTGAAAACTCAACATGGTAAACAGGTCCTACATGGTCCCAAAAATCTGGAGGTCTTACCAAGGGAAAAATACTTGTGGGAAAGCATCACAGAAAAGAAATTGCGTTCAGAAGGCGCGAAAGAAGGCTCAAAAAAAAGTTGTGTTAGGGGGGACGCCACCAAAAGAACCCGGCCTTCGCACGAGCCTCCTTCCTAGCGGGCGGGGGGAGAAAGACATAAAAAACGGATCATTTACAACTTGTGGGGGGGGAAAGGGGCCCTACTAATCGGGGGGGTAGGCGTTTTTTGGGAAAGCCGGAGCCGTATAAAGAATAGTGGAACACTTGAGAAAACTTTGGCGAAAAAGCTTCGAGGGAAGGGGGGGCACTCAATGCAGAAACTCCCGAGCCGCCAGTGAAAGACAAGGCACAATCTCTTGAGGGGAGAAGGGTGAAAAAAGAACCAAAAACAGCTCCTCCAAGTCAAATCATGTATGCTGTAACCGAAAGGAGGTGGAAAAAGCCACCTAGAAACGGTCCTCTAAAGGGAAGGAAGAGAGGAAGTTAATCTGAAATAGGAAAACCGTTCTGACGAAAACAACGCGGAGGTAGATATCTTAAAAGGGAAAGCGGGGGGGAGGGGTTGCGCTCCGTAACCGGTTGAAAGAAAATCATTTTGACTGCGAGGCGCCTTCTAACAGGGGGTCTCATATGAAAGAAAAGTGGGTACGGGAGCTGGTACTGCAAAAACAAGTGGAGAAGGATGCCGTCGTGGGAGCCCCGGTCTCTAGGTGGGCCGACTGAAGAAAATAACGAAAAAACCGGGGCCCGGGGAGCCCCAGTTTACCTTAAGAAAGGGGGGGTTAGAACATTAACTTTTGTAGTTTACGGCTCCTCCTTGGGCGTCAGTTAGTGAAGGGGCGCGGAAGGAAATCAGTGTTAGAAAAGGTCTTGAATGCAAAAGGAAAATGCCCAGCCATCCTTACAATAGGCCTTTTTAGAAAAAAAACAGAATGCAGTTGTTTTCCAGAAAAGGGCTCGAGGTCTCTGAAGTAAACAGGGGCTTTTATCAGGGGAAAGAGAAACGAGCCCCTGAGTGGGTCCGAGAGGGGGGGCCAGGATACCATGAATTCTCGACTTACCTGGGGGTAAAGTTCAAGGGGGGCCGAGGGGAACTTTAATTCCAAGAAAAACCATTATAATCGGCGTACCATTGAAGGTACTTGTTCAGATTGACCGGCGGTAGTGTCTCAGGCCCCTTGAAGAAGACCTTTGAGAGAGGGCCCAGGGGTAGGAGAGGGGAAAGGCCCTGGTAAATGCGGTGATAACAACGTGGCACCAAAGGGGGGGATAAAAGAGGGGGGGAGAAATATGGGGAAGTCCGAACCGTGGTCTATACATCTCTAAAAGAAAAGAGCGTGCAACATAAACCTTTCTTCGTCTGAAGAAGAAAAACCATTACGGGAAAAAAAACGTCAAGACGTCACCTTCCTAACAGACTCTTAAAGCGGGGAGTCACGTACATCTAAGTTGGAGGGTTGTGGCGGTAAGAAAAAAGGCCCATCAACAGGGGGGGTATTTTCAGGGGGGGTTAAAAGGGTGCAAAGGACAAAAGCTCGAAACCAATTACGTCTGGACAGGGAAGAAATGTCCAAACCCGTCCTTTACCGGCGGGCGGGTGAAAAAAAAGTGCCAGAAAGGGGGGGGGGGGGGGGGGGGGGGAGGGGGCTACCTCCGGTCAAGAATGGAAAAGAGAAGCCCCTGAGGCGAGGAGTAAGTTTCACCGCAAGGGGGGGGCGGGACATCAAAAATCGATTGCAACAGAAACCTCGAAGAGGTGTCTGCAAGAAAACGGCGTCATTCGCGGGGACGTGCGATTGAAAACCTGCCAGTAGAAAGGGCCTAGAAGAAAGGAAAAAATTTTAAAGGGACTTCACATAAATAGAGTGCCCATTCCCAGATCCTCTTTAGAGAAAGAGTGGGAAGGACTGGGGGTGCACCCGGCGAAAGGACATTAAGAAAGGTTGCCTTCTAAAGCGTCGGTACATTTGGAGGGGGGGGCCCCAGGCCCAAAAAAAGGGAAAGTGACGAAATTGCGGAGTATTCAAGGTCATATAAAAAACCGAGGGTAGGGTCACTCAAGAAAAAACGTCCTCTGTTAACGACACCACGAGCGGGGGGGGTCCAGGGCTGGGGTAGGTGGGAGACAAGGAAAAAAACACATGGCCAATCGGTCCCCCCATCTTTGCTTGTAGAAGGGAATTCGGGGGGGGGAATTACGCTCATGAAAAAAAAAAATCACCAGGTAAAGGAAAAACAGTCCATCGAGAAAAGTCATTGGGTGTTGCGCGGAAAAGCGCTCAGTAAAAATCATTCTACAAAATGTAAGGAGATATATTGGTCTTAGGGGGACGAAGCCCTCAGCCAGCGCCGAAACAGGGACTTATGGGGGAAGGGGGAACTGGTCGGAAGAAGAACCCCTGTTGTGAGAAAAAGGCAATGAGCCAAACGGGTTCTATAAAAGAAGCCAAATTCTCAGAAGAAGGGGGGGCCAAAAGGGGGGGGAAAAATGGTGTGCGGAAAAACCGAGTTCACCCGCCTAATCACGACCCCACGAGCCCGCCGGGTGGTTGCTGAGGTGAAAAAATACGGAAAAAAAACTTGTGTGAAATTAGGGTACTACCAGAATTTTCAAGAGGGACAAAGGATCAGAAAACCACTGCCTGAGCAAAATTTGAAGAAAAGGGGGGTCCCTAGAACCGAAACCTACACGATGGGAAAAATCCATGAAAAAGCCTCTTAGAAAAGGCAAGCCTTTACCCAATGAAGGTGGCGTACAAAAAAGGGGTGGGGGCAGATCGTCTAATGGGGTAAAAACCACTGAAAAGACCGATTATCTAGCCGTTTGAGCCGGGGGGGGACAAGAGGGAACGGAACCAGGGACCTGTCCGAAAAATCTACAACTTAACGCTAGGGTGTTCTTGGGGGAAAAGCGATTAGGGCAGAAAAAAGGGGGAATGAACGCCTCCCAAGGGCCCTTTTTAGGACCAGGCAATCGTGGGAAAAAGAAGAGTGAGGTGGCACCAAGAGAGGTTCCCTGAATGAGGATTCGGGGGACCGCTATTCTGGGACAAGTTAAAAGGAACCCTGGAGGAGACATGGAGGGTGCGAGTTTGAAACTTTCGGTGTCAGACCCTGAGGTTTTTGAATGGGGACTTTTGCCGGAAAACCCTTTTGGCTCTCCACCACTCCCTCGAAAACAAGGAAATTCGACCAACATCCGAGAGTAATGCGGGTGAACGGAACGTCCGAGAGATAGGGATTGGGGGGCTACGGGAAAACGGGGCTTGCTGGACCTCCGGGGCCTGTACTTTTGAAAACGGAAGGGCTGCCATCAGGGAGAAATCGAACCTAACGACTAAATAAGGTTTCTGAGGTTAAAAAAAGGGAACCATCACTGCGTCAACCCTACACCTTCCAACTAACCTTGCCAATTAGAGTGCCCAAACATCAAATGTCTAGCCTGGCCTCCAACAAGGGACTCCAGGCTGAAGAAGACAGTCCTTCAGGAGAACACTTTTTTTTCT
>Ga0179591_1204449_pt1 | contig 12053 bp, 10 predicted proteins | sample CZOMad2_1_08_16f_FD_182891 | JGI IMG/M metagenome (GOLD analysis project Ga0179591, IMG submission 182891) | Vadose zone soil fungal communities from Angelo Coast Range Reserve, California, USA - CZOMad2_1_08_16fungal (PacBio error correction) | ecosystem: Environmental > Terrestrial > Soil >...
GAAAATATGGGAAAGGCTATACTTTTGGTGTCAATCAATGGTCAAGAAAACTACCTATATCTGGATAATGAATGATCTCGACTGGAAAAGTGAACCAAAATATAGAATCTAGCTTTCCTATATTAGCATATCTATGACGAGAGAACAAGGGGGGACGAGGGAAAATCCTTTTTATAACAAGGAGTAGGATAAGAGGTTGGACTTGACTCGAAATTTGGAGGGTGGCATTCGTAAGGAAGGTTATATTCAGATCAAAAAAGGGAAAACCAAAAGATATGCTGAATTCTATAACCGTAGTTTCTACCATAAACGTGTAAAGAGTCTCTGGGGAGACACTAAGAAGCAGGCCCAGGAGAGCTCTCTCCTAAGGGGATAAATTGGAGGGGGATGACTTCAGGGGTGGCAGGGTTTTCAGGTGGTAGGGCATTTATATTATCATGGGGGTCAAACCATCCTTATGGTAGGGGGGAGGAGGCCCTAGACTCCGGGGCCTTCGATAGCATCAATACAGGATAGCTACCGCTGACAATGAGAGGAACATCGATCGGGGGGAAAACGTCTTGCTAGTGTTATTCATGCGGGGGAGTAGGAAGTCTTAACTCTAGTGAAGTTCAACGGGCGGAAAGGAAAAAATCGGGTTAACAAAAGCTGCTGTTACCAGAAGACCTGGGAAACTTATTTATGAATTGCAAAGGTGTTGAAGTCTACAACTTTAGGTCAACAGGTAAAGCTCGCATTATTCAACTCTATTCCAGTCAGGACGTGTTCCCCAAATCTAGCGGGAAAAAAAAAAAACAATTGAAAAAAGAAGTAGGGAGAGAGAAACATGGAATCTGGCTTATATAGGTTCAGTTGCCAGACAGAAAAAAAAAGGGAAAGACGGGACTGTACTGTTCCTCCCAGTTGCTCGGAGAGGTGCCGAGGGTCGGGGACTGTTATCTGCTGCGCGACTCAGTTTCATATGAATGGAGGATGCCGTCCCTAACCTGAAGGGTATTATAGGTCAAAAAATATTCGGTGAGATAACTTTTCAGCGCGCTGGAAAACTACATTTATGGGGAGTGAAAAGGCGTCAGGGGTGTAATAAAGTCATCCTCTGGACTCTCACAACCAAGAGGGAAGGGAAAAATAGATGTGTATAAGACCTAGAAAGAAAATCAACAAAGTTTATCTATCTTTAAGGGCCGGAGCGAAACAGGAGGAGAAGAAGGTGATCCTGAAGGTCTTGATGTTGGCGCTCAGGGATGGGGTATTCCACTTTGGCTGATCGGGGCTCTTTCTTTGCTTGCTGGTGGGGTCTGTGGTGGCAACCGTTTCTCGGTTTTTTTCAGAGAGAAAGGAAAATACAAAGTGGCAAAACACGGGCGCGCCGAAAGCGCTCCTCAAGCAAGGTACTTCCCCCTGCTCCGAGGAAAGACGCGAAAGAGTACAGAGCAACTTGGTGAGGGATCCTCGGCCTGTCGACTGGGTCGTGGCGGGGGGAGGGCATAAAATTCGAGAGAGAATCGATGTTGGTGAGGGGGAAGGGGGGACAGCATTGGGAGGGTTGCCGAGTGTAAAATGTGGGGTGAGAAGCGCCGCGAAGGAAAACTGGGCAGCAGCATCGTTCGCGGGGTTTAAGAGAGAGGGGAAGGAGCTTTGTCCATCTGGACGAGGGAATCTCCGACTATCTCTACCGTGCGCGATCAGAAGGAAAGGGAAAAGAGGTACAGCTGACGGGGACTCTGGTTTTAATGCAACTTTTGGGGACAGGGGGGGCCAGGGGGGGGGGGGGGGGGGGGGGGGGCGGGGGGGGGGGGGGGGGGGGGGGGGGGGGGGGGGGGGGGGGAGGTGGGGGTCCAATGGGGGGGGGGGGTATAAGCCCACTATGATTTTTCTGACTCTAGTTCAAAAACCACCTCTCCAGAAACAAAACTTCGTTCGATACTTTTCCAGTTACATCGTTCTCTACTCTTCAAATTGTTGACAAAAGAATCTATTCCTTCCTATTTTTCACTTACTTGAGAACGTTGGGCAGCATGAAAATCAACAAAAAGACATATCACTATACCCCTATAGATCCTCACTTCTTCACGGAGCTGGGGCGTTAGCTTCTCGGATCGTTCAAAATGGATCTTTCCGTCTACCTGGTGATCGGGGCAAACCTCTATGTTCAAAAAGAAGTTTTCTCGGGACGCTACCTAAATTTAGGGGGTCGCAAGGGAGCCAGGGGTCGGCGGGGGGGTGAAATAAGGCGGGTGGTATAGGAAAAAGCGAGCGCACTAGAAACTCTCTTTTCTACTTTCTAAAAGACTAGCTAATAAAAAGCTCTAGTGTATGGGGGGTCTCTAACACAGTGATTGATCTCTAACCCAATTTCGTGTGCAATTGGGAATAGAAGAGTAAATAAAATGAAGAGGCAAGGGTGATAGGGCGTCACTTGGCAGGCGACGTTCTCAAAATTAGAGGGCTTTCTCGACGTCTCTGTTGGGAGGAAAGATCGACCAGGTGTGCGAGGGCGGCAGGCCGGTGCTAAGAGCACGTCCTTTAGACTGGCCGTCGTGAGCGAAAAAAAACCGTGGTAGAGCAAGATTAATCTCGCGCAGGGGGGGGGGGGGGGGGGTGTGGTGTTGGGGGGGGGGGGGGGGGGGGGGGGGGGTTGTTGTCGTGGGGGGGGGGGGGGGGGGGGGGGGGGGGGGGGGGGGGGGGGGGGGGGAGCTCCTTCTGGACTGCCGTCGTTCCGAAGTTCAGACCGAGGGGGGGGGGGGGGTCTTATTTTTGAAAGAATCACATCCCCGGGGGGAGGTGTGTCGAATGCAGTCGCCCCAATGAACTAATCCGGGAGGGGCAGAACGGGGGGTCAACGTCGCTACACAATCGCTCCTATGGACGGAGGGGTTACCTTCCTAGGCGCGAACTAATGTATACGTGGAGCATGTCCCGTCTCTAAAGGGCAGCGCTCCACGGCATTCAGGGCGGAAATAGGGCGTTAAGCCAAACGCGGTGAGCAAGGCGAGGAGAAGAAGACGAAGACATGGGATTGATACGCAAAAGAGAAAAAAACTTCTTTTTCTACATGGGGGGGCGAAAAAAAAAAAAACCGCCCCTGGTCCCTCGAATGGTACGATGTTAACCGGGCCTTGTTAACACCTCACGCGGGATAAACCTCGTACCAGCGCTGAGAAAAATACTGGGGAAGGGAGAAAAGGTGAGTCCGGGGGGAAACGAAAAAAGAGACGGAGCAGCGATTCATCTTCCGACCAGCAATCCTAACGTTCGGAGAGATAACTACTCTCATAGCAATTGTTGGTAAGGGGTGTCAAAACCGAAGGCGGAGGGAAGTATACTTGGGTGGAAAAAAAGCCTGGATGGAGTTCAGGAAACGAAAAAGTCGGCAAGGGGGGGTGATGCAGGACTGCGTCTTGTTGATCATGAGCCGGCGTAGCTTATCTGATCGCATACGCTATTCTGAATACTCATACGTCTTCGCTCGACAAGGCCGCGCGTAACAAATGGGGACAAGGATGCTCTGAGCGTCTACCAAAAGTGAGTGGCGCAGTCCTCAACTGCCGGGGGATCTCAAGGGGCATTCATCAAAGAATGACAAGGGGGATGCCAGTGGGTTCAGGGGGGATTTCGAAATCACTAATCACAACTATGGGGACGTTGTAACTCCTACAAATAGACTGACGGATCGACGCGGGGGGGAGTCGAAAGAAAAGAGGAAAAAAAAGAAAAGTACATTAAGCAGAAGGAGAAATAGTGGGGAGCGACTAAAGGGCGCGCTCCGGAGGGTTTGGATAGGGGCCTTGAGGAGGGGATCTTGAATGGAGGGGGGGGAGAACTAATACACCTATGGAAAGGCGGCAGTCTGGCGAATCCTACACACGGGGGGGGGACAAAGGATTTTCAAAGGTCACTCGAACCTTTTTCGATTTGGAAACGTCAACGAAACACGTGGAAGGACAAAACTGAAGAAAACTGACAATTTCTTTACGACGACTTCACTTAGAGAGCGAGGAAATTCCTTTTCCAGTAAGTGTCTTTGCAGCTAGTGGCGTAAAGATTACGTCATATGGCTTGCAACGTTCAGAAAAGAAGAGCTTTCTCAAAAGGGCGAAACTGGAGAGCGCTGTCTAGCACGGACTCTAGAGATGCCTCTATCAAAAAGGGGGGCGGTGTCATTCAGGGATCGCTCCACTCACCGCGGGTCGAAAAGGAAGGAAAAAGGGGTTTACTATGCCCCTGACGTGTACCGGGCCTGGAGGCCGGCTAAAGTCTTGACAAAAAAAAAAAAAAGTCAAAAAAACAAACACAAAAAAAAAAAAAAAAAACTTCTGTAACGTAAGGGAAGCCGGGACATCTATAGGAACAGCCAGAGGCAGAGGGAGAGAAAAAAGGTATCTTGAGGGGTCAAGTGAGCTCATCGGGGGGTACTTGTTCGAAATAAATCTCTGAGGCGAAGAAGAACTCTTCACATCTACGAAATGGGGGGGGGGAACAGGGGCCGGCTGTTCAGATAACGCCGAGGAGGGGTTAAGAGAAGTTGACTACTTTCGATTCTCAGTGAGGACTTCAGCTAATTTCGCGAGAGGAGGATGTGCACTGCACGTAAAGGCTCCTAGGGGGAGAATGAGGAGAACGTCGGGAGTATTCGGAAAAGGAAACTGGAAAACGTCAAGGGGACTCCGAATAATGTCAAAAGTAAAGCTCAAGTGGGTCGTGAAGGGTTCTTCATTCAACCTTGGGCGTAGGGGGAATTGGATTCTTCGAAACTCTATCCGTTGAATCAATATCCGAGTAAGATCCTGCGTTGGATAGAGAGGGAATCATCCGGCCAAAGGAAAATGGGGGGGTAAAAGGAGAAGTTCCGTCGCTGGAAAGTGCGTGTTACACCCATTTTTACGGGCGCAAGCAGTGAGGGAACACATTAAAGGTCACAACGGACGCGGAAGGGGTAAAACTTGAGAGGTGAATAGGGTCAGATTAAGGGACGGCTTTGGAGTGCAAAGCTTTGCTATGGGTGTTGAAAAAGCTTGAAATCCGGTGGCAATTGAAGGTGACCTCAATCTGTGGCGCACTTGAGAGTCTGGTCCAATTCCTGAAATCGGCTTATTAGTGGGGTGGTCGTACCAGCCTCACGCTACGCGCCGTATCCTAGGCAAACCTGCCACGAAGTCGAGAGGACTAAGTCAACTTGTGCCCTCCCGAAGACAGGCTGGGGCCTTAACTCTCCAGTAGCTTGCGTAGCGCTCCTAGCGAAAAAATTTCCTTCCGCCAATTTGACGTGAACACTATGGGCTTTGAAGAGGAAAATGCCGTGGCGAGAAAAAAGGTATCACAGAGTAGATGACGGGGGACGTGAGTGAGAAGAGAAAATGCCGCGAGATAAAGGGGGGCACATGTCAACTTCAATCCCGTAAGGTGCGACTTCGCTCTCTCAGGCAGAAAAATCCTGCTCACCGACCCTGCCTTCTTCTGCGGTTACCTCCATTCGTCATTTACGCGAGAAAACGAAGAGGAAGCAGGGGAAGGGGACGGCGCAAGTCATTACTAGCCGCCCGTCTCATCGGGGTTGCAGGGGTCACACTCTACTTCATCACGGTGCCGGGGGACAGTACATCATATTTTTAAGTCAAAATCAGAATTGAACGCTGGAAGTAAACCCTAAGCAGGTGACGCGGGCGCGGCATGCGTAGGGAGGAGACCCTGCAGGAAAAAAATCCGGGTGACGCCCTCAGCGTTCGTGTACGAGGCCCACCTTTCTAGCTCAAGGAAACGGAGGAGAGCTGGGGGTCTAGCCACTTATTGGAACGGCAAAAATCTGCCTCTGGGTTCGCTGCAAGCCACAAATGGAGTTGGAGAGAAAAGCCTGCTAGTTCGGACACTGTCTAGGGGGGCAGGTCAATCCATTGGGGTGCACAAAGCACCACACTTAAAAAAGAGTGGTCAACGAGAATTAGGTACGGGGTAACAAAAACCCAGAGGTACTTGTATCGTACTGGGCGGAGGCGCAGGACATTAACGCCTCAGAATAAAGAGGGAAAGATTGACTTATACCTCCTAATTCAGTCACGGGAAAGGGGGGGGGGTTTTAACCGTGGGCCCTTGCCATGTTGTCGACATTCAAAACCTATTGGGTGGGGGGGGGGGTGGGTGGTGGAGGCGGGGGGGGGGGGGGGGGGGGGGGGGGGGGGGGAAGGGGGGGGGGGGCGAGGGGCTGGGCGGTGGGGGGTGGGGGTGAAAAAGGGGGGTGCGGACCTCTTGGGAGCGGTAGAAATAATACATGGCTGTTAGGCAAACAGAGAATAGGTCATTTGGGACAAGGACAGGCCCTCGGAGCGGCGAGTCTGGCTCTTACATACCCCTTCGAGTTTCCGCCTGATAATGTGGGGGGGGGGGGGGTAGGGGGGAGAGGGGCAACAAACTGGTGGAAACGCAAAAAACCTTTGCGGTGGGACAGAAAAAAGGGGGGTAGGCTGAGGTCATATGGGGATAGAATCCTTCGTGGGTCGCTAGAGCCTTGCGGAGTCAAAATTCGAACGCTTGTAATGAAAGCGTGCAGAGATGTGATAACTGGTACCTTCCGAGCAAGTGCGTTGTAGAATTGTAAAGGGATCTGCGATTGCAGAGGGCTAAAGAAAAGAAACATCAAGGTATAGGGATTCCTACCAATCTGAAGGGGGTTGAGGCCACCCCGGAACTAGAAAGGTATAATGTCACTTAAGGTCGCTCACTTGGGGAAACTCGCAATGCTGGCAGGGAAAAGACCGGAAGTATTTGGGTAATGGGGGGCAGGAGATCTGAGGAAAGTAGCTCAATTTCTTCTTTATGTGAGAAGAAAAGAAAAGAATACATACCTAATCCTTAAGAGACTACTCGTAAAAGTATGGACTTCGGTCTAATAATCTTCGGGGACATTCGTAAGTCTCCTTGTTATAACTTCATCCTGCAAAGGGAAACGTTCAAAGTAAAAAGAATGCGACTAGCATCTAAGCGGGGGGGGAAGAGTAGGGGAAAAATGGCATACATGAGATGCTGTCGGGGGGACGCGGAGGGGGAAAGAGGTCAGAAACCCTGTCTGGGGGGCGGGGCAGAAGTGAAGAAGAGTGGATTTTATCTCTAAAATGTGGTGCTCTGGGTGGAGAGTGCGGAGCTTGGTCAGGAATCCGATAGCAGAGGGAAACTTTCATGGAGAAAAAGAGAGGGCCAGGCTTGGACGGATAGAAATCCCAATGAAGCCAGTAGTCCTACAGAAGAGAAGAAGCGAAATCTCACCTCGGAAGGTGGAAAGTCTGGGAATTAGTCATTGGGGTTGTCTTAGGGGACCTTTGGAGTAGGAGCGCGTAAGCCAGAATCTGGTGGCCGAGACATGAAATTTCAAATCATGATAGAAAAAAAGGAAAAAGAATTTAAGTGACGGCAGAAGAAAAAAAAAGGTGTGTCGTAGACTGAGACGAGAAGAAGAGTCCCACCTGTTCACAACCCAGGGCCGGCACAAATGTCGCAGAAGTTCACACACAACACAGAATAGTAATAAGGGTAGAGGAGCTACAATTCCAACACACGCAGATCGCTACTTCGATGCCAACGGAAAGAAGGAACTATTGTGAAAAAAAAACACTTTATCCTTCAAGCAAACAAGCTTAGCATTCTCTCGGTCAATGAGTGCGGGTGGGGTGGGTTTGGGGGAGGGACAGGGGGGGGGGGGGGGGGGGGGGGGGGGGGGGTCATGCCGGTGGGGGGGGGGGGGGGGGGGAAAATCAGGCCTATGAGAAGGCAATGGTCGCGTCCGCCAGGGGGATTTCTTCTGATTGTCTAAGTCAGCTAGCTGTCATATCTTCTCCGGCCGACTCACAAAATGAGGAGAGAAGATCTAATCGGTGCGAACATCGGCGGGGAGAGGGAAGCGTGTACGTTGTCACTCACCAACTGGAAAAGGGGTGGGGGCGAAGACCGTAGTCTTGTGATCCAATAAAAAGAGGCTCCACCACTAAGGTCTTGGGGGGAAAAGTAAAAAGAAGAACTTTAGATACAGACGCAATGATCAAAAGCACACAAGGGGGGGGCTACTTAGACTCGGAGGCAGGGAAGAACAGAAAGAGAAAATGACCCCTACCATGGGGTCAAGGGAGAGCATGGAAATGGAAAAATCAAAAAAAAGCGACTAAGTTAAAAAAAGGCGTTAGAATCTCGAACGACCTACCTTCCATACGAATCCGTGGTCTCAGTGCCCAAACACTGCAAAAATATGAGAGAAAGCTGCAACGTTGGGGGGGGACTAGAAACACTGGGGGGGGGGGCTGAGTGTTGATGGATCATGGGGGAAAAGAGGAGTGAGGGGGAGGATGGGACGATGAGTCTCTACCTCTGTCAAGGTCGACAAAACTGGGGGCGGTCTCGGATCGCAAGGTAAGGAGCGTCCTCCTATATTCAAATCACTGTCTCTTGGGGGAATGGGGGAGGAAAATTGCTCAGAGGACAGGTGAAGGGATTACGGCGTTACTGCTAAAGGGGGCCGCAGCAAAGTCAACGTCTGCAGAAAACCTTAACTAGGGAGACGGAGGATTTCTCTACGGGTCGGTTGGGTATGCGGCTCTGTGTGGGAATTTTGGGGAGGAAGTCTACTTCGCTACATTATGCGGGATGACTGAGTAAGGAAACACTCATGTCGCGGCGATGTGGGAGAACGAAATCTTCGCGATATAACAACGGATCTTCTTACAAATAACTGAAAAAACAAATGAAGCAGAGTCTCTAGACCTGCGTTAGGTCAGAACGAAAAGATTCAGGGGAAAAAGTAACGGGCGGGAAATGTGGGGAAAGTCGTGGGGAAGAAGTACAGGAAAAGTAGAGGATTACACAGGTGTCTGGGCCGAAGGCCATGGAAATCTAGAAGATGCTCTTTGTCGTCGGAGGGGGCAAGCTAGTTGAACTTCTTGTCCATAAGCTGCGAAGTGACGTTATCTTTGCGAAAACAAGGAACTAAAAAAGTGCAGGGCGTCTCTGTGAAAAAAAAAGGATGCGGTAGAGGCATTTGGGGTAGGTCAAGACAAGTGATTTTGTTCTCTCAGGGTAGTGTACTGTGGTACATGTTCTGTATAAACGATGAACTAGTACAACTGATGTCGATGCCTCCGCAGAGGTGTTCGGGCGGAACGCGGAATAAGGTAAAACGTTGGGAGGTGAGATGGTGAGAACACCGATCAGGTATCATTGAGGAGAAATTCCGGGTTTGGGGAAAATAGTAGAGCTGCAATTTCGCACAGCGCAAGCCTATTTTTCCGACAACACTATGGAAACGTTCTCGACGAAAAAAGACTCTCCGTGCAACGAGATCGGAGGTGGGGGGTGGGGGGAACAAAATGAAAAGAACCTGTCCGCCCGGGCTCGCAGAGAGTCTACTTCAGAGACAGGTGGCATGACGTCGCTTACTTCTAGGTGATGGTACGTACACGCTGGCCTTGGTCAACTATCATTCCCTGAGGAAAAGGAGGGCGAAGTCTTTGGGGGTCTCTTTAGGGCATGAGGAATGAAGCGATAGTAGCGCACGTCGCGTCCATTCTCGTAAAGTCGGGGCGGGAAGATTTTTTCAAACTTCTTTTCAGGAATTCGCCTGACGTGTAGGAAGACGGCGACTCGTTGTTCATTGGCCGACAGGCGCCAAAATAGGGGTAAGTGGGTGCTGGCATCGATAGTTAGGCCCGAATAAGGTGACATACCAAAAAAAAAAAAAACAACAAACAAGAGAAAAAGACAAAAAACAAAGCAGAAGACCAAAAACAACAACAGAAAAACAGGGGAACACACTGGAGATGCCGGCCGAAGAACGTCACTTTTTCTCGGGTACAGACGCTACGTCTCATTCTGGTTCAAACACAGGCGATGGTATTTAAATCCTTCGTTAGAACTGATGGTTTACTCTTTATTGTACTCTGGCGGGGTAGGAAGGGTTGTCACTACAGACCAAACTTGTGCAAGAGCAAGAATAAAAAAAAAAAGACGTTCCAAAAAGAATACTAACTGTACAGTAATTTCTCTCTAGTGCAGTGCTGGAATGGGAAAGTTTGCATATATGATGTTGGTCTTTGGGTCTTAATTCACCTTCTGAAGGGGGGGGCCTTGGTTGATTGCAGTACGTCGATCTTTTGTTGCCCACAAAAACACGCTCTCCGAGGACCTTCTTCTTGCCCCCCTTGTATCCTTGTCTGGGTAATGTGGAAGGTTTTTTTTTGTTCTTAGCGGGAGGATCCGGGGGGGGACTTTTTAAACGGGAGGGTTTTTCACCCTGAGTAACAACACACAAAAAACCAAAACAAAAAACAAAGGACACCCGTAGTCGGGTCTTGTCCGTCAAATTGTGTGACCCAGGTATACGGCGCTCGGGGTGTCTTTCACCACACCCTTAGTTCCTCTTGGATGGGGTTCGTGCTTGGGGGGGTGGGGAGAGGTGCGCGGCCCGATTGGCGACACTCCCAGGGGCTGCCGAGAAGGTGGTCTTTTTGTGGTGTCTTCCAGCAGGCTGCCCAGGGTGGTGGGCCAAGGGTTCCTACCCTCAAGGGGTGGGTTTGTGTGGGGGGGGCTATTATGCTTTCCGGCGGGGTCCAGTGGGGTGGTCGATATGTCGCCGGGGGGGTCTGCTTTGCCTGCCGGTTGTTTCTTCCCATCTTTCTCTTCTTGGGACGTTCCCTCTCTTTTATTGCCGGTGGGCCTGGGGGTCACGTCCCTTGTGGTCCAGGTTATTCAGCCTGGGGTTCCGTTTGGTGCCTCTGGGGTGAGCACCTCTCTTTTGGTTTTAGGAGGGTAGTCACCCTTCCAAGGGGCTTAGTTGGAGCGGGGGGCGTCAGTGCGGTGACAAAAAAAAAACAAAACAAATCCCGAACAGGAAAAAAAAATACAGCCAAGGCCACCAAAAAAACAAAAACTTACAAAAAAAAAAAAAAAAGACACAAAAAGAAAAAAAACACAATTCACGCTACCAAAAAAAGAAACACACAACCAATATAAAACAAACAAAAACAGCAAAAAAAACAATAGACAAGAAACCAACAATTTACAGATACTTCCCAACTCAATACACAATACCAAAAAACAAAAAAAAAAAAAAAAAAAAAAAAACCCAGAAATAAAGAATCAATCTGACGCCCGTCTCCTTGGGTCTCTTCTCTCGTTGGCCTGGTGACAAGTACATACCCTCTTTCTAGATACGACAAACGAGTCTGAATGGAGGGGCTGGATCTCGCTCCTACGTTTTCTTCAAGAGTTGGATGCAATGGGGGGAGGGCCGCAAGGTTTTTGACAACTAGTTTCTCTAGAACGGCAGGAATCAAGTAGGGTGGCGTGCGCTCTCTCAGGGACAAGAGACCGAACTAAGGTTTCTTGGAGAGTCTTGGGAGCTAACGAAAATGTTCACCCATAGTTCGTTGTTCCTCCTTCTTCATGGTTGAGAAAGACTATGGAAGGGATGGGGGGGGGGGGATGGGGTGCATGCGAATACCTAAGGGAGAAAATCAAAGGCTTCATCTTGTCCAGGGGAGAAAATGTGTCCAATGCTTTCCTGGCGGTCGTTCACGGAGCTGAGACTGGCGTGGTCGACGTAGCGACCTAGCTGACATAATGCCCAGTAAAAAGGGCCTGCACGCCGACTTAGAGCGAGGCCAAACTATTGCCCACGAGGGCAAGGGGGCACAGCATCTTCTATACTGTTGAAAGCATGAGAGAATCAGGAAGGACGTTCTTGGAGACGGACAGCCGCAAGAAATAACAAAGACAACGGGTGCTGACTATCTCTCCTCGGAAGGGGAGAAAAGAAGAAGATTTCCAGCTTGTCAAGAATGGGTTCGATGAAGCTCAGCGGGCTCATGCAACCTGCATCCCATGTGTGGGGGTTAGGGACAAGGGTCTTGCACATTCGTCTCGCAATGCATTGCGAGAACGAATAGGGCAAAAAATTTGTTCTGTAGCAGGCTAGAGGGCAAGGGAAGAAGAAGCTTCTCATAAAGGACGGGAGAATGCTTTCGTGTACAGACTTTCGCTGAGAAGTAGCCCCAAGGGACGGGAAAGCAGAGAACTAG
>Ga0179591_1255049_pt1 | contig 12053 bp, 19 predicted proteins | sample CZOMad2_1_08_16f_FD_182891 | JGI IMG/M metagenome (GOLD analysis project Ga0179591, IMG submission 182891) | Vadose zone soil fungal communities from Angelo Coast Range Reserve, California, USA - CZOMad2_1_08_16fungal (PacBio error correction) | ecosystem: Environmental > Terrestrial > Soil >...
GCTGCAGGGGATAGGTGATTGCACCCTTTTTCCTTGTGAATGGAAACAAAAAAAGGGGGACTACAGAAAACTGAGGCAAGGATTCAGAATGAAAGCAGACGGCCAAAGAACAGACCTGTCCCTAAAGTTTTCCTGTGTCTCCCGAATCCCCCTCCTCTTTTGGTACCAATTCCGCTGTTTCTCTACTTTCTTACAAGCCTGCTCCTCTAGGTCAATCGGGGGACCCAAGTGAAACATCTCGTCGGTGGTGGAAAAACGGGGACATAGGATTGGAAAAAAACCGCACCAGTGAAGTAGGGGGGAGCCATGAACAAAACGTTGTCCAGCGTTTCGAAAAAAGGGTCAGAGGGACGTCTTACACACTTGGAGGGTTTTGGAGATAAAGAACGAATAGAGAACCTGGGAAACACTATTGCGGAATTGTCGGAGAAAATTCTTGGGCAACCCAGGGGAGTTGCCGCCCCCTATCATTTGGATAACGAAGTGCTCGAGAAGGAGCGTTTGCGAGTTTGTTTTGGGTCTTCTAAAGGAAAAAAAGAGTATTTCACTCAAACGTTCCCGTAGTAGGTCACTATTGTTGGCGGTCCAGAAGGGATGAACGCAAATAAGATACAACCTGATAATCCATCAGTTTAGGAAGCAAAAAAAGGGGGGAGAAACCGGGAAAGGAAGATGGTAGAAGCCGGCAATAAAAAGGGGGCTTCCTCAGCAGAATTCACGCAGAAACTATATGCACCATTCTCTCTTAAAATTGATGTCATTGCGGGGTAGAAAGTCGTAGGCCCCTGGTTACAAAACAACCGAGCGGGGGGTACGCTGGGGGAACAGGGGAGGGACGGTGCCGAAAATAACGATGACCATGGAGAGGGGGAAGCAAGCGAGGTTAGGAGGGGGGACTCTTTTCATCTCGGGTACGGATTGGTTAGGCCTGGGTGACGTTCTAAATAACTGGAGGAACCGTGTGAGTGAATCAGGTCCTCGGGGGGGGAAAAGAAGGGAAAGATCAGATATATGGGCGCGGAGCAGGCGCTCCATAGCTCCTAATAAGAATAGCTTAAACCTATTGCCTTCGGAGGGAGCTTACTAGCAACAAAAACAAGGGCGAGCGATGGGTGAAAAAACAATATATAATATCCTTCGAAAAGGACATGGGGGACACGAAGGAATTACCGGGGAGGAGATCGGATGAATAAACCTCTGGCGGAAGAACCGATGGCCGACTATTCACCCGAAAAAGAGTGCTATCCGGAGGAGGAAAACGCAAAACTGGGAAAAAAACCGAGAGAAGAGAAAGGCTCTCAGCCCGAAGGTTGAATTGAAACTGGCGACCGAGAAGAAAAAAAGGGACTTAGGGCGACCCAGTTGCAAGGATCGACGAAGGGGTCAAAGAAAAGAAGAAGGGTTCCGCAATGAACGCGAGAGGGCGCAAGGTGGAGGATTGGTCGGGGAGCGAAAACAGGAGGTTAAGATGAATTCGTGCAAAGGATGAAGGCCAAAGTAAGGACGTCGTGAGGGAAAGACAGAATAACCATGAGAGGAAAGTGGAAGCTTGAAAAAAAAGGGAAGCATACCAAAGAAAAACAGAGAAAGAGAATGTCAAGTATGCCACTTGAGGGAACAAGGATTCAAGGGTTTGAAAATGAAGAAAACTACGGGAGTATCTTGGAGACGCCCCGGGGACTGACAAAAAGAAAAGCACCGGGGAAAAAGGACCCTCACCTCCCGCTTAGTCGAAGAATTGAAGGGGTGGGAAAAAATCGACGAAAGAGAATCGAAAAGAGGGAGGGGGCCAAAGTGGGTCGAACAAGAATTAACGAGGTGCTGTAGGGAAAATGTCTCCGGAGAGCACACCGACGGGATGTCAGGCAACGAGGGGAACTACAGGAAAGAGAAAAGGCGGAAGAAGGGTCAGCGGGGAGGAACCACCGACACCGGTGACAAAACGTAAGGGAGGGAAAAAGCTCTACCCAGGCTGTTTCCTTTTGAGGATATTGATGGGACATAACGGAGAGAGGAGGAAACAAATGAAAGGGGGAAAGGAGGGTAACACTAAATAAAAACCTTACAAAGAGAAGGAGGACCGACTCGTAGCTCGATGTGAAAAAAAGAGCCTTGTGGGAAGAGAGGAAAGGACTCCAGGGAAAATCAAAAAAAAGTGATGCTAGACACGAAGGAACATAGCCCTGGGTAGTAACCCAGGGTCTAACTAGAGGGAAAGGGCTGAACATTTAGGAAGCCGAGTAGTGTAGGGAACAAGAAAAGTCCCGACGCCTTCGTATTAGCAAGCGTATATTAAGGACCGGGAAAAAGAAAAGACACATCGAAAAACCTAAATCTACCCTCATGTGAGTGAAAAAAACCGGAAATTAGAGAGAGAAAAAACAAATGAGGATGGAAAGAGAGAGATAAATGCCTTCACATCAAAGCTTGGCTAGCATGGGAAGGGGAGATGGGCTGGTACCAAAGTCTACCGTTGTTTGCCTAATTAGGGGGGGGGGGGGGGGGACAGTACTTCATCCTCAAAAAAACGAAACAGCCAAAAAAAACTTTCAAGACTGGACTAACATCCAGGCTATGGAACTCTCTGGGAAGAAGATCACCGGAAGACGGCGATAAGAGGAACTTATTTAATCTAGCACCACGCCTCTCCCAAGGGCACAATCGCGATAAGAGGAAGAGTTGCTAAAATCCTTCAGGGGGGGGGGGGGGGGGGGGTTTGCGGGACAAGGTAGGGATTATTCTTTGACCCACCCACCCCACAAAAAGGAGGGGTCTTCGGCCGCAGAAGCTGGCAAAAGTCCAGGAACACGTCAACGCCGACGGGCAAAATAAAAAAAAGGACTTGGGTTGCAAGGGTCGAGGAGGGGGCGCCCGCCGGGGGGGGAAAGACGACGAGGAGGATAAATAAGAAAGCTTTCTGGAACCGGAAAGTACCGAAATAAAATGCACGGAAGCAAAGTCATACGAGGAAGAAACAGCACAAAAAGGACTAACATCACTGATGAACCCAGACAACGTTTGAAGAAAGTTGCGAGGGGGGGTAGGGGCAAGGTATTCACCCGTCCATTCTACTGTCCATTGGTGAAGCACGGGAGCCGGGACCAAACACTTGGTGAGGGGGCAGTACCAAGGGGGGTCAGGAGAGAAAGAAAGGGGTAGGGGTAAAAGCACCCAGTCGTGAATCGTAGGATAGACAACAGCATGATCACGAAGTGCTCCGTTTGGAGCTGGTTTGGGGAAGTAACTTGAACCTGGTAATAAAATCAGAGTCCCTATCTCAACCTATGGTTATGTCGTGGCCAAAGAGAAGGGGGGGTGAAGAACTGAAGATTCCAGAAAGGTAATGATTGTAGGCCTGCCCAAGATGAAAAAAAAAAAAAGGGAAAGAAAAGGGATGTAAAAAGAAACAGACGGGTCGAACAAATCAATTCAACTTCAACCTCTCGCGAAAGGGAAAAAAAATGATTCATTTTCTTAAGTAAACACGTAGAGGATGGGGTCAAAAACGGAAAATACAACCAAAAAGGATGGAGCTAAACTGCCAAAAAAGGTAAACGGAAGTGGTTAGTATGAAATTACGGGTAGAACTTAGGGGTCCATTCAATTGGGTTCAGTAAAAGGGAACGAGCAACAAAGGATGTACTGTCGAAAAATACTCGGGCAGGAAACATTAGCAAAGGGGAGAAGGAATAAAAGCAAGGAGAAGGGACTGTCCTGCGGGAAAGACAGGCGGATGCTTACTATCTCAACCCAAACGGAGTCGAGAGAATATATAGATGCTAGAGGGAAAAGCCGAATGCAGGGGAACGTCAATGAAATGCTGGTAGTTCGTCCGGAGGAAAAAAAGCAGGACTGCACCAAGCGCCGTGCTGTTACGGCGAGAAAGCACCGACGTAAAGGGGTTGAGAAAAGGATTATACGGAAAGCAACCAAGAATGGAAAACTTAAAAGAAAGGCTCATAAACTTTAGCGGAAATGCACGGGAAAAGAAAGTTTACGACCTCGCCATCCAGCTCCAAAGAATGGACCTTGGACCCGGTTACAATGACTGGTTTATTCAAAAATACATGACGCAAGGGGGGGGGGTACAAACAGGAGCGAGTTGAGCCGGATTGTTATGAGGGTCGTTCAAGAGGTGGGGTGGGAGAGAAAGTCATAAGAAAGTGACGAGGGGAGGAAAACAAAGAAAAGGATAGACGGCGGGGAAAGAAAGTACCGCCATAACCGACTTTACTGTAGTGTTCAGAAGGGGAAGGGGAGGAATACAAAACAGAGCCAACGGAGAGTGATCCCCATGGAGGGGAAAGACACGAAAATCGGTGCCCCAGAGGAAAACCTTGACACTTCAACTTGAAGTCTATTTAAACGGTGTTCCGCTAAAAAAGAAGTGTGTGAGAAAAATAGAAAGCTAAGGTCCGAAATTTGAAAAACATGGACTGGGGAACCCTTAAGGGCGAAGAAAAGCGCAACGTTCAGGAATTTGAAGTCGACGTCACAGAAGGAGAAAGGGGGTTGGAGGGCACGATGAAAAGCAGGGGCAGTGGAGAGATCTTTCCGGGTTCCAACCAGGGGAGGTATCCGAAGAAGAAAGAAAAATGAGCTTCGAGGTCTCAGGAGGGAGCAGAGAGGAACGTGCAAAACACATGCCCAAAAAAGAGAAACAGAAGGGGCAGGGAGGGGAGACAGGGCCGGGGTTGGAATGTGGACTATTCCGGGAAACTGGGAATCCAGGAGGAAAAGAGTAAGACCCAAAGAAGGAAAGAAGAAACACCATACGTCGCCTGAACACCGAAGTTGCGACCAAAAGAGACTCCGAGGAAGGAGGGACGGGCAACAAGCTGGGTAGAGGCAGAGTAAATGGCCGAAAAAGGGATCGTAAAAAAAGGAAGGGAAGGGGGAGTCTATGCTGACCATACCCCTGGATGAGTGCCCCGGGCGCAAGAATAGTTTCGGAGGCTCAGTTAGCAGCGAGAGGTGTAGTAACGCAAAATAAGGACACGGAGGCAAAAAAGAGGAAGTCTACTAAAAAAAGCGAAGCCCAGCGCTAGACCCTAATGGGGGGGAGGGTTTCAAGGAGAAAAGAAAAAAAAACAACAAGGAGGAGGAGGAAATATATGATTATGCCTCAATTAGGCTAGCGCGGACGCCGCCTATGGAGGGGGCGAAAAAAGGAAACGGTTGGTTCCTTAAGGCAGGTCGGGATCTTGACGAAAAGACCGAGAACAAGGATCCGAAAAAAAAAACTATTCGGGCGATCGGGACTAAAAAGGGAGGCACCGAAGGAAGAAAAAGGGGAAGATGACTGTCGGTCGAAGAAGTTCAAGGGGGTAGGGAAGGTAAAAGAGAGCTCACCCCTTGACATTTTAAATCAACAAAGAGAAAAAATAGTCGACGTAGAACACATATGATCGGTGTAAAAAAGAAGGAAGTAGGAAGAGGCAGGTAAGGCCGAGGGTCGTCAAAGCCGGGACATATAGTCGGAGCAAATGGGCCAGGAATGCAAAGGAATACAAGGTCAATTCCGTCGCTAGGGAGCGGCGATCTGGACTGGGGTTCAGTTTCAAAAAAAGGGGTAATCCAGAAGGAACAAGGGCGTATATACTGGAGGGGAATCCTGTCAAGAAAAAGGAGTGTCACAAACACTGAGAGAAAAGGACTGCCCCAGAAAACACACCTCATTCTCTGAAGAGTGACGTCTGAAAGAAAAGGGGAAAAAAGGGCAAAAAGCAGGGGCTCGCCCCTTTCCTGAGGGAAGAAATAAGGAAGGTTTCGACGAAGAGGTCGCGCGTAGGAACACTAAAAAGACCAAAGGGAGAATAACTTCAAGGGGGTACTTCCAATTAGTGGGGGAACCCCCGAAGAGGGGGGAGAAGCAAAAGAAAAGTGGAAGAACAGGAAAAACGGCAGAGGTCGTTGTTTGGTGTCGTCGCCTTCACAATGGAAAAAAAGATCCCTCATCGAAGGGGGAAGGGGGGGGGAGGCGGTCCAATAGGTCTGTTCCATCCATCAGGCTAAGAAAGAGAGGGTAAATAAAGAGGAAAGCGTTTAGAGAATCATTAAAGGTTAGACTCAAGAAAAAAAAGTCAGAAATCGCAAATCCGGCCTGCAACTCAAGGCCATGGGAGCAAGGTAAAGGTGACCGTGTAATTTTCTGAATAACAGGAAGGGAGAAGGGAAAAATTTTCTACACAAAAAACCAGCCCGGAAAAAGGGTCCTTTCGAAGGTGAAACTCCACGGTATGAAACCGGGTGAGAGCACTTCAGAAAGTATGACAGGCGGGAAAGTTTCTCATTCTGGGGGGGATGTGAACTGAAGAAAAAACTTAGGTTAAGGGGGGGCGGTTGAAAAAGAAGAAAGGAAAGGTTCCTCACGCAAAGAGGGTAGCCTCAATCATATCGAATAAAGACTTAAAGAAAAATAAAACCGGGAATTAAAGGAGTGGGGGAGAGGGAGAGGAAAAAACACTTTGAGAGGTACAATAGAGAGAAAGAGAGCAAGGCCAGCAAATTGTTACGCAGTTGGAAAGGGGAGTCTGAAAGGATAGAGCCCATGATGAAAAAGAATCAGGCCGGGAAAGAAGACTGTGAAAAAAGGAAGGTGCGGTATACAGTAACGGCGAAAAGAAGATGGGGGAAACTAAAAAACGAAAGCTATAACGAAAAAGAATGGAGAGAAAAGGCATGTTTGAAATGGACTTTGGGAGACCCGTCGACAGGAAAAAAAGTCCACCGCGCCTGGATGGGACTTGGGAGAAGCAAAAGGTTCAGGGGAACTCCGACAAAAAATGAATCAAGGGGGGGAAGAAAAGGAACGCGAGGGGGGCAAGGCCGGATGTGAGGTTTCTTTCGAGCTGGTTGGCGGCGGTCAAAACTAACAGAAAGGGAAGAAGAAGAAAAACGCTTTTTAGTAAAAAACCGAAACGCCTAAGGGTCTCGAGAGGAAAAGACCTATGGAACCGCAATGAACCAAAGGGAAGGGGACACGGGAGGGAAAGCCGAAGGATAAGACACCAGACTCAACTCCAAAACGGAGAGCGGTGGGGGGAGAAACACGGAAAGGCGAGTCACACGAAGGGAAAAAAAGGGTTGCACAATACTTGAAACCTCACCGGAGAAAACAACGGGTAAAAAGAAAAGGTGGGGGTCCTACTCCCGAGACAAAGAGGCTTGGCGGGTGAAGGAAAAAGGGAAAGTAAGAATGGCCTTGAAACGGAAAGTGGCTAGCAACTACAGAGAAAGTGGGGAGGGGTGGGGGGGGGGGGGATCAGCCGGATAGCAGATGTTAGGCTTGCCGACAGATAGTGAAAGTGGGCACACCGCCGTTAATTGTGGTTCCGGCTCAACACAGAGAAAATATCGACACGAGGCGGAAAGAAGTCACCACAGATAGCCCCTTGCAAACAAAGTAAAGGAAAAAAAAAAACAAGCCTTCTGCTGGTTGCCGTTTGGAGGGGAAAATTCCTTGAACTGTTCGCCGGCTCTGCGGAAAAGACCCAAAAAAAAGGGAAGGGAGAGAGTCTAAAAGGAACCCCGAGGCAGGATGGTTCACCATCGTACTATAGAATGGGAGATGCTGAACATGTCAAGCTGGGGAAAGCTAAAGGGTTCCTTATAGGCCGCATGGTAAAATAAGTAGAAAGGAAAGGATAAAGGAAACGTTCTCGGACAGAGAGAAGCGTACCGAAAGGAGGAGGAAAAAAGGCGCCTGGAAGTTGGCGCGGTTTGTCTTCTCAGGGGAGTCGATAGGGTGTTGCACGAATGCCAAACCACTGCTGCGTAAGTCACACAAGGGGCTCTTGGAGACTCAGAAAACGCCGAGGCCAGCGGATAGACCCGAAGGTTAACGAATTAATCAGAAAAAACACCTGATTATGAGAAAAGAGAGATAATGCGAACGAAAAAGGAGGAGGCGCAGGACTCAAGGGATTGGAGTCTCCAATAGCATAGAGAACGGTTGGGAACTATCAAACGAAGGTCAGTACGGCTTTTAAAGAAAAACAGGTACACTCGAGGCGAAGAACAAACAAAAGAAAGGCGCTACTGGGGGAAGAATCATGAAGGAAAAAAAAATATTGACTAGCACGTTCCACCTTAAGACTAGGAGAGAACTGAGCCTTTTAATCGAGCAACAGGCGAGCCAAATTAAAAGGGAAGAAGCAAATCGAAAGCGGAGATTCCATTGTCTCAACCATCCTGGCTCAGGGGAATACGAAATGGGGGGGGGGGGAGAAGCAAAGCCTTCCGGTACAAAGGGTCCCAAGGAGCCGCGGGGCAGGCATGGCAAGGAGAATTAAGCAAGGAAAACCGCCGTAGATTAGGGAGAGCCGAGGGACACTGGGGTTGGTGCCAGTTGCGAGAGGGGGTGACAACCAGAAGGGAAGACGCGTAGTGATCTCAACGGATAGTAGGGAGAAGGAAGGACATTACCGCGGTGTGCTAAGCCACTTGACTGCAGCACGATAGAGTCGAAGGCAAAGCACAGGGAAAGGGACCTGCTCTCATGGGGGGAAGACGCCCAGACCACTTGGCCGAAAGTTCGAGGGAAAATTCCGTTCAAGTCCATTCGAACTAAGGCATGCCAGAGATGGTCTCTTTCTGAGGAAAACAAGTATTAGGTGGGGGAAAGAACCTTCGCAGAAAAGGAAGACGGTGGCTTCCAAGTTGGGGCACACCGTCGTGAGAGGAGGAGAAGAGTGTCACGAAACGTCAGAAGTTTGGGGAGATTTTGGTGTAGTTTCGGCGGGGAAGGTACAATGGAGGGAAGAAGAAAAAATAAGAACGCCTCGGGTTATGGGCGGTAAAGAGGGGATTTTTCCCCAGCGAGACCGATAAGATCTGTGGGAGGAAAGGAAATAGTAAAGAGAGGTTGGCAAACGTGACATTAGTTCTAGCAATGCCATACCCCTCGTCAACGGAAAAGAAGTCAAAGTCAAGAAAAATGAAGGACAATTGCGGAAACCCCGAGAAGGACCACTTCCGTAGGCATTGAAACAGGGGGAAGGCCACACTTAAAAGACCGGCGAGGGGGGGGGCTTCAGTCGAACGTCCACGGTAAACAATGAAAGTTTATCATAGCAAGATCTTAAAAGGGAAGACGTGTAAGGGTAAATATTTGGCGAAAAATAAAATCATCCACCCTATTTACGGAGGGGAGAAGGGGCGAAAGTCCAAGGCCAGGCACGGAAAAGGTTCAGAAGAGCAGTCATCTAAAAATAAAGGGGAAAAAGAGTAACCATTGCAAGACGGATGGATCTATCTACTCAGCAAAAAGAGGGAAAAGGGGGAGATCATATCCTCCAGACGGCACGTGGGTGTAACAGGGAAAAGGGGAGGAGGCGAGAGCAGGCAAAAAATAGGGCCGTTCGGGAAGGGCCAAAAGTAAGGAGGAAAAAAAGGAGAAGTTTGGCAGGGGATAAGTCTAAAGAACACGAGGGAAGCAACAGCTCATACGCGGCCTTGCAAAATCAGACCACGGACTGTTGTACCGGACTTTTAAATAGCCATCATCGCAAAAAGAGGGCCGGGGGGGGGGAAAGACGAAGGACATTTTCAGCCTACTACTGTTTTATTAAGTACAATGACAAAAAGGTTCGCATGCCGCGAAAAGGAGGTTAAGAAAGGGGGGAGGCGGATGGGGAGAGGGGATAAGTGCATGCAAACGGGGGGTGCCGATGGGTGGGTGTAGACATACAAAGAGTTAGGAAAAAAACGAAGCAGGTAGTAAGACCTATGGAACGCATAACAGAGGATGAAGGAGGGTTCAGCACCAGTGGAAGGCTAAGGACCACAAACCAAAACAAAAGAGAAGAGGGAAAGGAAAGAATGAGGGGCTAAAAAATCGATGCACGACGGGGTCACCATACTTGGAAAGACCCCTCACGTGAAGAACTAGGGGAAAAAGAAAAAAAAAAAGACAAAACCTAGGTTCCTACGGAAGAGAAAAAAAAAAGAAAACGGGTAGAATGGACTGTGAACTACGGAAAATATAAAAAGTTAGCAACGTGTGGCTGGAACGTCCAGGACTGAGAGCAAAGGGGGGGCGAGTGCAACGATGATCGTGCGCAGGGGGGGGGTCTGCAAGACCGGCCGGTTACTTTTCAAACCCGGCCTATGCCAACAGGAAAATAGGAGTAAAGGCAGCGCAAAAGCGAGTCACAAAAAAGACGATCCCCTGGCAAAAAAGGAATCAAGACTCCCTAAGCTAAAACCGGAGGGGTTCTTGGCCACAGTTGCGAAGAACTGCTCTAAAAGGGAAAGAGTTAAAAAAAGGGAACGAGAAATACGGCTCAAAACCTACAGATTTTGGGGATACCAGACGCCACAAAAGAGGGGGGAAACGGGAATTGATTCTGAACATTGAAAAAAAGGTAACTAAGGGGGAGAGAAGACTGTTAACGTCGGTAGCTGCAGAAGGCAGTAAAAAAGGAAAGAGGAAAACGAAAACTGCCAAACTGGAAGTTAGTCCACCGCTAGAAATAGGTAAGGGGGGGAGGCAGCAATTAAGAAGAGAGGGGGTCTGGTGCACTTTCCACCGAGGAAGTAGAAAGGGAAAAAAGAAGATGCTCTGAACTCCAGCCTCGCGGCCAAAGGGCAAAACATTATCGATATAAAAAAAAAAGAGAAAAAAAATGCCTTCCAAGAACAGAGGGGAGAAGCATCATTGAAAGGGAAAAAAGGGGGGAGTCTCAACAAACAACTATACTTTGGTTTGGAGAAGTGGCACGTGCCGAAGAACCTAGTGAAAGCATAAAAAACCGGACAACTTTGAGAAGGGGAAACTACAGAATTTCTATGGGCAGCTCAAGATATGTCTAGCACAGGGTCAACAAAGGACTTAAATGGGAGAAAGATGCGGTGAGAAAAAAAAAAAACCCCCGGAAAGGAGGCTTTAATCTAGGCAACAAATCGAAAACTTGACATTACTTCTTATATTAGGCTAAAGTCCTATGTCGCACCATCCTGCTCGTTGGGGAAAGGGAGAAAGGATTGAGTAGGAGGAAAGAAAAAGGAAAGTCAAACGAGGTGTCTTCGGTCCGCAGAGCGAATGGATAAGGGCCAGGAATTAGTCGCCATTCACAGCAGAAATCGCAGGGAGCGGCTAGCGAAGGTGTGTTTGCAAGGGGCTAGGAAGTGGTTACCCAACGAAGGAAAGAACCTGGAAGGAAGGGGCGAAAAATACTAAAGCGGGGGAATCACTGGCAACCATGCGATATCCTTTAAATCACCGTTCACGGTGGGCTGAAGAGGAAGCGAGAGAAGAGAGCGTTGAATCCAGAACAACGCAAAACTCAGAGAGAAAAGCCGGCCCAACCACAAAAAAAAAAAAGTTGCGATGTAGTCTCTCCCCTTTCGCAAATTACACGGAAAGGGGTTCACGGGGCGGACTAAGCGCAGGAAGCGTAGACAAAACTTGGAGGGTGGTACAGGACCAAAGAGGAAAAAAAAGGTAAAAATGGGATGGTGGGAAAAAAAAAACATAGGGTGACACCGAGAAGACGAGAGAACAGCAAGTTGATCACGACTGCCGCAGGGGAGTGGTGTCGTCGCCTTCAAACTTAGCTACAAAAAAACAGTTTACCGCATCCCGATGGTTGAGGGGACGGGGGGAAGGGATCCCGCCATCCAGACCTAGAATAGATTAAGGCAACAGCGCAAAAGCGGTGATTCGGAAAGACGCCTGAACCACAATACGCGCTCACGAAAGAATAAAAGAAGGCCTGCACCCAAGAGAATGAGGGAAGGCTTACACACAGGGGGATTAAAGTGGGAGTTGCAAGGGAATTAGGCCTTGAACCTGGTTTGCGAAGACCATCAAGCTCAGGGGAGAGGGATCGAGTACTAAACGTAACACTTTACACAAAAGAGAAAAAAGACAGTATTAGCGCGTTGTGATTTTCACAGTCTGTGGGGGGGAGAGCCCGTCCTGATACACACCCTATTGTACTCGGACCGAGCAGGACTGCGCCAGGCACGGCAATAGTCGCCGAGAAAAAAAAAAGACGAAAACATTTAGTGAAGGCGTAACAAGAAAAAATGCCTGATGGGGGGGATAG
>Ga0179591_1327976_pt1 | contig 12053 bp, 12 predicted proteins | sample CZOMad2_1_08_16f_FD_182891 | JGI IMG/M metagenome (GOLD analysis project Ga0179591, IMG submission 182891) | Vadose zone soil fungal communities from Angelo Coast Range Reserve, California, USA - CZOMad2_1_08_16fungal (PacBio error correction) | ecosystem: Environmental > Terrestrial > Soil >...
AGAATGAATCGCCCTGGATTAGGGAAACCAGAGCAGGAGAAAATATAATACCGGGTAGAGTACAACTAATGCTATCGGGTAAAGGGAACGGGGCCGACCGCGGGAAAGAGAGGGTCAAAAACTACTACCGGCTCGCGAGTCAAAGCTAGGGCCGTCGAAAAAAAAGAAAAAAATTCCAGAAGAAGGAACAGAGACTATCGGGTGGGGAGCAAGGGACGGGGGCGACGCCGTTCATGGAAAGGGGGCAAACGCTAACCATGGTCAGGAAAAAAGAAAAAGACACACCTCTTACGGGAGAAGGGGGGAAAAGAGAAACTAGAGAGATTAGGGGCCTCCTACTAGACGCAGGCACAAAAAGTCTTTGAGAAGATCTGTGGCTGCTTCCCTCAGGGGGAGGAAGGGAAAACACCGAACGACTTTCAACGCGACGAACGGTGACAAAAAGGAGAGACTTAGATATGATCAACGAAAAAACTGACACCTATAAGGAAAACACGCCGGGGGGCAACGAGGATATAGAGACAACAAAGGGGAAGATATGAAAAACGGGCCCGTACCTTTTAGAAAGGAGGTTCACTTAGGCGGGAAAAAAAGAGCTTTGATCTCGGGAGAGGAGTTCACGAACAAAAGGGAGGCCAGAAAAAGGTTCTTTGTGGGGTGATCTCGCAAGAGAGGCCGGAGCATAAAGATCTAAAAAAGAAAGGAGAGGTGGCAACTTCGATAGAAACGGGCTCGGCCGAAAAAGATCGCAACGATGAAAACGACAAACAGTTCCGCGGCTGCTTCGACAAGGAGGTGAGTCGCGGGCGGCCCGGTGTGATCGGGAAAGAAACCCGGTAAGTGAGCCCACCTGGGTGAAACCCTTCTCTCGGCGCTTATTAGGCAAATGTCGCACCGCGCGGAAGAAAAGAGAGTCTTTAGAGAGTTAGGGGGAAGGGATTCGCCGGGGGAGAGAGAGGATGTCACACCTGAGTGGGGAAAGGAAACCAAGGATCGCGGGAAAAGATCAGGAGGGGAAGGCGAAACCCTTCATTTGATGAACATTGAAGAACTGTTATCTTTCGTTGGGGAAACTGAGGCGTTCAGCCGGACCTTTCCTAGACTACTCGAGGGAACGGGTCCGCCGGTCTGGAAAAGAAAAAAAAAGAAACAAGCAAAGTTTCCGGCAAAGGGCAGGTAAAGAGGGGCATAGCGTGCCCTCAGAGGGGGAGGAAAAACGGGTTGAACCAATGAAGAGAAATGCCGATGGTTGTGGGGGAGACAAATGGCGCTCGCTGGAAAAGGGGGTGAGAAGTTGCATTTCACTTTCTGCGAACGTCACAAGGGAAGGTAGGTAGGATAATCTTCTGGGAAAAATTGCTACGGCCGGCCGAAAGAAAGCCGCGGTATATAGGGAAATTAGGGACGCGGAAAACTTCTTCACAGGCTGGTCTGAGCTCTTAAAAAGAGAAAAAACCGACGTCATTAACGGTGGTAGGACTCCAAAAGAGGGGGTTACGCGGCCGTCCGACCCTAAAGGAAGAAAGGTTTTTGGGGTTTATCATGGGACCCGCGAAGAACAGTGGGGAGTTCCATAAACTACAGCGTTCCGGAGGCGATGTCGATATGAGTAGGGCTAACTGGGAGAGAGGTGCGACTGGGAAAATATCCTGCAAAGAGGGTACTAACCCCGCCTTTCCACGAGGTGGTCGCTCCGCCACATTGAAGTTCGCGAGCATGCGACGGATTGCATCTCCTAGGAAGGAGTCTGTAAAGGTAAAAGAAGGAGAGGGCTCGCAGAAGGATGGGCGGCCCAATCGTTGCCTGGCCACGTAGGGAAGGTGCTGCGGGAAGGGGTAGCTACCTTCCAAGGAACGTTGGTGAGCTATCAACAGGAGACCGAGCGCAGAAGAGAAAGACCGAAACCCGCTAGGGAATAAAAGAATTTCTAATTACGTAGGAAAGAATAAGAAGTGGGAACTTTTCTGTTACCGGTCTTTAAAATCGTGATCGGTTGTATCAGGGCTGGTGTCTTCGCGAAAGGGTCGAAGGTGGGACACTTCTTTCAAAATTGTAAGACCAGAAGAGGGTGCTAAGGGGAAGACGGGGACGAAGGAAAAAAAAAACAAGAATGCCGACGAAAGTAAGGAAGAAGAGAAAAAGAAGCTAGTATAAGAAGGCTGGACATTTGCCGTGTAACCTCCTGGCGTCGACGAACAAGGACCGCCGACACTTTTTTCTACCGAAATGTAACTGCGAAATAAGTCCGCATGAGCTTCGAGTTGGGGACATGACAGCGCGGGCGATCAGAATCATGGGCCAGGAACCAGGCGGGGGGTCCGACCTTTCGACTCAGGAAAACTCGATAGAACGGAAGGGATACTCAAGAAAGGACTTGAGGAATCGTGGAAACCAATTCCGTACAGCATGAAAAAGCTCCTTCAAAGTAGAGGAAGCGAGGGGAGACTAGGGAGTATAAGAAGGAAATGGCCCAAGAAGAAGGGGAAGGGTTCCTCAGATGACTTACTTGTTGAAAAGGCCGGAAGAGGAAGATATAAACCTCCTACGAAAGACATGGGACCGGATAACGGTTCCCTGCTGATGGATCATAGCCCTGTGGAATAAGGGACCAGAATAAGTCTACGAGTAGCCATAAACTGTGTTGAGCCGTAACGGATCCCTGGACTTTCGGGAATAAAAAAGAAAGTCTTTCAGGAGAAATGTCTCCGGGAGAAAGAGATAAGATCCGCAAAAAGACGATCCCTATCAGAGATACACCGCACTGAGACATGAGACTCCTGAGAGGGGTCAACCTATAGAACTACGAGTATCGTCCTATCAGAGACGAACGGGAGCTGGTTCAACTCTCACACCAACGGGAGAAAGAGTATTATAGGGAGGCTTAGGGCGCTAGGGTGGTGTAAACGAGAGAGAAAATTATATCGTTAGAGGTCGCCCCGACCCTCTTTTATCGGAAAGAGATCGGGGGTTCATTGCTACTATTACGTCTGACAGGACAGACGACGCTTTGAGGAAGTCTAGACTTCTCAAGGAAGGGCCAAAAAGAACGCAGAAACACACGGGCGGAGATGGAAGGGCGATTTCTTCCCTTACGGATCAAGAGTCCTCGGATCACCTCAAGCCCATCAACACAAAAAAAAAAAAAAAAGAACAACAAGAGAAACCGGGAAACAAAAAAAGAACCAAGACCCAACAACCATAGAAATGGTTGCGGACCGGAGGTCAGTTTAAAGAAAAGTTTGTTGCAGGAATAAGAAACAGACTTCATCACTTGAGTCGACTGTCTCTAGTACTCTGCTAAGAGAACGTCGTCCTTTATAATCGAATTACGCGACTGTTGGCCGGCGCATGACGGGAAAACAATCTGGAAAAGACTTAAGCTAGCAACGTAGGGGGGACTAATAACCGCAGACTTGAAATATCTGCTAAGTCAAGGAAAGGTTCCTCCATGTCGGTAGACGAGGTTTCCGCGCGAGCTGTAATGATGAGGTGATAGTGAGGGAGAAAAGGCATGTCCGGCCACACCTGAGAAGGAGCTAGAAAGAACGCTTCAGGTAAGATCACTTTATCGCCAGGTTAAGAAGAGGGGGTGGAGGTCAGGTGAAAACCGAAGAATCTGTACGGAAAGAGGAACAGGAAGACGAGTCTCAGGGAATCAGGTCCTTTCAGAGGCGCTCGTAAAGAGGAGGACTGCTATAGATCATGGTACCGGAGGAAAGAATCCTAAAGGAGAGCCATGATCAGAAGAAAAACATCGACCGAATAACCGGACGATAGACGAGAACCGCGATCCCATTCAGGGAATACTCTTAAAAAGAGTATGGGGGGAGGGGCTTATGAGGTCTAGAAGGTCTTACTATGGGGCTCGCCATCTTTGTTGTGAACTAATCAAGACGAAGAACACTTAATAGGCAAATTGGCGACTCGGGTGGGAAGGGGCCAAGGAAGGCCAGGATAGGTAAAAACATAACTCGAAAAAAAAGAGTATCCGGCATCTCTTGCAGTCAGGAAATAACTTCCCTTTGGGCTACCACACGGAGCCACGCGGAATTCATCCTGACAACGCAGATCAGGAGTAATTCAAACACCTCGTCAAGGTTTTAATAAACTACATAGATTCTACGTATTTTCCAATGCAAAGAGAGAAAAAAAAGTGGGACCGGAAATGGCTGCACGCGAGACCAAGGGAAAGGACCTCGGGGGGCATAGAGGATGTGGGAAAAGGGTTGACGGTATTATAGGCTAAACTGAATTCGTCTGGTGGTAAGAAGGGTATAAGACGCTGCCCAGCAAGAGGGGAACCTCGCGTTAAAGGGGAAAGAGAATGGGAAGAAGGCTTAACTTCGGACACAAGACCGACGCACACTGTCTCCAGACAAGGAGTCTCTCACCTGTAGTAATAAAGTTTACTGGTTCCGCAGACTCCACAGAGGGAAGAGGGCGGTACACAGTATAGAACCTCCATGAGAAAAAAAAACATAGTCATCCAGGGGTGACTAACCGTAAGAAGGCCAAGCAGCTCCCGGCCTAAGGAGGCAGAGAAACCTCTACGCCACCGCCCGTCGGAACTCTGAGGGTTTACATTGGGTCTTCATGAAAATCCTCAACCTTTGGGGGGAAATGGGATTGGGCCGCTCATAGACTCGTGTATCGCCTGCAGACAGACACCGGAGATGGGTGAATGAAAAATACCTACCAGGTAAGGAGACGGAAGACCTAGTCGAAACCGGGCCGGCAGGCAAAAATGATGGTGAATAAACCTGGACCTCACCGAGGTCAAAATAAAGGAGAACCTGTTCAAAACTCGGCGTTTCTCTCGAGGAACAGAAGCATTACCGGGCTACATGGGGCTGCTAATCACCAACCACGACCCTAGGGAACGAAAGTAGGCACTTACTCTGGACCTAAAAGGGTCATAAGGTCACTACACGGATAAGGAGGAATCACCTCTACTACGCATGGGAAGGGCTAGGCATGGGGACGCTCGTCGTCGGCAAGAAATGGAAGAAGTCAGGGCCCAACTACAGGAATGAGGTTTCACAGGGGTTGACCTCTAAAGAGGCTGACCCACTACACCTCCACTTTCTTCGACGAAAGGGGGGAAGGGGAGAAGGGAAGCAGGTACAAAGATAAGTACCTAGACGTCCAAGATCTGGGCCGAACTGTTCAACATCGAGGTAAAAGCATGGGGAACGGGAAGAGTAAGAGAATCACCAGAAAAAGGATGAGTAAAAGATCCCGTAAAAAATTTTGTCGCCCGGATGAAGTAAGAAACTGAGCGATTAGTGATCGTATCTAGTCTGAAAGAGAAGAGGCAGGACACCGTGACTGTTTGGAGTTAGTTGGTATCAAAAGTTTTTTTAACACTCAAGATTTCAAACAGACACCTGTCATTATTTTCCTTCAGATAGGAGGAGGTGGTACTTCTCGCCCGAGACTGAGGGGGAGACTAAGTAATGAAAGATTCCTGGCCGATTCTTGTTGAAAGAAATAATAGAATAAATGACAAAACTTTAACTTTTATCTTACCTTGCCCAGAAAAAGGGATTCTCACCACCTGTTTGACGAAAAACCTTGGGAGGAGAGGAGTGAGGTAGACTCGGAGATCCGGGAGGAAAAAAATTCAATCAACTATCGACCGTCGCGTCGTAGAAGACGGGGGAGGGGGGTGGACGGGGAGGAGGCACGTAAAAGCGGTTGCAGTGGGAGAAACTAGGACTTTACTTTTCCGATCTAAGTTCTTGCAAAAGTCTGACCCGGTCATTCACTCGACCGTGATCTTCAGGGCGGCGGCCATTTGAAGGCTCTCCGATGAGACCAGGGGGGGTAGGTAGCCTTTCAGCTTTGTAGGGAGGAGAACCCAAACAGGAACGCTCTCGGTGAAGTAAAGCTTGACAAAAAGGTCTAGGTCTGGGAGGGCCCGGAGAAGGCGTAGACACACAAAGGACTACATCACAGGGCGGGGGAGGAAGTGTATTTCCTCTCTGACTCACATGCGGACAACAGGAGGGGACTACGTGTCTGCGGAACCAACTGGTGTGAACTAATACATGAGCAGATAAGATAGGTCTGGAAATGCCGACCCCGTTGCAACATAGGGCCTGCCGGCCGCGGGGGTTTAGAAAGATCGTGGCTGGGAGGGGCATTCTTCACCGTTCTGTTCTAGGAACCGGGAGCCCTCCAAGTTTCTCAAGGGAAGGTAGGGGAGTAGACTTAAGCCAACGAAACGGAGGGGGCGAGGATACCCGAGTCTTTGGGTTTAATCGGAGACCAGTCGCAAAAAAAGTGGTTTCAGGTTACCATCCGTGAAGGGCCGGGGGACTGTCGATCGGGAGGAATAGAGCCCTGGGGCGAGATTCCAGTCGCAGAAGCTTCTGGAGCGATCCTCAGTGAGAGGCCTGATGTTGGGGGGTCTCCAAGAAGAATTGAACGGATCGAGCTGAACATCGAGGCAGGCTGCATAGAAATGCATAGATCTAGAAAGAAGCCCTGATCTCCTGTACTCGGCGAAAAAAGGGACCAAGGCCAGTAGGTTAATCGTTGCGGATCAGGGGGATCCGCCGGAAACGGTTCCCCGTAGGTAAAGAAGAAGAAGCTCGCTGGGGACGACAAGAAGCATTATCCTTACTATTAAAATACAGGAATGTGAAAAATCAGCGGGTTCCTTATCGAAGGGGAGCTGTATCTCTCGGGATCGGTGTCGACGGGGGATATTGTAGTGCTGCGGGAAGGGTTAGAAAAGCTATATCCTGAGCGCAAAAGATATAACTAGACCCGCGAGTGCAATGACCGATCTTAGACTCCCATCTCGCCGAAGAATTCGAAAGCCCTACGAAAAAGAGGAACCACGCCGAAGTTGGAGGGCCTACAAAAGTCTATTACCTGCTCATCCCTGCCAAAGGGATGGAGGCTGTCAATCAACAGTCTTGGCTGACATGGAACTGGTCGAAGAAGATAAGAAACATCCTGAAGGGGCGAGAGGTACCTACCTGGCGAAAGGAAGCCCCCTCAAACTACTCCTGGGAAAACACTTTGAGAGCAAAAAAGAAGAACGGGTGGGGTGATTCTCGGGGGGGCAGAACCCTATGGATAGGAAGTGAAGGACGGGAAACATTTCTATAAGCTCTTCTACGGGAACAAGACTTACCTATTGCCAGAGTAACAGTAAAAGGGGTACTTAACTTGGGATGTCTTGGCTGAGTCCGCAAAATCCTCCGGAAGTCATGACCCGGACGGAAAGACAGGGGAAGTCTGTCTATTTTATGGGGACAGGTGAATATGGAGCAAGGGGGGGGAAGAACTAGAGAAAAAGAAACGGGTGTTTGTAACCAACCTGAATCCCTTGTGACAGAGGGGAATTCTAAAACTACGAAACAAGAAAGAGGAATTCGCTCGGATCACAGAAAAAATAATCGAATAAGGAATCAGAGACCTTACCGAAACAGCGGGATTTTCAAGACCATCGCGGGAGGCTGATCAAATTTCTCCACCAAAAGAACGAAGCGCACAATCTATGATGAAAAGAGAAAAAAAACCGGCTAGGAAAAGAAAGAGGGAACATCATTCTTCTCGCTTAGGCTGGTGGAGAAATATCGGATTCACCCGGACGTCGGGGGTGGGCTCCTGTCTCGGAGTAGAATCGCTATCGTGAATAGCTAGGTGGTCTTATCGAGAAAAAGTGTCTTCCGGCAAGCCGGCGGGGGAGCTTAGCCTACCGAACAGGGCTTCACTTACTCCATCAGAACAGGGGGGCGAGATTGACAGAGGGAGGAGCCTGGAGTTATATCCTAAGTTGCTTTCACCTCACCGCTCCGAAGAGGAGACCAGGGGGACTCCGGTCTAGATGAATTCGTAGGAGGTGAACAGCCTCCTTCACTCAAACAGACGTCATCAAGCTTCTTACTATGAAGGTCATCTGGTAACTTCTCCCCCAGGGGACCGATCAGAAGAACCTGCAGGCAAAAGGGGAGGCACGCAGACGCATATACGCAAAGACGATACGTCGTTTGAGCGACAAAATAACAACGGATTAGGCTCTAGGAAGTAGGGACTCCAGGATAAACTTGAACGTGCCAGCGAGAATATTACATTATTGAAAGAGAATCCAAACTATCATCTAAAAAGACAATCGGTGCTCGCAAATTCATTCGCGGGCGGAAACGGCGTGGAAGCGTTCGCCTGGTGCGTAGGACAGAAGAAGCGGGCGAATCCTGTCGAGGTCCCTGAGAACATTCCGCGGAAGTCGTCTCAAGAGAGGGGGCGCTGTCCTAGAAAAGGGAAGGAGTCAAAAATAGCCGGAACAAAAAGCCTCGGCGACGCAAACCGAAAAGAAAGATCCAATCCCTATCCTCTCGGAAAAAAAGCCCATAAGCGTTATCGCGAAGATAAGGGCGACAGCGTAGGGGGCGCGGTGGTAGGAATTCTTTGTGAAGCGCGAGAAGGGGAGAGGCGCATTTGCTCGCTAGCGACAGTGGAAGAGTGTCAAAGGGGGCGGCATCCGGGCAATAAGCCAAAGTACTTTTAGCTGGAGAGTTTTGTTCGTTCAGAGAGCTCTTGCTCGTGTAGGAGAAACGATCTACTATCCTTCCAGAGGAACTGTCTGCTAAGTGACATCTTCTGCGGCTAAAAACCTGTCTTTCGTGAACTGAGTAACCTACAAAGAAGAACTACCTTCCTGAGGCTTGAAACAAAGAAAAGAGATCTACTGACTCCGAAGGCGAAAAAAGGCGGAAAAAAGACGGCTTTGAAACGAGGGCTCAAAAAACACCACGTGTCTTAGAAGGGATACTAAAACCGGAAAAATCCTCTCGGTCCTGAAGGCAGGGAAAAAAAAAGCATTGGCGGGAGCTAAACCCTTGAGGGACTGCAGGTGAGGGACCTCTCAGACGCTCGCCAACGCACAAGAAGAAGACGGGACACTACATCTTCCTACCCACGAAGAGAGGAAAAATTCCAAAACACTGGACTCGCTCACAGTAACGTACATGGGGGTGTTCCAAAGAACGCGAAAGGGGTTACTCACATGTGCGCAGCTCAATGAAAGAGAGAGAAAGCTCGTGCGCGCCGGTTTTTCACCGGGTGCGGAAGAAGAAACCATACCGACGAAGAAGAGAAGAGGCGTTTAGAAAGGCAGCAAAAGGGGAAACTTTTTGTGTATTCAGGGGGGGGAAAGGAAATCCAACGGCACCGGCTGCAGCTTGGACGACTGCAGGTTGGGCGCAGCCGGCTCGGATTTAGGTCACCGCCACAAAACCTAGCACCGGAGAGACCGAAAATCGTTGCTCGCTCAATAACTCTCGGAACGGGAGAAGGAGTCCTAACAAAGGGAGTATCGGGCAACCGGGAGCAGACGCGCTCTCAAAGGGTTAACACTACGACCGCGACAGTTTAAAAGGAGGAAGGTCGTCCGTTGCTGGGGACACGAAAAAAGAACCGCTACCTTCCCCCGAGAAAAGGCAGTAGCCAATTGGCAGGGGGCAAGAGAGAGGGATGGGGGGTGTCACGAAAAGGGCAACCTGGGGGAGCGCAACGACTAACAAGAAGGGGGAAGGGGCCTCGCGATCTTCCTCTCTCTCCACGGGCCAAAGGGGAAGAAAGGGAGGAAAAGTCCGCCTGGCGGGTTGGGAGAAAACGGAACTAAACAAATGCTACCAAAAAAAAAGTGCAACGTCGACGAATTGTCTAGGAAGAAAGGCAAGAAGATACCGATCCGGGAAAAAACTCTTTTCCGTACCTATACACCAGAAAAAAAAAAGGGGGTCCTCAACGAGTCTCTCTCAAACAAAAAGGAGGAAAAGGATAAGGGGCGAAACTGGTGGACGCGTCGGAAGAGAGGGCAGGAAGCGTGAAGACTAGAAAGCTTTATCTGTATTTGGTCTTGAGAACGGGAAAAATCCTAGGCGTAGAAGTGAAATTGATGTGCGGAAAAAACACCGGGGTACAAGAAGGAGTGCCACCCTCCTTAGAGAGGGGAGATCTGTTAGGACTACTATCTCTCTCGATGCAAAAGGAAGGAAACCTCTGGTTTCAGAGGGAAGCATAAGGGAGCGCGGTCGACAAAGTGTTAACGGGTGATCACCAGGAGGGGGAAAAGTACGTGCAACACCGACAAAAAGTCTAGGGTGTTCATTGCGGGAAGGGGGGGGTATTGAGTCCACTTTTTCTCACAAAGACCTGCGCTAACTGACTAAAAAAAGAAGGTCAGAGTTGAACAGGGGGGCTGGGGGGTGGGATCCTCTGTTCGAAAAGATCAGACACTCTGAATTTTGAACGCCTCTGTCTTGCCTGGGACCTGGGACGAGTGAGCGATCCACCCTTATTCTTGGCTCACGAACCTGAAATCTGGGGTGGCGTGCGCCAGGGCGATGCGGACCGTTGAGGGATCACTATTACTTTAAGAGGGAATGTTATTCAATTGCACGCGCGCGGAGGATGTTGAGGCGCTGTACGCAGAGGGAGGAGAGTGGGGCTTCTAGGAGGAGTTTGAGGAAAAAGGCAAAATCCAGTGATGTAAGATATGGGAGGCTCGGGTCGGCTAACATGTACTTAAAGAAGAAGGAGTTGAGGAAAAAGACCTCCCACATATGTTGTAAGAGGGAGAAGGAAAGTGAGGTAGTGGCTTGGAGGGAGAAGGAGTGTCAAATCAGAAACCTCTTTATAGGTGGAAAAGATGTTGCCGTCGGAAGGCGAGCTGGGCGGAGTCTGACAAGCGGACCCAGAAACCATGACTCATGTTAATAGTATAGACTCCCGAAAGAAGGGGAGGGAGGGGTTTATCGCCAAGAAAAGAAAGGGTGATCATGAAACCCGTCGCAAGACACGTTGTGGTATCCAGGAAAGGGTGTTAACAAGAAAGGGGTCCACCAGGGGGGAGGGGAGGCACTTCTGATCCGGAGGAAGAGGGGCCAGCAAGGCGCGACTGCGTTGTCGGAATCAAAAAGGTTCCCGCGGAACGAGAGGGGGGGAGCGCATCATAAGATGAAGGATGCATATGCAAGGAAGGAAGTGACTTGAGGGTTTGACGGAAGAGAAAGAAAGGGCTGACAAAGGGGAGGCTCCCAACGGCCACAGAAAAGTAGGACGTGGTGGATTGGGGCATAAGGAGGATTGGCAGGACCCGGCCAAAACTAGCAACCTTATAATGAGATTCTACAATCAAGGGGCCTCGACGTAAGGAGGGAAACCTGCGGATCCCCCTACGCGGGGAGACGATAGGAGGGGAGGAACAGGTAAAGAGTCCGATAGGTTCCGGAGAGGTCTTTAGGGGTATCGGGATCGGTCTTCTTCAGAGGCTGTACTTGGGATGGCTATGAAGAAGGTGGCTGAAAATAGGGTCTCCGCGCCTCGTAAACGACTCCCGTGAATTGCGTTAAGAAAAACTAGGCTGAGCAACTTGACGAGACAATGCCTACTAATAAAGAACTAGGTGAACAAGCTGGAGATGAACACCCCTGTCGGTGAACCGCGTGGATTTCGCAGACGGGGTTCGGGAAAGTCAATGCGCATGACGGCAAACTAGGAGAGGAAGAGTGAGGTCGTTATCTCGAGCAAAAGAAAGCGGCCCGATCGGTAACAGAGCCGCTCGAGATCCGGACGAAAAGAGAGGAAGTGTCGCTCAACCTAGAGAAAAGGAAATCGTTTGAGACTTGAGCAATGGGAGACAAAGTCAGGGAGGGATCGTCGACTTGAACGAGAAGAAGTAATCCAACAGGGAACTCGATCAGTAACCGACGTGCTAGGGGGAGGTGTCCTTGCCGGCGGCCTGAGCTTCCCAAGGAAGTACAAAAGAAGAAGGAATGATCACCACAGGAATGCGCTGCGTTGTGGATCAAAAGGGTAGAAAAGGGAGCACGAAAGAAATGGCTCCAGAAGAAGATGTGGTTTTGCTTCCGAATAAGGAAGCCCTTTGGACCAGGTCGGGAGAATCTAAAACTATCCAAAAAATCAGATCACGACGAGTCTGGGAGAAAAAAGACTATCCTCGACCGAGATATAAGTTGGATGGGTCGAAGAGGGCTGGGAGGGAAAGCCACCAGCATCGAGAGCGATTCATG
>Ga0179591_1152147_pt1 | contig 12052 bp, 13 predicted proteins | sample CZOMad2_1_08_16f_FD_182891 | JGI IMG/M metagenome (GOLD analysis project Ga0179591, IMG submission 182891) | Vadose zone soil fungal communities from Angelo Coast Range Reserve, California, USA - CZOMad2_1_08_16fungal (PacBio error correction) | ecosystem: Environmental > Terrestrial > Soil >...
AAAAACCTCCGTGAACCAACGCATTCAACATAGGGGCCGGGCGAAAGGAGTGTACGAGCTGATGGAAGGGAAATCATCTCATAATCACTTTGAGGCGAATTTAAAAAAGGTAGGGAGAGCAGACGCAACGGCAAATATTTCCCTTACATTGAAGCAGAGGAGGGGGGGGAAGGGGGAGGTTGTTGGGTCTCGGCAAGCAACTAGGGGTGCGCTCATGAAGGCAGCTGAGCAAGGAGGAAAAGTGAAAAAAAAAGAACACGCTTTTGGGACCAGGGGTGATGAAAACCATCAGAGAACTCGATGTGGTCACAGAAGATCTTAAAAGAAGTAATTGAAGAAAAGAAGCGTCATTGACTACGATGTGCACGGACAGCTAACACATCCCGGCGCGTCATCCAAAAAAATTGAAAAGGTAGGCGAAATCAAAGCGCAAGAACCACAGTATAGAAAGGAGGTATCAGCCGTCAAACAAAAAATGAATGAGTGACTTTGGGAAAAAGGCATATGATTAAAAATCCATCAGCTCAGTGAATGGGGGGTAAAGGGGCAAGACAAAAACAGCAAATGCGGCGGGTGAACAGAAATTGTGAAAAAGCGGACGGTCCCTTAACTGGAACAGCTGATGAGAGTTTAGAATTTGTTAGGTTTGCGGGGGATGCCGCAAACGCATGACGTAAGCCCTACCATTGAGGGCCACAACGGCGCACTGTCCGTGGTAGGAGGGATTGGGGAATCCGCCAGAAGTGGTTGGCGAACAAGCGGCGATTTGTCAAAATAAATGTCGAAAAGGAAAAAGAGGAATTAGTTTACTTTGGTCAGGGGCTAAACGAACATACCAAGTGGCTCCGATGTGCCAAAACCGGGGGGGGGGAGCCGTGGGGGGCGAGTATTTTCATTTTCGCCCTGGGAACTCTCCTTGATGCGCAAGAAGGGGTGGAAAACGGTTGTTTCCTCTCCAATAAAAGGGGAAGGGATGAGAGGAGGACAAGTGTTTCACGCGCTATCTCTGGGGGAAACGGAGGGAGGGTTTGCAAAGAAAAACCACAGGGAAGCATACTTTAGTTGTGAAAAACATCCAGCTCGTTGTCAAGAAAAAAATGGCAGAACGGCACGCTTTTATTCGCCCGTTTCGAAGAAGTAAGAAGCTCCGCCGGTGCGGCCCCAGCAACACGTATTCCGGAATGGCAACGGAGGAAATTAGGAAAAGACCGACGATCAGAGCATCGAAAAGGGTGTGCACTGATTGAATTTCTGTCTTCGTGGATAGCAGGGCGGAAAAAAGGACGTATCGAGAAACAGAAGGAACTCAAGACCTCGAAAAGGTAGGAAGAAGTGCAAAGATGGGACGTGGAGTTGGCACAAAAGAATGCGCCCGCCTTGCTGACCCTGTTTACAGAGGATGCATAGAGCTCAACAACAAGGGAAAAGAGAGAGATGCATAAAAGGAAACCGGCAAAAGTAGGAAAGAGGTTTGGGCCCCGACCAAGCAAATCAAGCCGGGTGCAGCGCAGGAGACGGTCAGAAGTGCTTAAGGAGGGTTTCTCCACAAGAAAAAAGAACGAGCAGAGGGGGACTTCCCGCAAGGCTCAGCCACTCAGACATAAGGAAGACCGCCAACAAGTTTCACGATGATAGGGAGACTGAGGTATTTCTCCAAGGAAACCGGAAGAGGGGCCAGGCGAATAGAGGCCTGTGCCAGCGCACCTTACTTAAAGATTCTTAAGAGAACGAGAAGCGTGCCGTCGCCGCTGAAAACCGACGTTGGAGGGAAAGAACGAGCGAATTCCTGACAAATGAAGGGGCGGCGAAAGTTGGGGAAAATTAAAAGCAGTTGGGGGGAGAAAAAGCAAAGCAACGTTCATAGCGCTTGGGGAAAAAGACACTTGGCCAACTCCGGGGAAGGGGGTCTTGGCGCGATCAACCGCAGGTTGGGCAACCGATGAGGGAGAGGATCAAGAAAAAAACGGCGAACCTGCAAAACTTCACAGAACAACGATCAAAACCCACGTCACGGTGAAAACAAGGAAAGAAAAGTGGTTATGAGGATCTGGTCGGTTCCCTCCCAAAAAAAGAGATTTGGGATGGCGACGTTATCAGGGACAAATCAAAAGGGAAGGGAAAGAAGAAACAGGAAATGATTCCGCATGCAGTCTCACGAAAACGGGGAATTGCTCAAAGCTTGGGTGGGGAGAGAAGGCGGCGGACAAATGTAGGATTGCGAGAACCATCCCGAAAAAAATGCCGAAAAGGGGATATATAAGAAGCGGGGGCCAGAGTCCAGTGACTCCGCGACTGGTGGGGACATATCAGATGGGAAACGCCGCCGGACTGAGGAGTGAGCAAGAAGCAGAAAATGGGGGTTCAGACAATGAAAAAGGGAAACTAAAAAAAGGGAAGGAGTTTTACTGGGGAGGAGCCACAGAATAAAGGGCGACAATGGGATGCGCAATGAGCCCAAGTAACTGGAACCCAAAATGTTGTATGCTGCAAGGGGCGAAAAGGGGGACCGTGCACCTCTACAAGGAAGAAGGAAGGTGAACAGGGGTCATGAAGGACGTGTCCGTCATTCGTAACCCATCGAGGGTCATCTCCTAAAAGGAAAAAAGAAGCAAGGAGGGGCGCGTGGGCGACTTCCAATGAGGCTATTGCCAGGGGGGATCATAGCGCAGCAGTCTGCGTGCCGAGCACAAAAATCCTGGTCGAAAAGGGAAAGGAGAACTCTGGCAGTCCGGAAGGTGAAGTGAGGCTTCTATCAAAGCAGAAAGGGTCAGGAGGGGGAAATCCGACGCCAAACTGAGGTCCTGAGAGATAACGCTAAAAGAGAGAATAGTAACGAAAAAAGAAGGACATCTTTGTAGTCGTTGGGGAGGGCTGGGTGTCGGCCGAGACAAAAAATCCCCCCCAAATCTCGAGCCAAAAAAAAGGAGGGGGGAGAGAAAGGATTGTGGGGGACTATTTCTAGAGAACCAGCCCGCCGGAACCACCAACATAATGGCGGCGGTGACTTCGACGGAATGAAGGGAACGGCTTAATGATCAGTCCTCTTTGCCGAGTGTCCGCAAATATTCGTGATAAGAAAAAACGGCAAGGTCCCAGGCAAAGGAGAATTGGAAGAGGAGTACGGGAATTTTTTGTTCGAGGGGGCGCTGCGATCCGGTCGGTCCTCCCTGTCAATAGCCAGAACGGGGAGAAAAACACGCTGTTGCACCGGATGATTTACAAAACTACAGGAACCGAGATGGGGGTCACCGGGGAAGGATAGAACACTCTTGAGGTTGGTTTGGGGGCAACGCAGGACGACGCTTGTCACCGTCGATTGGAAAGGTACAGAAAGAAAGAGAACATCCAATTGTGTCCAGTTAGGTCGAGATAGGCGCGAATATAAACACTGGAAACAGCGGAGAGAGAAACGGACGAAAGGTGCTGAGTTACTTGGAAGTTCAGATGTAACCGCAATAGAGGCTGAAAATTTTGTTGAGGGTCTGGCCCCACCGTCCCGAGCACGAAAAAAAGGGTCCATCACGTAGATGTTCAAAAGACTTCGCGGATACTGGAAATACGTATCGGCAAGGGAGTAGCAGGGGCGCAGTTTTCGTGTGGTGCGGAGGGGGGGCGAGCTGAACGGAAGCCCGCCATAGTCAAAGCCCACGGCGGTATTAAATGGCAACGGGGCGTAGTGAGGGTGCAGTGCGGAATCAAGCCAAAGTAAGGTTGTTGGCTCGGGGAAAAAAGCGGACGGCGCTTGTAACTCCGATAAAGGAGCAACAACAGGGGGAAAAAGATTTCTTTGAAAGGGGCAGGGAAAGAACGAAGCCTAATAAACTTGTTAGGGTTGGAAAGGGGAGGGGGGGGGGATGCGGTTTTCGAAAGGTGGCAGGGGACGGGGGCAGGAAAGAACTTGATGGAGAAAAAGAATTGAGGTTGAAAAGAGTCACGCCAAGAAAAGTGACGGAGTCTTCTGCGGAAAAAGTGGAGGGGCACGCGCTAGCGTTGAACCGGCTTGCCTTTGTGGGGGTCGAAACTGTGCAGCTCCAAGTTCAAGCGGAAAACGTTCAGGTGGGGTGCTACGAAGTCCAGCTCGTTGAGGTACGGAAACGGCGTTGAAAAGCACGCTTTATTCGAAGAGGTTTCAAGACGTTTACGGGAAGAGGACTTGGAACAGAAGAAAAAGGAGGGAATTCACGGGGGCTGCCCGACGGGTTGGGAATAAAAGAGGAAAGATCAGAGGAAAAAGGGTGGGCAGGGGGGGAAAGTCCTGTAGAGGAAGCAATGCGGAATACAACTAGCGTGGTCGTAGCGCGCCTGCATGTGAGGTCCTCAAGGAACGGACCTGACTTATTCATAAAGGACACACGGATTGTAGGGTGGGGCGGACAATTCATGCACCCGCTTTGCTTCCAGGGTTTGAAAGAGAAGAGAGACGAACCAAGGGGGGGAATGAAATAGATAGAGGCCAGGAAAAAAAATTTAAAACGTGGCGGGCGCATGTGTCAAAAAAACTCCCGCAAATCCGGTTGGGAAGAGAAGTGGAAATTGAGGGGAAGGGAAGTGATGTTTGAGAACACAGTCAAAATGCCTGAGGATTAAAGCGCTATTTTAATCACCGCTTCCAATCAGACCAATAATGCGCTCAAACCCTTTTTCGATGATCGGTGGGAGAGGATTAATTTCGCCAACGATAGCCGGCAAAGTAACAGAATACGTGGCGGCAAGGGGCCAGCGCAACCGGAGCGAAAGGAGGGGAAAGAGAAAATAAATCGTGCCGTCGCCTCTGAAAAAGCCGTTTGCCGGACTAACGACTGCGGAGACAAATGGGAATACGAGGAAGTTGATATGGACAAAGGGGGGGAGACCAAAACAGGCAAGCGCATCGATAAGCGTTGAAAAAAATCCTTGCCGCTACTACCCGTCATGGGGAGGGGGGGAGGAGGATCCCCGGCAGTGCAACCTCAATTATTGGCCTCAATGAGGCCGGTAAAAACCTGCCAATAGAGAAACACGACCAAATTCCCATACCCACCTGCACTTTACATGATCCAATTTGTGAATGAGGCTCGTTTCTTTTGTCAAGGACACGTAAGGGGAGGGTCAAGATTTGGGGTGAAAGTGCGAAAGTGATCCGGTGAAAAGAGGAAAAAGCAACGTGACAATCAAGATCCAAACAATTAGTGGAGGAGTCGCGAAGATGAAGGCCACGTTGCAATGGTTCTCCCGTTTGGAGGACAGGAAGGGGAAGGGAAGGAAAAGGGAGAGGGAGCTAGGCAAGGGCCAACCGAAACGAAAATGCTCCAATTCTCGATAGGAAGGCCGCAGAAAAAAAGGGGCCGAACGTCCTCAAAGCTTTTGGAAAAGAAATCTAAGGAGAAAAACGACGGAGGAAAAAAACAGAGGAAGGGGGAGAAACTCAATGTGAAGTCGGGAGGGGTTAACGACAGAGAGAACAAAAGGAGGAGTTTTTACTGCGACGAGGGGCAGATGCCGTCTCCATGGGGGGGCGCTATGAGCTTCCGCCTCAAATGGCAAGGGGGGCGGCACTCCAGCGGTTCGGCAGGGATTTACCTGACATCGACTGAAAAAAAAAACGTAGGTCCTTCGTGACCGGAGTGTCCCCGATGAAAAGTCGTTACCACCACCAGCGAGGGTCCTGTCTCTATGTTAAGTCCGGTGAAAAAAAAAACGGGTGGCACGGGAGACTACGCAGTTGCGGGAGATTCCTGACAGATAAGGAGCATAAAGTCGGGGAGGCCGGGACAAAAATCGCTCGATTGGAAAATTCAGGAGCTCAATGAATTGAAACCGTTGCAGGGCTATCAACTCATATTGCAGAGAAAAGAAAGAAGGACTTAGAGTAAACGACTAAGGGAAGGCAAGAATCGTCACAAAACTTCGCAAAAAACAAAAGGGGGAAGGTGATTTTTTGGGTCACAGGCGGGGGAGGTTGAGGCCGAGAATTCGAAAAAATCTCGATCAAAAAATAGTATGAGAAAAGAAGAGGATGTGGGGAAGGGGGGAAAAGGAGGAACCAGGACCCGCCGGGAAAAACAACGCCTTGACAACCATTGGAGCGGCTGAAGTAGGGGAGCCAGGAGGTCACGTCATATCAGGCCTCCTTGGCGGAGGAACTTGCACAAGGAAGGAAGGTAAGACCGCAACAAGGCAAATAGCCTGACCGGGAACTAAGGGAAGCGGAGAAGTATTTGGTTTGGAACGCAAGACAGACAAGGGCTGCGCTCATGATCTTGAAGAAACTGGGGGGCAATAAAAAAGGGGCGGAACGTTCGACATCGCGCCACCTTTTTGCCCGGATTAAAAAAAGAAGGACTAAAGGAAAAAGAGGGTGGAACCGAATGGTCGGGTACACTGTAAGGAAACTTTCCGCAGAGCATGGGTAGAGGGGCCGTACAGGCTCACGAACAAACGGCGCCGCATCAAAAAAAGGGGGTGCCGGAGCGAATCATCGCGCAGATACCACCTGGCCAAAAAAAATAGGAAAAAAACGCCTCTCTTGCAGTGATTTAAATTTGGGGCTTCAAATTAACCCTCCTATATCGAGGGTTTGAAGTGGTCAGAACAGTCCGCGGCAGCTGCGGCAGGTCCGAATAGAAATTATTGTTCAAAGCGGGAAGAGAAGCCTATGAGGGACGGCGCGTAGAGCTTACTTGTGGCTCATTGTTCGGGGGGAAAGGAGGGGGAACGCCGACACTCAGGAAGTGGAAGCCCCCAGGACGAAGCACACAACGGCGTGAGAGTGAATGCAGGAAGGGGAGAGGGAGGTTGCTTAATTCCCAGAAGGGTGGGGCTAGGGCGTCGGACGGAAATTGTCCCGATAAATGGGACGCATCACAAAGATAAGAAAAGAGGGGATGGGGGCAGGAACTAAACGGCCTACGAAAAATGATCCGTGTTGTCCGTGCCAGTGGAATGAGCTGGTTTCGGCGGGGGCAGGTTCGCAAGTCCGGACTCAAATTGAGGCAGAGCGGGGGGTGCACTTCAGGTTGATCCGCGCCAAGAAAAAGTGACGGATCGGGGAAAGGGGAGGGGGAAGATATCGACTTTGCCGCTTGCATTTCTCGGAACAAAGCTGTTCAAGAGAATACTTGAAGGAGGGAATTATGGGCAGTACTACATGGCCAGCTCTGTGACGGAACGGCGGAAAACCAGCTTAGTCCTCGTTTCAAGACTTTTAAAAATCTGACAAGGGAGAGGGGGAAAGGAAAACGCCACGTCTTCAAGGAAGGGCAACTGTATTCAGCGAGAGTGGAGGGAAAATCCAGAAAGGTCCAGATCATCAAACAATGGGGGGTGCGCGGGATTGAAGTTACAAGGAGACGTTTAGAGAAGTGCGGAAGAAAGAGCGAGCGCCTGCATTTTGGGGGGTATCGGGGAGCAAAGAAAGGTCAAAGACGGAAGGGGAGGATTAATGCGATTCACACGATTTGAAGTGGAACAACGGAACATGCGCTACCAACTTTGAGGCTCCCAAAGAGACAAAGACAAAAAAAAAAACAAAGAGGAAAAAGGACTCGAAGTATTCAAACGATGACAGGGCAGCAATGAGGGTACAGCATGTGAGTTTCCCGCCAACTCCCGCAATCGGGAGAGGAGGAATACTTTCTAGGTCGTGAAGGAATTGAGTGTCTCCAAAAGATACAAATGGACGCGACACGGGAACTTGGCTTGCCCGCGCAGAGAAAAATAATCAAACGAGCCAAAACCAGGGAGGATTCTGAATCTGGTCGGAAATTTTCGCCAAAAACAGCTGCCAGGCAAGGAATCGTGTCGGGGCCTGCCAGCCAAAGAAAAGGAGACTTCTTGCGAAACGAGGAAGAAAGAGGGCCGTAGCCGCTTGAAACAAGCCGTTGGCCAAACTGGAATGTCGTAATGAACGAGCTTCAATTGTTGGAGCTTGACATGTGGGAGCCAAATAAGGAAAAAGGCAAAGGCAGAAAATATAAATTGCCGCCTACGACGCCGGGGAAGGGGGAGGGGGGAAGATAAAACAAGTACCAACCCAAGGAAAGTTACTCTGAATCAAGAGCCGGACCGCGACAAAAACTTCTAAAAAGAACTCAACAAGCAAAAAAAACATCGGGAACATTTTGGATTAGCTCGTGGGAAAAAAAAATCAAAGAAGGGAGGTACGATTGTTGAATTGGCGAAGGGCGAGAAGGAGCCGGCCGCACTGTCCGAGCACAAAAATGGCAGGATTTCCGCAAGGCAAAGGTACTCACTCACTCCCCTGTGCAATTGGGGCCCCATTGTATGGACGACTGGCGGGGATTCCACGGGGAAGGGCGGAGGCAAAAGAAAAAAAAAGGCATAACGAGGCCGAAGGGAGAACAGAAGTACAGTTAGACGAGCACTTTGGTAAAGAAGGGCTGGACAACGCAATACTTCTCAGGTGAACGGTGGGAGCAAGAACCAAAAAAGTAAAAATGAAGATGTTAAGACGAGAATTAAAAAGAAAGGGAGGGGTTGATCGATCCGCATAGACCCTAAGGTATCTTGGGGCGATGACGCCTTAACAACAAGTGTGGATGACGAGACCGGCTGTGAAAAGACAAAGAAAGAGGGAAGGCAAAAACGTCCGTTCCTGCGACGTAGTAAAGGTCACGATCATGCGGACAAGAAGCTGTCGAAGGATTGGAATCATAAGTGCAAAAAGAGGAAGTGGACGAAGGTCCGCATTGCGGCTATTGAGGAAAGATCATTAGACCGTAGGAGGGCCTATAACTACAATCTCCAGGGACTAAAGATGAAGTCTCGCTAATGTAAGGTTTGCCGTCGGCTGGGGACTAGAGAAGGAAGAGGGCGGCTGTCAAGCCGCCAGCCAAGGGGCCTGAGATGAATAAGGCCTAAAATTCCTGAGAATCATCACTACGTCATAATAATGAAATGAGTTGAAAGGGCTTTGTGGCGGCACTGGTCCACCGTCACGGAGTAAAAAAGAGAAAACAACAAAAAAACGGCGGAGGGGATAAAAGAGCGAGGGTTGACGGATGCGCGCCAGAAAAGCTACTGGAAACAAAAAAACCCTAAGGATGGGGAGGAGGGCTGACTTAGTTACTATAAAGGAAGGTGGAACTTCAGATAAGGCCTAATTGTCGGCTGACTTGAACGAAGGGGGGGGAGTTTAGAGAAGCAAGGAAAATATTCAAACGGGAATTGGCAGCGCGATGTTCTCTCAAAAGGGGGTTTTTGGGTCTAGGGGAAGCAGACGGCTGAATGAAAGGATCTTCGGAGGAGACGCACTGAGGAACGGTTCGCCACGAACAGGGTGAAAAGGGGGAATTACAAGAAGGCGACAGAAAAAACTCAGGATGGTGGGTCACAGGTATGAAATCACCCTCATTCATTAAGTCAAAAACAGGGGAAAAACGGACTGCATGTTGCAATTACGCGGGGTTCACAGTAAAAAGAAGCCAGGAGGACCAAAGCCAAACTTGGGCCATTTAGGAAAAAGGGAACAGAGGAAGGGAGATCCAAGGGAGCGCATCCGGCGAAAGACGCGGGGGTCAAAAACGCACGAACTGATGGTACTTTGATCATAGGATTAACCCTCCATCGACCTGAAAAAAGGGTTGTGATTGTCCAGGGGTCCGCAGCTGCGGCGGGGGGACAGCAGTAGAGTATTTTTCCAAGGATAGGAGAGACTGGCTCCCAGGTCGAAGGGGGGGGAGAGAGATCTACTAGGTTTCGTGTTGTGCAGCGGAAAAGGGAGGAAAAAAAAGACGGGAACCTCCTCTGAACACACAACGGCCTTTATCAGGGAAGGCAAGTAGTGAGGAACTTTGACTTTCTTAATCCCAAGAGGGGGGAGAGGGGATTGGAAAGAGGACGGCGATTTGTCACCGTATAAAGAAATCAACAAAATCGGAAACTCATTAACTGGGGTCAGGGAAGAAAATAAAAGAAGAGAACAATGGATACCAGTGAATTGGGGACAGGGAACGGGTGGGGGTATCTGCGTGGGGACGCAGTATTGTGGACTTTTCGAACCGGAAACTTAGGAAACGTTTGGAGGACAAAAATGCGGGGTTGATCCAAACCAAGAAAGTGGAAGAATGCGGGGGGTAAAACTGCTTCCGGGCCTCTTGCCTGTTTGGAAAAAGGTCAAGCACCACAATGGAAGCGACGTTCATTTGATACGAGAAAAGAGGGGTACGACAACGGAGGTTGAACAAGAGGGAGAATAACGATTGTCGATCGTGGCGAAGGTAGAATCAGGAAGACCGTTGCCAGGACCAGGCCAACACGTATCCAGGGACGGCTTGCCCGAGCGGCGAAATTCCGGAACAGAAAGAGAAAGGAAAGGGGGGTTTGCTGCTTTATGGCATTTCTGAGGAAAAGGAATTGCGATAACTAGGGGTAGAGCGCAGCAGGCGGGTATCTTTGGAGAAAAAGACGGACAAACTTCACGGACCAAGAGATGCGAGGACACGGATTGGGGGGCGGGGTTGGCGGACAACTTCACATGCTCTTAACGCCTTGGGGGCTTCCAGGGGTCACTCTTCATCTATCCAAACAAACAACAATATTGAGAAAGGGGACGACTATGTAAACGCGTGCACAAGGCGGGGAACTCAGTGTGAAGTGGGACCTCCAAAAAAAAAAAAAAAAAAAAAAAAATCAACGGCATCAGCCATGAATACGTTGAACTGAGGGACTTCAAGTTGGGAAGTCTCAAACGCGATAAAAAATAGCGCGGCTAACCGAGACTCGGGAGTCCCTCCATGCTCAAGAAAAGAAATTCATCCGCCCAAAAACCGGGTTCGATGATCGTTAATCGTAATCGCCAAACGCTAGCAAGCCGGGCCAGTCCGATACGACGGCCTGGGCCAGACCCCGGAGCAAAAACGAAGGAAAGGGAGGACTGAGAAAGGGGAAGGATCCGCTGCAAAAAAGTGCGGACTAACGATCAAGGAATGTCGTAAACATTAAAGGAGAGGAAATTGTGGGGAGAGGGGAGGGTTGTGACCCAACATCAAGCCGGCAAAGCGAGCGCATGAAACACTTGCCGCCGGGGAAAAAAAGGGGGAAAGGTGGATTGCGCTGGAGCAAAAATGTCATTTGGCAAAAAGTGCTCATGCACAGGAGGACGGACTCTTGAGAAAATGAAAAAAAGGAGGAAAACCAGATTGGTCCCCAGCCACCGGCACGGACACTCGGTAAATTGGTTTTTAGGCGCTGACCCTGCCAATCAAAAGATGAGGGGGTTGATGGGCTAAAGTTATCAGGGGAACAAAGTCCGCACGGGCACGCAGCCAACCAATTATGGAGGATGGAATGAAAGAAAAAGTTCAATGCCCAACGGGTGGGTGACACTGGGGATTCAAAGGACGGGGCGCGGACGGGGGGCCACTCCATCAAGGGAAAACAAAGAGCAGTACGAACGAGGGGGCGCATAGAGTACATAGAAGATCAAAGAATTTGGAAAAAGAAAGAAGAGGAGGCTCAGAGAAGGAGAACGTTTTAGTCAAGAACAATACAAAATTGAAGGAAACGGAGTGCAGACGGAAAGTCAAAGTAATCAGGCAATAAGGATGGGGTTGGAAAGAGAGACGCAGGCACGAAGGGGGGGATGCTCAGAAAGCTAGGAACTTAACCTGGCACCAAAATTTTGGGCTAAGGGGACCCGGGCTGTGCGGAGCCTGTACAGTGCACAGAGACGAAAGGCAGAAGTGAAGGCTGGGAAGAAAAAATGCGTAAAATCAAAGGAGGGAACCCGAGGGGACGGATCCTTATTAATAGACCTGCAACAAGCCGTGAGGGGGGAAAGATTTCCGCCGTGCGGCTAGGGGCAAATGCTGACTCATGAACAGACCGGTCTTCTGTCCGGTAACAAAAATCCGTCAGACAATGAGTTCTCGCTATGTAAGGGAAAAAGAGTCACCTGGGGCTTCTGCTAAAAGCGCATAGTGCGGCGGTCAGTCCGCCGCCAGAAAGGAGAGAAAGAAGCTAAAAGAAGGCTTCGGTAAAGAACCCGGGAAGGAAGAGGAGAGGTGTGTTGTCACATGCTTGATGGTTCGGAAAGCAAGCAATTCGTCACACC
>Ga0179591_1328984_pt1 | contig 12052 bp, 14 predicted proteins | sample CZOMad2_1_08_16f_FD_182891 | JGI IMG/M metagenome (GOLD analysis project Ga0179591, IMG submission 182891) | Vadose zone soil fungal communities from Angelo Coast Range Reserve, California, USA - CZOMad2_1_08_16fungal (PacBio error correction) | ecosystem: Environmental > Terrestrial > Soil >...
GGGAACCGGGATACTCTCCTGTTCAGCTTATCGGCCCTCAAAACCTCGTCGAACGAGAAGGGAAAAAAAAAAAAAGAAAAAACACCGCCACAGGAGAGGGGGGGAAAAAAAAAGGACAGGGCGGCGACAAAGTTTCCGAGCCCAGTACTCGCGCACCTCGGAAAAAAGAGGGTGGTCCGGTACCTGCCATGGAAGGAAGAGAAAACTCGACCCGAAAGAGGAAGTCTGCGGCTGCTCGGCTATCGAAAGAAAAACGAGCCCGCGCGACAAAAAAAAAAAAAAAAGGTGGCCGCACCGAGCAGGAGGAAAAGGGGGGGGAAAACTAAAGGAAGAGGTTTGGGTCCCTGAAACCCAGTCGGTAGGCTGCAAAAAAAAAAAAAAAAAAAAAAAGAGGGGTTGGCGAGATCCGGAAAAGAAGAGACCCCCGCCCTCATGAAGAAGAAAAAGTAAGGGGGCAGCAGCCCCTATCGACGTACTTACCTTATCATCAGGAGGAGAGAACGCGCGTCGCTAAAAAACGTGACCATTCCTCTAGAGGGGGGGGAAAGAAGAAAAAAAACATCCCCCCCTTAGGGGATGTTAGCTCGTATGTTTGGAAAAAAAAAAGGGCTGCCTCAGGAGGGGGGAAAAAAGAAAAAAAAAGGGGGGGAAGCTCGCCCAGGAACGGGGGGGAAAGACCTTGCCCGTAGGGAAGGGCATCTTCTCGGGAAAGGGGATAGAGGGCTGAATCATCATAGTAGAAAGAAAACAGACCTCCTTTCTTCTCTTCAGGAAGGGGTCACGCCTCCACCCGGACCTTTGAAAAAAAAAAAAGACAGGTTGAACTCAGTATGTGGGGGGCAAAAAAAAAAGGGGGAAGGGGTCAAGGTAAGTCCTTCTACGAATATCATGGCTGGCTAAGGGGGAAAAGAAAAAAGAGCATATCATCTAAAGGGGGAAGAAAAGTATCTGTAATCGAAAAGGGAAGAGACCGGGGAAGAGACCGTGCACCTCCCGATCATTGGGGCTCTTCCTAGGCCGCCAGGAAGCGGAAAAGATCTCTATAAGATTGGGGGAAAAAGGCAGCGTCCCGCCGAATACAGAGAGGAAAAAAAGGGAAATGAAGAAAGAAGGGTTGGCAAGTCACCGGACTCCTCCATCCCGAGAAGGGAGTTCGCTTGCGGATGAAAAGGGGCAACGGACGAAGCCGCGTCGGGGGGGAGAGGGGGGAAAGAGAGATAAAAAAAAACAAAGAAAGAGAGATACCACTGATGGACACAAAAAGAAAAAACAGGCTTTCCCGTCCTGGCAGGGGGAAAGGGGAGGGGAAAAAAAGGGGGAAGAAGGAAGCAAGCAGCGCGGAACCGCAAGGGGGACGGTTGTGCTTCCGGCCACCCGGCGGAAGGTGGACGGTCGAGAGATCTGGGGGGGAAGAGGGTCTTCCACCGCCATCTCATACGATCCGGAATTAGGACTGCCTGTCGGCCTTCAGGAGGAGTTTTCCAGCTATAGGAAAAAAAGGGAACGCCTGAAACACAAAAAAAAAAAGAAAAAAGGCTATTCGCTAATCGTGAATAGACTTGCTCGCGCTGATGGCGCATCGCCATCCTTATCGTCAGGGGGGGGGGAAAAAAAAAAAAAAAACTATTGACCCCAGTCTCTGAGGCAGGATCACCCGCTTGCTGCAAAACGGACACGCCTCACACCTGTCGACCAGGTTCGGGTGGAGAAAAAAGGACCGCAGCGCGCCCGGGAAAGGAGAGATGCTGATAAAAAAAAGGAAAAGAAGGGGGCGAACGAGGGACGGGTCCGGCTATTCCTGCCTCAATGAGACCTCGTTTCCCTGGGACAAGGCGTGGTCCGAAGGGGGACGCCCCACATCGAGCCTCACACCCCTTGAAGGATCTTAAGGGGGGGGGGGGGAAAAAATTGGCGATCGCCAAAAGGGAACGGAAGCGGCTTTCGACGCTCGTGAAAAAGACTGCGTCGGACGTTAAAGCAAGGCGGCGAAATCGGTGGGCTAATGCCGGATCGAAGAAGGGCGGGGGTCCAGAGAATCCTTCATCGGAGAGTGTCAACGCCAACAAAGGACGACTTTTGTCCCTAAAGACTGGGTTGTCGAACCGAGAGAAAACAGAAAGAGATTCGGTGCCACACCTCCTGTTAGGATTGCTCCCGCCGCGGGCTAGGGGGAAAAAAAGAAAAAAAGAGAGCGATTCCGCCGAGCATAAAGGAGGGGTGTCCTAGGTCCCTCCAAAAAAAAGAAAAGGTAAACCTTAACCAACCCTCGAGCCGCCTCGCCAGAAAGGTACGCTGGTTCATGACGAGGAGGATGTGGGCGGGGGGGGGGGAAAAAAGTGGGGAATACTCAAGGACGACGGATGTGACGGCCGGAAAGCTGCCGCGCAAAGGAGATCCTCTTCAAGGAAGAAAAAAAAAAAAGAAAACAAGACCACCCAAACCAGAAAATTAATTCCTCCTCCGGAAGAAAGGGGGGGAAAGAAGGGAGGGAAGACCTATTCCTCACTAGCGTTTCGGGAGAGAAGCACCCACCCTCCAGTAAAGGTGATACCAAAAAAAAAAAGAACGTCAAAAATCCAAGTATGACCTTCTTTCAAAGGGAAAAAAGGTGAGATCATTAAACTAAAGAGGGACCCGTATGGTCTTATGGCAAAAGAAAAAAAAAGTGGGGAGGCGCAAGCGGCGGGGGAGTGCTTTTCTGGAGTCTCACGGTGAGCTGTGAAAGAGCATTTCTGTTCGGAGAGGCGCCCCTGGGGGAGGGGGAAAACTTGAGCGGGAGCAAAAGGGGGGTCTTATCCTCGATGAAGGAAAAGACGTGAAGCATGGAAAACGTGGTTCCCACAAAAAAAAAAAAAGCTCACAAGATCGTCGTAAAGGCTGGAGGACGCTGCTCTTTCGGCAAGGCCAGTAGTCCCTGGATCAGGGGGAAAAAAAAAAAAAAAAACCCTCGATTAAGGTGTCACGGTTCCCTCGGGGAACCGAAGCAGGGGGAAGATGCCGCTCGCCAAGGGGACCGTCGCCGACTGCCCCTTGGGGGGGGAGAGGGCCGTCGTCAACGGGTTCCCGCCGCTTGAGGCGGTCCGAGAAAAAAAAAAATCCCCACCGAGAAAAGACCGCTATCGAAGGTCGGTCTCAACAACAACAACGGATTGAGGGGGGGACGCCTCTCGTCTCAGGGGTTGCTTGTACTATCAAAAGAGAGGGGGACTCAAGCCGCGGGAACGAGGGACGACTACGGAAGTCTTTCCCAGGGGTCAGGAAACGGGACAGATTCTTCGAGCGGGCAAGAGGGGACCCCCCGCCGTACTGACCAAGGAGGGAAAAATAAAGGACTAAGGCTTACAGATGAAGATGCCGACCGCTCCTCGTGCTGGGGGGGAAAAAAGATTACGATTTACGAGAAGAAGGGGGCGTCGGCGCCCTTCGAAGAAAGAACGGGGGAATCAGAGAAGCCAATCACAGACCTCAAAGTGCATGGCGGCAGCAAACGGAAAACCTTCCCGCAGAAGAGACAACTTGCGCTCCACAGGAAAAAGAAAACAAAAAGGAGGACTCACGGACTGCAAACCTCCTGCGCCATTGCGACGCGGCTTTTGAAAGGGGGGACGAAGTCTACAGGGGAAGGGGGTTAGCTAATTATAACTTTAAAGGGGGAGGGGACGTCAATCCTCCCGCAACGCTCATAGTTGCCTCAAGGCTGCGTGAGACGGCGGGCAATCCATCTTTGCCGAGGTAGGGGTGGTCTAAGCGGATCTCGGAAAAAAGCCTGATCTGCCCTCCAGGGGAGGAAGGGAGTAACCGGCGCCGCCCAACTGCCCATCAGCTAAGGAAAAAAACTCCTCGTCCTCGAAAAAATTCTTAGGAGTGAGGGGGAGGAGGGGGGGGGTGGTCCAATGAACGTTCATGTATTTCATAGTTCTTCGTGAAGCCGCCATCGGGAAAAAAAAAGAGGCACTCCGTCCCAGATCTCCTCGGCATGGCCACGAGCAAGACGACCATGAGGTGGGGGGGGGGGGACGCTGGCGACCCGCTCAGGAAAAAAGGGAAAAAAAGGTCCGGAGTCTATGACACAGTCGTCTGGGGGGGGATAAGATCCGAAGACGCTGGGAGAACCTCCATCGAAAACCTCGGAAAACGTAGGGACACTCATAGCCCCGAGCCTACTTAAAAAAGAAAAAAAGCGAGCGTGATCCGCATTCACTCGAATCTAACCAGAACATCCGAGAGGAAAAGGGAAAAGCGGCCAACTTGGTGAAACCACTCCACCCTTCGAGTGTGCGCCCTCCAAGGGGGCTCTAATGTGGGGACGCGGCTGCCCTAGTAGGGAAAAAAAAAGAAAAAAAAAAAGGGCACCGCGGCCCAAGTAATAACCAGGCCGCGTGAAGTTTGGCTGAGGCAGGGAAAGTCGCCCGGCGAGGATCTCGAAAAGAGACGATCTCCCCGACAAAAAAAAAGAGCAGGGGCCTTGACGGGTTTTCCTCAAGGTTCGGGCCTCCTCAAAAAGGGAGAGCATCAGGGTGGACGGAAAAAAGGCCGAGGCCGGGGTCAAGGGGGAGAAAAAGAAAAGATCAGGGGCTGTGGTGCAAAAGGGGGTGGCGCTTGCGCCATCAGCGGCGAGCAAGAGCGGATCACTTAGCGAATCGCCGGGGGAAAAAGGGTCCGCGGTGACGAAATCGTGGGGGAAGGAAAAGAAAAGGAAAGCGGCTCCGAGGCGCCCAATTCCTCTTGGTCTCGGAAAGAGCTCGTAGAAAGAAGACGCGCTGCGAACAGATCTCAGAAAAAGGTGGCCGCCAACCGCCTGCAAAAAAAAAGGAAAAAAAAAAAAAAAAAAAGGAAGAGGTCGCGAATTACCAGGTCCGGCGGAGACCTGAAGGGAAGGGGTTTGTCTGCGTTTGTGTCCATCAGGGAAACAAAAAAAGAGAGAATACAGGAGGACACAAACGTCAGAAACACCCCCGACGGCGAGGGAGGGGCGTGGCAGGATCTTCAAAGGATAACGCAGCCCCACTCAGAAAAAAAAAGGTATGAAGGCGGAATGGCTGATGAGGTTTCTTCCACCGGGAAACGCATTTTTACGTTTTCGAGGAGATCAGGGGAAGTCTCGACCGCCATCGGAAAGAAAAAGGGATAAAGGAGAAGGGCCTGGAAGCCTCTTCCTAGGAACCCTGCCTCAGGGAGAAAGAGGGGAAAACTGGCAAAAGGGCTATTCCTAAGGAGGGGCGATCGCCGCGGTACTCGAGAACCCCCTTCCGCCAAAGGGAAGCTACATTGGGAAAAAAAAAGGGGAAAGACGAGGACAGGCCTAAAAAAACCTCTTGCCGTCACAAAAAAAAAAAAAAGACCCTGCTCGACCAGGGGAAAAGAACATGATAGTCGCCGGAAAAAAAAAAAAAAAAGGGCGTTCGGCAAAGAGAATGCCTGATCCGCACGAGATCCTCAAAAAGGGAAGCGATCCCTGCTCAAGGCCAAGGAGGGGGGGTCTCGTTCCTGGAAAAAAAGAAAAGGCATGGCAAGACTATTCAGCCGCGAATTAATTCCGGGGCAAAAGGAGATCACAACCCTTCAGGGGAAAAGGGGGGGGAGGTTTTCAGTGTCGAATCGCCCGAGAGAGAGGGTCACGTTCTGAGAAATAAAAAGGGAGCGTATAACATAAAAGGGATAAGGGACCGGCTTCGATCATCGAGATGCGGAACACCTACGTTGGGGGGAAGGGAGAAAGGGGGCCGGGGGTGTCCTCACCCAGGTCTTCGATCGGAAAAAAAGAAAGACTTGGTGTGACTCGACTGCCCTACCGACTTGGGAAAAAGCCTTGTAGCGGGTCGCCAAGCCTACGAGCCCGTGCTTTCCCGTGCACCTACGGGGAACGCCTTTGCCTCGTGGCCAGAAAGGCCGAGCAGGAAAAAAAAAAAAAGATGGGTCCGCTGACGAACCCTCCGACTCATCCCCCCGATCAGATGCAAAAAAACAGGACCACCCGCCTCGCCTCAAGAAAAGGGGGGGAAAAGGATCCTGGGCCGAGTGACGAGTGAGCAAGGTCGAGGCCCTGTATGGCGGGGGTGATCCCCGTCGACGAAAGGGGGGGAGAACGATCACCTTGCCCTCGAAGGGAGAATCGCCATCCTCGGGCACCGAGGGATGCCAGAAAAAAAAAAAAGACGACCGAAACGCCTGTGAGCCTAGGCCTCGAAAAAATGTACGCCGAAACGACAGTCCCAAGAAAATCCTCAGATCGAGAAAAATCGGGGGGGGACCGTCCCCCGCCCGGGAGAGGGCACCTGGCGCCGTGAGGCAGAAAAAAAAGGAGCACAGGTACGGTGAGGGTTCTTGAGCGACACGGTTGAGCTTGAGGAAGGTCGTCGGAGCGTTTGCCTGGAACCCCGGTGCCCTGGAAAAAAAATTCAGAGGGTCTTCTTGAAGGGAGTCGTCGAGAAGAAAAAGACAAGGGGCGAAGCGCCCCAAATCTCAAGAAAAGGACTGGAGGGCGCGACAAGGGGGGTCGCGGTCCGACCGTCTCTTTCCTCTGATGCCGTAGTCCCTGGGACCCTTCTCTCCGGGGCACAAAAGGGGGAAACCGAGCGCGAGTGGAGAGGGGGGGATTCGCACGGTGCCAGCTCTCTCAAAAGAAAAGTTTTTTCCGTCCCCGGAAGAAATACTCCGTCCGTCCCGGAGGAGAAAAGAGGAAGGGGCGGTCGATCCAAAACGAAGACGTCCCCGCCCCCGCAGCAGAAGGCAAAAGGGGGGGGAAAGACAGAGAATATCAGAGAGCTCGCCGGGCTGTCAGGGAAAGCTTTCTCGACCCTAAAAAAAACTACTACGACGACTTAGTCGAAAAAAAAGAGGAAAGGGACAGGGGCTAGAACACCTCGAAGAAACTCGCGGCTCGAAAAAAAAAGAAGCAGAAGGTATGTCTACAAACTCAAAAAGAGGCCATCGATGAAAAAAGGGGGGATGGTCGCGCAACCCTAAAATTCCTAATTACGACGCTCCAGCACGTATTTTCTTGAGATCACGGGAAAGAAAAAAGAAAAAAAACGGCCTTAATCGATAATACCCCTCAGAAATTTCTGCAGGAAAACAACCTTCCCTCATGAGAAAAAAAAAAAAAAAGGTGGGAGATCAGCCGACTCACCCCAAAAAGCCTTCACTGATCGGGCATAAAAAAGGGCGACTTCTTCGTGAAGAAAGGAAAGGAAAGGTCTGAAGGGATCTCTATGATCTATTAGTAACGTGAAGGAGGCGTCATCGCCTCACGAGGAGAGGGAAGGTCCCGCTTCGGGGGGGGGGAGGGAAGGGAATACCGAGGGGCCGGAAGTAGTGACTATATGCTAAGATGATCTCAAGAGGCCCTCCCTGCGGGGGGCAAAAGGGGATCACCTTCGGCCGCCCACCGCCAAGGAAAGGGAAAAGGACGAGCGCACGTAAACCAAACCTCTCCCAGGTACTCTGCGGCCAACCTCGAGGGAGAAGATGTGTTTGTGCCGGTACCGGAAGAGGGGGCTGATTTTGCTGACCTAGAAAGCAAAAAATACTTCGCGGGAATCTCTGAGAAGAAAGGAGAAAGAGGACGGGGACGCCCCCCAATTATTTGCCTCACCTATCTCGTAGTCTCTGGAAAATGTCTCACCCACCCATCGTAGCAGAGTCCTTGTTGTGTCGTAAGGAAAGAAAAAAAAAGGAAAAAAGGGGGAAGAAAAACCCCGCTAGATCACTCTTTCGTAAAAAAAAATAGCCCCCCTAATCTCCGGGGAGAGGGATGCGCAGTATCCGCCAAGGAGAGAATCGACGTAACACAAATCTGTTGCGAATCGCTCAACTTGACCCCACAGAACGCCCTCCCGAAGGGGACGATGTTGGGGCTGATGAGGAGGAAAGAGGAAATGGGCCTGCTCGATGACAGAAACGAGAACCAGGGCCGCCGTTAGGGGAAAAAGCTGCTCTGTTCGCCAAAAGAAAGGAAACCAGCATCTCGAATCAAAAAGCAAGGCCAACGGGGCGCTGCGGCCTGACTCGTCCAGGTTCGGAAGCCAGTTATAGCATCAGGGTTGACAGGAAAGGGACAGAGAAGGCCTGGGTTCAAGTGAAAAAAGGGAGAAGGCTGGAGAAGTGTTCCCGCTTCTCCCATCAGCGTCGAAAAGGAAAGAAAGCATCGCGGATCAAGAAAGGCGAATTACTGGAAAAAAAAAAAAAAAAAACCTCGCGAAGGTCCTCGCAGATGGCCGCCAGGCAAGGGGGGAAGGCTTCGTTAGAATATGGAAAGGGGACACGCGAACAGATCTCCCTCAGGGGAAAAAAGGGGGAACGCCCACCGCCTCAGAAAAATCCCCTCCTCATCAGGCGGTAGGGGACGAAGGAGGCCAGCGGAGATCCTGCCGAGGGTTTCGCCCGTTTGTGGGGGGAAAGGAGGGGAAAAAAACAACAACAGGAGAGGGAAAAGAGAGATATAACACTGTGATGGAAACACAACGGCTAAAAAAAAAAAAGACCGTCCGGGCGGCAAAAGTATCTAAGGGGGTCAATCCGCAGCATCGGGGAAAAAAGGGTCGGGCGGAGGACGGTGGGGTCGCCCCCCACAAGTCTACCCGCAGGTGACGGTCGAGGAAAGAAATCGTCTCGACCGGACCTACGAGCTGAAGGAAAAAAAAAAAGAAAAAAAAAAAGGAGTACTGAACCTTGAGCCTCGGCCCGGAGACCCCCTGCTCGGCGAGGTGGGGGGATGGGCATTACTAAGTCTGATTCGACGAAGGGAAAGAAAAAAATGGACGAATCAAGAAAGCTTGTCCCTCCGGGGGAAAGTCGGCCCCCCCATTAAGGAGCCGTCTACGGGGGGAAAACCCGCAGACCTGGCAATGCCTCCACCTCTGGCCGTAAAAACCTTGGGAGGGGGGAGTTCTTACACCTAACCTGGGAGGGGAAAAAAAGGCCGCCCGGCTTCTTTCTTTGAGATCGTAAAGGAAAGCCTCAGAGGGGCTAACATAGGCATCAGGAAAGGGAAAAAAAAAGGAAAATCAATGCGGGCTGCCCTTTTCTCGGGAAAAAAAAAAAGGGGGAAGGCCCCAGTCGATTTCCAGGAAGCGCCCCAACATCTGAGCGAAAAAAAGGAAACCTCTAGTGGGGGTGGTGGGTGTCAAGTGGCGAGACCGATCTAAGAGGGTTTCGACGCGCGTGTGGGAAAAAAGAATGATCAGGTCAACAGTCGAGGATCGGGCTATTCTTACAACCGACTTTTCACGAAAGGGCGTGTGTCTCCCCGGCCGAAGAAGAGAGACGGGCTTGACGAAAAAAGGAACGAACTGTGTCCTCACCTCCTACTACTTGGTGGGGGGAGGGAGCGGGTCGCCAGAGACCTAAGAAGATATGATGTCACAACCTGGAGCCGCCGCGGGCCCTCGTGGGAGAATTCCGCCTGAAAAAAACCAAGACACTGGGTCGAAACGCCCTATCAGCCAAGGAAGAAAAGGAACCGAAGACAAAACCGGAAAAAGCCCTCTCCTCACGAAAGAAAAAAGGTGGGGGGAAACCGAAAAGTACCTGGGCAGATTACGAAGGGCAGAAGGGGTCGTATCTTAATTGTCGTGGGGGAGACTCGTCGACGAGGGGGGGAAAAAAAAAAAGGGGGGCCCGCCGAGGATGACCGGGGAGATCTCTTTCGCCATCCCAGGTACCTCCGCCCAAAGCGCCGCCGAGATGAAAAAAAACCGCCGACGTCAAGGAAAGCCCAGCCGCGAGCGGGAAGCCCAAAACAGTTCCCCGTTCCTAGAAAAAGGGGAGAAAGAGCGTAGACCAGTTCCGTCCACCCCCCCGCCCAAAAAAAGCCCCTGGTCGCCGGAGGCTGAGCAGCTCAGGGGAAGGGGTCGGAGTCGCACGTTGAGCTTGGGAGGGGAAAGGGGAAGGAGCACGTTGCAAACTGGGGAGTCAGCCCCCTGCCCAAGGGGAAAAGGCTCGATCCGTCTCGGGAGGGACGCGCCCTCAGGGGGGAAAAAAAAAAAGGAGAGGGTCGGGGGAAAGGGGACCTTGAAGGCGAAAACCCAAAAGCCCGCGGCGCGTTCGGAAAGGAAAGCCGGAGGACCTGGGGGGGAAGAGATTGGGTGTGGCCCTCCCTCGCTCCCGGGCAAAAGCGAAGCGCGAGTTTTCTGGTCCGCCTCGCAAGGGGAAAAGGGGGGAAGGGGTCAAGTCGCCCGCGGAAACCCTGTGACTAAACCGCCTTCGTCTTCGGTCCGGGGGAGTGCCGAGCCCGAGTGATCGTTCCCCCCGAGGAGAGACCCGCTAAACCGGGAAGAAAAAAAACAACAACGGAGGGGAGGAAAGATAGAATAGCTCCTCGCGCTAAAAAGGGGACTATCACTCGGGTCCCAGCGGGGGAAACGACGAACGAACGACGGAGTCGGAAAAAAAAAGGAAAACGGGCGCGGAAACGGGACAAGGGGGGGCACCTCTCAGAACTCGCGGAGTCTTTTCCCCCGCGGGGAAAGGGAAAAGGAGACAACTCTATCCAGTACTACTGAGAAAAACGACCTCCGCGGCGTCTGGGAAGAAAAAAGACTCTGGTGAAAAGGAACACGTATGGTCTGCGTGCGCCAAAAAAAAGAGCCTTCACCCTCACCGGAAAAAGGGACACAAACTCATTGGCATTGGCGGAAAAAAAAAAAAAGAAAGGGGAAAGAAAATCCTTCAAAAAAAATCTAAATGTGAAAGGAGTCCGACCCCTCAACTCACTCGCAAGCTGAGAAAACTACGGCTCCTTGCGACGCTTCGTGGGAGGGGCGGAAATGTCTACGCTGATCGCCGAAGGGAAGGGAAAAGGGGGTGTCCGGAAATCTCCGCACCGCTCCGGGGAAGGACGGCGTCTTGTTGCATAAATCGGGGTGCCGAAGGTTAGGGGGGAAGGGAAGGGGAATCCTCGGGGCCTGCTTATCTTCCCCTCACAGCGAGGAGAGGGGGAGAAACACTCTTCTCCTCAAAAAGGAGACGACCCTGCCGTCTGAGGAGGAAAAAGAAAAAGGTACTCCCGCCGTACCATCTTAGTGAGTATGCGAGCGGGCCTAGGGAAAAAAAAAAACCCTGTACCTTGCAGGAAGGGTCTGATAGGGGAAAAGGAAGACCAGCGCAATCAATCGCGTGTCTGGCGGCAGGGCCTCTATCAGTTCCCCAAAAGGGAGTGCCGGTACTCCCTCAAGGGGGGGGGAAACAGAAAGCATCGTATGCGCTTTCGACACTCTCAAAGGAACCCATCTGAGGGAAAAAAAAAAAACAACAAGGGGAGGACCCGTGTTGTGCAAGAGAGCCGATGAAGATCTCCTTGGAGACCCCCCGAAAAGAAAAAAAAAAAAAACCTCGTAAACTTCGGGGGGGAGAGCTCCTACGTTGACCTTATCATAGGAAAGAAAAAAAGCCGTCCCCGATATCTCCGTGACCATCAGTAGAGAAAAAACCACTTGGACCCCACCTCAAAGAAAAAAAAAAAAGAAAAAAAATCCCTAAGGGTGGGAAAGGGGGGGGGGCGATTCAGTCATCATTTCCTCGTCCGGCAAAAGAATGCTCTCTTCCCATGAACAGGGGGAATGATGCAGGATCTCCGAAAGGAGAAGGGTTCGCCCGGCGGATCTCCTCTGGGCGTAATCAGCATCTCGATCGAAAAAAGCCTCCCGTTCTGCGTCTTCTCGGGGGGAAGGGGGGTACGCCTCCACCCGGACCTGGGGAGGAGGGGGGACGCGAAGGTGTAGGCCACGAAGGGCCGGGGTCAAAGGTATCTGCCGTCGACGAAGGCGAAGGGGGGCCGGGAAAAGGCGTGCTATTCGTAAAGAAAGAAAGCGGACCTTGGTCAGCAGGGTACTTCCCGCGGTGAAGATCGTGGACCAGAAAGGGTCTCGCCGAGGGAAGGGGGACCGACGGAATAGCTCGGAGAAAAAGAGGCGCGCCATACGACTCCTCTACCGTCACCTGCGGGGTAAAAAAAAAAAAAAGACCTCCTCCATCCCGCTCAAAGAAAGGGGAGGATGACCAGGCCAGGCAGGAAAAAAGGAAAGAGGGGGGGGTAGGGGTTTCAATGGACGTT
>Ga0179591_1360669_pt1 | contig 12052 bp, 15 predicted proteins | sample CZOMad2_1_08_16f_FD_182891 | JGI IMG/M metagenome (GOLD analysis project Ga0179591, IMG submission 182891) | Vadose zone soil fungal communities from Angelo Coast Range Reserve, California, USA - CZOMad2_1_08_16fungal (PacBio error correction) | ecosystem: Environmental > Terrestrial > Soil >...
GCGGAAACGTTCCTCTGCTTCAGGGCAGCCCCTTTTAAGCGGAAGGACTCCCAGATCCTTTGAGATGAGAAGCGTGGTTAATCTAGAGGGGGGGGGAGTATCTCCCCCCCGCGTCAAGGAGAAAGAAAAAAAAAGCTCCGTCGGACCATCTCGTGGGAGAGTTTCGAAATTTCCGAACGTAGGAGTAAAACATACTATGATAAATCGGAGAAGAATCCATTCTTACGAAAATGGCCCGGGAAAGGCGGCTTCCGGAGGCGTAAAAAACAGGGTTGGCCGATCCAGCCAAAAAGTAGAGTGGATCTCCCATCATACATTCCAAAGAGGATGATTTTAGCGGTTCAAGCCTCTGGGGACAAAGAGATGGAAAGGGCGGTGCAAGGGGTAAGGATAGGAGATCCTTTCTGCCAGGAAAGGGAATGGAGCTTCTCTCAATTCAGCGTGTAAAGAAGCCGCCTTTTTCGCTCAAGGAAAAAAACATTCTATTGGGTTACAGGGAAAGAGGAATCCATTCCTCTCCCGGCGGAAAAAAACAGTTCCGCAAAAAAAGCGCGAACAGCGCGGCCTTGGTCCGAAGCGAGAAACGGGTGGCGGGGAGCGGTTCAGGGAGGGAAAGGAAAAGCTTTTGCGATCGAGCGCATGAAAGGGGGTGAGTTTATCCCATTCGAAGCGTGACGAAAAGCACGACCTCACTCAAAGGGAAGAAAAGAGAAAGCATCCTTGGCTGTTAGGGGCCGGAAAAGGGGGGGGGGGGGGAATTCACTGTCTATCACCTCAGGAGAAGTAAAAGAGGAGCATATTACTGCAGAGCGATAAGAGGTGCATTCCTCTTCGTGGGGGGTAAGTGCGTTGTGCATAACTGAGAAGGCAAACACCGCCCTTTCTTTCTATCGCGCCTGAAAGGGGACGCCATTTTGTTCGTGATCACTTGAAAGGAGCCACCCCGTATACTCCGATACAGAACAAAAAAAACACCGCACCAAAATCGTCCGCCGATTCAAGGCAAACAGAGGTCTCTGCCGGAGGGAAGGTAGCTGGACATTCCGACAAGAGAAAGGTGAAGAGGAACACCAAGAAGAAAGGCCAATCTCCGCTATGGAGGAAAAAACGGACTTGTAGAGTCCAGGAAGGAAGGTCGCCTTGTGGGGAGAAAAAAAAGAAAACCAAAGCTGACAACAGAGAGGAACATCGCCGAGAAAACTCACCCCCCAACAACGAGGAAGAGATCGATAGAGTCGAGGGGCTTCATCGACTGGGAGGGTCATCTTTGGGGGAGAAGGTGAGCCAAAAAACTAAATCACGAACCTAGGGAGGGGAGGAGGCCATCTGTCGTGCCCGAAAGGGGATGGGATCGCAATTGGAGAAAGATCTTTGTCGGGAAGGGACAAGAGGAGGAAAACCGACAGACAGCTAGGGGGGAGAGGAAAAAAAGAGATCTTCGCTGAGGGAGGGGGCTTGTTTTGTGGTGTTCTGTATCTACTTGGGTGGAGATCAGATGCTCCCGGGTCGCAGAAGAGGTCTCGAGCTCGTCACTGGCGTTTTAGAGGGAGGGGGACCGGAGCAGCGACCCCGGAGAAAAGGGAAAAGGGAAAAAATCGCTAGGCCTGCAATAAGGTACTCGTTTCGGCATCAGGAGAAAGTCAGGCTGATCGTCTTACGGGGGAAGAAGGGAAAAAGAGAAGGAACGGCCATATTCATCCTTGAAAAAAAAAAAGATTCTTTCCTTCTTGGTGCGCCTCAGAGGGAGAGGGAGTAACGAGGAGAGAAAAAGGAAAAAGGATGAGGAAGGAATGCGCGACTAAGGGGGAAGCGGTTTGGGAAAAAAAAAAAGACGCCCACCCTTTCACAATGTCGAAAAAAGAAGCGCATGAGACGATTGTGGAGAGGGGAGGGGCAGTGTGCCTTCCCTCCGACGAGGGAAGAGGGAGGAAGGAAAAGGTTCCAAGTAGGGAAAAAAACATGGCCGAAACTGAGAAAAAAAGATTCTTTTCAGTAGCGCAAGGAGAGGGGGAGGGGGAAACCAAGAGAAGGGGAAGGCCAACCCTTCTTCCTCTTAATCAAGGAAGAAAGAGCTTCCCCTCCATGGCTCAATAAGGCAGCGGCTATCCCTACTCAGTGCTACAAATCCTCTCCCTTGCAGTGAGGAAAAATTGATACCTAAAAGGGGGGATCTCAACAAGGGAAGGGAAAGAAACTCCTACGCGACGAATCCCAAGACCTGCGGAAAAGGGGAGGAGGGGGTCCGAATTGCCGATGGAAGGGGGGAATTCTTATTTGTGGAAGACAGACGTCGTCCATTTCGAAAAAGAGCGGAAATAGATTTTCGCCGGGACAGAGGGGGAAGGAATAGGTTGGAAAGGTTCGATTCCCCGGGGGGACGCAGTACTAGGTATGAAAGCGTTCTAGAAAAAGAAAAAAGAAAGATTCAGTGGGGAGTGAAGAAAAAAAGTAGGCTTCAACTGAAGAAAAGGGGAAAACCCGTCTACTGCCGAGAACGGCACGGGCCACCCCTACCGGTGGCGAGATCGGGGTAAGTCCCAAAAAAGAAAAAAGATACTTTCCTGATCCTCTGGGAAAGAGACCAGGGGGGGAGGGGGAGAGATCGGCCGGGTTAAAGGAGAGAGACAACTCGGATGTCCAAAGAGGTCTCCACCCGCCAAAAGGGAGGCGATGAGAATGGAATCATAGGGGAGAAGCGGGCTGACGAGTCATGCCTGAAAGACTCAATTCCTGAAGAGAAAAGCCAAGCTGAATTACTTGCTGCTGGAGATAATTTAAGCGCGCGGGAAAAAGGACGGTCCGTTCAAGTCGCCAGTAAGAGGAAGAAAGACATCCGGGGGGGGGGTTTTTATTATTAAAGATCGCGCTGAACTCACTCGGTCAGGGGAAGGGAGAAGGTCGACCAGTCTAAAAGAAGGGGGGGGAAAAGGGGTCTCTCCTATTACTTCTTTGGAGGAGGAGAGAGGGCTCTCCCAGGCAAGACTGGGGAGTCTTCTGTCCTTGTTCGGCGGAGAGAGGGGAACATACGGCACCAGCAAGCGACAAAAGTCAACCTGGGGGGAAGAAGTAAAGAAGAGGAAGGAAAATTCCTTTCTCTTGTCAAACGAAAAAGGCGTGGAGGATTTCACTCTGAAAGGATGATAGGAAAGGTACGCCCAAGTACCACTAAGAAGAGAAAAGGGAGAATGAATCAAGGACATGTTATTGGGCCTCCTAAAGAGGGAAAAATGACCCTTTCCTCGTCCTCAACTCGGAAAGGGAAAAAAAGATGTACGGCTCCTTCCAGGCATGCGGGGGGGAAAGACGTGGACGATTTTGCTGCCTCCTCAAATAGAGAGAAAAAAGAAAGGAAAAGAGAGATATATTTCACTTGGTGCGCACCCGGTAAGAAAGGGAGGAAAAGGAGAAAGGCCTTTCAGTCCCAGTAAACAGAGAAAAAAGCCGAGTTGCGTACGCGGCCCGGGGAGGAGTGGAGAAGAACCCGAACGCTCTGGGAAAAAAGGAGGGAGAAGTCCTTGTATCGGCTTCTAATTTCTGAGGAACGAAAAAGAGGGGAGAGCAAGCACCTCTTTCCATCCTTCAAAGACAGCAAAAAAGGGAGAACGATCCATTAAGGTCGGAGAGACGCGAAAAAAAAGTGAGAACCTCGGCTTCTGTGGAAGGAGGGACGGGCAGCGCAACAGGCGCAGAAAAAAATGAAAAAAACTTCACCATTAGGCAAGGGAACAGCTCCACGCGGGGGGGCGAAAGAGAGGCATCGGCGAGCCTCCTGGGGAGAAAGAAAAAAAGGAGAAGGGAAGGAAATCTCATCTTCCCCTGCCACGAAAGGGAAAAGAGATCGGTCCCGGTAGCGGAACAAGGGGGCATCGAGGAGGAGAAAGGGAATCACTGCTTGCGCGGTACAAATGGAAAAGGGAGGTAGGCTGTCTCTCCAGCAGCACGGAAAAATAAGTGGGGAATTTGGCGGCCCAAAAAAAGGGACTTGATTCTGAAGGAGAAAGTTGCCATGGGAGACGGAAAGAGATTTCCACATCAGAATCTCGACGAACCTTGGGGGGGGAAAGGGGGGGGTAGTCGGGGGGGTCGTAGCTGCGTCCCCCGGAAGATGTATAGAGAAGTGGTAGGAAGGGCTTTATAAGGGAAGAAGCCGCCTCCGTAGACCTAGAGAAAAAGGGAGTAGTGGTTCAAAGTGGGGGGAGTTCAACTTTGGCCGAACCGCTCTTCAGTTCCTCCCGAAAGGGAGGAGGAAAAATAAAAGGGGGGGGGAAGTGCTCACAGGAGATCCTCTAATTTCAGAAGAGGAAAAACACGCTTAGAGACAAAAAAAAAGACCGACGCTCACGTTCTGAAAGAAAGCCTTTTTCTATATGGCAGAAGAAGGGTACACCTACTCCTGATCCTCGGAAACCGAGCAATCGCAGGGAGAGGGGAAAGGAAGCGGTCTTGTGGGTGGAAAAGAAGGGGAAGAGAGAGGGGGCTCCCTCACGGGAAGGGTGAAGAGCACCAGCCCAGTCTTAAGTGAAGAGCCATCATACATTCCAACGTGCTCGGAAAAAGGGGAAAAGGGTGAGGCTCTCCTCCCCAAAGCAGGAAGGGGCCTATCGTAGTGTAGCCGTACTCCTGGACTGCCAGCCGGTGCCTTTTCTCTTCCGAAAGGGGAGAGGTGGCAAACGAATACTAACGAGGGAAGAAAACCTCCACTTCCCAGAAAATGAGGGGGGGGGGACGTTTACGCAATGTTGAAGACGAAAGGCTGGCCAGCCATTCTCTCCCGGAGCGGAGGGGAAACCCCACTTGAATGGAAACAAAAGAAAAGCGCGGATTTCCTCCTAAAGAAAATTCGTGAAACTTTTTGGGAGTTCGCGAGAGCATGGCGCCTGAGAAAGGGAGGGAATTTGCGATTAAAATCGGAGAGAAGGGGGGGGATCACACCTTCTAATCTTTGACTAAAGAGCAAAGCACTACATCAAAGACAAAAGAAGCATCCTTTTCTCGCGAGTGAGGGGGAAAAGGGGGAAGATTACGTCCATGTAGAAGGAAACGTCCTGGAAAAAAGAGAGAAGAATTCCGGAGACGATCAAGAGAGAGGGGCAGGCCCCCTCGAGTTTGGGGAAGAGCATGCGGTTGTGAAGAAAGAGGATTCCTTCTGATCCAAAAAGCAAAAAGGGGGAGCGCCTAACATCATGCAGCAGAAAAAAAAAGGGGGTTCTTGTCTCCGCTTGTAAGCGGGAGACAGGGAGAAAAGATACATCACCACAAAAAAAAAGAAAGAAATTCAACGCACGACGAGGAAGGGAAGATCCACTCTCGGGAGGGGAAGGATAAATAATCTGGGGACCGGCCCAATACAGAAAAAAAGGGGAAAAAGAAAAGAGAAGTCCCTAAAATGGATCACACTAACGGATCTGGTAGAGGAGGGGGGAGGTCGCCTGTTGGGGGGGAAGAAAAACCAAGAATGCCAGAACCTTCGGAAGATGGAAAATCGAGGAAGAAAAAAAACCAAAAAAAGGAAAGGGAGAGAGATATCGGCGGATTGAGAGAGGAGAGCAAGCGACTGGTTTTCTTGGCAGAGGGGGGGGGGGGGATTCTTTGCCGCAAAACATGCGAAAAGAAAATCAGGGGATATCATCTCGGCGGGAAGGAGAAAGCGACTATTGGTCGCGTAAATGATCTTGGGGAGGAATGGAGAAGAAGAAATACTCCGACTACTACCGCGAGGAAGGAGAAGGAGCTAGCGCTTGTGGGGGTTTGGTGGGGTTCTTCTCTACTTGGTGGAAAGGGGGGGGGGGGGGGGGAGGGGGCAATATTATAAAGGACAGAGGAAGGGGGGGATGCTGTTCGGCAGCCCCATCGGGGAACGGGAAGGGAGGCGTTTCGGTCCGAGCAGAGAAAAAGAGGAAAACCGCCTGCTAACTACAAAGACGAGGACTGAAAGGTCGTCCTCGTTTCCGTCAGAGGGGAGAAAAAAAAAAAGGGGTCTTTCGCATCTCTTAGGACGTACAGGAAAAAGGGAGGGAAAAGAAAAGAGCTTCCCTTGAAGAAAAAGAGAAAAAAGGGAGACGTGTCCTGCTTGTTGCGGCCTTGATGGTCGGGAAGTGGATGAGGCTTCACCTCTTCGAGAGAAAGTAAAAGGAGGGAGGCGCGCAGAAAAATAGAACCGGAAAGGGGGAGAGGAAAAAGACACTTCTATACTCCAACACGGTAAAGAAGGAAAAGGAAATCCGCGCATTATCCTGGGAGCAGGTGGAGGGGGGGGGAGTTACCGCCTCCTCCGGGAGGGAAAAGAAAGGGAAGGACAAAGTCGTCAACATTGCGCTAAATACTCCAGAAAGAGAAGAAAAGAAAGCTTCTCCCTGAGGAAAAAACGCTTCATTGAGTCAGAGAAATAAAAGCAACAAGGAGTCCTTCGACAAAAGGAAGAAAAAAGGGAAATAGAGGTGCATCCCCACACATCTGAAAAAGAAAAGAAAGGAAAAATCCTCTCAAGGGACAGGGAACTTATCAACGTCCTAACTTTGCCTGGTGGATCGAAAACGAAAGGGGGGGGCTCTACCTCCTAAGACAAAGAGGGGGGAAAAAAAGGGGCGGCATGGTCGCTGCGTCGATAATGGTCTCAGAGAAAGGGTGGGAAACCTCTCTCGAAGGAGGGAAAACAGCGCCTTCCCACAAAAAACACCCCCCCTCCACAAAAAACAAAAAAAAAAAAACCCCCCCAACCACCCAAAAAAAAAAGCAAAAGAAAAAAAAAAAAACCCCCCCAAGAAAAAAACCATTTCTAAAATCTCGGGATATAAGAGGGACTCCGCGCTTCGGCGGGGGGAAGGGGGAGGAGGAGAACGAGGGTTTTAATCCCGAGGGAAGGGAGAGGGGAAACTCTTTGCTCAAAATCAATAAAATGGGGTTCCTTTCCGCTCCAAAACGGGAAAAAAGTGAAGCCGCTCCCTTCTCGTAAAGAAGAGGTTCCCTTCCAAGGGGGAAGAGGAGGTAAAAAAAGCTTCCGACTGCGGAGAGAAAGTCCTCATATCAATCCCCGGCTACAAGGCGCAAAGGCGCGGGTTATCGAGAAAAAAGAGAAAAGGAAGGGAGTGTTCCCGTCACTATGGGGTCAAAATAAAAGTAGGGAGGCTATCTCTCATATGAGGAAAGGGAGTGGACAACTTTATGACGCGAACAAGAAGACGGCAACTCCCCTCAAAAGAGAGGAAGAAAGAGGCTTCTGGCGATAATATTAAGAAAAAAAAAGAGAAAGGAAGAGAATCTTTATGCAGGCTCGGAAAGAGTCGTGCATAATTTGCTTCAGCTACCGGGGAGAAATCGAAGATACCTGGACGTTTCATTTTACCTTGATTAAAAAAAAGGAGAAGGAAAAAACAAAAGCATCCTCTCCTATCTGTGATGGTATGAAAGAGAGACAGGGATGCGCTTGAGATCGTGAGAAGAGTGGAGAAGGAAACCAGTACTGTGACGGGAGGGGGAGAGGGGGGCAATTTTCGTGGGGAGCCTTTGGGAAAAAAAAAAATCATCCGTTTAGAAAGGAAGAAAGAAAAAGACTACCTTCCTGTATCGTGGCGACGGCATGCGAAGGGAGAGGCACCGATGCTGATCTCACAGGACGGAAGAAAGGGAACAGACTCGCCACCGCCTATATCAGTACAGGGAGGGAAAAAACGGTCGTGTCTCCCGTGGCCTAAAAAAGAAAGCGGAAGAAAAAGCTGCTTTCTTAAACAGAGATGAACAAAAGAAAGGCCGTAGGCGTGGCAACTACCTCGGGGACGGGAGGGGGGAGGGGGGATAGACAACAACAACAACTGGTATAAATAGAGAGGGAAAGGGAGGGTAAAGGAAAAAGGACTTTCTCCACTAAGAGGGAATTTTCATCGCCGTACATCTGGTGGAAGAAAGGGGGAAGGAATTCTTCCCTGAGGAGGGGAAAAAAAAAAAGAAAACGACCTCTCTGACCAAGTATAGAAAGGGAGAAGAGAGGGGGGGGAGAAAGTGCTTTCGTTTTCCTTGGCTCACCCTTAGAGCTGCTATCAGCATCCTCGTGAGAAAAGAGAGAAATCGCATTTCCGTCTAAGCTCGGGAAAGAGGGGAGAAAAGAGGGCTTCTTTTTCGCTTGATGGGTCCTAGGGAAAAAAAGGATCGCCTCCAAGAAAGGGCGAAAAAAAAGGAAGGGGGAGGAGGCTCTCCAATCTTCTAAGAGACGGCATCTTCGAGCTAGGGTAAAATCACGCTCTGCTCGGATGTCCAAGAGGAAAAAAAGAGGGAGGGATCATCAAGATCACCGACAGGAGAGGGGAAGCACTTTCCTATCTCGAGGGAAGGAGAGGCCTGAAAAGATTTCGCTGAACGAAAGGAGGGGAGGCGGACAAGTTCTTTCGCGCAAAAAGAAAAGGAAGTCACTTGGTCTGGTTCAAAAACAGGGAGAAGCATCCACTTTTTCCATGATGCGGAAGGGGGGAGGAGGGACCATCTGGCAGGGACTGAGACCCTTGGTTTCTGTTTACGAGGGGGAGGAAGAAGGGGAGATGGCGTAGCTGCGAAACAAAAGGAAAGGAGCCTTGCTTTAACAGAGGTCCATTCCCTTCTCGAAGAGCCCGCGTTCGGGGAAGGGACTAGAGAAAAGGGGGGTCCCTTGACCTGAGGGAGAGGGTAAGGACGGGCCTCGGCTTAAGGAATCCATCCCGGAAAAGGGGAACTCCCAGATCGATGTGAAGGGAAAGAGGGGAAAAAGCTATCCTCTAAGCAAAATCGGGATAGGGGGGAAAAGGAACGCTCACTACTATCGCAAGGGAGGAAAAGGAAGGAGAAAATAGTTAGAAGAAGGGGTAAAGGGGGCATCCTTCTTAGGTGGACAATAAGAAACGAGGGTCATTCCTATCAAATTACAAAGCAGGACCCTTGGGAAGGAGGGGGAGTCGTCGCCGCGCAGGTGAAAAGGGAAGGGGGTTGCCTATCCACAAAGAAAGTATGGAAGGGAAGCGCCAGAAGGAAGAAAAATGGAGCTTATGGAAAAAGTTTAAAAGGGGGAAGGAGAAGCTTCAACCTATAGGGCCATGTCTGTGAAGAGGGGTTTCTCCTTAGAAGAGGGGTCCAGGGGTGATGTCGCTGAAAAAGAGCGGGGTTTCAACGGAAGGGGGGGGGGGGAGCCTTGAGCGCTTCCAAAAAGATCTCGGAAAGGAGTGAGTCAGAAATGGGAAAAAGACTTTGACGGAGGAAAAGCGCGCCCTTCGGGAGGAAAAGAAAAAAACCTCTCCCAACAGAGGTCGGATTGAAGAGGGAAGGAGGGGACGGGTTGTGAGGAAAAGGGGGTCCTTCTGCATAAAAGAGAACGTGCTTACGCAAGACGGACGAAAAGCATCGAGAATCGGGGGAAGGGACTTAAAGCTTTACGAAAAAAGGAAGGAACTCACCCATCAGGAAAAAGAAAAGGGCGAGCGAGTTTTCGGCCCGGGCAGGGGGGGTCCGATACTGCCAGGTCTACATCAAAAAAAGGAAGGAGAGACGACTATCAGCGGAGGGAGCATAGGCAACGAGTCTCCAGGAGAGGGGAAGGACTCGGCTTTTGTCCTAAAGGTGTAAAGGGGCTTCTCTCTCCGAGCAGACCAAGGCCGGAGAACACTTCCCGTGGAGGGAAAAGAGAGAGCAGCGCCATTCCATGGGGTTTTGAAGAAAGAGGAGAGAAGAAAAAGATCATATCCCTCACCACAAAACAGACACCACCAGCAAGCTCCAGCGCCAGGTCAAAGAAGAAAAGAAAGTCGGTCGGAGTATTTCTGGTGCAGGGGGAACAGGAAAGGAGGAGTAAGGCAGACACAATGCGCCAGCGACCTCGGCCAAAAAGGAAGTCTATTTCCGGAGGGAAAGGTAGGGTGTGAAAAGAATGCCCCAAGAAACAATTCTCTGAAGGCGGGGGGGGGGGCAGAGAGTCCTCAAAAGGAGAGAAATATCTTCTGATTGGAGGAGACACTTTCAGCGAACTGGTAGGGAGTTTTGGGCTCTGATGGGGGAGAAAAGGCGACCTCAACTAAAGAGATGGGGGAAGAGCGTGCTTTCCTATTTCTGATGGAGAGGGTAGAGGGGGGAGGATCTTTGGTCAGGGGAATGGATTCAGAAATCTCCTAAGAAGGGAAAAAAGGGGGGATCGGCCGGGTAACTCTGGAAGAAGAGGGAGGACCTGGTTTTTTTTAGGTGTATGAGAGAAAGGGGAATGAGGGCGTTCAAGAAGGATAAAGAGAAACGGTCTCTGCTAGGGGAAGCCTACTCTACAGATAAGGGGGAGGGAGGAGGGAGCCTTACTCTAGCGAAAACAGCGGAAAGAGATAACGGACAAAATCCGAGCCCTTCAAATACGATCCGGAGGAATGTGTCGTCATCTTCTCCCTCAGGCTGAGAAAAGAAAGGATCGACCTGTCCAGTTCTGAGAAGAAAAAAATCGCTCAGCCATATTATTCTGCCATGAGGGGGGGGGAATGTAGGGGCTCTTTCCCGCAGTAAAAGCCGGGGATCAACTCACCCTCTTCGTCAAGGGAAGGAGGAGGAGAAACGCTTGTAGCAACTTTTCGGAGACGGGAAAAAAAAAAAGGGACTAAATTTTCGACGAGGAAGGAAAATAAAGGGAGAGTGGAGCTTTTGCGGGCAAGGGGGGTAAAAAAAAAGCAGCCTGTCTATCCTGGGGGAGGGAAAAAGGTCAACGTCGTCAATTTCGAAAAAAACAAGAAAAGAAAAAAAAGTCATCGCACTGCTGCGAAAGTAGTTGAAAAGAGGGAGGCAGCGCCATCACCGGCTTCCGAGGCAGAAGAAAAGGGGAGACAACCATCTCGAGAGGGAAAAAGAAGGGTGACATCCCAACACAGAAAAGTATCGGCGAGCCTACCCAGGGGAAAAAACAGCTCAAAGGGGGGAATTTCTTAGGGCGCTCGAAAAGGAAAGGGGCGGTGGGCTCTTAAAGAAAAAGAGAGGTCGCGCCAAAAAGAAAACTTTCCCAAGACCCAAAAGGTCGCTGTTTGTTTCAGGAAGGGGAGACGGCCTGACCCGGATAGATAGGGGGGGAGGAAGAAGCGTCTTCATTTCAGAAAAGATCGATCTACGAGATGTAACCGGCGCTGTCGTCTGAAGTCGGGGGAGGCGGTTAAGAAAAGGAGAAGCTATTATGCGCTGAGGGGAGGAAAAGAGAAAGCGATCGGGGGAAAAGGAAGGTCCCTCTTCAAAGGGAAGGGGAAAAAAGTCCTGAGGCCTTAGGGGGGGGGAAGAGAACTCTTTAACAGAAATGCGGTTGTCTATATCGATTACCCCGGCCGCCGGGAGGAGTAAAGAAGGTGAATCAGGCTTATAGAAAAGTAACACGGCTCTGAGACATCGGCCGGGTGACGCAAAGCCCATCGCCAACTCTGGATTGAGAAAAGAAGGAAAAAAAAAAATGGTGTTAAAAGGGGAAAAGATCTCGCCCTAGGCGGGGAGCAAGGGACAACTTGATGCTGCGCAGCAATACAATGATGGCACGCCCCTCCCAAAAAGGGAAGGCGATACAGCACTTGATCCCGGAGAAGAAGAAAAAAAGAGTTATTCCGATCGCAAGACATCGGAGGAAAAAAAAAGGGGGCTTCAGCTACCGGGGACGAGGGGGACGCACGCTGTCTTTTCATGGACTGAAGGGAGAAAAGAGGGCCATCAGCTCAGATCGGGTTGCGATTCGAAAAAAGGGGGAGGAGGCGGCTTTCGCGGCGATAGAAAGGGAAGGGGGGGATGGATAGGGCCCTTGCGAGAGGGGAAGAAGGGGGGAGAAAGAGGGCACCAGCAAGCGACACCGAAGGAGAAAAAGGTACTAGGACCGCTCCTGGATAGGGAAACTACAAAGAGGGAGGGGGAAAGAGAGAGGGGATACTACTTACTGTTCTCCAATTACAAGAAAAAAAAGGAGGGAGGACATTTTCTTGCCGACGAGCAGATGGAGAAAGCGTGTCCTCCGTTCCTAAACTTCAAAAAGGAAAGGAAAAATTTAGGAAACAAGGTACGGCTCTCCTCAGCCTGCGGAAAGGGGAGGACAGAAAGA
>Ga0179591_1247724_pt1 | contig 12049 bp, 14 predicted proteins | sample CZOMad2_1_08_16f_FD_182891 | JGI IMG/M metagenome (GOLD analysis project Ga0179591, IMG submission 182891) | Vadose zone soil fungal communities from Angelo Coast Range Reserve, California, USA - CZOMad2_1_08_16fungal (PacBio error correction) | ecosystem: Environmental > Terrestrial > Soil >...
CGCCCTCCAAAAGAAACTCGAAAAAAGGAAAGAAACTCGCAATATTTTTGAAAAGCGCGCCAAAGAAACACGATGCAGGGGGCGGGTCGCGAAGTCCCATTCCGCAAAAAAAAAGAAATCGCTACGGGCGAAATGACGGCTGACGCCAGTGAACCAAGGCGCGAACAGGCCGCCGCAGGAGACCACTCCCAGCGGACACTGAAGACTGTTTACCAGGCCAGCGGGAAGAAAACGAAGCCAGCGGAGACAGCTTCGCTCGAAAAACTCACCGAAAATACGAAGCTATACCATGGAACTTCGCTCACAACGAAAAAGAACGGACACCAGGAGAGCACAATCACAACGTGACGAAAGTGACCAAAAAAGGAAAGGATAGCAAGCCGCGCCACCGCAAAAACTAGGACTGACGCGATAAGTGCGAAAGGAAAAATGTGAGCGAACCCTAAAAGGGTGGGAAAAAAAAGTTAGAGCAGCCGCATCACCCCAGAGAGAAGGGACAAAAAGGTGAGAAAGAAAAACACAAGACAACGTCCTACCCCGGAAAATCAGCAGGGAAGGGGCCGTCAAAAGCGAAAAAAAGATCTAGTCGGAAAAATCCAAAGATAAAAAGACTTACTTAGCCTCGGGAAAGATTAACCAGCCTAGGGAAGACGCGACAGTCAACGGGACACTCACTTCCGAAAATAGTCATCTGTAACCGTGGGAAACGCTTGGACGACGAGGGAAAGGGAGACCTACGAAACACCAATTGAAAAACACGGCCGCAGGTCCGCAGTGGGGCCAACTACATCTCGAAAGTCAAAGAGAAAAAAAAAAAAAAAAAAAGGTAGTAGGATAAGACTACCGAGAATAGGTGGAATAAACGTAGAAACCCAGGGGAACACCATGTGGGTAAAAAGGAGGTCAGAAGGAAAGGGGGGAAAGGTAGCCTCGAAGCCGTCTAACCCGCCGTGACAAGAGGGGGGTGACGAAAAGACGATGCACACTGGTGCACGGAAGTTTCCTTGAAACAGAAAGAGACCTCACATAGGGCATGGGGAAGTAAGTTACAAGCAGCAAATCGAGACGGTAACGTCAAAAACTCGCGAACGTAAAAAAGGAGAAAAAACGGCAAGAGCAGAGAAAGGCGACGTTTTCAAGAAGGGATGCGAAAGAAGGACGCCGAAAAGAAGGTCTCCTAGCTGACGACAAGGCCTTAGACCCAGCGTAGTTAGCAAAATGTTCACAAAGAGGGGCCGCACCTAAAGGGGGGAAAAGTCTGAAAACTGAAAAAAAAGGTCGAATCAGGGAGGGGGTTGGGGGGGGTTGCAGCCACCAGGAGGGAGGGAAGTGACTTGGGGGGGGGAAGCAAGAAATCACGGTCGCCACTGTATTATACTCAACCTGTTGGAAAAAAAATGTGTTGAGCAAAAGCCGGAACACATAGAAGGCTAAAGAAAAAATCCCTTCTATCTCGTCGCAAAAAGCAGGCGAGCAGAATCCGTAGAAAAAGAACGAAACCAAAAAAAGGAAGTTGGGGAGCCATAGGCTTCCGGAAAATGAGGAAGGGGGGGACAGCGGCCAATGGGCCAAAGACGAAAAAGCAGGGACCAAGCCACAAACCAGAATCCTTTCCAACGATTTATCGCAGACCTAAGGTATTTGATCAACCACAAAAAAAAAACGAAAGTCAAAGGGTTGATCCATCCCGACCAACCGGGCGGAAGCAAGGGAAGGGACATTAAAGGGGAAAAAACTGGCAAGAGGCGGGAAAAAAAAAGAAAGGTCAACATGGCCATCCAAACATGAGACAGTTCGACAGTGACCTACGATAGGACCAAAAGCAACGCAAGATGGTCTAAATCAAAAAAACGCCAAGGTTAGTGGCACGGGGGGAAAAGGAGCAAAAGGCAGAACAACGTGAAACTAGTCCCATTAGAATCGAAAGGATCGCGGAAAAAAAAACATGAACCAGTCCGAATAACCTCAGAAAAAAGAGGGGGGGGATGGCCACCTATCGCAAAAAGGAAGAGTAAAAGACGTCCTAAAAAACGTGAAAAAAAAAAAAGTAAAAACAGAATGTGCGCGATAAGTTGTTAGGAAAACAAGGAGCAGGGAAAAACTCCTGACACTTGGAAAACCCGGAATCGTTTAAGAAAGGTTGGGGAGCAAGCTCTCAAAAGACGCCGTTAAGAAAGCAAGTAGTAAAGTGGACAACACAAGTTCTATAATTAGAGCCAAAGACAGCTCTCATAAAAGTCCTAACAAGGCAAAAAAAAAAGGAACCTCACTCAGGGGAAGGGTGATTAAAAAAACAAAGAAAGGCTCCTAAGAACCCTAACGAGCGCCGGCCATAGATTCGAAAAGTGAAAAAAAAAAAACATTCCGTGAGGAACAGTGCAGCAGGAGAAAACCAAGACAGAAGGGCAGGGAGGAGGGACTGCATTTTATCTTGCCCAATAATCAAAAAACAAACCAAGGGGGGACGGAGGGGGAGCTCAGAACCTGGAAAAAACACCGAACTTAAAAACGTTAGACGAAAGCGGTTTCATCGCGGTTGCGCTGGGCAAAAAAAAGAGGCAGCAAAAGAGGATCAGGAGGGGCTTGGTGGTCGTGGGGAATACACAAAGAACTTGCAGTCCAGGAGAGGGGGGGGGAGGGGTGGGCACGGCCCCCACCCAGAAGCAAGGACCGGGGAGAGGGAGACAGAGAAGCTCCGTAAGAAAATAAAAGGTCGATTCAGGAGTGGAGGAACCGTAAAAAGGAAAAAAAAGGAGGAGGGAAGCTTGCTAACTTGAAAGCGACGCCATGAATACAGGCCCCTAATGATGGTTGAGGAAAGAAAAAAACAGTGACCAACCGCTATTCACACCTTGTTAAAGGGAAAGAAGTTCTTCGGAAGGAGGAGAGGCCCTTCAAAGAAGCTTTCGGAGGAAACGACACAATTCAGTATCAGGGGGTTATAACAAGAAAAAAAGGGAACGTCAAAGTAGTCAGGCGGACGGGGGGACGTGATGGTGAAAAAAGAGGTGCCGAAAAAAAACAAGGGAGATCATGACGGAGAAGGGTCCGAAGCTTCACTACGTGCCCTTGGGGGGGGGGAAAAAAACTCTACAGTGAAAAACGCCAAGCAGCAGGTCCAAAAAACCGAAGTAAGTGGGGGAGGAGTCCGACAGAACAACAAGGAGGTCGCGCTCCCAAGGAGGAACCAAAAAGGGACGAACACAATCGCAAGAAAAAAAACTGTGAAAAGCTCCGGAACGGCCCACGGAAAAAAAAGAGTACGGCACCGCCTTGGAGAGATCACAGGGGGGCGGGCCAGTGTCAAAGTGGAGAAAGAATACCGAGGGGAAGACAGGGGAACACGCTCAGAGATCATTAAGACAACAAATCCCTAATACCTTGACCAAAAGGTAACTTCTTCGACAAGATAAGAGGCGTCCAAAGGGGAGATTAAAACAAAAAAACCGGAAAAGAGCGTAATAAAACTGCCCCAAATTTTGCTACCGAACAAGTGAAAAAAAAAGAAAGTCGTTCCTCATCCTAAAAAAAGGCAGGGAGACACCTGGGAACGTTCATACGAGGAAAAGTCTCAAAGCGTTACACGGACCGGGCCAGTGGATCACGAAAAAACATGAAAACCCAAAGGAGAGATGAGAAACAATAAAAAAAACCATTGGGCTACAGCGGGGGAAGGGACATTGGCCGAGTCAGGCTGGTCGGGACAAAAAAAAAAATGGCAGCAAAGGGGAAGGAGGGGAGACGTGGGTGACACAAGGGAAGCTTACGTGCACGCCAAGTGTCACTGGGCCGGGATGAAAGGGTACGGAAGAAAGCGCAAGCGCTCTATCCTCATAAGAAAATTTCAAGAAGGAAAGAAATCTGCCACAAAGAAAAAGGTCCAAAAAGAAAAAAAAAGCCTTCGGTCTCAAAAGACCAATCACACACACTAAAGTGAGACGGCTGGGACAGGAGCGCCCAGACAGCGGGTATCTACGACGCAAAAGCATGAAAATGTGTGGGAGGGAAGAGGAAGCGGGGGTGTTGACGAAAAAGGATGGTGTTTTATGAACAGAAAGGCTCGGGGGGGGGGCGAACCGACCAACGGTGGTGGGAAGCGCCCCAGGGAAGTAAGAAGGAAAAGCCAGTAGGCCCACAGAGGGAAAAAAAAGGACCCCTATCCAGGCGCCAACAGGGGCAGCGAAAAGAACATACGACGGTGGCACCATAAGCGGACACGCAAAAAAGAGAGGGTCAAGTGCCTGGAAAGGGGGGAAAACTGGGTTTACAGAAGAGGAGGGACAGAGGCTCCACACTGATTGACCGGGAAAACGGGGGGTTCGAGACCAAAACCGGAGAAAAAGAAAAGGGAGAAAAACTTGAGCAATTCTGATCAGAGGCACCAACAACTAAGAATGAGAGGCAGGGGACAACTGGTCGAAGTGTCACTTACAGTCGTATGCGCAAGGGGAAGGAAGGGCAAAACAGGTCAAGTCAAACTTTGCAAAATGGGGGGTCGAGCCAGGACAAAAATAGCCGGACCAGAGCAACCCCTAAATAAAAGAGAACGAAAGACGGAGCACTTAGCTGAAGCTTCACCTGGTCTAGACAAAAAAAGAAAGGATTAAGGAAAGATATATCTTTTCCAAAAGAAAGGAACAGAGAGAGGTGTCTGTGCTGGTCAGGGGGAACGCGGAAGGGGGCCGAGGCACCCTAACAGACCTAACTTTGCTCAACCCATAAAGTGCGCAGCAGAGCTTCTGCGCCAAGGACCGGAAAAAGCCCGACAGCCCATTGTCTCGCCTGAGAAAAAAAAAAAATCGATTCAGGGGGGGGGTAAACGACGGGAGGAAAAAGAAAAACCAGCAAAAAACCGGGTGCTCGGACCCCGGGCTTTCCCAGGGGAGCGAAAACGGGACCGGATAAAGCAAGGGCGCAATTTCAGATTGTCGGAAAAAAACAAGGGACCACAGCAACGGGAGCATTGGCCAAAAAGAAAGCAGAACGGAAACGGGGGGGGGGGTTGAGGGGCCAAAAACCGCAAATGGGACGCAAGAAGGGACGAACAAGAGTCGATCTTGAGAAAACGAAAGATATGTGGCCAAACTAAAAACGGAACTGGTTTTACGTCATTAAAAACCGGCCGGGATCAACAAATCACTTGGCTCCCTGCAAGAGAGGGGTAAAAAAGAACCAACATCTTGTGTCTAACGCTTAACCGGGAGAATCAAAAGAGGGTAGGGGCAGTCTAGCGCAGAACCGCCGGGCGGCAAGAAAAAAACCACTGCACAAAAGCTAGGAGTGGGAGGGAGTTGGGGGGGGGGGGAAAGGGAGGCCAGAAGAAAAACTTTCCTGGGGGGGACTCTAACCGCCGAGGGGAGGAAGATTGAGGGGCAAAACTGCCCTCTTTCATACGCCGAAAAGAAAACAAAAGTGGCAGATTGTGCACAACTCGCGCAAACGTAAGCACTGGGAAAACGCCCGTCACAAGGGGGAGCTTGGGAATTACAAAGTCAAAGCCAAACAATCTCCGTGCAAAAAAAAAACCGCAAAAACACGGAAGAAAAAAGGGACGAAACAGACTTGAAGGGAGATCTCGCGACATATTGCTGGGGGGGTTATTTGAGCCGACTCCAGAAGCCCGGAAAATTGGGGGACAAGGCGTCGGAAAGAAAAGGACAAAGGACACGTCCGTGTGGGAAGCAGCACGTCCGAAACCATGAACGGGGGCAAACAAAGAACTACTCTTCGGTAGAAAAAGAAGGAGTCAGCGAAGACATGCAAAAGTTGGGGGGGCCCCAAACGAAAAAAGAAGTTGTACGAAGTCACACTTACGCTCACAGAGAGGGGAAAAGGTACCGTGAGGATGACTAAAAACGCGGGTCAAAAGAAAAAAGAGGAAGGAAATGGGGTTGAGCAAAAACAAAAAAAAACGCACGCCACCTTTGCGAAAGCGTACTCAGCGGGTGCCGCTTTGAGTCGGACGAAGTCAAAAATCGTCAAAAGGAAAAAAAGGATCGTCTCAGCATACAAACGCCGACGATGGGCATCTGGCGCGTTGTTGGTAGAAGGAAAGACACGTCCAAAAAACACGCAAAAACAAGTGATGCAAGCAGGGGGGGGGGGACTCACAAGTGAGGAGACAATGGTTCCAAAGGGCAAAAAAGTTCGGGGGGGACCAAGATAGCAAACGCTGCAACGGAGAACTCCATGTGCAGCAACCAAAAACGAGATCCCACGGAAGCAAGAAGAAGAGCGAACGACGTCCCCCCTCCAGGGTTCTTGGACAAAGAAAAAAGGTCAAGAAGAAAAATTCCGAGAGGCAAAAAAAAACGCGGCTCTCAAAAAGGGGACTAGACACAGGCCCCGGCAAGGGAACAAACCGCAGAACCACCATCTTACGGCGGTCCATTGTGAGCAAGGATCAGAGCACGGTGGCAAACAAAAAGAACCGCGTACAGTGACGGGTGGGGAGAAACACCTTTCCAGTAAGACGCCGAATCCAGTTATCCCCGCGGAATGAGACACAGTAACCTCGCAACCAATCAAGGGCGACAACACAAGGAAAGGGGGCACGGCACCTCACCCCCTCCAAGAACAAAAGACAATTTGCGTGGAGGAAGGAGGAACGTAACGAAGACCCGCCGCTTGCCAGGCGTGCAACGGGGGAAAAGCAGGGACTCGCTAAGCCGCTGGCGCCGAGGAGGTCAAAGAGGGGGAAAAAGGGCCCCCATCAAAAAAAATGCGTCCCTACTTCCACCAAGGAAAAAACGATGCGACAAGACGAACACAATAAATCAGAATAGACTTCCAACTCCATCAGGGGGGGGCAAAAGAAATTCCACAGCGTGGGTCCCTACCCGGGAAAAAACCGAAACAACAAAAACCTCGAACGCGCTGCCTTAACACCCTCCTGAGGGGCGTCCAGTCCGGGGAAATAAGATCGTTTCAAAGCACCAAAAAGTTGATGTTGGCGAGGCAAACGGGGTAGCAGTTAGACAGCTCTGGGCGACTCTAGCACCAATTAAAAGACAGGATCAAAAGGTAGGAGCAATACACGCCTACACAAGGCGCGAGCAGGCATCCAACGGGAAAAAAAGGCGAGTGGAAAAGGGGGGAAGGGCGGATAAAAGGTGTCATTAACGTGGTGATGAGCTAAACGACCGAAATTGAATGGGCCCTTGATCTTGTAAAATCTGGAGAAAAAACGAAGAAAGAAAATCCGAGGGTGTGGCGAGTTACGTGCAGAATAAAAAATCATCTGAAGAGTCCGAGAAGCCCGGTGATCCTCGATAAAAATCGGAATTGTGGCGGCCTTGGGCACGTGATCAACGATATCAAAAGAAAAAAAAAAAAATGCAGGAAAGGGGGGTCGAAAGCGATTCAAAATAGCCTGCCTTGGCGTTGCCAGTTTGAACAGTAGAGGCAGGCCAAGACCGATACCGTCGCTCAGCCCAGAAAAAAAAAACCATTTGAAAACAAGTAGTGGGTTGGGGGGCAGATCAAAGATCAAATTCGACGTCAGGGGGACGGGGGCCAAAACTCAAGGCGCCGGCTAAAACATCGGCGACAGGTAAAAATCGGGGAAATGGAGCTTGTCAAAAAGCGGAAGCAGGACAAAAATCAAGCAACGGGGGAAAAAAAAAAATAAACTCAAAGGCGCACGTCCTCTTGTCGGGCGGCGTGGAAAAAATACTACCGATTCTCCTAAAAGAAAGCCCACCCCACCTCAAGATCTCAATAGATAAGAGGAGGTCGAGGCGCTCAAGCTGTTCTCACCCGGTCGACACAAAGGGACGTCGCGCTCCACAAACGGTGCCAAGGCGGTGGCACAGAAGAACACTTTCGAGAACGAAAACGCGAACCAAAGCTCGACTGAAACGCAAAAGTACTAAAGAAAGAATAAAAAGACTTAGCCCTCCAAAACGACTCGTGGGGGCCTTCTACCGAGATCGGTGTAGGGCGAGGAGCCGCCGGCTCAAAAAAAAAAAATAGTTCAAAAAAACGATTTTTCTGCACAGAAAAAAAATATGAAACCTTCCGCCGGTCGGGACCAAACGCCGTCGTCCCCCGTGGAAGGACGAACAGCGAAGGGTGTCGAAAGTTGAACGATTAGAAAAACAGCGGAGGAGGAAAAAGCCTCCAAGAAGACTTCTCTCAAAGAAATGTCACAGGGGACGCACCGGGGTCACAAGCACCCAGGCCGGAAAGGACAGGTGGGGGAGAAACTCCTGTACAAACAGAAAGTCGGGACGGCTGAGAAAAAGATTCCCGACGCAGTTCAAAACGGCCGCTGCACAGTGGGAGGAAAGCAAACTTAAGCGAGATTCGTCACAAAAAAAGATATAAAGGTATGATAGCAGGCGAGATAATTAAACTCAACTGCAACGCGGCCGTGAAGAGGGTGCGCCCGGCAACAAAAAACGTGGTTCGAAAAACTTTTCTACAGAGAAAAAGAAGACAGGGGAGGGTTCAACTGTTTGTCTACGGCCCTGACCCAAGCGGGGACACGGGTGCGGAAGAAAGGTTCTGGCAAAACGAGATGGAACGAACAGGCCCGCTGAAACCAAGGTATCCTGGAGCAACTGCGAAAAGGTCAAACGAGAAACCAAAAGCCAAAAGGGTTGTTACCCTAAAAGGGCCACGTGCACGAAAAAAAACGGCAAGCGAGGGCATCGACGGAAAACGTTTTGTACACATGATAGGTTGGCCGAAGATTAAAAAAGGTCCGCCTCGGGGGAAAAACACCGCCCTGCATCGCAAGCCGTAAAAAAAGAGTGGTGGGACCAGGGCAACCACATGAGCGGGTGACTGAAAGCTCAAGCGAAAAAAACAAAGAGACGAATCGATTCAGAAAAAAATGCGGACTCCGGAAAAACTTGCAGCAAGGACGTGGGGGGGGGGTGCAGCCGGAGGGACCACGGGAAAAGGAGCGCGAACAACACTGGTGCGCAGGGAGGACAGAGTCCAAAAGCGAAATCGAACGTGTCACTCGCTATCGAAAAAAGGGGAGGAAAGAACCGGGCGTCCGCCGAAGAAAAGCGGAGCGGCCAAAATGCAAACTAAAGAAGGTCGTGCCGAGGAAAAAAAAACCAACAAAAAGGCCTGGGTTGGCAAAATTTGCCCAAAACAGCGTCGCACGGAAAGTGCGGAAGGGGACCGGATGTCCGTCCTCAGGGGTAGGAGAAAACCATCAAAAACGAAGTCGAAACTTTGAAAGAAAAAAAAAAAAAAAGAAGACAAACAATCCTGGGCGCAATGAATAGGAGTGTGAGCTGGGTAAAAAGGACGTAGACGGAGGTACCAATGGGTAAACTAAAAGAGCCCAACCCGAACATCCAAGGCAAAAGGGTTACCCCGCCGGCTCCGCACAAAACGCCATCACAGGATCGACGCCCAACGTAAAGAAATGCAAAGAAGACACAAAAAGGAAACCGGCCCGAGAGGAACCGTCTCCGGAGTAAACGGAGCACGGACAATGCACAAAGAAAACATTAAACAAGAGAAACGATGGGAGAAGGACAAGAAAAGCTGAACAAACCGACGATTCAGGGCAACCAGAAAGAAGAAAAAACGGGGGGGGGAGGGGTTTCCGAGGGGGTTCGCATTGAAAAGAAAAAAAAAAAAACGGGTTGAAATCCACCCTATCATAACCGCCAGGGGGGACCACTGCAGGGAACATTCGGTTACAAGGTAAACCCTAAATCTCGCCGAAAAAAGGAAAGGGAACGAGGGGTAGGGAGAGGCCAATTAGAGGTCAGGGAAAAAAGGGGAGGGGGGGGGAGACACGCTATCAGCTTCACACAGGCGCGCTAACGACCTCACGATCGAAAAAAATGAGAAAGATCGATCCCTAAACTCCTGCGCACACTAGCCGGGCCACGAAAGCACAAAAAACCGAGCACGAGTTGAAAAAAAAAGCCAAGGTCGAGGAAACGCTGCAAGTTTGTTTTTTCTTCGGCGACCTTAGGCTTCGAGGAAAGGGGAACTTAGAAGAGAGATAAATACGTACGAGAAAAGAAAAAAGTAACCAGAAGAAGTGAAGGGAAGAAAGCGCCTTCAAAAAACTCATCCTTTCCAGACTCGTTCAGCGAACCCCGTGTACTGCGAGGGAAGGAAAAAGATGCACGCGTGGGGGGCAAAACGGAACCACGCCTTTACCCAAGCAAAGTGCATTCGTTTACTGCAGCAGAAAGGAAAAAAGCACGCGGGAAAGGGAAGGGGGGGAGTTGCCCGTGCCCACTAGCAAAAAACAAAGTGGAAAAGGCCCTCTTGACAGGGAAAAGTCCGGCTGAACCTAAGCGCAATTAATAAACGGCAGGAAAGGGCCAGAAACCGTTCAAGGACTCCGCACCCCGCTCCGGAAAAAAAGACAGGCTGAAAAAAGGGGCCTAAACTGAGTTTCAACTGGACAAGGGGGGATCAGAACCGGTTTAACGACGGGTGGTCATCGGATCTAAAAGAGCCAGCTCTAGAACTCCAAAAACAAAGCGTTCCTCAATGCGAACGGGAAGACTTCGGGGGGGCGGTCGAAAAAACTTCCGCACTTCGGCGTAAACAGTGAAAAAGGTGTCACCTCGGAGAAGACAGAAGGGAAAAAAAAACGTGATCTGTCTGGATCAAACCGAGAAAAGGGGGGAAAGTGGCCACCCGGAACCAGAAAAAAAAAAACGATGTACCGACATTGAAAACCAAAACCCTCACCGCGAGAACTGGTTGGGAAGGCGTAAGGGACCAAAAAAAAACGTCGAGAACTAGTTACAACGCATCGAGTGATCGAACCGTTTAGAAGGGAAAAGATCCAAAAGAAGAAAAAGAAAGAAAGGTCCGAAACTAACCAATCAAAAAACGAAAGTGACTGACAAACAAAGCAGGGGTAAGGCTGCAAAAAAGTAATACCTGTTGAAAAGCCGAGGACCCAAACGTGAGAAGATCCTCGAGACAAGAACGAGGAAAAACAAAAAGCCGAGAATCGTCAAGGAACTTCTGGGAACGCAAAAGATAAGGGAACCAAAACGGGGGTCAAAATATGCGTATGAACGAAACTACGAAAAGGACGAAAGGAGCGTGGCCCGGTCGGGGGGGTCGACTTGTCTGGCTGAACCGGGGGGACCGGGGTAAAGCCGTTCGGAGGGTTCGAAACAAGTGAGTGGAAAGGGACGGCACAAGATTGAAAACAAAGCTTCACAAAAGCGAGCTCATCCCGCAGACACACCCTGTTCACTGTCCAATAAATCGGCGGGAAGGGGCCACATCTTGGCGAGGGATACGGGTGAAGGCCATCGGACGTAAAAGAAAGTGGTCTACGGGGCAGAAAGACGTTCGCCGCAAAGCGGGAAAAACAGCTGCAAGACAGAAAGAGGCAACGATGAAAAAAGAAACCAAGCGTCAGCTGTCCCCAAAAAAGCCCTGATGAGACAAACGCAAAAGCTGGATAAAGAGTCCAACAGTTTGCAGGGGGGGCGTCCGTCAGCAAAAAAAACGCAAAAAAAAGGGTGCTTACAAAATACAAAAATCTTGGGAGGAAAACACGGGAGGGAACAATGAAAAAGGTGCGTTGGAAAAGTCTCGGCAAAGGCACCGGATGGTGATCGCCAGGATTAGATTAAAGGTAGAAACAAAAAGGAGGACGGGGCAGCCGCCCGGGAAGACCCGCGGGGGGGGAGGGAGATAGGCCTGACGGGTCCCCGAAAAGCATTGAAGAAGAATGCCGTCAAACTTTAAATTGCCTTTGTCGCCCAAGAAAAGTCCCCGTGCGCACCAAACCGAACCCACGTCCGGGGGGGAAAAACCTGCACACAATACAAAAAAAACGGCAGCCAAACGAGGGCGCAATGAACCACTGAAGCAGCTCGAGCAAACCCGACATCGGGGAAAACGCGAAACACGGGTTAAAAAATGGCTGCCGTCACCAAGAAAACGTCAAGAAACGATTGTCAAAAAAGGATCACGGAGGGGGTGGGGTTAAAACCGAAAATCCCCAAAAGCGGCCACCCTTACGCACAAAACAAAAAAACGCCTGCACCAGAGGTGAAAAAGAAAAAAAGCAAAAAAAAAAAAAATCACACCT
>Ga0179591_1276660_pt1 | contig 12049 bp, 14 predicted proteins | sample CZOMad2_1_08_16f_FD_182891 | JGI IMG/M metagenome (GOLD analysis project Ga0179591, IMG submission 182891) | Vadose zone soil fungal communities from Angelo Coast Range Reserve, California, USA - CZOMad2_1_08_16fungal (PacBio error correction) | ecosystem: Environmental > Terrestrial > Soil >...
ATCCGAAGAAGTCGAGGTTATCGGGGGGGTACTTCTTTGGGGGGAAAATAAAACGTCTATGGGAAACCGGTAACGTGAGACCAGGGAAACCTGCGGGGAAGCGAACCATATCCAGAATCGGTAGGCTCAGGGGAGTTCCTTCACAACGTGGGCGCACAACACAAAAAAAGGGAGAAATGGAAACAGCGATGGGTTCCACGCCAAGTGGAATTGAGACGCACAGAGGGAAAAGAGGGAAGATCTTAAGGTGCACAATCTAACGCCATTGGGAAAGATGGGGCCACATTGGGAAAAAAAGTGGAAAGGGATATTTTAAAACAGATGGAAATTGGTATTATATCGAGTCGAATGGAAAAATGGTGAATAACGGGGACGAGTTACCGCGTTAAGGTCATAGGGAGGAAGAGAAAACATCATTAAACCCCAACAGGGAATGCAACCAATCTCAGGTCTCTAAAAGGAAGTCAGGAGGAATCATTCTCCTTATAGGCGTGACAGCATTGGCAAATGTTTGCGGGGGAAAAAAGGCCCTTAATGCTAAGGACCATATGGACGGTGCAAGGGGTACCATACGTAAGTTGATACGGACGTCGCAGGGAAGATTGTCAAAGGAAAACGCCTTCATCAACCCATGCAAAGGCAGACGACGTTTTAGAAAAAGGTCAGGAAACAAAAAAAACTTTTCTACATCTGATGTTGTGTAATCTAACCTTCAAATCCAGTTGGGAGGAACAACCGAAGGAAAACAAGACACATCAAGAGGGGGGAAACCGAAGTTCAAACAAATCAAACGGTAAAAAAGGGGGAACACATGCCTTTGCGTGCCGTTTAGGTGCATCTGTTCGAGGAATTAGCCACTGGCAACCCCGGGCGAGAAGATCATACCTTATGTTGGAGTAGGGAAGGTGGGCTAGCTAACTTCATTAAGGGAAAAAAAAGCCCGGTGAATCCATTCGAAACGCTCTTGGAAGTTTTGCGGGGGATAGTATGTCTGGTCCCAGGCTAGGATAGGCGAACTTAGTTTAGGGGTAGAAATCAGAGACCTTAACGTTAAAAAAGAATGGGAACTAGGGGTTTTTTGAACCAGGAGTGCTTCGTTATGGATCGGGGGGAACTAGGGAGAGGGGGAAAACGAGAAGAATGTTTTACCCAGTGCACGAGCGGTGTCCGTATTGTTCTTCTGAAAAGGAGTGGGTATCTGTTGATTTAGGGTGTTGGGACGGGATGTCGCGGGGATAACCGAATAAAGTCAAAACGGGAAGTTGCTGGGACGCACAGTAGTTATTGGAAAGCCGTGGGGTCGGGAAAAAGATCACCTATGGGGAAACCTCAAAATCGTAAAGGGGCCTTCGTAGAGTCTGATTACGTACCTTCTACCATACTATGAGAATTAGGGGTGACGTTTCCTCCTTCTAGATATACTGCTGGGTGGGGTTTGTTATCTAGCGATCCTTGCTTACTCTGGGGGGTTTACATTTGGGGGGAAAAAATGGATTTCCCGTTAAGGCCTACTGGGTAAAACTGGGAAAGAAGGAGATGGATGGGGAGTCACTAATTGTGAGCTTAAAGAATATTCTATCAGGGCCGTGGAGTGTTGATTTGGCAAAAAGACCGCTTCGGTACTTAAAGGGAGGAGTAGAAGGAAAACTGAAAACGGCACGTATCGTATTTTTCCTCACGGAGGAAATTCGGCCACGCTCTCTACTGAAAAGGACCACATGTTTAAGGAGGAAAAAAAAAATTGGGGGGGGGTTTGGATCCGGGCATCTTCGGAGGTGAAAACTCACTCCTTCTGGTGGTCGAGGGGGAAATTACACCTTCAGAATAAAGCCGGCAAACCAATATACAGAGGGAAACGCGAACATGAAGGGAAGTCCGGAAAAATCCATAAAGGATTGTAAACGGAATCGTGCCTTGAAAAGGAAATGCGAGGCAGAAGCCAGTGAAGGTATTCTTTGAGGGCTTAAGCTTCTGAGAAAGAAGGCTATAAGAAAGTGCCTTGAATCCCTGACGTGGCTGGGGAGGGGAACACACGTCTTTGTTGTTCTGAGAGAAGGTCAATTCGGTAATCATCTATACAAGAGGAAAATATATATAGTACTATTTGGGAACATACCTCAGCAAAAAAGGGACGCAGAAAGGAGTTCGGACAAACTGAAGCATGAAAGTGAAGATTTTCAACAGACCCTCTCTCGGGAAGAACGAGAAAAACACCTCCTCAGAAGATCAACGTGGGTACGAGATTAGTAGGCAATTTATCTGACCGAAACCGGGACAAGATATTACTGTTCAGGATCGTTCTTCAGAAGGAATTTTGTCGGTACGCTGATCCTTGTTTTGGGGGGGTTGGATATCGGGGATTCTCGACCTCAAGAAACTTATTTTGCAGATCAGGAACGACGAAAAGGGAGACAAAGGCAATTATCAGAGGGCATTTCTCGACTTGTTCCGCTTACCAGGAAAAAGGTGCCCTGATTAAACATACATCGAAGCATGAACGGGAGGGGGAAGTTTCCTGCATCACACGTCCCTAAACTCGAGGAGGGAAAACGACTACAAAGTGGCAGGACTTGGAGGTTTCTAAAGTACAGCCGGGACTCGGCAGTCTAACTGAAAGGTTAAAGAAAAATCTCACCAGGGCGCTCGACTTTAATAAAAACATTCACCATAATCGGGAATCAACAAAAAGGGTTAAAAAGAAAAGGAAGGAATCTGGGTCAGAAGGTTTTCGATACCACAAACCCAAGAGTCAGTTGCGGCGCAAAAAGTCGGCGAAAGATGTTAGACAGTCTGGAAACAAATTCAGGTATCTTGGCGCCGTCATGAAAGGGGGGTGAGGGGGAAAAAAAGGGTGGTCCTTGCATCTGAAGGGGGAGCCGGGTCATCCTCAGAAATTCGGGAAACCCTAACTGTCTCTCGAAGGCTCGAAAAAATAGGTGGCCGGCATCGGGGGGGGGGGCCGCGCTCAGGTCATAAATCCTGTGCCAATAGGAGAACGTAGTAAAAAAGGGGTGTTAGAAAGTGGTGCGCCATCTTCATCTTCGGTGTCCTTTACATGGGAAAACGGGGGGAAGCTTCGCCGAGGACTAGTAGGGTTGTCCATCGTTGGGGTCAAGAACTGGACAGACATCCAAGCGATGCAGAAGGAAAAAAAAATAAAAGAAAAAAAAGTTTCGTAAAATTCAGAAAACTGGGGGACTTAAGCATATTTCTCTTCAAAACCACTATACACAAAAAAAAAACTTCAAGAGCCCGTCGGGCCTGAATTAAAACACAAAACAGACACACAACAGCAGGCCATTTCATTTTTGGGGATGGAGGGTCCTCTATGTTTAGAACAAGTTCTCTTCTCTCTCCCCGCCTTAACCGAAGTGATAGTTAGGCGCCGTTATCCGCGACGCGGGTCTGGAAGGGATCCCGGGGGTCTCCGCAAAGAGCGCCGAAGCGAGGCAAAAGGATTGCGACCGAAGCCTTTGTTTAAGCTCAGAAAAAAAAACAAAAAACATCCTTTCACGAGGGTTGTTACAAAAGAAGGGCCCACCTCCGAGGGGTTTCCAAGAATTGGAAAGGACAGAGGGAATCTTCAAATCAGGCTGCCCAGGCGAAGTGGAAATCCATGGGGGGAAGGGGGTCAGAACCCTCGTTTATTCTAGGGGTTGTCGGTCGATAGGCTTATGTCGGGGCCGGACCAAAAACCAAATTGTTTGCTAGGATGTGGCACCAGGGACTCGTGATCAGAGGGAAAAACGGGGGTTTGTGTTTTGTAAATAACTTTCGTCCGTGGGGCCAGGGGGTGGAAAAGGCTAGCCCGGCGCGGGAAGTAATCTGCTACTAATTCTAAGGAGGAAAAAGAGGGCAGCTTTGGGATATGATATGCCGATGATCGAGGGGGGGGGAAATGAACCACCACAAAGAACCTTGGAGAGTACTGGGCAGGAATCGAATAGGGGGGGGCCGAACTCATAATACGTTAGAGTATGGGTCTTCGACAATCAAAGGTTAGATGTTCTATCTAAGGACGGGATTACTTATTAACGGGCAGCAAAGGATAGGGACTAAGACATTAACGTTATTTTGGGCAGCATCATAACTTGGCCTGACACTTTAAGAAGGGATTTGAACGACCGGGTCACCGATTATCGAAAAGGCAGGAGGGCGAACTTCTAGGGAATGGGCGAACTCACAGAGGGAAGGTACAAGAGCTTGGATATCTTGTGATCCTTTGTTGTTTACTCAACTCAGACTCCGGAAAGGCGAATAGGAGTAGAGACTGCTTTTCATGCAGAAGACCTGAAAGTCTCGCCGCAAACCTTGAAGATGATTGGAAAAAGGCCTCCATCACATCTCTTCAGATCTCACAACCAACAAAGAAAAAGAAAGGGTACTATTGAAGGGAAAGGGGGAGAGGAGAGGACGCTTTATCTTGGTAGGCACAGAGGAAGAAGGTTTGCTGGTCGATGAAAAAGGAGGAAAGCACTTACACCCACCATATCCTGGGCTTACTCGTCCTTTTCTGGAGGACTTCGGGGGGGGAAAAGGTTGGGGACTTCACCTAGCAAAGATAGGAGAAAGGGCAACGCTGGGGAGTTTTCCGAGCCCAGAAAAAGGGGACTCTGCAAAAAAGAGGGGGTAGTATTAGAAAGGGTCCGGATTGGTGATCTCCCTAGCCATATCGGAATGCTAGGAAGGGGAGTTTAAAAAGGAAGTTCGGCGATCTATGCTGCAACATCTTTAATAAATCCTGGTCTAAGGTGCGAGGAAGGAGAGATCTGCCAGAATCAATACGTCAATAAGAGTGGGGGTGAGACTCTCGCTCTGAAAAAGGCGCGAAAAGGGGAAGGGGGATCATCATATTATCTGTTCGTCGTAAAATATTAGAAAGCATGGGGGAGGGCAGATCACGTCAATGTTTGGGCGCGTGGCGATGTGCAAGATATCCTCAAGGGGATTTGATTAGCTGACGTGTGCTATCCGGCTTAAATCAAAAGCTTCAGCGACAAGGAGTACTACGACCGGGGAAATTAAGAAAACGAAGGCAACAGTTAGTAAGAACCTTCTACGGGCCTGGTAGAAAACGGCAGAATCCATTTTTGGAGCATACTGGCCAGCGCAATCGACCCCCTAAACGGTGGGCATTCTCACAACACCAGCGAAGAAATAAAGAAAAAAAAAAAAAACCCAAAAAAAAAAAAAAAAAAAAAAAAAAAAAAATGACACTATGAAGTTAAATGTTTTAAACTTGGGGCCATAAAAGGTAGTTACTTACTCGTAGTTCTAATTTCATGGAAGGATTGATGGCTTCCAAAAAAACAAAAACGTAGAAGTCGGGAATGGTTTGGTCTATCTGTGTAGGTACTAGTGGAAAAGGGAGAGAAAAGGGGAACATTTTCTCGTTCGCAGTGTTTAATAAAGAACTGTGAGAGGCTCTTGGGGGGGTAGTTTTTTCAGGTTCGGCCTTATGTGAGGAAGGACGATAAACGCATGCACGGTGGGTACCATAGTATTACTGTGTATATCAGTGCAGAGGAGAGCTCTATAATTATTTCCACGGTAAGAGCAAATCTGGCTAAACGGGGTCAGTGCGTTGTGGGGGGTTGAAACTGTGCCGCATTGTCTATAATGATTAACTGATGACATAGGGAACGGTCAAGGGTCCTAGTTTTTTGTCGGTATTTTGGGTCCCTATTGGAGGGTGGTCAAAGAAGGGTGTTTGGTGCCACTCTTCGGAAGGATCTTGGTATTATTGAACGAAGAAGGTGAAGGAGAGGCAGCATAAGGATCGGTCCGACAGGTTTTCTTGGCTCTAAGGGCCGCGTCTAGGTTATGGCCGCCGCTGGTTGATCATAAAAAACATCACCGATTCGTAAAGACACCAGGGCTCGAGGGTGGCGCGTCGTAAGTCCGAGGTCGGGAAGAGGAAGATCGGACAGGAGAACGACGGGAAAACTGGGCACGCGCGGGGTAGGACGAATTGTTTTGGGGGGTTTTTACTAGAAGGACTATTGAAAAGACTCCTTGGCTTACGAGCCTTTGGGAAAGGGTGTCGGCCCGGGGGTGTGAGGAAAGTTATGGTCAGGGGGGCAGACATTTCGAGGCACCTGAAGGGGGGGGAAGGGGGGATAATCTACGAGTGGGCTCATCTATCCGGCTCTTTAAAGCTAAAAGGCCCTCCGATGGGGCAGGGTTTTAAAAACTCGTGGTCGCGGCAAGGTACTTCTATGCAGAACTAACTTTCAAAAGGAGGGCAGGAGTCACGTCTCGATATTTTCCTAACCGGGCGCTGCTCACAGCTCGCGTCCTGGCTCCGAAAAAAGGAATAGAGGGAAAAGTTGTGTGCCGGCGAAGTAGGAAAAGGTTAGTAATACCTAAAATTTAGCAGTGTTGGTGGAGAGAAAGGAAGATCTGAGATAAATGACTCATGTTCCGCAAAACAATAGGACATCTCGATGAGCTTGAATAGAGAACGACATGATACTGCACCAGGTAAGTGGAGTCGCGTTGTGCCGGTAAATAAGCGAAAATGGGCATAAAGCGCGTGGTCAATTCGGATGCAAAAGGGGGAGGCCCTTGTCTTTCGTGGGTGCGGGGCAAGGCGAATTCCTTTCCGGGAAACAGTGGGAAGGGAATAGGAGCTATGTTCGAGCTAAAAGACATTCGAACTTAATTTGGGTTATCGCTGATGTTTCATAGGGGAAAAAGTGCAATGTTTGCTGGAAGGATCTCACAAAAAACGAAATCGGGGGGGGGGAGGGAGGGATGGGCTTGTTCTATGTACCGGGTGATACCAATTTCGCTATAGAAGGGGATGGGTGGGGTGACTACAAAAAAAGGAAGTTCTATTTGAGCGCGGGAGGAACTGCTCTCGATGTCAGCGGCTTAATTATTGTCATTAGGATAGATAAATTTTCTCTTTAAAACCGGGGGGCGTCTATAGACGGACGACAACGTCTATCCGGCCCTATGACTGAGGCAGGATCATCATCTTGATTTTAGAAGTGCAAAGGCGCAATGGGGGTGTTCGAAGTCACGTCCGGGTGTGTGGCGGAAAACTGGAGTTGGGAATGTAGACTTTTATTGTTCTGTAAGGAAAGGATAAATGGCGGAGGTTTGGTGGTAACCATTGGCATTTTTTCTATTACGCAACGCCGATACTGCTACGCATAGTTTCATAGGGGGGAAACCATAAGGGGAGGAATGTGTCTGCGAGAGTCCTTGCTTCTGCATTGGTTTAAGTGCTTGCGCGTTGGATGTAAAAAAAGAAAAAGGATTAGAATGCAGTTGAGGGGGTGTTTTCGTTTCAACTTCATCGTACTTATAGGATCACTTTCGGCAAAAAAGAGGGGCTTTCAGGATGCCCAATATCTCAATATAGCCCTGGCCATCGGATGTGACCAGAGTATTTAGGCTCTGTTGCAAAAAAGGATTATATACCTCCCTCTCAGGGGGTAAGTGTTACACGCAGGGGCAGGAATGGCTCAGCAACCATGGAAAAAATCGGAAATCAAAAAGTGGCTTCATTACTCATTGAAGATAAAAAAAAAAAAAAGTAATCGTCCGCCTCTTCAACGGGGATCTTCAGAGAAAATAGATGAAGACTTCCTACGACATCAAAAAGACTCTCCGGTCAGAGGGGCGGAAATATGGTTTCTGCAAAAGGGAGGGGGGGGGGAGAGGAGAGGGGTGCATCCGGCAAAGGCGGTGCGCAAAAGAAAAAAGATCAGCTTCGGGTGGCGCGCAACATGGGACTTTTCAAAGAATAGGGTATTGGTGGCGCTGCTTCACAAAAGAAATTTCGGTCTAATGAATTACTGTGGGTCTTCATAAAAAAAAAAAAAAAAAAAAAAAAAATGAAAAAAAAAAAAAAAAAAAAAAAAAAGAAAGAAAAAAGAAAAAAAGAAAGAATTGGGGGGAGAAATTTTAGACCGCCATAAGGTCCACCGGATTTTCTGGCAAAAAGGGGGTGTGACAACCAAATATCGAATCGGGAAAAATTAGAAAATACTGATTAAAAAAGAAAAGTAATAAGAACTTGGCATAGCTATGGTTTCGTAGCACCCGGCCAAGCCTGTCAGGAGGCAACACCTGTCGTATCAGCTGTCGGAGGAACAGAGGGGGGTGGGGAGATCACTCGTAATCCTCCCGGAGATATCAGTATCGTGGGAATCAGTGGCGCAGGAGGATCAGAGGAGGGGGGGAAAGGTGCTATCACGAGAGCCGTTTCAAAGAGAGTCTCAGGCGTGGAGAGTTGTTCCACAGTTGGGGGGTCTGCCGGACTTTAATCAAGTGGTTAAGCGAGAGAAAAAACGAGGATTGAATATGCAAAAAAGGGATTATACACGGCACGGTGGGGGGGGGGGGGGGGGGGGGGGGGGTGGGTGAGGCCGGACGTTTGGGTCGCAAAAAAAAAAAAGTATACAAAAAAAATGCCTTTCGAAAACTCGGCTCGCAGGCAAACAAGTGTACCGGTCGGGGGGGTGGGTTGAGGCCAGTCCAAGCAGTCGTTAAAGGGGTGGACCGCGGTTACCTGGGGCTAAAGGTGGTTGAGGGACGAGGAAAAAAAAGAGGGGACGCGGTACGCAGAATGTGTATCTGGGATTGGGGGGGGGGGGGGGTTCGGGTTACGGGTGTGTTGTGGAGGGGGTTTGTGGGGGGTTGGGGAATTTTCTGTTTTTTGGGGCTTTGGTGGGGGGGGGAGGGGTTATGTGGGGTAGTTTGCGGGGGTGGGTGGTTTTTCTTGTTGATTACTAGGGTTTGTTTATTGGGGAGGTGGGGGTTGGGGGGGGGGGTGGGGGGTGGGGTTTTGGGGATTGGGGCTCTCCGCCTTGGGGGGGGGGGGGGGTCTTTTTTTTGACCTGGTATGGGGTTGTCTATTTCGCAACCAGGGAAAGATTCTTTCAGGGCTATTGTTTTCGTAAAGTCCGGTTTTTTAATCCCTGGAAAGACCGGGACTGAGCCGCAATGGATAATGGACTTTGGGCAGTGTTAATACACGGAGTAGCGCAGATCAGTGCTATTGCAACAAAAGGAAACAGGGAGGCGGAATGCATCGAATATTGCGCCTGGAAGAGGGGGCGAAAAACAATTCCTTGGAAATTTATGGTTCGAATGCATACGGCGAGAAGCTCCTGCCGAATCAGACTTTCGAGACGCGAGGTGTCGGAAGGCAGAAAAGTATGACGAAAAATAAAAAGGTGAGGACCGGGGGAAGAAAGATAGATTACCTCCGACGGCAGAGCCTGTCGCATGGTTAAAACACTATGGGGAAAAAAAGAAGATCTCGCCTAAAAATTTGGGTGTGTAAAATTGGAAGGAAAATCTAGGGCGAGTCTTGTTCCTGGGCGCGGGGGGGGGTGAAGAGATCTTCAAAAGTAAGGGAAGAAACTGCAGAGGCGAAATGGGGCGTGTAAAAAAATCGCTGTTGCCAGTTTCGTCGATATGCGTGGGGGGCTCGGGGGGGGAAAAGATTTAGGGACTGGAACTTCATCCTCCACATAAAAGTGAAGAAATTCAGGATATGGGGCTTACTCAACGGGGGTCAGCGGCGCTGTTACTGATAGCATCAAAGAACCTTGAAGGGGAATCTGGGAAACTGGGGGGGTTTGAAATGCAACACGCGACTTCATTGAGAGAGGCAACAACAATGCATACGGAGGTTCGGTAAAAAGAAAAAAAGGGGAGACTCAAGGGTAATGTAAGTTTCTGGGAGGTCAGGGTGGCGTCTATGATCTTTATATGTTCTGAAAAGGGGCCGTAAGTTCTTCAAGTCGGGGGGAAAAATCGAGGAGTGGGACGTCGGCTCCCATAGTGACGGGCTTTGTTCGAGGGAAGGAGGGGGAAATGAGGAGTTGGCATGAAAAACTTGTCGGGCCAGCAAAAACGAGAAGAAAGGAAACAGCGATGATCCACGTCCGCGGGGGAGGAACAGGAGTCGGCTCCGAGAATTTGGGAGTCCTTTTTTCATCTGCAGGTATCTCTCCGAGCTCAATGGGAGGAGAAGGGGAGTCAAAAAATTTGTCTTAATTTACAATTAATGTCGGGATGAGATAGGCTTTGGGCGCAATATGATTGAAGACTACATAAGGGCGTCCCGTCGATCAAAATGAATCTAGAGCATAAGGAGTTGAAACTCGGAACTTCTAGATGAGTACTGGAAAGTTCGTGGAGGATCGCTACAGCCGAGAGGCGCGTTCTTAAAGGAACCAATTCGCCGTATGGTGGGAACTGGGGGGGGGGTTCGCGAAGGGGAAGGGGAAATAGTGGATTAGGCGATATGAGCAGACGAAGTTGAAAAGCAGGAGTTTGGGAAAAAAGTTTGAGATTAAAAAGCGTTGCCACTAGGAGAATGAATGAAAAAAGAAGGAACGACGTAACCCATAATGGGAGTGGTCTATTACAAAACAAAAAACCTGGTTCTACTAGATAACAAATGACGACCGTGGAAAGGGTGGGAAATACAAAAAAGTCATCCAGGGGGTGTAAATTACTTGGGGGAGTCCTTTCAAATTCATGACCGTCCGTCGCTAACCTGGGGGAATTTGACTCGTGTTAACAAAATGGGTCAATTGAAAGTCCTGGATCCGTTGAACCTGGAGGGGTCACTTCCATGCGTCATTAGGAAGGTTGACCAAGAAGGAAAAGGGTATGAAGAAGAGAAGGGGAAGTATGGGTTTTTCCTGTCTATTGGCGGAATAAAGGCTTCATGTCTGGAACAAATCCCAAAGGGGGAAAAATCTATTATATCGGCTGGTCGGGTTTCTTGGGAAAAGGTTCTGAAAGGATTCAAGGGGAAAAGCGGTATTCGCTGCTCTCGGGGGGGGGTTCTTTCATCACAGGGAGTTTTAAGTATTCCTTCTTCACAACGATTACTAGAACTCGTTACTTAAGTGGCTAAAAACTGGAGGAGAAAGGGAATGTGGTGGGAGAACCTCGTGGAGAGAGACGTTCGGTGAAATGTGTTGGTTAAAAGGAGGGACTTGGCCACTTAGGGATCTTTTAATGCCGTTTGCATGAGGGGAATTTTGGGGAGTTGCTAGGGAGGGCACAGTCTACAATGATGGTATACGTTTCTTTACTGGGATGAGGCATGAACCGCTAGGAACATTTTCAGGGACATGTGGCAAGTCATAAGGGAGAGTGGGTTATTATTTGCAGACGTATTTTTAACCGGGAATCAGGCCTGATGCGGAGACAGCACTCGAGTCGTGCAGGGGAAAGGGGGGATAGGAAGTCCGAGTCAGGGGGGGAACGGGCTAGTCTTTCTGAAGAAAAAGGCTATAAAAAAAAAGAGAAGGACATTTGGCTATACGGGCGAACTGCGGGGGGGGGGGGGGGGGGGGGTTGTTTTTGTTTGGGTGGGTTCCATTACATATTAAGAAGAATTCTGGGAGGGGCAGTGAGTATTGCGTCCCTGATTTTCTCTCGGAAATGCTTTAGGGGCCGCCGAGAGGGCGTGCAGAAAAGGAAATTCGGGGGAAATGTAGAGACCTCTTGTAGTAAGTGGCGTAGTAATTATAGGGGGGGGGGGACAGCAAAAGAGGGGGAGGGCGTATTGTGCATTTTACACGGATGAAAGGATGCGAGGCGTCTCTGTATGGGCCTGAAAAAAACCGAAGAAAACTAAAATACAGCCACGCGAGCGAAGGAAAAAGGAAAAAATAGGGTGCCGTTGTAGAAGAGGGGGAGAGGCATGAAATGGGGATAAAAAGCCGCATTCTGGCACAATTCTTGGCAAATATCATCATATTAAGATTAAAGTTCCGGCAAAAAAGAAAGCGGCTTTGCGCCAGCTAAACTAAGGCTATTAATACTCGCAGACAGACCTAGCCCTTGCAGCATCATTCAAGGGAGGGTGTACGAAGAGTTTCTCGTTAATGAGAGTGGCTCCAGCTCTTGGAAAAAAGGGGGGGGGGGGCTCATATGTTGTGAAGTCGGAGGTTATTAAGGATAGGGAGCTTTACAGAGTAATAACTAGGGCTTCTGAAAGGGGGGGGGGGGAAAACCCGAATTGAGGGAATTAATTCTGGGGGGATTCCATGGACCTGGGAGGGAA
>Ga0179591_1329456_pt1 | contig 12049 bp, 9 predicted proteins | sample CZOMad2_1_08_16f_FD_182891 | JGI IMG/M metagenome (GOLD analysis project Ga0179591, IMG submission 182891) | Vadose zone soil fungal communities from Angelo Coast Range Reserve, California, USA - CZOMad2_1_08_16fungal (PacBio error correction) | ecosystem: Environmental > Terrestrial > Soil >...
TTAAAAAAAACTAAATCCAGGGGCGGAGACATAAACATGGCCTTGAAAAGAAGCCCTGAACACCAGAATAGGGAATCAAGTCGATACGTACCACAAGGAAAAAGGGTGAAAGAGGGTCGACCAACGACCGGCTTCTCTTTAGGGGATCGCACTGGTTAAGGGATCGGCTTCTCTCCTAAAAGGGAAGGCAGAAAAAACTTCACCAAAACTCGGAAGAGAAGGAAAGGGAGAAATCGGGAAAGGCACTAAGGAAAACCGCCGTTCTCACATAACTCTCGCGAGGGAAAAAAGAGTCGCGGAAGGCGGGGCCTTTCAGAAGATCGAGGGTCAAGAAAAGAAGGACACGAAGACAGACCCGGCGCATCGAATAACGTACCGGAAAAAAGAAAATAGGAAGGGAGGGGAAGAGGCCTTAATCGAAGTGGGCCACCGAAAAAAAAAACTGGAGCGGGAAGGGAACACGCCCTGTGGGGGAGAAGCTCTGTCTGCAGGTCGGGGTCCTTGCAGGTCCCGGGGCACCTTCGCTGAAAAGAAAAATGATCTAACGGCTCTTCCACCCAAAGAAGAGAAATCTTGTTATCAGGAAGTCAAGGGGTCATGACTTCTTTCCCGCAAGGGCGAAAAGGACGTGTTCGGGCCGTAGAAAAACTTAGAAGGAGATACCAAGGCGACAGTGCAGGGTACCATGATTTACCAGTGGAACATCGGGCACAAGAGAGCGGGAACACGGCGCCAGCGAAAATTGAAAAAAAAAGGATAAGTTCCCTACGGACACATGATCGGCTGTCAGCCAGCTAGAAACAAAAAGGGGGGAAAAAAAAAAAAAAAGGAACAAAAAAGGAAAAAACGAAAAAAGGATAACAAAGGTCACATTGCCCCGCGACTCCCTTCAAAAAAGGAATAGAATCATACCAGGCGCGTAGTAAAAAAAAAAGGCCTTTCGTACGGTTTTTTTCCTACGCAAAAAAACTAGGGAACGTTCCGGCGTGCCAGAAGGAAAACAGAGATAAAATGGGAATCGAGAAAAACAAGGGGGGGGTCCGGTGAGGCTGCACTCGTAAAACGGAAAGTTCAAAAGAGAGACGTGAACGGAGACTGGAAACGGAGGGGAAGAGATCGAAACAAAGGGAGAAGGGAATGAAATATATGAAAAGAGACCGACGAGAAATTAAAAATCCCCGGTGGTGTGGTCTCTGCCTCCGGCCGAAATCCAAAAAAACATCTTTGTGTAAAAACGCACGCGCCGAATGTGCTTGGGGTCAGAAACCTGGAATTCCCAACGTGAAGCGGGGGAAAAAGAGCGTAAACCCCTGTACGGGCAAATAAAGAGGGGGAAGTGTCGAGGGTAGGTGACCAGTGCAAAGGTGACCTGTCGCCGAAGTCGTTACTTGAAGGAATGGGGGGGGGGGAAAAATAGAGGAACGGAAAGGGAGGGAAAATCAAAGGCAAGCTCGCGTGTTCGACAGCCGAGCTGACCGGGACAAAAATGCAAAGGATATTGAAAAATAAACAACGTCGTGTTAAAAACTAGCGCAGTGCGAGTGGTCATCGGAAAAAAGGCCAGGCCGACACGGAAAAGAAAAGATCAGGGTCAAGAACGCCTTGAACGAAAAGAAGACGGCAGAAGACATATGAGGCAGGGGTATCATATGAAAGGGAAACCGCGGGCTCGGCCGACCAGAGGAAGAAGGGGGGGACCTCCAAAAAATAAAGATTATCAAAACTGGACGCAGGAAGAGAAGGAACAGGGCTCAAATCACTCCAGGCGAGAACAACTTCTAGAACAAAGAAGATTCGTGCCGCCCGCAGGAAAAATCAAGTAAGAAAAGAGAGCCAGCAGATCACCCCTGAACAACGAGACAAAATCGCGAATTCGACCCAACGGGCGAACAAACTGTCAGAAGAAGAGATGTACGGGCACTTTAGGAGGGCCAAGGAGAATGACTTACAATAAGAAGGGATGACGAAAGCGCTATATTAAGGCGACAGCACCGGAAACGAGGTTGGCAACAAAGAGTAACGAACCGGCTTGAAAAAAGTGTGAGAGACAGAAATAAACTTAGCAGAGGGCAAGGAGGTAGAATGAGGTCCAGTTCCAGGATCTTAAACAGGGGGGAGGGCAAAAGGTGAAAATGGTGAAAAAAGAAAAAACATGAAAAAAGAGAGGAAAAAGATAAGCGACCGTGTGGGTGCGCTAACAACATCAGCCCTGCGAAGAAAAACCCACTATCAGTACAAAGGGGGGACACCTGCGGGTAAGAAGAAACGGAGATGTTTCACTCGGAGGAGGAGGAACCCACGTACTGTTGGCCGGTCGCTGACCAACAGGGGAGTAGGACCGCCGCGGGAAACGCCACCAAAGGGCGAAGGAAACCGCACGAAGAAAAGGGGGGAAAGGGAAAGGAGAGCAGAATCCAGTTAAAAACCAAACGAGCGAGCGGAATCGCGGGGCGGCGCGGTATCATAAAGGACGAGAAACCGGCGACTATCACCGGTCAGGAGGGCAGGAAGCGAAAGCGGATGGTAAGGCCGTAGCCATCCCGCCACGTGCGTAGCTATGGGGGGTTGTGTCCAGGGTGGAAGGGAATAGAAAAACACCGTAAGGGGAAAGGAACAGAAAAGGCTTCCAAAGGAGTAACCAAATCAATGATTGTGCATAACGGGCGCGTCACCAACAAACAGGACAGCCAGCGGACTAGAAACCGAGAAGGAAGAAGGCCTGGCCAACGGGGGAAGAAAGGTTCATCTGTTCAAGAGACACTCTAATCAGTCTGCGAGCGCCTCAGCTCCCATATCGAGCGAAAGGCGACACTCAAGTCATCGAGCGGGAGAAAAAAGACAGGGGATTAAGTCGAGACACATCATCGAGTGGACCGCGGCGGAGGAATCATACAGCTGGATAAAGAGGTGATTAAGAAAAAAAAGTGAAAAACCAAACCGATCAAGTGCTGGGTTGGAGCTCCAGGTGTCGGTAGATAGCGCAGAAGGGACTGCTCGGCATCAGGTAAAAGAGCGCGAAGCCACGCTGCAGTTCGGGCCCCTCGACGGAGCAGACGGGAGGGCTGTAGAAACAAAGAAGGGGAATAAACCATAACTAGGCATAAGCAGACGACTAGTCGGAGGAAAAGATAGAACTAGGAAAATTTTCTTCACACAAGAGGTCAAGGGTGGGAAAAGCAGGAAGAACTTGAAAAAAAAAGAATGGGGGAACAGAGGGAAAAGTGTCCTTCAAGAGTCACCTCACGCGCGATAGGGAAACCCTAAGAAAAGAACGCTCCGTATGCTTGGCTCGGAATGAAATAGGAAAGGTGAACTCGGGAGAGAGAGCCGGACTGCCCCAAATGATCGCGAACTCGAAAGGGAGATTCCTATCATCAAACCAAACCAGTGGGAGCCTCCGCCGTTACACCGGAAAGGAGGTACCCCCAGAAATGGGCAGTGGGTTGAGCTCGGTGTGGCTTGCGCAAAAGTGATTAAACTATACGACTCACCATCAAACCGGCATCTCTGAAAGAAACTCAGGTTCGGGCGCGAGGGGAAGTTAGACAGGCAGGAGACTAGGGGGCCCGTCGCAGGGTGCCTCGGACGGTCTTACGCATTATTCCTCATATAAGAAGGAAGTCTGTTCATTATGTCGAAAAATAAGGAAAACGAGTCCCGAATCCGATGATCTTATCAAGAATAGGAAAAAGAACCTCGAAGGAGGGAAATCAGAAGGGAACCAGGCCACAGACCCGGTTAGGATGCTTAAAACCCCACAGCGGGGGAAGTGTCTGCGCTAAAAAAATCGGCGGAGGGATCAACAACAACGGAGGAGGAAAAGAGAGAGAAGAAAAAAAGAAGAAGGTCTAGAAAACCAACAGAAAGCGGTAAGCAAAGTAGGACGTGTGCCTGCCTCAGGGAGGGGAGAGAAGAAATACTGTGCAGCGGACGAGACGAATCTACTCATCCGGGAAAAGGAAACTCAAGGCGATAGGGGGAGACTATGAACTCCCGACAAAATGCGCACATGAGAGGACATACGTACCTGCAGACTTAAAGGGAACGCCCTTGGAACGGAAGCCCGGACGCTCCATAGATGGAAGAAGAAACGGTGAAGAAGTACAATTGCGTTGAGTGCAAGAGAACTTGTGTGAATCAGCAAAAGCCGAAAGACTCTATGGCCCGGAAAGGAGACCTAAAAAAAACAAACAATAGCTAGGCTAGAAGACAAGAACTGGGGACGTTGTACCGGGCGCTAGTAGGAGGAGAAAAAATCCGCGGTGGGAAAGACGAGCCATAGTCGTGAAAATCGAGAGTAAAGTGGTGGGGGCCCGCGCAATCCCTCTGGAGGCGCTCGTAATCGATACCAAGACTAGAGGCTATATTGCGGGCGAGGGAGGCCGTTTACGTGTAGAAAGAAAATACGAGGGGAAAATCTGAAACCTGGGTTTGTCTTTCTTCAAAGGCGGCGAGTAAAGAGGCACGTGGAACTTCCATAAAGGAAATAGAGCGGAACCTAAGGCGGCGCAGGAATCAAAAAAGGAAAGATTAAAAGATGGGCAGGCCATAGAGGGAGACGCCCTTAGGCGTGGGTCCTCTTGGAAACAAATGGGGGGCAGCGATTAAGAAAAAGCTGGCCAAAGAGGCCTAGCTTCTAAGAGAAAGACGAAACAAAAAAATGACAACGAACAAAACACTGTATGTGACGGCTCCGCTGGAACGGGAGAATCCGAAACGGGGAGGCTTCAGGGATTGGTCAACCAAAAAAAAAAGACATAAAGGAAAAGCCGCGAGTTGACAAGAGACTGTTGGGGCCGACGGCTGGAAAAAATCAAGGAATAAGCAGGGCGGGGGCTTCTCGTACGGGAGAAAGGGGTGTACGGCTTAAGGACGTTTGAAATAAATCCGTTCAAAGGAGAGGAGGGGGGAAGTCGAAGCAGTGTCATTGCAAAAGAAAAGAAGTTGGTATCGCCGGTGGGCAAATCTTTCGCAGCGACCACCCTTTCAGGTAAGAGTATGGCAGAAGTGAGGAACCCTTACCCATGCTAGCGGACGGAAGTTCTATCCCAGAAGAAAAAAAAAAGGTCAAAAACCGAGGTATCAAGGAACTTCGAAGCACTACCATGTGAAGAAAAACAAAAGTAAGACACTGAAGTTGAGTCAAAAGCACATTGCAAGGAATAAAACCAGCACCGCGATGGGGGTGAGCCGCTCAAAGGGGTTACGGATGGCGAAGGAAGAAAAAAAAGGAAGAGTTGGGAATTGTTCGAGGGCCTTATGTGCCAGGATGTGTGGGAAATGGGAGGGGAGAAGGGACTGATCTGACGTACCAGTGGCAAGGAGGGGAAGAGGGAAGACAGACACGCGCGGGAAGGAAGGACATCGGGGACCAGCTATATCTGGGGGTAGTAAGTGCGGGCGGACGGGGGTAGTTGAACCAAGCGAGAAAAAATAAAGGATGTCGTCCTTCGCCGGGTCGTGAAAAGAAGGAAAAAGGCCATGGGTCGGCAAAAATCTGAAGCCTACTTTCAAGGTCAAATAGTCAGGCTCGGGCCTTAGTCAAAACCAAATCCAGCAGGAGTACCCGCTAAGACACGGAGGCGGTAGAGGGCTGATAGCTCCGCCCTGTTACAGGAGAAGGGATCGTCCACAGCGCACACGTGAGAGTCGCCTCGTGCCGATTGAAAAAAATCGGCCAAGAACAAGAGGCGATGACTGGGGACGGAGCGGGTTTCAGCGAAGCAGGTGGTGGAATGCTGCTCGGATCATAAGCAGATGCAAAAGGTGCGCGGGGTTACAGAAAAGAGGTCGAGACGCCTCCCGGATAAATTACATCACCCGTGGCGGGCCAAAACGGGAAGGGCTGCCGGTCAAAAGACTCCCTTGGGGGAAAAGGGCCTGTATTTCGCTATCTCTTTGGAAAAGAACAAGAACTCTCGCGAACGGGTTATGCCAGCCTGGGGGATACATCGAAAACCGCTCGAGGGGGGAAAAAGGAATTCCGAAACCACGCGCGCTGTTCGCAGGTATACCTTCTGCCGATAGTAAATGCCCAGGGCTCGTGTTGCGAGGGAAGGAATCAAGAAAAAAGGGTGGGAAGCCGGGGCTGACCGGTTCCTAGGCCCCATAAAAACAATGGGACTAAGCCAGAGAGGCGGTGACCTTCGTCTCCAAGGAAGGGGAGAAAGGGGACACCGGGGAAACTACTATGGCAGCTAACTAGGGAGAAGGTCATCCAAGTTCAATATGAGAACAAAAAGAAGACCATGAGAAGAAAAAACACCTATCCTGCCACGCAGGAAACAGGTCTTAAGACGCGAACTTCACCTTCTGCAGTCTATCGAAAAAACGTCTCCCTTGAAAGGTAAAAATCGACACGGACCTCGTAGACCTTGTCGTGCTGGCATACAGTGGGGGGGGAACAGAGGAAAACGGAGTGGGGGAAGGCCAGAAGTTCCTCGAGTGGAGCGGAAGGGAGAAGAACACAAAAGGGAGGGGTCTTTGAAACCTGCAACATCTTTTCCTGAATGCGTAGAAAAAGCTAATGGTCGAAGCTGCGGTCAATCTCTCTCAAAAAAAAAAAAGGGGATAAAATGGATGGGGACCGACAAAGAACCTCCTTGTGGGGGAAATCTCGTTAGCCCAGCGATTGCAGACACAAAAAAGAGGAGGGGTTTTGAGATCAATCCGCCGCACGATGTGCATCAGAGAGGTAGGGAAACCTGGGCACGGCACGCCAGCTAACGCAGCGATCCGCCCCTTTCTGGGCCGGACTAGGGCCGGTTCCCCATGGCCACGGAAAGGAAGAGGGGGAGAACAAACAGGTTGACTGACTGGGAAGCAGGCACCTGTGCCGTATGACCAGGATATTCTTTGGAGAAGAAACATTCCGCCCTTGCTGTAAAGAAAGAAGGAGAGGAGAAGGCCTATGAATGACAGGGGCACTGGTACACCCTTAATCAAACAATAGTTCGCGCATGGGGTCGGCATCAAGCGAAAAGAAAACCGGATTCCTCCTCCAAAAGCGTAAATCCCAGGCACCAGCGGCCGCTGCAGTTGAAGAGGGCATGAGGGAAAAGAAGAGGAGGGGCAATGCCGGACCGAACCTATCACAGTGGGGTGAACCTTCAATCCCAAAAACAAAAGGTGGGGAGCACGTTCTCAGCGCAGAAAGGAAAAACGGGTGACAACCGATCAGAACAAAAAAAAAAAAGGCCTTACATGACGAGCGGAGGCCCGACGGCGTTTCCTCCCGCTTCGTTAAAGGGGAAATGGGGGGAAGGTAATTAAAAGGGCCGGGAGCCAAAGAACGACTACTTCCTCAACCTGAGAGAGTTCTTCTGCGCTATAAGAGGGAACAAAGAAGGTCTTTACACGAGCACTGAAAAAACGCTATGGGTGGATGGAGCGAGGACGCGCCGGGGGGACTGGCGAGTAGGGGACTCATGGAAGCTTGAGCCCGAACATTTCTAGAGGAAGAAGAAGCCGTGATGTAAATTCCGAGAAAGGAACGGCTTCCATAGAGGGGGAAGACGTGGCGCGGGAAATTCAGGTGGGGGACTTCCTTGTAAGGGTTCCAGTATGTCCTACGAAGCTGGGGGGCCACCGGGGCTTTGAGGTGGGGGAAACGAGGCATAAGATCTGATTGTGACTCTCAAAAGGGGGTTCCTACAGGGAAAAAGTGGGTCAGCAGCCAAGGAAGGAAACAAGGGCAGGGGGTACGAAACTTCATAAGTAAAAGAGGAAAAGAGCTGGGTCCCTATGATCACCCAAGAGGGCAACCTTGTCGCGGAGGCCCGTCCACAGGATCCAGTCCAAAAAAAAGGGGGGGAAGAACCTGTAGCAAATCCGAAGCTACCGCACGTCCCTGGCATATTAAGACGAAAAGCCAAGTTGAGGCTCGGTCACCGAAACGCATTACACGCGGCGCTGTCTAAAAGGGTGGGCAGGAGGCTGCAAACACACAGCGAAAGGAGCTCGCCTTAAACGAGAAAGGGACAATGGGCTGGCCTGCTAGAAAAGGTTGGGGGACACGTGGGTAGCTCTGTTTGAAAGTCTGTAAATAGCCCAAAGCAGTCCAAGACTGTGGCAAGGCGAACAATGCTGCAAAAAAATAAAAAAAGGGGAAAAGCAATCTCATGTGCCGAACGCGGCCACCACCTGCGGAGAACCGTGCCGTTAGAGGGAGGGAAAAGCAAGGCGCTCGTTCATCACTGGATAAGTAGGCCGGAAAAACTGACTCTAATCTCAAACAGAAACGGAGAGAACTGGGTTCCATCTGGCGAGGTATCGCAAAAGAGGTGGCGTCGTAAAAAACAAGTGCAAGAAAAAAAAAGGTGTACGTCCTAGAAAGTCCGCATGGGAAGAACCCTGTGTGAACATCAGAATGCGGGATGCCAAAGAAAGCGTGCGCCCGGCGCCAAGAAGGGAGCTGGGTGTTGGAGCGAAACGTGCCATGGAAAAGCGAGGCGCTAACTAAGACTAGGTTTGCCAAGCGAAGCGCGCCAAAGACAAAAAAGACTGAGACCCCAGCCGCAGGGGACGCCGGGAGCCTGTAAGGCAACCATATACGGGAATCAGCTCTTCATGAAAAAAACGAAGAGGCTTCGCCTGACCGCGGGGACGCAGCAAAGACGGGGGTCTCAGTTCCGTTAAAGGCTGTTGGGGAAAGTTTAATAAGGAAGGAGGGATGGTTCAAAACAAGGAGGGGGAATTGGAAAGGCAACCGTCGAGAGACGAACTCCAAATCAAGCCGGCCCGAATCCTAGCAGTCCTCTCGAAGAGAGGAGGACTCTCCTATCACTGACGCGTGGAACCTAAAACGAAGAAAAATTAGGGCACGAGAATCGCCGGTGAAGCGAGTTAAACACCCCACCGTAATAGAAAAGAGCTGTACAAATTGAGGAGAGGAACATCAATTCACGGCGGGGTTAGATTTTTTTCTAGGCAGGAGCGCTAGAACAGGGTGCGAGGCGGAGTGCTCTAGTCCCTCCAAACAATTGTCCCAACAGGGATATCTGAAAAAAGAGATTCCTGCAGTGAAGGGATGGAACCGGGGCTAACTATCACGGAAGGGGTCGGCACGCACACTCGGTCAGGTTGAAAAGTGGAAAGCCAAGAAGCCTGAATCGTTCATGACCTAAAACAGACGAATCGAGACAAAAAGAGTTTCCCATGAGTAAAACTTGGTAAATCGGAAAGAAACGAAACGACAACCTTAGGAGAATGGAGAGCCGCAGAAACTGAACGCGCAGCCCAGGCCCGCCGTAAAATGCGTAAAACCGCGTGTGGTGGTGGTCGTCGACCTAAGATGCTCGAAAAAAAACAACGTAGAAGGGAGGGAGAAGGCGAAAGAAAAATGTCCAAGCCAGACTACAAAAGAGGAGAAAAAAAAGACCGCGGCCGGAGCGCTGATTATGTAGGGCCGGCAAAGCGGGTCAAGCGAAAGAGGTTAGGAACAGCATCCATTAAAGGGCGGGACGCCGATCGGAGGGACTCATATACCGCCAAGAAGGATAGGTCATCTGGAAATGGTAAGAAGCAGGAGGAAAGCCGAACCACGGCCCGCCTTGCGGGGTCAAAATGGAACTTTCATGAAAGAACTCGACTGCGAAGATGCAAATTAGAGGAAAGGGGGGGGGAAAGAGGTATACGTGAAGAACCAACTAAAAAAAAGCCAAGCATCCTACAAGGTCACCCATCATCGCAGACGTCCGCGGTTACTAAAGGGAGAGAAACTAGTCACGGCGGAATGAAAAAAGGTGTGTAACAGTCAGCTGGGCCGGGGAGAGTGAGACGCAAACATAGGCCAGCGAGAGAGGGGCACTCACGATGCACGGATCGAAATCAATAAAAAGCTAAATAAAGTAGGAGATTTTTAAGCCGAAGGCGCTTGTACTGATCGACAAGAAAGCGACTGGACTCGGGGCGTCAACGGCTGATGGGTCAAACCAGTTCGTCCACTGACCGGGGACTACACCATACTTCCGCTAAGGATAAGGGACGAGCCGCGGGAACGTAAGCAGGCGCTATTCTTCGGAAAGAGCGGGGAATTACAACATAAGGACGCCGCCAAGGAACGCGAGAGGGAGAAGCTAGCTGGTGGGCTCTCAAAGGACAAAAAAAAAGGGACTCTGCTCTCACTACGAGCCCGGCAACCTGAACAAAACTTGCAAAAGGAGGGAGAAGGCTGAGACGGGGGGCGGGGCGATCCGAAAAACACACGACTAAACAAGACAGAGGGAAAGGACGACACTTTGTCGTAAGAATGTCGCGGTAGTGTCCTGAAGGGACCCGAACAATCTTCCGGATCAAGAATACGAAAAATGGAGGGGGAGCATAAGAATGGGATAAACAAGGAGAAGTTGGCAAGACCTCGCACCGTGCGTGGCCAGAAATGAAAGGGAAGGGTGCGTCAAAATTTGGGAGTGTCCTCAATGTGGTCCTCTCCAGAGCAGCTCTTCAAGGTAATCCGTGGAGAGTTTGTGCAGAAAGCTGGACAGCTCAAGACTGCTGGCTTGTAAAAAAAAAAAGGCAACAAGCAAAATGAAAAATCTCCCCCTTGGGATCAAGGAAAAGTGAGCGAAAAGGCACACGCCCTACGCAGAAAAGGGGAAGGAGGGAAAAGGAGGGATGTCTATCTAAGGGAAACGCAGATCCGCCCTGTGAACGACGTTGGGGGTGAACGGACCTAGGAGGATGGAAAACCAGGGACGGGGGGCGGTAGGAGTGGAGAGTCATTCTCCCGCGGGGTCGGGCGTGGGACTTTATCAAGGGGGAGGGAGCGACTCACAGGTGATGAGGGGCACTAATAACGTCCGGAGCCTTGGCTTCAAGGAATGGGGAAACTTCCTGATCGGCTTTTTGCAGGAGAAGGAGGAGGAAAAAGTAGAACCAGAAAACAAGCATCTTCCAAGAAAGAGCTTGTTGCTAAACAAATGTGTAAAATGTCCGGGCTGGTCCGACCGAGAACGGCTGGAACAGAACCTGCCCCCTAAGAAGGGGGGATGGGGTGCCGTCGAAGGAAAATAAACAGCCCAGGGGGAACTTGGCTACAAACCGTCTTCTCGGGCGGGCTGCTCTCAATGTGGAGATCATCGCGCTCTCGAAAAACCGTTCGCCATCGCAAAAGCAAAGAGGGGCCCGCGTCCAAATCGTAAACCCGCCAGGACATAGGAGGATGAAGGCGGCTCTTAAAAAAGGAGGGGGGGGCCGAAATGCTGCACTACGGCGAATCATACAGAGAGGGAGACCCCGGCCGCGCAAATAGGGCTGAACACGACGGAAGTCATTAAATCAAAGCGTTCGCAATCGCCGAGGAGGAGGAGTGGAAGCTCGTCCAAGGAGTAAAATGCTGAACGGAGGGCGCTGGGAAAAGGGGATGGGTCCAAGGTGATACTCGCAAAATACAAGGGGAGTCAAAACAGCCGTGTTTTTAAAAGGGAGAGACCGTGGGCCCGTGTCACTGAGAGAAAACAACACTAGGGAAAAAAGAGGAATTGATTGCACGCCGGCGCGGAAGGAAGTGAAACGCAACGGCGGTGTGCTGGGGGAAGAGTCTCGGAAGACCGGGCGGCTGGGAAACGGCCGGATTACGTGGGCAGAAGGGACATCCCTATTAGAGAATCACAATCGAGACAGACCTTCTTTTCCAAGGAAAAGAAGAAGGGGAAAGAACAAGGACCAGGCCAAAATAAGAAACTAAAGAATAGTTCGGGTCACTGTCATCCAAGGAGGAATGTAGAAAAAAAAAACAAGAGGCCCACGGAACGACACGGCTCGAAGGAAGAAGAAGGGTCCCAATCTTACACACTGGGCGGCGCAACTGCACTTCTACCCCTGCCATGTGGACATACCCGGCCAATAACCGGTCCGTGCAAACGTACATTTTGAGAAGGGGCAGAGAGAAAAGATGGGCGGGGAAGAGTCAATTCCTCGCTTTCCCTCGGAACGTAAAAAGGCTCGTGGGACGAGACACTGCATACGGAGGTGGCCGGTGTCCGGAAGAAAGAGGAGGAAAACTGAGTCCGGGAAAAGACGAAAGGGGTGAAGAGTCCTAAAGGTCAGA
>Ga0179591_1240784_pt1 | contig 12048 bp, 14 predicted proteins | sample CZOMad2_1_08_16f_FD_182891 | JGI IMG/M metagenome (GOLD analysis project Ga0179591, IMG submission 182891) | Vadose zone soil fungal communities from Angelo Coast Range Reserve, California, USA - CZOMad2_1_08_16fungal (PacBio error correction) | ecosystem: Environmental > Terrestrial > Soil >...
CTTTTGGTGGGTTTGACACCACGCGGTTGGCTTCGCTGGTGCTCCGGCATTTTTGTTTCTTACAGCGCAACAGGAAGCCAGAGGGGCTTCAAAGCGGGTGAATACAAATCGCCGCGAACTGGCAGGGAGGCAGGGGGGATAACAATACACCAGAAGCGGGTAAAACGGAGAAAGAAGCGAGGAGGGTGGCAAAAAAAAAGACAGGGTCCAGGCAAAGGGAGGAGAAGAAAGTCGGGGGTCCAGATCGGCACAAAGAATGAAAAAAGCAAGGGGGGGGAAAAAAGCCAGCCCCGACTAAACTGCCGGCGAAAGGGCCGGCAGGGGGGTCACCGGACAGAATGGTCCTGGGGGGACAGACGAAAGAAGTCAGGGAGCCCACATTTGAACCCCACCCTTTGGGTTCATTCTGAGCTCACTGAAGGACTCGTTTGATTTTTGATGAAGAACGAAGGAAAGGGGAACCGGGACAAACGCCATGTTGTTTTTCGGGACAGCTCGTCCCACTAAGGGCCGGTACTGGGCATCAAACGTCATCAAAAAGGGAAAAAAAGAGGGGGGATAGAAAGAGACGTTCCTCGGGACCGGCGCGGGGGTTTCAATCCACTTCCCGGGGCAAAAAGGGAGACAATCTGAAAAAAGGACAAACAGGAGTACAGAAAGGATGGCAAACACTCGAAAAAATGGGGGAGTCATACCTTCAGGGACGGCGAGCCCTCAAATCGTTCACTGCACCCCCAGACCAACCACAGAACACAGCAAAGGGTGGGCGAAAAAAGGCGACGGGGTCTTCAAAACTAACGTGCCCTCTATCTAAAGGGGAGGAAAACAAAGGCAGGAAGGGGACAGCGTGAGGCTGAAAACGGGGTGAGAAAAGGGGGGAGATTGGTAGGAAGTCGGGCAGAGGAGTATGAAGGACTGCAACATATCATTAGCTTGTCAGGAGAAGAAGGAGAACAGCTGTAGGAAGAAAAGGGACTTGGTTTAAAGACAGAAAACCTTGAACGGTGGCAGAGGAAAACAACAATTGGAAAAAGCAGGGAGAGGAATTGGCCTCGGAGGCGTTGGGTAGTCCAGGAAGGAACCTCGAAAGACACAATGGGGGAAAAAGAAAAACACTATCTGGGAATAGGCGGGGAAAATTGGGGGGATTTAAGAAAAAGAGGGCCAGGTAGCAAACTTTATCTATCGGAACCCAGAGGGGGGTGCCCGGGTAACAAATGAAGAATGCGGAAACTAGAAAAAAAAAAGCCATACCACTGGGGCTAAAAACCCCCCCTCCTAAAGATGCATAAAGAGACACTCAACTCACCAACAAAAAAGAGAAGGGAAAGGGGAAAAAATAAGAAGTGAGCTCTACGTTAGGGCGGAAAACTCCGCAAAAAGTTTGGGTTAAAGTGGAGACGCGTCTGTGGCCATCGTCAATATGTTTTCAGAACGGTCCGAAAAAGGTGAAAGAGAATCAGACCAAAGGGCACGGGGGCCTCCACAAAACGGGAGCGAAGTACAATCAAAACGTCCAGAAACGAGAAAAGCACGAAAAAGGGGAAGGGAAAGGGTGAAAAAACGGGAAAAGTTAAAGCAGTAAAAAAAAGAAAGGGACATTGGAAGACCATTCAGAAAGGTGTGGCCGGACTCTGTAAGAAAGGCGCAAGGGAGAGGCGGGGGGAAAAAGGAAAAAACCGTCCCACCCAAAAAAAAACAGCCGAAAACGGAAAGAGAGCCATGAAGGCAAAGGGCGACGGACATTCAAACTAAAAACACGGGGAAAAAAAAACAAACCGGCCAAACCAAAAAAGGACACTGAAAAATCAGCCAGGTGACGAGAACCAACAAAGAAACCCTAATCCTCTGGACCGGAAAGAGGAGTTCCGACCAGGCGCCACGGCGAAACAACAAAAAAAAAAATAAAAAAAACGAAGAACCGTCCGGAATTCAGAGCAAAAAAAACAGGGGCGGCCACTTGTACAAGGGGGGGAACCAAGTGACGAAAGAGGAAACGCAACGGAAAAAACTCAAAAACTCTCAAGGCCAGCATTTAGTGGAACAGTCGAGGGGGCACACCATGGGGGTGAAAAAAAAAAACAAACGGTGATGAACTCTTGAGTTGCAGGGGCCAGATCGCGGATGGGACAGGGGACAACGTCCCTATTTTAACAGAAAACGGGTAACCACGTAAAAAGCAGCTCCAAGCGGCAGGTGTCGATGGGACCACCAGAAAGGGGGAACGGGTGCTGAAAAACCCGGCAAAACGCCTCCGCCCGGTTTTGGGGAGTGGTCAGAACAATCCCGGTCACAAGCCGGGGGCCACGAAGCTAGGAAAACAAAACCTGAAAGATGGTCAAACAAGATAAAGCCAATCCCAATCAGACATCCAGGGGGAGGTGCTGCAACCAAACATAATCGGATTTGCCTAGGCGACGAAAAAAGGAACTCAAGTGGGGAGAACCGGCCCTTCGTACGGCGGAACTGGCAGGATGCCAAGCCACAGCCAGGACGCGAAAATCAGTCAACTGGGGAAAACGACGTGGCTAGGAGGGCCCTGGGGGGGGAAGGGGGAGCGGGTTAACACGAGGGACTACTTAAAAAATCGATGAACCCGTACGCAACGGGCAGTCGGTCTAAAAACCCAATAATGGGGACAATGAATTCAACAGCATCACCGGCGAAGAAGGGATGAAAGATAGCCGGTGGGAGGGGTAACAAACACACGCCCTCCGACCAAGTGCGGACCACAAAACCAACCTTCACTGAGAAAAAAAAAAAAAAAAAAAAAAAACCCATCAAGATGACAAAAAAAAACCGTATAACACAAAAAAGAACCAAAGTGAGATCAGGAGAAACAAAATGATACAAAAGAAAAAAAGACACCAATACACAAAACTTCCGAAAAAAGAGACAAAACACTGCAAGGTGAGAGGGGGCATACGAAAAACATAAGTGGGGGCAAACCAGGGAAAACTTACAGCACAATCATGAAAACCCTCCTCTTCCCTATCAGCAAGCCGTGGGACAATAAAGGGATTGGGACCATTTTCGGAATCCACTTGTGCGCGTCGGGATGGCGAAACGACGTTGTGTACAACACGGTCCTGGGGCGGGTGGGGGGTGTTGAAAAAAAAAAGGGGCTAACCTCGAGGGTCTAACGTCGATGCTTGGTCCATGTCCCGTACCAGAAAAGGCATCCTCAAATAAAAGCAAAATTCGAAACAACACGGACGAAGAAAAGCCAAATTCAGTGAGCTGTCCCAATAAAAGTTGGGAACGGAAGTTTCGGTTGACCGTTTTGCCTGGGGAAGGAAATGGGGGCAAATCAAACTACACGACCCTCGGAAACAACTCAGGGAGGGGCAACCGAAACCGAGGGTCGATGCCAACCGTCTTGAAGATGAAAATGCGGGAAAAACGTCACGCGTGGGGGGGGGGGGGTGGGTGGGGGGGGTGGGGGGGGGGGGGGGGGGGTACATTCTGCTACAAGGCCGTGGGGGGTCAAGAATATCAAGCGCCAGCTCTTCATCTGGGGCGCCAGGGGGGGCCGGTCAAGAGACAGATGAAGACTGGACTCTCACAAATGAATTTCGTTTGGGACGTGTAGCCTGCTTTCCGGGCAGAGATGCGTGCCGCCCGGTAAAAAAGGGGAGCGATCCAGGGGATCAAACAAGCCAAACCTGGGTGAACAGAAAAACAGAGGAAAGGAGTACACCTGGACAACCCTGCAATGGGGCGTTCCGCCAACTAGGTGCTGGCAATCTCATTGAAACGGGAAAGGAAAACGGGGACGAACTTGGGACCGGATAATGGAAAATCAATTCGGGACGGCTTTGCGACAACTTTAGGGGGAGCCAAAGAATACGGGGTACTACCGCGCCGTTTGCCAAAGTGGACGGCCGTCGAGACTAGACTTCTTCGTACATTTGGAGAGGGCTGTTGGTTGGGGACAAAGGGGAAAAAGAACTTTGCAGATCAAGGATCTGGGATGACGGAGGGAAAGGAATCTAGAGCTTTGAACAGCAGGGAAAGTGTCCAGGCTGAGACACAACCAACTGACGCAGAAGGGCCGTGAAAAAAGCAGATCTCCCCAACCATGAAACGACCAGGTCCTCAAGCTTCAAAATGCCCAGGGGGGGGGAAGGGGATTGTTTCTTCATCGACAGGAACGGGGGAAAAAGGCTGGTGTGCAGAAATCCTCCAAAAGAAAAACAGGGGGGGGGCAGGCTCGAAACTGGCCGAAAAAAAAAAAAGAATTGGTCGGGCGAAAAAAAAACGGCAATCGGGGAAACAAAAAAGTGGAAAAAACTGGGCCGGAGGACAAACCTCTGTCTTAGGGGGTCAAGTGTCGTGGGAGGGGGATTTCCCTGGGAGAAACCGGGATTCTTAAAAAAAAAAGGTCTTCTAACTCTAGCCGGCCGGGGCCTTCGTGTTTGACAGGGTGGGCGTAAGCTTGTGGGTAAAAAGGAAGGAGAGGGGGAAAAACGAATAATTACATAACCCCAAAATCAAGCAGGACGCCGGGCGCCACGTGGGGCAGCAAACGAAAAGTGTCTGCCTTGACGACTGGTGGAAGAGGGGGGAAAAGAGCACTACGGGCATGGGGGGGCCCGGCAAGGGGGGCAATAAAAAAGGGAGTTGTTGTCACAGGGGGGGCCAACCCGAAGGCGGATCCAACGGGCGAATAAAGGAAGAAGGGGGGAAAATAGTTGGCCACCTCAAAGGTCAAGGGGTCTACAAGGCGCTTTCTCCATGAGGGGCAAACGGAGGCATTTCCATGGGGGGGGGGAGTATGGCTAAAGTTTAAACGCATGGGGCAAAACAGTATCCAGGAACCCCTCGGGGATTAGGGTGTCGCTTGCAAAACCCTGTGGCATACCTGGTGGGCGAGAAAAAGGGGGGCATGGGTGACAGACAGTCGACGACGGTGGCACTCGGGGGGGGAAAACAAGAGAGGCTGGAACGAGGCGGGGGACGGCTGGGCAAAAGGCTGGCACAAAAAACGGGAAAATGAGGTGTGGTGTCGAAGGCCCTGGGCGGGGGGCAGGGGACCGTGGGAACATAATAAAAACGCACGAAAACCTGAAAGTGGAGGGGGGGGGGGGTTCAGAGTTAAGAGAAAAATCCGGGGGGACGGGGGGGATGGACCCCGGGGAAATCAGGTTCCAGCATGAAAACAACAAGCGCCAAACATTTAACCGGCTGCCCAAAACCAAAAAAGGGTCTGTTGTGACACTGAATACCAAGGGACCAGGTCGAGAGACAGGGTTGAAAGGAACAAGTGGCCATGATAAGGAGGGGTTGCACCACATTCTCCAGGGGAGAAGCAACATGGTAAGGACTACATCGAAGGAACTGGACCGCAAAGGGGGGGGTAACCAAAAAAAAAAGTGGAAAAAAACTTCTACACTGAAAACTTTAACGGCCGGCAACTCCCTATCAAGCTGTCAGGAGTTATGCAGGGGGGGGGGGGGGCAACGGCATGAGGTTGATGAAAGTACCTTAATCCGAGGGTTTTAGGCAGGGGAAATCCCGCCAAAAACCAGACGAATAAACTTGGAACGCCATCGTGGACAAAAGGAACAAAATCAATGGGTACCAGCGAAAAAAAAACCCCGTGCTCACCAGACCACAACGGCACGAGGGGACACCCTCCAGCCGAAAAAAAAAAAGGGCTGTAGGAGCAAAACCGATCAGAGGTCGTTGTCCCGGAACACAACTGGGCCGCGCGGCAGACGAAAACGGTCCTGAAAGGCGATCAGCAAGCACGGAACGGAAACAAAACAGAAAACCTGAGGGTTCACTGGGGGAATAGGGAACAAAAAAAATAATCGCCTTTGTGGATCATCCAACGAGGGGGAAAACAGTGGGTGGAGGTAATTATGTGAGGACCGGGAGGACAGGGAGCCTGTCGGCTTGTGCAAGTCAGTAAAGCCCAAAAAAGCGTCACGACACTTCCGCAAACGGGTAAGGGACAAAACCACCAAAATCTGACCTCCACCGCGGGCGAAAGGCAGTTCCTCACTTGTGTGAAACTTCGCGTACCCAGGGCTTTTTGCGGGATCACAGAGCGGGGTCTCACACACTCCGAAAAATGGTGGCCTGGTTTTCCCTGGACCCGGGGGGAACACGGTCAACCGAAACCCTTATTTAGTAGAATCGTTCCAAAGAAAGCTGGGAAGTCCGTTCTTGGACGGTTTCTAGGCCGATCCTGGGTACAAAGTCAAAACTCAAGTGTTGTTGTTTCCACCAAAACTTCCCTGGAGGCCCTCTAAAAGCCCGGGGAAGCTGGCCTGCCGGGGCAGGGGAAAGGCCCAAGGTGGGGGGTTCCAGAGGGCAGGTTACAAGGGCAAAATCCAAGGTCGGGCAAAGGGAAAGTAAATTTACCTAATCATACCCTTTACGGGGAAGTTTCCTTCCATGCCAACAAAAAGAAAGGAAATAAACCTTACCTGGGGGAATTATATGGGTTGACCATGGTCCTTCCATGCTCAACACAAGCGAAGTGGGGCTACAGGAGGACTGGCATTGGCTCAAAAATACACGGTTCTTGGGGGCAAATCCTAGGGGGGAACGACTTTTGGGTTTTTGCAAACAGCCTAAGACAACAACCCCCCGGAGGGTAAATATTATCCGAACAAGAACAACCCTTAGAAAAAAAACCGGTCAGAAATTTTTTTCGAAAAAAAAAATGTTTTTTCCGCGAATCGGGCCTTCAAGCTCTGGTTGGAAAAGTGAAGGAACGTCCACAGCAGGCACAAGAATTGCCGTAGGATGCACTTCTTTCGGGAAGTTAACTTAAAAAAGGGTGCCCTGAATCGGAGGAAGGGAGCAGGACAAAAAAAAGGGTTCGGAGAATGCTTTGGGGGATAAGGGACACACAGAATAAAATCGTAACATTGGGGAAATCCTGGAGAGCCGGAGGAAGGGTCCCCTGCGCGTGGGGTGGGTCCCCCGGCAAGGGGGGGGTGACCTCGCTGGTGGTTAACGCCACGGAAAACGGTCCACCCCCCTATTCCTGGCGTCAAGGGGTGCCCTGACGGAAACCACGATGATTTCCTAGGTGAACGGAAAGTCCCAAGCAAAAGAAAGAGGGGAGTGCACGGGTTCTAAATTCAGGGACTTTTAGAAAAGGCGCAAAACGCACTGAAGGAAGAAGAGGGGGCCAACAAAAAAACTTCAAAAATAACGAAGTACGGGGGGGTGGGTTTACTAAAAAAAAATAGATGAGTGGGAAATTTATACTTTCCGCGGGGTTAAAATACTCCAAAAAAAACTAACTCCCCTATTTAGAATTAACGGATTATCCAAAGAAGCTCAAGCCATTTTACACGGAGAATGTTTGTCACTTCCTTGTCTTTTTTCCCCCGAAATCTTTGTAGGATCTTGAGGGCCCTGGGCTCTTCTGTTTGGGGGGGTTTTACTGTGGCGGTAGCAGTTTCCCTCGACGTTCATCGCTGGCAATCCGTTCAACATGGCATGGGAAGGCCCCTCTTTCCGGCCTGTGGGCAAAGAGGGGGTCGGGGGGGAGGTTCAACGGAGGTGCACACCCTTGCCCCGCTAAAACCAACAGGTGCGACGTGGTGAAGGGTGGTTGTTGGGTTCGCCGGTCGTGATAACTATGCCCGCAAGTGTTTTCGGAAAAACGTGCTGGAAGGAGCAGGGCACACAGTAAAAAGTGGCAACAAGCTAGCCCAGGGGGGATGGCCCGTGAGGGGGTAGGCCCCCAGAAAAAATAGGAAAAAAAAACATCGACTAACCGCAGTGCCTCCGTTTGGGGAATACGAACCGTCCGTTGCATGGATTGGACCCTGGCAGGGAGGATCTCACTGAGGTGTTTTCCCTTAAGAGGGTTTGTTTCGGGGGGGGGGGACGAGCGGAACTTGGCTCGAGGGGGCGGAGCGGGGGGGGCATGGTGGACGCAGGAAACGGGGAATCCCTGAAGAGGCCCAGAGGGAGAGAGGGGGGGGTCCAAAATTAAAAATCATAACTCGAGATAGCTGGGGACTCCCATATCTGGGGGGGACTGGGATACACGACAAAGGCGAACTGGGGGAAACTGTGAAAGGGTCCAGTCAGGGTCAAGAAGGGGGGGTCCGGTGCTCCATGGGGGGAAGGGGAACATTGGGGAGGGGGCACAAATCATATCCCGAAAGGGGTCACAACAAAATCTTAGAAACGACATGTTGAAACAGGGGAAATAGGTAACCGACAAACGCGGGAAAACTCAGGAATCAAACTGTTGGAGGGCACAGCCTCTTACCACACCGCACAAAAGGAAAAAGAAAAGGAAAATAAAAAATGAAAAACAGTGGAGAAAAAAAAACAGAAGGGAGAAAAGGAATTTAAACCTGAGGGTCACTTTAGACAACAAAACAATAATAGGAAAAAACCCAATCCAAGAAAGTTTAGTGTACCGGAAAACAGATACCATTAAGTGATCAGACACGAACTTAGACTGACATCCTCTTATTCACCACGAAAAAAGCCAAAAGTAGAGAATTGTGTCGAAAAACAAGGAAACAATTTAATTAGAGAATAACCTCCTGTAGAAGGAACGTGTGGAAAGAACAACTGCCGAAAAGGAAGGCTGTGGGGGAACGCGGAAAAAAATTTTGCCATGCTAACAGAACCAAGGTGACAGAAGAGGGGACATATGATCCAGACAGGGGGCTCCCATTGCAGAAAGGCACCAGGGGAATCTATCGACCGGATGCGCCGGAGATGTCAAACCCTGGGGACACGAGAATGACCACAGAACAATCTGAAAGAAAAATTTACGCACATGCCAAAAAGAGGGGCCGTAAAAAAATTGTAATTATGAACAGGTAGAAGGCCTGTTGGGGGTGGGGGGGAAGGGACGCGGGAAAAAGGACGTCCAGCCCAGTGATTGTGTATCGATAGGGACCGGTCTAGAATCAGTAACTAGGAAAAGGGAAAAAAACATGAACCCTCATCCGAGCAAAAAGGGTCAACTCAGGGGTAAAAAACCTTCACACGTCGAATCCAGGGGAAATTGAAAATCAACAACCAAGAAAAAAAAAATGTCAGCAAAGGGAAATTGGGTGTAGCCGTCGGGGGGGGACAGAGATTACGGGAAGACATTCTACAAAACCGCGTGGGTTTTGACGGCCCTGTAGCGTGCCCTCCGCAGAAGTGAAAATTCGGAAGATATTCAATCAACCGGAAGGGTGAGGAGGAGAGACAACCATAGAAAAGAAGCCATCAACCAAGGGAAGTTCGGCTCATGGACTTTGCACTCCACTGTTTGTAACCTGGGCCTAATCAAGGAAACAATATTAATTGAACTGGGAGCAAGATACGCCAACCGGCGAAAGGTCTACCAACTTTGTTAAAAAACGCGTGCAAGGAATACAAGGGGAACCGGGGATAAGGGATAGCAAAAAAATGGACAACGGGGTCACTTCAAAAGAAAAGCAGAAAAAGACAAGTTAGAGAGGAAGGAACGTCCCAAAGGCGAAACGTGCCGAAAAAAAAAATTTTAGGGTACCCCAGTGAGGCAGGGGGGACCGGAAAAAGCACACCAAAAAACGGGGGGGAAGAGAAAAAAGAGGAAAAAAAGGGGGGACTGACAAATTCAGGGAAATAAAGCAAGGGGGTTCCCCTTCCCTCTGCGGATAAGAAAGAAAAGGAAAAACCACCAGGGAAACCAAAGCGGGCAGGGTAAAAAGTGAAGGCATGTCTGATGAGCAAGAACTTTGGGACTGTGGAGAAAGGGGATAAGAACCTGGGGAAACGTCCGGGACACCGCAATCGATTGCCCAGAAAGAAGGAAGGAAAAATAACACACAATTGGGAAAAAAAACCTGGGAGACGCCCCGCACGGTAATCTTAAAGGTTGGAAGGAACAAGGCCGGACTCATCTCTTTCTATATCACTTCAGGGAAGTATATAGGAAGAAACAACGTCAGGTATTAAAGAAAACGTGGGGAGAGCTGAAAAACAAATGAAAAGACTCACTAAGCGGGGTTAACTCGGGGGGTAACGTCAGGAACTAGAGGGAACAAAGGTCGGGGAGAAAGAAAATAAACAAGTGTTCTAGTGTTGGTCGTTATGGGTGCAAAGGAAGAAAAAAGAACAGTCAAAAGTGAAACGAACAGACAAACCAGGGGGAGGGAACGTACCTGATTTGGGGATTGAGCCGTTTTTCTTACTCACGGTAGCCGAAGGGGGGGAGGGGGAAGGGAAGGCCAAGGTCACATGAAAATCAAGAGAAAAGGACACCACAAGAAGAGAAGAGGGAAGGAACAACCTCCCACATCGAACAATCGATGACAAACCCTGCAAGCAAGGAACATCAACCGAAAAAAAAGAAAAATCCCTGCGGAAAGCCCCCGAGCGGCCCGACTGGGTAACGTGAGAGGGTCGAAAAGTGTTAAAAAAGCACCATTTTTGTCAGCACTGGGGGGGAAGCGCCCAAAACAAGAGGAAAAGGGTGATGACGGAACGCGAAAAAGTAGTGAGGGTGGGAAGGGCGCCGACAGAGAAATCATCCTGATCATGGGAAACAGAGGGAGCATACGGAGGGAGGGACCTTGAAAGTACGGGGGTGGTGGGGGGGAAGGGCCATTGGAGGGACTGGGGGGGCAGACGTTGTACATCTAGGATACAGGGAGTTGTAAGAGGGAAAGTGAAAAAACTGGACAGCTTTGGGAAAAAAGGGCGGATGCTTGGCAGGAAGAAAAGAAAGCTTCGGAAGGTTAGAAAAAGAAACGTCTTTGGGGGAAGTGCGAAGGGAACGAGACCCGTGGAATCAAAAGAAAACCTACTAAGAAAAGTAAGAAAGGCCGGTTCCAGAAGAGGGCGAAGGAAAGTGAGGGGTCCATCACTCTACTGAAAAAGGGCTCAAAGAGGGCACAAGTTGGGTCGAATTTCAACACATTCAGGGGAGACGGGGGGAAAGGACAAGAAGAAATGAGAACCTCATCCAAACCTATTTGAATTTGGGGGGGGGGAAAAGGCCGGAAGATCTTCAATGTGACTCGTTAAGGGGTGCAGAGGAAATAAGACAAAAAAATTGAGGTGAGGGGCGAACCGGCCCGCCAATTGGAAAGGGGAAAAGGGGAAAATCTGAATGAGGAGGGGGCCACATTGGGGGGGGGGACCCCCGTTACCATTAGGGTTGGATCCAGATAGGGCCAACGAGGTGGCCGGCTAAAAGAGGGAGGGTGTCAAACGTCTGAAACTCAGGTGTGACACAAATTCCAGCGGGAAATAGGGAACCTTCAACCAGAGGAAAAAGGGAAGGGGCGTTGACATGAAGAAAAGAGGAAAAAGGTTTTGCCCAAGGAGAACCGTACTGACAAGGTCAGGGGAAATGAGGGAGGAGGGAGACCGCCAAGGAATATCTGCACGGACACGACCCGCCCGGGGGGGGGAAGGAACAAAAGGGGTTAACATTGGAGTGTTCTGGTTATGCGGGGGGAAAAAATTACCCCGACCGCCGTCAGAACGCAACAAGGAAGGAAAAAAAGCAAAGTTTTTTCTGCACCGGCTATTCCATGGATTAAGGTCAAACGGGGACGGGAAAGGTTGGTAAATGTTCTAGGGCAGACGGAAGGGGTACGGCGGCAACGTGGGTGACGACCAGGGGTAAGGAGCCCTCTCAAAGGCAAAACAAAAAACTTGAAAAGTCGATAAAAAGAGCCAGGGTCTTGGTCTCAAACTACGGGGGAAAGGACGAGACGAGCCCCTCGGTTCAAAGAGAGGAAAAACAGTGGAAGGCGATGACCGGAACCAGTGACCTCGGCGGGACGTGGGGGGGACTCTGCAAAAGGAAGAACGCGCACCCAGTGGCTCAAACCTCCCAAACGAGAAGGGGGAGACCGCTTAACGATTGTTGGGGGGGAGGAAATGGGGAAAGGAGAAGGGGATTTGGTTTTTTGAGCTTGGAGCACCATTGGGAGCTAGGAAAAAGAGAAACAACGGGGGGAGGGGGGGGCCTGCAATAACCAGATGACTATGCAAGCAAAAAAGCGAAAGACGGGAGAAAAAAAAAGGGGAATAAAAAACCAGGACCAACCTCCCAACAGAGAGGGGAAC
>Ga0179591_1279514_pt1 | contig 12048 bp, 10 predicted proteins | sample CZOMad2_1_08_16f_FD_182891 | JGI IMG/M metagenome (GOLD analysis project Ga0179591, IMG submission 182891) | Vadose zone soil fungal communities from Angelo Coast Range Reserve, California, USA - CZOMad2_1_08_16fungal (PacBio error correction) | ecosystem: Environmental > Terrestrial > Soil >...
ACGGCCTTCATGCGAAAGGAGAGGAGAACTACCAACTGGGACTAAACGATGGCGAAGGTGCGACTTAAATCGAAAAAATCGAAACAAAGTTAAAAAAGGGAAACAGTTATAAAAAAGGGGCAGGTCAAGCATCCTAGCGGTCTAGGGGATAGGAGTCGCGGGAAAAGTGGGAAGAAGGCCAGTTTCTCGCGGCGAGTTTCCTCAAGGCTGTTGAAATAAGCCCCTCTACATAAAATTAGAGACAAGGGACTTCTCCAGGAGTAAGTGGAATTATCATAACAAAAAACGACCGACTCGGTTATAGCTTGAAGGGATAATTGGGACGGAATAAAATGAAACCTAGAACCACATTGGAAAGTGTTCAGAAAAAAAACCCTATCTCCTGATGGGGACACGAAATAAAAAGTGACGGGCAAGTGTGTGATTGTTTCAGCGAAAACAGCGTGTCAGTATAAAGGATAGAGAGTGATCCATCAACCTTCGAAGGGGTGATGGAAGACGAAACATCAGGAGGAGGCGATCAAGGGGGCTCTCCCCAATCGCCTCCTAGACAATCATGAATCGGAAGAAGCTAGCTAATCTAAACGGGGGTGAACTTCTAAATCTCAAAATCGGGGGCAACAAAAAAAAAAGAGGATGGAAGAGGCAGGCCAAGTGAAGAGAGCCCGCGGAGAGAATTGGAACACTCACTCTACTAATACTATCATGGTTAAAAACAAGGACTGACCTCGACGCCGGTTTTAAAAAAAGTGCCCTGGAAGAACGTGAGAAAGAGAGAGCGAATGTATTCGTGAGAAAAACTGGTCCGGGGGGGTTGCCGTCGAGGTCCCAGTTAATATGAAGGCGCAACAAGAAGGACAGGAAAAGAACGCAGCTACTAAAAAGAACAACGACTGCATCTCTAAAGGGGAGGGAAAGGAAATGAGACGAAAACCTGGTACCCTAAAAAAAGAAAAAGTAGGACAATTAAAACCGCGGCGCCGGAGCGAAAAAGGGAGATTTTGGGACATCAATTGGGGGAGGAAGGGGTATCTAAGACCGGCTTTGAAAGTCAATCCAAAGAGATGTTTACGCAGCAGGGACGGTAAAGATAGAATGGGAAAACATACAAGGGAGAGGCAGACAATACGGACAAAGCCCGACGCGAGGGAACATCTTTCTGCGGGGGGGGTGCGCAGGGTGCTAAAGTGAAATATTCGGAATAGTGGGGAAAGAAGTGTCTAAGGAGAGGGTGGGGTTTCCCAAAACCTCTCCGACAGGGTAAAGAAGACACAAGTCTCCGCCATCAGGAAAAAGAGGTAGACGTTTGCTGCTTTCGCTTGTGAGAAGAACAAAAATTAGGCTAGGATGGACCTTGATAACGTGCTTTCTAGGGAATCTTTGGAGATTAACGATACACAACAAGGAGCCGAGCAAGCGGGGTCTCAAAGCACAGGCTGAGGGGGATAGTTAATTCTTTAGGAGGAAAGAGGAAAGAACATCCCGACTCAAGGCATGGGGACTGGAGAGAGGGACCGAGAAGGTTATAATGTGTCTGGCGTAAAGCTTTTTCGTATCGCTAGAAAGAAAAAAAAAAAGTATGGAGAATCCCCGACAAAGACGCCGGTCACGCCCCGAACAGTTCCCCCGCTGTCGTCTATCACAAGGCCGATGCGGTGGTAAAAAGAGCGCAGAAAAGTAAAAGGGGTCCAAAGCCTCAGGTCCTCTCGCAAACAGCCACCTAGTCTCAAAGTTCTTGAGCCAAATCTATGGCCGCGAACCGGATCACTATGGATAACGCAAGCGGGGTGGAAGTTTCCGGAGGCGCGGCAAACACTCGTAAAGCCTGAAAGTCTCTCCTTTGCACAAGAAAGATAGTCTAAGGGGGCTTTTCTGATCGGAGAGCTGCGCTCGGTCGTGAAAAAAAATCAAAAACGTCGCTCATTGGAGAGGGAAGGGAGGGCGCTCGGGATGGGGAAAAGGGAACAGTCTCTAAATAGGCACCGGAAGAGGAAACTGAAACAGAATGTGAAAAAAAAACGCAAAGCCGGCGGACGGATCTAAATGAGGTGAACAGAAGGTTTCTCATCGATAAAAGGAGCCGTAATGGAGGCTAAAAAACTGTGGGCTGGGTTTTACAACCGCGGCTGTGAAGCGAGACGCCTGCAACGTACACGTAAAACAAAGGGGGCTGGGTTCAGATAGGTAACTCGAGCCTGTGGAAGGGAGCAGGAGAGGAACTAATAAGGGCGGAAACTGCTCGACTGCACAACTGAACCACCAACATAATCTGTTCAAAGTTAGGCTAGCAAGGGATGCGCTTCAAAACGGGGGCGTACGACGCGGCGGTTTTTTGGGGACTGTACAACTCCTGTCTTCAGGAAAATAGGGAGGCTCCTGGTAATCGGTCAAACGCGAGCGGATGCTCTCCAGGGGACGTGGAAGGCGCTGAGCTGGGTGGGCATGGGGGCAACTTGCGAGCATGGACGGAATGGACCAATGTCAGTTCGACGAGGCGGCGTATCTCATTGGGGGGTGGAGGGATTAGAAGTGGGGGGGAGCAACACCTTGATCGGCCAGGCCAAAAGCTGCGCTCGCAGCAAAAGGGAAAGGCTTACAGTCCGAGTATCATTCGATCTCACAAGACGAAGGGGGTTAGGGACGGCGAAACCATCCACACGTCACGGCGGCGCGTCGGAAGAATTCAAGATGTAGGAACATTCAACAGGTGGGGAGCTGAAGCGCTATCCGACCAGAAGGAATCGCCTGAGGGGGTCAAACACAAGAGGGAGTCGTGGTCGCGGGCTCTGAGACCGGAATACGAACTAGGTCTTCCTCGGGGATCTCTGGGGAGTGTCAAACTTCCGAAAGGGGGAGCACGAGAAGAGAAGAAGCCAAAAAATTTGAAAGGCTGTCATACCCCATAATGCGGGAACCACCTGCCTGGGAGAGAACACTGGCTACGGCGCTAAAGTTTCGGAGGCAGCGATTCAAGAACGGAAAAATTCTCCGAGGGTCGGGGAAAGGTAGAAGGAGAGCATTTCCGTAGCCGAGAATGTCTCTGAAGAAAAAGGATAATACTAACAAAGGAAAAATGCTGGATCTCTGAATGAGGGGCACCTCTACGACTCTCAATGAGAAGGGGGAAGGAGAGTGGGGGCTAAGGATAAAGGTGGACTTGAAGATCGTAAACGGGGGGGGGAAAAAAGTAAATTTTATCTGGAAAAAGGATTCCCGCATCCGTCCAGGAAAGGCGGAGAGGGGGAAGGAGTGGCCTTTTTTCACAGGGAGCTGATTAAAAATAGGAAGGTTTTTGACAGGAGGAATGGGACCAATTAAAAAGAAAACAAGAGAAACGAACAAGTTAAACCCAACGGAGTTTTCTTCAAGTCGAGGGGAAGAAAAATCCTAACATCTTCTGAGGGGAAGGAGGAAACTGATATGGGGATGCGCTGCACCATCGGTAAACCAGCATTGTTTAATTTGAGCAGAAATTCCGGATAGTAAACGAAAGAGAATTGTCCCGCACGGTGGGGGTGTTTAAAGAAAAAGACTGCGGGGGCGGCAGACAAGACGAAAATCGTGACACATAGAAAGTCAATTAGCACTAAGGAAGACGAAGCGACTTGTCTGCGGAGCAAAGGTGGTTCGGAAAAAGAAACAGGCCTCCGACAATCGTAGATCATGCGGCAGAAAAGACATTTACCTGCTTAATTAAAGGCTCAAGCGGGGGCAACTTCAAATCTCAAGAGCAGGACCAAAGTGACGCGAATCACTATCGACCAGCAGCTTAAAGGACACTAGAGGAGACTGCGTTGAGAAACACCGCCGCCCGCAAAAATGGGTGTAAGATCGGGATCAGCACGAATTCTAAAAAAGGGGATAAAGGCACACCGGGGCTATTCAAGACCTTTTCTTTTTCAGGCGAGAGGGGGAAAAATAATGAATGGCGCAACCATCCCATTCAAATAACGGTAACTCTCAAGAATCTAGAGGGATCGTCCTTCAACAAAGGGAGAAGGGGGGAAACAAGCGCTACTTGGTCAACTGAGAAGCGTGGGTGGTAACCTCAAGATTCATATCCAGCATTAGGAAAGGGAAAGTTCGGGCGGAGGCCTTAATGTTTGCATTGGAAAGGGGCCTATTTATCATTGTGGGTCGGGCGGCAGTTCACGCCGTAGGCAGTGCGCAGAATAAGGGTGATTTCAATAAGAGCTCTTGGGACAAAAACAGGAAGACAAGCGCGGAGGGAATAGACTGCGCCAATTGGCGGGGTGTCCCAATAGGGGGACGCAAGAGATATCGGAAGAGGACTCTACCAAGCAAGGAAGAGGAAGGTATTGACGAGAAGGTAGGCGTGGTCGATGACGAACAGGCCGGGAAGCGACTGGAATGGTCGTTCCGAAAGTGAAGGTCACGATTTGTTCGAGTTGAGGAGGAGAATACAGGAAAGGAACAGAGCCGGTGGCTGAGTCCATCGCGCGCACTGGGAAGGGGGGTGAATTTCGAGTCTGAGAACATCTCGGGACGGAAAAACCGAAGGTTCAGGGGAGGGGAGAGGGGCATCATCCTCGGACAGTTGCTAGTAGGGGGGTTGGCTATTGGGGGGGACGGGGTATAGAAAATCACAAACACGGAGGAGGGAAAGAGGGAGCAAACCATGACCGCCACGACCATGATCAGAAACTCTTCTAGAAATGACGACAGGGGGGGGGGGTTCCGGACTAAATTAAAAAAGGGAAGACTCCGGACCAGTGATGGCGATCTGCCGACAGAACAGAGGCCTAATTTTAAGCAGGTCCAAATCAGTACCGCCCTTCTCAATCAAGGTCAACGACCGAGTTAGGGAAAAAGAGGGGGGGAAACGTCCTCGGTCACCGCTCGGAACCGATGATCTCGGAAAGAGAAAACCCCAAAAAGGACTGCCGGAAGGGGAGCTGGTTTTCTGGGACTTCTTCTATTCTGCGAGAGGGAGGTGATTTCACCTCTAAAAAGGGGAAAAGGGACATTTCCAGACCGCTCCGATAGTGGAGGGGGCCCCAAGATCGACTTCTCATAAATACAACGACACCTGGAAAGCACTGCCATACAGGTGTAAGGGGGATAAAAAAGGCACAGACAGGAGTTCACGAGATCAAATTCGGCATAAACAAAAGCCTCGGCCAAGAGGGTATCCGGGGGGGGGGAGCAACCTTCTTCTCTGAATCCTTTGGTGAAAAGTCAAGGGGGGTGAGACGCTTGATACATTCGCGATGGGAAGGACAGCGGGTTCCTCTGACGTAGAGAAGATTTTCTTCGGGAAGAGGTAGGCGGGGGTGGAGGCAGATTCCCAGGCGCGACGGAAACGGAAGTGGCGCCGTATCTCATTTCGAAGGAGAGTGATATCAGGAAATGGGCGAAAACATTTCAACACGGGTAGTACGAAAGTGGGTGGTAGGGAAAGGCCGTTCGCGTCGAGATCCGTAAGATATGCTTATAGGGAAGAGCACGCTGGACTTGCGCTGAGCTTGGCCGGTGTAACGCGGGAGGAAGAAGGGAGGGGCCGCAGGCCAAGGTCGATGCGCGCGCGGCTACGTCTAGAGAGGGGAGGGAGGGAGTTGCTAAGGGTTGACGGCGAGAACCCCCCCCCCACCAGACAACCACCCCCCCAAAAAAAAAAAGAAAGAAGAAAAACAAAAACCGACCCCCACGGCTTATAAAGAGAAACGAAAAGCTGACCATATCCAGATAAGATTTGACGAGAAGGGCCCGGAGACCGATCTCCCACGCTGGGAGTCGTAGAAAAGCAAAGGGCACGTGGAAGCTTAGGGTCAGTGACTAGTCGTATCTGGGGGGGACACGATTGTGTACGTCCGAAATGTGCGCTGTAACACAAATGTTACGCCTTAACAGGCTCAAAGAAGAAACAGAGTTTCGGACGTGGTCAAATGCGGCGAGAATCCACTGAAAAGGGGGTTTGAAAGGCCTCAAGAGGGGATCGCTTTACTTTTTCCACAGGGGGAAACGACGCGAAACGGAGAAGGATTCCCAATATTTAAAAGGATGGGGAAGGGGGGAAAAAAAACCGACAATTATCGTAGTCCGATAGGACCTGCAAGTTTCTCTCTCACCAGAAGCGGGGGAAGTAAAAGGGTGAGAGGAAAAGGGAGGACATCCGTCGCCCAGTCTCCCATCTATAGTCATAGAAGCTGTCGGAGCAAGGAAGAAGGGAATCGACTCTCAAAAAGAAGGAACGAGAAATAGGAGAAGGAAGGCGCAACGGCTAAGGGCGAAAACTCAAGACTAAGGGGGGGAGGAAATTGTCAGGGAAGGGAGAATGAATTCGAACCGCTAGACTCCGTAGAAAACGCGGAAAGGACACACTAATATATAGCTCCAGATGGGGGATCTAGGGGGGAGAAAGAATTAAGGGGGAGAGAAAGTTTTATCGACGTGCTGTGCTTGAAAAACGCTACGACGACAGCACAGGAAAACTGTGAGGGAAGGAGCGTGAGAATGTCTATAGTCTGGGGGGGCCAACATAACCCGGGGGTAAGAGGGCGTATGAGCGGAAGGAAGGAGGTTTGATTGCGAAGAAGCTGAAAACTCGACCAAAACTGGCCCCCACCCCAGAGAGGAAAACGAAGCGCACACGGAAAGGTGGTTTGTTGGTTCTCCGAACAGGCGAGGAGAGAATCTTAAAAATGGAGGGTACCTGATAGCCAGCAACTTCAAGTGGAACCTCGCGCGTTGCCTGGTACAAAGGTTTCGGAGAAAAAAAGTCGCTGCCTCCGTAAAAGGAGAGATACGGATAAGGAATCACATTGGGCCAAAAGCCGGCTGCAAAAAAAGGGCAGCATCAGCGCCAGTCACATCAAAATGGCGATCGAGAGCCAAGAGAAGAAGAAGATGACCTGAACGAGGCGTCGGTGTTAAGACCTCCTCCCTAAGAGGTGGTGGATCAAAAGAATATCAGAAAAAGGAGGATGAGAGAGAAAACGCCGGCTGGGACCGTCGAGAAGGGAAGAATCTTCGGTGCAGAAACTAGGGATCGGGGGGGAAGAAGGAGACTGAGCGGGACCGAAGCACAAGATCTCCGAATTGTCAAATCAAAGACAACAGAAATGGGTTAAAAAGGACAGCCTATCACAGAATTCTCCAACGCGGGCGAAGCGGGAGCAAATGGAAAAAAAGTAGATGGGATCCTACACGTGAGACGGGTGTTGGGGGGCGCCTTTGGGTGGAGCAAAATTAAGGCGAGAGGGGTGGGCCATATTTCTACAGCTGAGAGTTGGGACAAAGACCCGAAAGCCGGAAACTCGGAGGATAGACATTATCCGACGGAGGGGGAAAAGAGCCTCAGATCTCTACAGAGGAAAAGGGAACCAACATCTCCGGGAAGAGTCAGGTCTGTCGAAAAGGGGATAGGTTGACGGATTTACGACTTTTGATAGGGTTAAAAAGACGCCGAGGAAATGTCTGCAGAGGGGGAGGGGTATCTATTTTGACGAGTGAGGCGCGGAAACAGTAAAAAAGGCCGAAGGGGGGATGGAGGCCAATTGCCATCACGGGAGGGGGGGATTTAGTTTCTCAAACTGGGACGACATCGAAAAAACCTAACGGCAGGGATTATCGTCACAGGGGGAAAAGAGGTTTGAAAAGAGGGATGGGCTGGGAGTCGGGGGAGGGGTCTCACTAAAAAAAAAACTGAGAGAAAGAAGAGTCCCCGCGAATTCCGCTTGAACCAACAGAGAAATCACCACCGCTACGCCAGAATCAAAGAAACAGGGGTTCGCTAGGAAAAGAATGCAGAAAAAGCAAATGGGGGATTGCCGCGCTGGACACCAGCCACCTACCTCTGAGTACTGGGGATTTAAACTAGGAAAAGAGAGCCTCTCCCGCGCAGGGAAGGATACCGGCTCGGAATGTGAAGTAGGGGTGAAACGCCGGGCAATCATCTAGCCTCAAGAGTGAAACGACCAGACGCGTCGGGGCGGGGGTGGGCTGAAGGGAAAGGGCAGAGCTTGCTGTTCTGAGGGAAAAGAAGAGACGCCCCAAAAATACCTAGGGACCGCAGAGCGCAACGCGAGGAAGGTTGGGAAAAAAAAATAGAGAGGCGAATAACGCCACGGGGCCATATTTTGGGGAGGATAACAACCCGCTCAAGCAGATACAAAGGAAATTTAAGGAAAGACCAAAGGACAATGGGCGCACATACAAGCAAGGTCAAGTCTCTATCTTCAGGGACTGCACTGGGCTTTGGTTTCATTTCAAAAGAGTTGAAGCTACGAATGGCATCGATGATGAGGATGTTCACAAGAGATCGGGAACTCTGGAGCGAGTGCTGGTTGACGACACATATTTAACTCAACTGCCGCACACATAAAAAACGGGCAATCGGTGGATGGCGGGAATGGGTAGCAGGTCTTCTCTTTGAACACAAAGGCGTCCGAATGGGGGGTGAGTTACAAAAAAGCCCGGATCGGTCTACGATTAATGAACTATCTTAGGAGAGCACAAGCGGAAGAAGCTGAGCATGTTGGGCGTTCGGAGGAAGAAACGAATTGATACGCTCGATATGTCTCGATAATAATTTTGAGAGAGAGTAGGGTTTGAATCTGGAAAAAGGAAAACGAGCTGCGTCGAAAAACAAAATATAGGCTCTTGCCTAGAAGAAAGTAGTTCTATTGTCGACACGCCTCCTCCGGTTAGGACGAGAAAAAAACTCAAAAAACACAAGGAAAAAACGGGGGGGGGCGCGTTCAGGTCAGTGACCTATCAGTAATCTGTGTGGTGGGAAAGAGGGGGGGTCATCGACGGGGAAAGAAAAGCAGCAAATGGAAGAGAAAGTCAAATCCGCTCTGGTTCGGATTAAAAGGCTGGAGCCATACGAACTGACCGCGTGTGCGGGGAAATGAGGGCGGGTCTACAGGGGTAAACCGGAACGTAAACACTACGAAGAAAAACGCGACTGAAAAAGAGTAACTGACTAGAGACCATAAGCCCGAAATGAAGTAGGAAGATTTCGTGCCTCGGGGAAAGGCTAGACCCTGAGGAGCGTCTACCAAGAGGGAAGTCATCTCATTAAAAGAGAAATGCGATGATCCTTCATAAGCAGTGGATTGGAGAGCGGACATGGGGGAACAGGTCAGAGGGACTCAACAAAACAACGGAGGAGTTAAAAATCTAAACATGATGAGAGAGCTAGACAAGCTACACGTCAGAGATGTGTCTGAGGGGAGAAGGGTAATCTTCCTATCAGACCGGTTAGATACAAGTAGAACGGTGGGGATCTAATCCGGCCCGGATCGCTACCAGCTCATGCGTGCTATGGGGATCTATTCAGCCGGGATAGGGGAGAAGACGGATTGTCTTCTGGGAAGTCCGTGGGAAAAGAGTCTCAAAGACATCATTGGCGACAAGACAGACTTCAGAGAGAAATGCAGGATCAATAGCACTCGAACCAAGAAATCTGAAATCGTCGTATGAAAGGGGAGGGGGACGGCGACTGGCACCAGCATCTGAAGCCACAGAAAAAAAAACCCATAAAAGCCTGATATTGGTGCACACCGTAAGGGGCCTGGAACTTATTTTTAAAGGTCAGTAATAAGCAGGCGGAAGAGGAAAATCTGAAGGATAGAGTGACCTGAGAGGAGGCCAGACTCTACGTTTGCTGCGAGAAGGCAGATTCGTTGAATGGGGGAAAAGCAGACCCAGCAAAAGAAGCCACCCATTAGATCGGGAAGAAAGAGATAGGGGAATGAATGAGTCAAGAAGAAGGAAAATGAGGTAAACACTTAAAGCAAACAGAGAAAGTGACAAAAAAAAATCTAGGAAATCGTACAGTCGAATTTAAATGCCTAAATATCTGTTGAAAAAAAGGGCCCGAACCGCCTTTTGGTCTCAAGGAACCCCTGGAATGAGAAGCTTCAGAAACCGAAGATGAGAATGATAGACATTTGGAGGAAGGAATCGCAAGAAATCGGCCGGTTCCAAATCCGACGAAAAAAAGCCGCGCCGATCAGAGGAGATCTTCCCTCAGGAAATCGCCTTAATGAAATCTCGAGAGGAAAAGTGTGGGGAAACCCAATTACAATCAGTTAGAGGTCAAAAGAGGAAAAAGGGGCTATATGTCTCCATTATCTGTTCAAATCGGTTACGCTAGGAAGCAGGTCTGGGAGACTTTTTGGGGAAACGGGGGTCATCAAGGGGTTTCCGTTGAATTTCTAAAAAGAGGAGCTTGTGGGTGGAGAGGACTGAAGCAGCGCAGACGGGGAGAAAGGCCCAGCGGAAAGGTCCCCGGGGAGCCGCATCTCGAAGTTAACTACCAGAAAAAGAAGACGGAGTTTTAGGCAAATTAGAATATAGGGGCGTCGCTTAATCACAAGAGTTTGAAAAAATAAGGAAAGAGCGCTGGTAGGAATTTCATCGTCTATTGCAGGGAATCCGGTGTATGTAGTATCAAGTCCGGAGCACCGGGCTGGATTCCAAGGGGTCTGCATGCAAAGGGGTGAGGTTTTGAATTGGGGTATGCGGAAAAAGAGAAGAGGACACCGGGGGGCTGGAATACGCATCTCTTAAAAAAGTTTTGATCATTGTCAGGGCGGGAAAGCCAAAGTCTGGGAAAACATCTCAAAAAACAACGGATGAAAAAGCCGAAAATCAGGAGAAAAAAAGCCAAAATGATCAACAATAAAGCTGTTTAAAGGATGCGCAGCCCTTCCTATCGGGGTGTGCCCGCGGCTAAAAAACCAGAGACGAAAGTTGGCTGCACGCTGCCCATTCCAGAGAAAGTATTATGGGATCAAAAGGAAAAACGATTACAGAAATAAAGTATCACGTTGACTACCTGTGGTTTCACTTATGGGGGGAGGCCTCGTGAAACCTCAAAGCAAACACGTATAGACTGGTAATTACGTTCGAGGGTTTCTTTTCCTGATCGAGATTGTCGGATAAGGTCGGGAAAGGAGATCAAACGTTGCGCTTCAGACAAGGGATCTCGCTATGCGGTTTCCCAAAAGCCTCCCCTTCCGGAATAACAAAGGGAACTGCGCGAAGGGACGTGAGAAAAAAAGGAGAAACCGGGGGGAGATCTTCCTCAAAGTGAAAAAACACTATAAGGGAGCACGGAGAGCCCGGGGAAAAACCGGGGAGAGAAAAAGAAAGGATAGCCTGTCAATGGTTACCTCTGGGAGCGCGGGGCCTAGTACCGCGATGGAAAGCTCTTCCGTAAGAAGATGACTTAAAACCCGGGCTGCTGAGATACTCTTTGAAGGGGGGATTTCGATGCGAGCTCGGCCCCGGAGGCTGAAGCATACAAAAAAAAAAGTTTGCAAATGGGAGTGGAAAGGAAATGATGCGCTCACCAAGGTAAAGCGAGGTTTCTGGGAGAAGAAGAGTCAGGTGTTGCGCCTTTCATCTTCTCGGAGCGGATGACTCAAATGGGGGAGGGAAGGGAGGAGAAGGGTCGCGTGCTGGGAGTGCGGAATGGCAATTTCTATTCAGGCCGCTCAAAAAAGGCTTCTCAATGATGGTGTCGGCTCAACTATGCGGCTACACATTTGATAAGACGGATTCACTAAGGCGGGTAGTCACCCCCTATTGGGAAGGGAAATTAACGATCTGGTATGGATCGAGAGACACTTTTCGTCGTAAAAATCAACACGTCGCCCGTGGATGGACTTACCCCTATCTGAATCATGGTGTTCGTGTACGACAAACATGTGGGTAATCTCTGGACAAGCTCTGATTCAAAGCCGCCTTCAGCTTCCAGCACGACGGGTTACTTTGGAAAGGGATGGTAGAAAGAGGAATGGAATTACTACTTAAAGAAGGTTGGGGGCGGTGGACGAGTAGGAAAGGCTTTCTGTTGCAACCGGGAAACCGCAGCGCCAGAGGAAACTAGACATGATGAAAAAGTTAGCTGACCAAAAATAAAGAGCCCGAAGAGCGGAGGAGATAGGAGCACCGGGGGGAGAGCGAACGTGGATACTTATATCTAACCTGTAAACAGATTCGGAGTGGAAGAGGACGGCGCACCATTCAAGGGAGAGCCTTCAAGCTTAACGTAGAAGGATACCGGGGAGTACG
>Ga0179591_1336062_pt1 | contig 12048 bp, 17 predicted proteins | sample CZOMad2_1_08_16f_FD_182891 | JGI IMG/M metagenome (GOLD analysis project Ga0179591, IMG submission 182891) | Vadose zone soil fungal communities from Angelo Coast Range Reserve, California, USA - CZOMad2_1_08_16fungal (PacBio error correction) | ecosystem: Environmental > Terrestrial > Soil >...
GCCAGCAGAACAGCGAGAGCGGGTTCCGCACAAGCGTGGAAAATTTGGGGGAGAGCAAGGGGCAATGGAAGTTAACAACGAGGGCGAGGGGGGGTTCTCCTCCGCAAAAAGCCCGTATTGAACGTAGGGGGGGGGTCGAGCACATTTTCTTTGGAAAAACAGCAAATGTAATTAGGTCCGGGAAGTCAGGATAAAACCACTTACGCCACAAACAAACAAAAAGGGTTAGACTGGATTTTGTCCAAAAAAAATGGAGCATATGACTGAAACACGGTAGTAAAAAGGGGCAACTCGTCCATTGCGAAGGGCCCGACGACGCAAACCGAGGCAAGGTATTGTTCAAAAAAAAGGTCAGAAGCCGAACGCAGGGGGGGGATAAACGATTTCAAAAGCTAAAACAAAAAACAGAACGGGTTTGGTCGTGAAACGAGCGTTTGAATGAATATGCGGCTAAGTTTTGCGGAGGGGGGCAAGGCCAGCGTGGGAAAGTCGATAAAAAAAAAAAACTCCTTTTCCCCCCCGTAGCTCGGAGAAATGAAAGGTCAACAATCTGTCGAGGAAAAAGGGTGCAAGGTAACAACACATCCATTTCCCGCCGCGGGGGTTTCATAAGCAGGAGGTGGGGGGACCCTCCCACGTGGGACAGATTCACCGCGAGGGCCAAAACCCACACAGAGAAAGGTGCCCAGATCGGGAGCCTTTTTGGTTCGAAAAAAAAAATTTCCTCAAATGAAACCAGGAACAGAACGTAAACAAGCCTCGATGGCCGAAACGCGGGTGGAATTTTGAGAGAAAAGGAGGGACCGTGGGGAAAAAGCTGAGCTGCCGCTCGGGAATTTGAAGAAAAAGGGAGCAAGGGATTCTTCATTCGCGAAAGAAAGGGAGGGACCCGCCCATTGGTAAGGTGTATAGGACTAGTAGGGAGTCGGAAAAAAATTTGGGATCCTCTCCGTGCCTAATTAGAAAGAGGGAAAAAAGGAAACATCTTTCGACCGGTAACCCAGAGGCTGAAATGAGGAGAAGAAAGTGAAACTTAATCGGGGGGATTAAGCACGGGTCCGCCGAGGCGGATTCAAGGGGGGGAAAAAAAGTCCGCCCCCGTAGGACTGGACCTCGTAAAAGTTTATTCGGGCCACTGGAAAATCGTGATTCCTGCGTTGCAAGGGGAAGAAAGGAAAAAACGGGTGGACGCCCAGAAGAAAGAACCCAAAAGGCACTGGCCCTAAAGGGAAACTTGGCAGCTTTTATCATCAACGCGATTCCGCAGCGCACTTATCTAAGGGACGCCAAGCTGGGGTAAAGACGAAAGGAAGTTTGGGGTTGGCCTTAATGGACAAAAGCTGAAAACATCTTGTGCAAGGAAGGTGCTAGGAAGGGGGGGGGGGGTCCGAGGGTGAGCCGTGTGAAAGGTGAAAGCAGACCACGCAAAATCCCGTTCAGTCGTCAGGACAGAGTTAAGAATTGAGCGAAGAAAGAGCAAACAGGGAGATGAGAGCTGGGGGAGGGACCTGAGGAATGAGCTTTTGTGGCAAGTTAGGGAAAAGGGAAGTCCAGGGGCACCTCAACGGGAATTGTCTGAAATTTCAAAAAACTGAGGGAAACGAGGAGTCTATTATGGGGTTTGGAGGAAGGGGAAAAGGATGGTACGCCTTGACTTCAAGTGCCCTGTGGGGGGACTTCGGGGGACACCAATCTCCCAAGAAAAAACGTAAGAAGCATGAACTCCTCAAGTTGGTTGGTCCAGGGCGAAGGTTTTCCAGATGAAACGCCAGGGAGAAAACAAAAAAAAAACACAACGGAGAGGAAAAAGGAAGGAATAGGGGACTGCTTGCATCTTAAAAAGTCGCAAAAAAAGCCTGAAGAGGATTCATTCGGGGCCCGCGGGGGGGGTCTTAAAGTTTTGAAGAAACAACGCACAGTGAGTCAAGAGCCTGGAGGGTGTCCCTACGACCAACCCAAGGAAAGAAACCTCGACGTGGGCCGGTTACAACCCTTCCCGTGAACCCGACGGAAAGTAGGAACTAAAAGAAAAAAAAGTCTCAATCTGACGAGGGGTGAGAGGGGAGTCAAATCAAAAGTTTGACTCTCTAAGGAGGGGGGGCACGATAGAAAAGGGTAATTTTCGGCCCGGGAGAAAGGAAACTCCTTTGAAAGTCAAAAAAAGAAATATACTGTCAACCACGCACGTGGTGAAAATTTTAAGGAAGAAAAAAGGTTCTATTAAGGGTGAACAGGCTTGCAAAAAAAATTCAAGGGGCATGAGGAAATTGGCGGGGGCAAGAAAATAGAGGGATTAATAAAGCAAGGGGGTAGGAGGTGCAGGCAGCTTGGGGAGTAGGAAACGGACGGCGAAAAAGAAATTGGGGGGGAATGGGGGTACGTGGCACTTTCCCAAAAGAAATGGGGAAACAAAGCGAGTTGGTCGGGAAGCCCAAAGGGAAAAAAATTGGGGTACGACGATAACTCTAAAAATCCCTGGGTGTTCGCGGAAAAAAAGAATACCATCTGGAAGACCCCTTTGCGGTTAAAACTGGGTAAACGCCTTCAGCGCGAAAAAGAGGTCGAAATCGTTCGCCAGAAGGTTATTTTCTGACGAAGGGGGGGGGAAAAGGGGAAAGGGGAGGCACGGAAGAGGAGCCATGCAACGGGGGAAGGAGCTTTCAATACTAAATTAAAAAGGTGGGTCACTTACTGGGCTCTTCAAAGCGTCCACCAACATTGTCGCAAGGGGGAAAGAAAGAGGCCATCCGAAACAGAAAATAGAAATATCTAAACTTCCGAGATACCTTCAGTGGCCACAAAAATCCCAACTCAGAAGCCAAAAGGGGCCGCGCTGCATGGGGAAATGTGCACTAAAATCGGGGAAAAAGGACCAAACACCGATAATGGGACAGGGAAAAGCTGGGGTGGTTGGCACTATAACGTCTACGTAACAAATCAAAAATAAAAGATCAATCCAACTAAAAAAAATCAGAAACTAACTCTTTGAAACCCGCTGAAAAAATGACTTGAACAGGGGGGGGGGTTATGCGCCGTTGGAGCGGCGTTTTCCATTTGAGATTTCTGTCAAGCGAGAAAAAGAACGGGGGGGGAAAAAAAGGGGAGTAAGCTGCTGAGAGCCGGGGAGTCCGTCGCAGAAAGTCACAAAAAAGGATAAAGCATAAACAAGGGGATGCATTCAAAATCACAAAAGGGGGGGGAGCCGTAAACCAATCTGCAAACACGCAAGGTGGTACCAGGGTGAAAACGAAGACGCCAGGGCCCTCTTGGCGAATCAGAAAACCAAAGGTTTGGTTTTTTAAAAGAAATGAGAAGTGATCCGCGCAGGGCAGAAAAAAAAAACCTTTTAAAAGAGGGGTGGTCAAGGAGGGGTGAAAACCAGTGGAAAAAAACGGTGGGCAAAAATTTAGTGTTGGGGTCCGGGAATGCAAAAAAAAAAAAAGCTTCAAGCCGCGGGAGGGGGACCCAGACATCCGCAGAACTCGGGTGGAGTCCTCCGCTGGTGTTTTTCACCCTCGCAGCGAATGGGACGGATGACGTTTTGCTGAAAACCAAGAAGGAAAAAGCAGGGGAAAGGAAAGCAAATACCGAGCGACTCAAAAAAGGAGTCGTGAGGGCCGCAGAAGAGCGGGGTATCCTGGTTGGAAAAAAAAGGATTTCAAAGGGCACGAGTGTTGTGCTCAAATGGAGGTTAGCGGGTGTCAGAGGACTACAAAAAACGGGGAGAAGATGCAGGCGGAAAAGACCGGGAAAAAAAAGGGGGAGGGAACAAGGCTGCGCGTTTTTTGGGGTGGGAAAAACAAAGCTCTCAGAAGGAGTTGCTAACTGTAGGTGTGGAGAAGAAAAGGGGGGGGGGAAACGTGCAGCAATACGCAGGTCGGGAAAAATGAAAGGGGGGGACGAGAAAAGCGCGAAAACAAGGAGAAACCGGAGTTGGCTGGAAAGGGACGGCGCGCCTTGAAACGATGGGCAAAGAGAAAACGCCAAGAAAACGGTACCTTTAAAATTGGAAAAAAAAGAAAGGGCCAACAACTCCATGAGGGCAAGATTCATTTTCAAAAAAGGCGGACCGGTTGCCGAAAAAAAAAAACCGAAACGAGTCGGAGGAAAGAAATAGGGCGAATTGCTACCGACAAAATCTGGGAAACTTGGTGGTAAAGTTCTACATAGGGTCTTGGGCTGAATGAAACTATGCGTAAGGATACATGAAAGGTACTGGGCAATGAAAAAAAACTGAGAGGTAAGATTATAAGAGCAAGTAACGCACTCCAGTCTAAAATGGTGGTGTTTCCCCCACCCCCCAAATTAAAAAAAAAAAAAGTAAAACTCGCAAAAAGAAGATTAAGGAACAGACACCTGTAATGTGGGAAAAATACAAACCGAAGCTGGGTTTAAATAGATACAAGTGAGGATGCCAAACGGAAGATTATTAAGGACCGACAGGCAATCCCCAAAAGCCGCAGAATTCCAAAACACGGGAAAAAAGGGGGAAGGAATTGTCCCAGGGTGGTGGACGAGGGATAAAAAGATTAACCATGGAAAAACATAAAGGCACTAGGCAACTGTGTTCCCCAAAAAGTACCAGAGTAGTGGGGTTCCCAGAGTGAAGAAATAACCTCTTCCCCTGTTAGATAGGAAAGATTTCCTTAGGAATTGGACCAGACGGCTCCAATGACAGCGTTAAGCTGGGGGGGACTGGAAGAAGGAAGCACATAAAATTTTTATGTAAATAAGGGGTATCGTAGCATTTTTATCACTCCAGTAAAGATAGAGTGGAACATGCTTGTTAAGGGCCGTAGGAGAAAAACTACACCTTTAGGCGTGAGTGGAAAATCAAGCTAGAGCCTGGTCGCGGCATTAGTGGGTAACAAGAAAAAGGGACGGAGAGGGTATTCCTTGTTTTCAGAAAAACAAAATGCAAACGAGGAGGTAGCAGTTATGACGTAAGGAGTTTTTTAAAAGGTGCGCCCGTCGGCAGGCAAAGGAAAAGGGGAGTGTCCAAGACTTAAAACGAGGCCGTTGAAGCCAGAAAAAAACGCAGGTTCTCCCTGCGCAGGGTACCACCCTGTTAGGCCTTTATAGAAAGGAAAAAGCGGCTGCCCCAAGGGCCGAAAACGAGTCAAGGAAAGGAAAAGGCACGCAGGGTAAAAGAAGAACGGTTGTTGCTTACGGTTCTGCAAAGGTCACCAGGGCCGGTGAAAAGAATAAAAAGGAGGCGATTAAAAAATGGAAGTGAAGGCGGACAGAGCGGAAAAAGGGGCCGAAATACCCGAAAAAGTTCAGAAAACTAATATCGACTTTGAATTGAGGCGAAAAGCCATCGCAAACATCTTGCTTTATGGCGGAAGAAAGTCAAAAGAGTCGTATGACTGTGGCATTTGAAGGTACATTCAAAGTCGGGGAAAGGGGTACCCGAAGCAAGGCAAAAAATAGAGAGGTTTAGGTGAACGAGGGGGAAAAAGTCAGGGAACGGAGGGTCCCTCGGCCGGACCGGCCGTGAAACGGTTTTGATTTGTTCAAGAGAGTTCCTCGGGGACAACGAACGGTTGTCGCAAAAAAAAAAAAATCGAAAAAGGAGGGGGGGGGGGTCCGGGGCGGGAAGGTCAGACACGCCGATTAGTCGTCGTCCAAAGGGGAGAGGAAAAGAGAGATAAATCGGCGTGCAAAAATGCCCACAGTACACAAAAAAAAAAGTTAGTAGAAAAAAATTCTTGGGGAGACCGGAAAAAGAAGGAAGGAAATAACAGAAACGAAAAAAAAAATCCTTTCCGTCAGTCAAGGGGGGCAAACGACGCAAACGGAAACAAGAGACAGAGAACAGAAAAGACGCCAAAAGGGGGGGCCATAAAAAAGGGTACACTGAAAAAGGTGATCCAAACCACGGGAAAAATGAACAACAATCAGAGAGACCGAAAGGAATGCAAAAATTAAAGAATCAAGAAGGGGAAGAGGGGTCGCTCAATGGGTAAAGGGGGTATAAAAAATCGAACTAAGTCGTGCAGCCATCGCGTTCAGACATTAAAAAGGGGGAAAATGAACCCAAAAATTAAAAAGCGGACCTGAGGTGGGGGATGGGAAGACCTTTTCAACGATGTTGTGGGGGAAGGCAGGAGTTTGGAACCTTGGGAAGGTGTGAATTCACGCAGAAGGAAAGGGGGGGTCCGCTTAATAAATCGTGTAGAAAAGAAAAGCCCGAAACAGGTGGGGGGGACCTTTGAAAAAAAAAGGGGGGGAGGAAAACGCCGGTTAAAAAGGGGGGGGACGTTGGTTTTTTACGTTGGAAAAAAAGAAAGCATGGGCCCTGCCATTGTGCCTGGGTGTCACTTGCAAAACTACTGGAACGTACGAAAAAAAAAAAAGAATCTACCGAGAGGGGGGACGAAAAGAAAAAGAATAAAAAACCGAACCTAGGCAGGGGCGGGGGAACACTCACGGGGCCGCAAAAAAAAAAAAAGGGAAAAAGCGAGAAACTTATTTCCGAACGTCAGGGAAAAAATAAGGTTTTCTAGATGTCAACACTGGGCATCGAGGGGAGGCAACTGATAGGGGGGGGACCAAATGAAAAAATAATATTCTTGGGACCGGACCTTAACATCCATGGAAGGGAAGGTGACGAGACAAGCCTATGCCAACAGATAAAAGAAGAGTGGACCGGAGGAAAAAAAGAAAGGAATGGAAAATCCGCATCGCCGAGCGAAAAGGAAAACCGCAGGGGGAGTATCCTTCCAGAACACGCCCGCGTAAAAAAGAGAGGGAAAACGCGGGTCCGCCTTTGTGCGAATGGGGGGGGTGGAATATGGTGACAGCTGGGGAGTAACAAATATTCAGAAGCGGTGACGGAGACCAAAAAGAGATAGGGCGCAGGGGTCCCGTCCTCAAACGTTACAGGAAACGTTGGGGGCAAAACCCTCAGAACGGCTAGAAAAACTCACCTTTGCTTTCCGGACGGACGGGAAAATAGGACAAGGGGGAGTTTCGACCAGCCAAAAACTTAACAAGTGGGGTTCGCGGAGGGGAACCATTGGGAAAAAAAAATCTATAAGGTTAATAGATGAAACGATTGTCATTGAAAATCGGAACTCTACACTTTGAGCCACCCGAAGTCAACCGCAACAGGAGAAGGTTACACTCATCACGCATCAAAAGTTTTTCATGGGGGTAAATCGGCAAAATAGAGGAACGAATCCGTCTGCCCGCTTGGCTGGGGGCCATCGAAAAATAGGAAGGGCGCCGTAAATCCCAATGGGACTCAAGCTAAGTCCGGAAAAAACACCTAACTAACTAATTGGTTTGGAAGGGGGGTCATCTTCGGACGCCCCAATCTTGAAGAAGGTGCCAGGCAGAATGGGCAAAAAATGGGACTATTTGCCACTACCGTTTTTCATCTCCACGAGTTGGGGTAAAGCCACCCTTCAAGCTCGAAAAGAAAAAAAAAAAGGGACTCGCAGAAAAGAGGGGGTATGAGGTCTGGCCATCTGGTTTCTAGCCTCTAAAGATCCCGGGCACCTTGAAACCACAGGCACTTTTCGGAAGGGGGGGGGGGGGGAGGAAAAGAAACAGAGTCTACAGAAATTAACCGTTAGCAAACGGGGAAAGCGGCGAATCTGAAGAGGACTTACCCAATGCCCATTCAAGTCAAAAAAAAGGGCAGGGAAGGAGGTTTTACGCCCAACGTTTTGCCGGCTTGTTCGGGGAAGCAGAAGAAAGAAAATCTTCACAAACAAAAAAAGAAACGGAAGGAGGCGGGGATATAAAGAAAAGGAGGAAAAAGCGTCATCCGTTAAACCCCGGGGGGGAGAAAGCGGGCACGAACTCAGGAGGGTGAGGGGGTGGAGGGTGTTTTGGTGGGGGGGGGGGGGTTTTCAATGAAAAACTATAACAACATAAAATACTCTCAACAAAAAAAAAAAATCTCGGACATTTCGAATCTGAAGGGGGGAAGAAAGGTCACTGTCAGAAGGTCAGTGAAATGAGAAAAGTACGCGCGGTAAAAAAAGAATCTCTTACGCCATACCCGAAAGGGTACTTTTACTTCCTTCAGTCCAAAAAAGGAGGATCATGAAAACAAAAAAGGACGGAAAAATACGGGGGAAAAGAACACCCTTGAAAGAATGACCCGGCTAAATTTTGGCAAAATCCATTAGTTTTCACAAAAAAGGAAAAAAGGGGGTGAGGACGTTTCTGGAGGAACGAAATCCGTCAAACACCCCTATGGACTGAAAAAAAGGGCCAAACTAACAAAAAGCGGGATTGGGACTAAGGGTTCGTAAAAAAGGTGAAAAAATATGCCTTGTAGTCGGAAAAAAAGAGAAATTTGAGATGTTAAGAACAGAGCTTTTAGCATTCGGAAGGACGCACTCCTCTATCCAATGGGAAGAAAAAGCCGCTTCCGACAAGGGAAGCGGCTCCGTCACCTTTAAAATTTTCAAAGCAGGAAAAGGTCAAAGGGACTAATAGGTGTAGGAGTGGGCGAGCATAGGGGGCAGTAAGGGGAAGGTTGAACGAAAGGAGGAAACGGATGGATGACTCCCAAAAATGTAAAAGGAGGGAGAAAAAAACAAACTTAGTAGAAAGAATTTCTGTCAACAAAAAAAAAAAACCGTGAAAAAAAAAATCATGAGGACAAGAAAGGGGGGAAAAACCCTGATTCACTCGAGGGGGAGGAAAACCAAAACGTGGCCATGAAGGGGTCAGACTCCCCGAGGGAACTTTTTCGGGCCTATTGAGACGCTGAGTGGGGAACCGGTGCCAAGGAGAAAGGGGTAGTGTCAAATTGCGCTTTCTGAACGGTTCCATCCCGGGAAAGGTCAGAAAAAAAAGGTGGGGGGATGAGACGGGGGGAGGGAATTCGGCAATGGTGATAAAAACAAAAAAGAAGAACAAGAAAAAGATGAAATGAGGGAAAAAAAGCGGAAACGGTAAGACCAAACTTAATGGGGGAGGGTTCAGAGGCTCGTCGCACCAGTCCTGAAGCGGAGGTTTTAAAAACACGACAAAAAAAAAAAACGTGAGGACATTTGGGGGGGAACCGTGCAAGGAACGTCGGGAAAAAAAGGGCGTAGAGGTCTCCTGGTATCAGTTTTCCCAGAAAAAAACACGCACCATGCGCACATGGTGATTGATTCAAAATAAAAACAAAAGGAAAAAAGGTACGCGAAAAAGGCAGGCGACTTCACGACCAAATACAAAAAAGGGGAAGCCTGGGGGGGGGGGTCATTTTATCGGGCAACGTCCGCGGGCGCCCAAAGGAAAAAATGCGAGAAGGAATGAATACAAAGAAGGGGAAAAATAAAAAACGACATTACTGGGGCGGGGAAGGTTTTGTTTGTTTGAAAAAGCCGTGTCACCAGGCGGGTCACGAGAAGTAAAATAGGACGTTATGCGGGGGAAATGTTCCGAAAGACGAGGAAGAAAAGGAAGAATACCGCGTATCGCTTTTGATGAAAGGGACCATCATTAAATATACCATTCCAAAAAAAAAGAACCTGTCACCGGAAAAGGGAGCGGTTTGCCTTTTCCGGGTACCAAGGGGGGGGTCCCCTTCGTGGCTCAAAAGGGTACCCGGAAATTGAAAACTTCGGGAAGGGGGAAGGTATGGCTCGTTGGGAAAAAAGGGGTTCTCAGTTCCGAATAGCGCAAGGAAAAAGGGCAAGGGCCTTTTTTCGGACTTTTAAGTCACGAAAAGCGGAAAGGGCGCCGAATGAAGGAAAAAAAAGAGAAAAGGGAAGTATGGGTGTGCCTGGCGAGGGGGAAAGATGAAAAAAAGTATCAGAAAAAAAAAAATCAGACAACAAAAACGGAGGGAGGGGGGAGTAATCGGGGGGGAGTGCAGGGAGAAGGGGAACGACCGGGAAAAAAAAACCTCCGATTGAGGGGGGGGGGAAATTGGGGAGTCCACTGTCCCGAGGAAGGGACGTAACGAAAAAAGCAAATCAGGGGAGGCATTTTAACGTCAAACGAACGGAAAATACAAGACAGGGAACAATCGAGGAAAACCTATGAGTAGGGGTTTTTTTGAAAAAGTGCTCTGGGGGAACCAGAAACGTGCGCAAAATACGGGAAGGGGGGACAAGGGGAAAAAAAAAAGGGATCATCGATGTTGGAGCAGAAGAGTACAGATCAGAAAATGAAGAAAAATCAAAGGGGGGCAATTGAGTTAAAGCGGAGTACGCGAAACGATCCGGGCTCTCACCAGCTTGGAACAAAAAGAAAACTCAATCAAGGTCCCACCCGTTCACGAAAGAAAAATATAAATCCGGACCTCGGCACGCCAGGGTTAAGCCGGGGAAGGAGGAAAAAAAAACTGAAAGAAGGGACAAAAGTCAAGAGGAAAGGGGGGACCAAAGACCTTGTTTCAATTCATAAAGAAAAGAGAAGGGACTCCGGGGGGCCCTTAGAGTGAAAAGTGAAGATAAAGCTGAAAAAACTTGGGGAGGGTGGGAAGGGACCGCAATGGGGTTAGGGGATTCAGAAAGGGGGTCAATGTTAGGGTTCTTTGATCTGAAGGGTCTTCCGAGCCGTGGGGTTTTTTTGACTGGAGGAAGGAGAAAAATGAAGACGGAAAGAGGTGTGGTGGAAAAACCCAAAGTTTAATACACTGGTTCGCACCGCTAAAATGATTGTCTAGAAGGAAAAATGAAAAGAAAGAACTGAGGGCCAACCTGGGTAAAAAAAAAAAGGGGAAGAAAAAAAAAAAAAGGTTCATTATCTAGATCTTGTTTTCCAATGGAGGGGGGAAGAATACCGAAGGTGGGAAAAAGTTTTGTACATTACGGAAAAAAAAAATGTTCAGCCAGCAGGGGAAAGTCAAGGGGGGGGGGAGGCACTGGATATTGAAAAAGGGCAGGTCAAGCTTTTTTACGAAGATAAAGAGGAAAAAATGGCGGCTAAATGAAAACAGGGGGATGCCTTCTAACTCGGACCCACGGGCCCGGGGTACTCAAAAAAATCGAAAAAAAAAAAAAAATCAACCTCAATAGGCGATAGAAAAGGGAAACGCCGTGGGAGAACGATGGGGACAAAAACCTCTCGAAAACATCGGGGGGGGAAGCATCACAGCAGTCCGGAAGGGAAAAGTCAAGTTTCAGGAAGTAAACCACCCCTTCCCCTGCAGGGAATGGGTCAGATGTCTGTATCCCTGGGGGAAATAAAAAAAGGACCAGGGGAATCCTGAGAGAGGGGGGGGAGACGCAAACTAGGTGAACTCGAACAGAATCACGGGGTAAATGGGAACCTATCCCACTTAATACAGTTTTACAAAAAAAGCCGTGATGCAAAATGGGAGAAAAGTTGAACATGTGGAGCAACGAAGGATTGTTGGAAGGCTTTTATTTCTCAGAGAATACGGAGTCGAGGGGCGGGGCCCTTGCAGGTCAAGAAGAAAAGGAAAAACGGGGATCTCGCCAAAGGAAGAAAAACAAATCGGCGCCAGAAAAGAAAGAGGGGGGTGCATTGTTTCAGGGGAAAAAAAAAATAAAAAGACACTCAAAAGAGGAAGCCTACCAAAAACGGAACCCGCTTTGGGTGGGGGTCATGGGGCCCCATGACTCAGAGTAAGGGGAAAAGCAGAAAAAGGGGGACAAAAAGAACGTTCCTCACCGGAAAGTTTTAAGTTGGGGGTTTGGGTAACCTTCCTTGATACGAGGGTCTAAGTTCGGCATTAAAAAAAAAAAAAATTCAAGGAAAAAAGGGACGGGGGGGTGGGCCAGGACGTTTGGTTTCCGAGTTTGCACAGTGACTATAAAAAAAAAGGATAAAGAGGGGGAGGAAAGGGAAAAGGCAGGTTAGAGTCGCAGAATCACCGTGAGGGATAGAACGCAGGGGAAACGTGTTTTGGGGGCTGCGCTCCAAAAAAGATTCCCAGGGGAACCCGACTTCCCGGCCTTTGGGGGGAGAAAACAGGCGGGACAGACCAAAAGGAGGAACAAAGAAGAGCCGAGCAGTCACTGAGGTGGGAGAATTCATGGGAAATGCCTCGAGCGAAAGAAAAAAAATTGTGACCGCGTTTCGCACGCCTGGGTGGGGGGAGCCGGGGCGGTTAAATGAAAG